>Ga0193735_1000086_pt1 | contig 29501 bp, 24 predicted proteins | sample U1m2metaG_FD_145080 | JGI IMG/M metagenome (GOLD analysis project Ga0193735, IMG submission 145080) | Soil microbial communities from a riparian zone of the East river system, Colorado, United States - U1m2 | ecosystem: Environmental > Terrestrial > Soil > Riparian zone | place: USA: East River... | reverse complement strand
CGGTCGGTCGGCGCGGGTGTCCTCACGGACGCAGTCCTCGCTTGCGGCTTCGCCGCACCGCGCCTCCGGCGCTAGCTGCGGATAGCGTCCTTAGAGGACACCCTCGCCTCCCTCCCAACCGAGATCTACTCGAAGCGGCGCCGCGGTCCGTGCGCGCATGAGATGACCACGCCGGACCTGGTGTCAGCCGTCGGGTCCGATGCCTAACGGGGAGTCGGAGGGGGGTCCTCGTAGGAGGCACCTATTTGGCGACCAGGAGACCCGCGACCGAGCGGAGCGAGGGAGCGTAGTTGGGGCTCGGGCGCCCGCTTGCGGGTACATGAGCCAAATTCTGCCGACGAGGAGGACCTCCTCCGACGGACCGGCGCGAAGATTACAAGACGATGACAAAAATCAAAGGTCTGGACTTCCAACGCGCGCGGGATTGATTCCCCGGCTGAACTTTCTCTCCCGGAGTATCGCATGCGTTCCGTTTTACGCGCGCTCGCGCTCAGCTTCGCGCTCGTGGCCCCTGTCGCGGCCCAGGTGTCGGTCGTCCCAATGCAGGCAACGCCGCTCGATCCATCCAATCTCGACCGATCGGCTTCCGCTTGCACGGACTTCTACCAGTTCGCCAACGGCGGTTGGATAAAATCCCACCCGGTTCCGCCGGCATACTCGGTCTGGGGCAGCTTCGCGGAGCTGGAGGAGAATAACCAGGGGAATCTTCTCACGATCCTCCGCAATGCTGCGGCGACCGGGAATTCGCAGGCAAGCGCGGATATGAAAAAGCTGGGCGTCTTCTATTCGTCGTGCATGGATTCCGTGGGTGCCGAGCGCGCCGGGTCGCAGCCGATCGCGCCCGCTCTCGCCCGCATCGCCGCCATCCGAAATCGCGGGCAGGTCGAAGCCGAAATTGCGCGGCTCCATTCGCAGGGCGTTCCGGTGCTGTTCGGTTTCGGATCTCAACAGGATGCGAAGAACAGCACGTCGGTGATCGCGGGCATCCGCCAGGGCGGTCTCTCGCTTCCTGATCGCGACTATTATCTGAATCCGGACAAGAGATACGCTGATATCCGCACCAACTACACCGACCACGTGGCAAAGATGTTTCAGCTCCTTGGCGAAAGTGCATCCGCTGCCGGCGCCGATGCTCAAAGAGTTGTGACCATGGAAACTGCTCTCGCCAAGCCGGCGATGACGCGCGTCCAAATGCGGGATCCCAACGCCAACTACCACAAGATGACGGCGGCGGAGCTGCGGCAGCTCGCTCCCGGCTTCAACTGGTCCCGGTTCTTTGCCGGAGAAGGAAGGAGCGACATCGCGACGATCAACGTTCAAAATCCAGTCTTCCTCAAATCGGTGGACAGTCTGTTGTCCTCGGCGCCGCTGGCCGATTGGAAGGCCTACCTGCGCTGGAAAATTGCGGACGCCGCCGCGCCGAGTCTGAGCTCAGCCTTCGTGAACGAGGATTTCCGATTCGGCAGCACGCTGAGCGGTGCGAAGGAATTGCTCCCTCGGGAAAAGCGATGCGCCCGCGCTACCGATGCCGGTCTAAGAGACGCTCTCGGCCAGGCCTACGTCGCCCAGTATTTCACGCCCGACGCCAAGCAGCGCGCGCTCGAGATGGTGCGGAATCTCGAGTCGGTGTTCCACGATCGACTGCAGACGCTGGGCTGGATGAGCGACACTACCAAAATCCAGGCTAGTGGCAAGCTCGCCGCTTTCGCCAACAAGATCGGCTATCCGGATAAGTGGCGTGACTACTCTACCCTCAGCATCAAGCCGGGCCCCTTCCTGAACAATCAGCTCGCTGTGCGGGAGTACGAGCGGCGACGTGACCTGGCGCGAATCGGCCAGCCCGTGGACCGCACTAACTGGACGATGACGCCGCCGACCGTCAACGCTTACTACAACCCGACGATGAACGAGATCGTCTTCCCGGCGGGCATCATGCAGCCGCCGTTCTTCGATCCGAAGGCGGACGACGCGGTGAACTATGGCGGGATGGGGGCGGTGATCGGCCACGAGATGACGCATGGTTTCGACGATCAGGGTTCGCAGTTCGACGCGCAGGGCAATCTGCGCAACTGGTGGAGCGCTTCCGATCTCGAGAAGTTCAAGCGCGGAACCGGTCTGGTGGCATCTCAATTCGATTCCTACACGGTGCTCGACAGTGTTCACGTGAACGGCAAGCTCACCCTCGGTGAGAATCTGGCCGACCTCGGCGGACTCTCGGTTTCTTATGCCGCGCTGGAGAAAGCCCTGGCCGAGAAGGGGAGGCCGCCGCTCATTGATGGTTTCACGCCCGAACAGCGCTTCTTCCTGGCGTGGGCCCAGATCTGGAGACAGAACATCAACCCCGAAGCGCAGCGGGTGCGCATCAACACCGATCCACACGCTCCGGGGCGGTGGAGAACAAACGGACCGCTTTCGAACTTGCCCCAGTTCGCCGCGGCGTTCGGTTGCAAGGCCGGGGATCCGATGGTGAGGCCGGATTCGGTGAGGCCGGTTATCTGGTAGCGGCGAAACCAACTGCGAGAAGAGCTGGCCACGCACCACCTGGCTCTTCTCGCGGTGGGTTTGCTTCCACTAGTTTGAAGCATGTCCGGCCCACCATTCTTCTATCGCGAAACGGAAGGAATTCGCGTCACAGTTCGACCCGTCTACCTCCGTGATCACTCGGAGCCTTCCCAAAGCCACTACGTGTTCGCGTATTTCGTGCGAATCGAGAACGTTGGCACTCTCGCTGCCCAGCTTCTCACGCGCCGGTGGCTGATTCACGACTCCTTCGGCGAAGGAGTCGACACGGAAGTGATTGGAGAGGGAGTCGTTGGCGAGCAGCCGACGATCATGCCGGGTGCCGTGCACGAATACCAGAGCTTCTGCATTCTCAAGTCAGGAGAAGGCTGGATGGAGGGCCACTATGGCCTTCTGCGGCAGGACGGAACGTCTTTCGAGGCCGCGATCCCGCGTTTCATCCTCAGCGCCAGCGAATCTACGAGCCTGCCATCCTGATCCGCGCACGACTGTTGCTTCGCTACGGGCCGTGAGCCGCATCTACGACATCTCGGTGCCGATCCGTTCGGGCGGAATCGTCTACCCGGGAAACCCCGAGATCGACATTACGCTCGAGCAGGCGGTCGCCAAGGGGGCCGGTGCCAACGTTTCGGCGATACGATTCGGCTCGCACACCGGGACCCACGTCGACGCATCCCGGCACTTCTTCGACGATGGCCAGCCGGTGGACCAGATTCCACTCGATCGCCTGATCGGACCCGCGCTTCTTGTAAGCTTTCCCGACAACGTTCGCGCGATTGGTGCAGCAGAGCTCAAGGCGCATGACCTGAGAGGCCGCACGAGAATACTGCTGCGCACAAGGAACTCCGCGCTCCTCTCGCTGAAGCAGTTCGCGCCGGACTACACCTACCTCGCCCCGGACGGCGCGGAGTACCTGGTCGACAAAGGTGTCGAGCTAGTCGGTATCGACTACCTGTCGATCGAGCAGTTTCACTCGGGACATCACCGAACCCATCGCACCCTTCTCGCGAAGTCGGTGGTGATTCTCGAGGGTCTCGATCTCTTGGCGCCTCCGCCGGGCGAGTATCAATTGATCTGCCTTCCACTCCGGATCGAAGGCTGCGACGGCGCACCAGCGCGCGCGGTGCTGATCGCATGACCGAATTCACACACATTTTCTTCGACATCGGCGGGGTGCTCGGCTCGAACGGCTGGGACCACGAGCAGCGAGAGCGCGCGGTGGAGCGGTTCGACCTGAATCCCGAGGATTTCGAGTGGCGCCACAAGGAAGTCATCGGCGACTGGGAGGAGGGAAGGATCACTCTCGACGAGTATCTCGACATCGCCATCTTTCACACGCCGAGGGCATTCTCGCGCGGAGAGTTCGTGGAGTTCATGCAGTCCCAGAGTATCGCCGACGAAGCAACGATCGGGATCGCGCGCACACTCTCACGGCACGCGGGCTACACGATGATGACGCTCAACAACGAATCGGAAGAGCTGAACATGTACCGCATCGAAAAGTTCGGAATCTCCCCGATCTTCGAGGCGTTTCTGTCCTCGTGCTGGCTCGGCGTCAGGAAGCCACTCCGCAGATGCTACCATCGTGCCCTGGGGATTGCCCACGCTGAGGCGGCAACTTCGCTCTTCATCGACGACCGCCAGCAGAATCTCATCTCGGCGAGCACCCTTGGAATCAACGTGCTTCAATTCACGTCCGCAGCGAAGCTTCGCTCCGATCTGGAGCGCCTTCTCCATCTCGAACTTTCCGGAGCATAGGCAATGCGCCTGGCGATGATCGGCCTCGGCCGAATGGGTGGCAACATGTCGGAACGGCTGCTCAAGGGTGGCCACGAGGTCGTTGTCTTCGACCGAAAACCGCCGACGGTACAACAGTACGTCTCGCTCGGCGCCATCGGGACGACGAGTCTGAGCGACGTTACTTCAAAGCTCAAGGGCCCGCGGATCGTGTGGATCATGGTCCCCGCGGGAAAACCCGTGAACGAGACGATTGCTTCGCTGTTGCCCGGGCTGTCGAAAGGCGACGTGATCATCGACGGCGGCAACTCCAACTTCCACGACACGATGCGGAGGGCGGCCGATCTCCAGACGAAGGGCATACAACTGATCGATTCGGGAACGAGCGGAGGAATCTGGGGGCTCGCCAACGGATACTGTCTCATGATCGGCGCGTCGCCGGAAGCGTTCAAGCTGTGCGAGCCGATCTTCAAGACACTGGCGCCCCCCGACGGATACGGCCACATGGGACCTCCCGGCGCCGGGCATTACGTGAAGATGATTCACAACGGTATCGAGTACGGAATGCTCCAGGCTTACGCAGAAGGCTATGAGATTCTCCACGCGTCGAAGGACTTCAAGCTGGACCTCCACAAGATTGCTGCGGTGTGGAATCATGGAAGTGTCGTCCGCTCGTGGCTCAATGAGCTGGCCGAAACCGCCTTCCAGAAGGACATCGAGCTGAGCGCGCTGCGCGGATACATCGAGGATTCCGGTGAGGGGCGCTGGACGGTGCAGGAGGCGATCGATCTCGATGTCCCGGCGCCCGTGATCACGTTGTCGCTTCTCACGCGTCTCCGTTCGCGGCAGACAGATTCCTTCTCGGCCAAAGTCATTGCGGCGCTGCGCAACGAATTCGGTGGTCATGCGGTAAAGAAGTCATGAGAACTCCGGTTTCGGTTCCGATGGTGCGAGCTCCGCGCAAGCGGGGGCGCCGGGACAAGGCCGATCCCTGCACGATGGTGATTTTCGGAGCTGTCGGCGACCTCACCAAGCGCAAGCTCATTCCGGCGATTTACTATCTGGCGGAGCAGAAGCTTCTTCCCGACAACTTCGCGCTGCTGGGTGTCGCCCGGGATCAGAATACCGACGAAGGATTCCGGGGCATCATGCGCGAGGCGATGGCTAACTCCGACGAGATCCACAAGGTGCACGACGATGTCTGGCAGTGGCTCTGTGAGCGGACGCACTACGCCGGCGGCGATTTCTCCAAGGACGATGCCTACGCAAACATCGAGAAGCGGCTCAAGGAGATCGAAGCGCCGTCACCCCAGCAGGAACGGAACCGACTGTTTTATCTGGCGATTCCGCCGAGCGTGTTCGAGACGACGCTCAAGCACTTGTGCACGAGCGGGCTCGCGTGGCGAACGCACTCGTATGAGGAGCGTCCGTGGGTCCGCGTCGTGATCGAGAAGCCGTTTGGCCGCAGTCTCGAATCAGCCAAGGCGCTCAACCACCTCGTGCTCGAGCAGTGCGGCGAGCACCAGATCTATAGAATCGATCACTACTTGGGGAAGGAAAGCGTTCAGAACATCCTCGTCTTCCGCTTTGCGAATTCGATCTACGAGCCGCTGTGGAACCGCCACTACATCTCGCACGTGCAGATCACGGCCGCGGAGTCCGTCGGCGTGGAAGGGCGCGGCAAGTATTACGAAGAGGCGGGCGTGCTACGCGACATGTTCCAGAATCACCTCCTGCAGCTGCTCACGCTCGCGGCGATGGAGCCTCCCAGCAGCTTCACCGCGGACGCCGTTCGCGATGAGAAAGTAAAAGTGCTCCACTCGGTGCGCGAGCTGATTCACGATGGGTGTGAGCCGCCAGTGGTACGTGCGCAGTACGATGCCGGCATGCTCGATGGGAAATCAGTCCCGGCCTATCGGAGCGAGCCCGATGTATCGCCAGGCTCTCTCACCCCGACATACGCGGCAATGCGGATCTCCATCGACAACTGGCGCTGGAAAGGAGTCCCGTTCTACCTGCGGTCGGGAAAGCGGATGTCGACGCGGATCTCCGAGATCGCCATTCAGTTCCGCTCGCCACCGCTGCTGCTGTTCGGCCAGAAGGCCGTCGAGGAGATGTCTCCCAGCGTCCTGACGCTCCGCGTCCAGCCGAATGAAGGAATCTCCCTCCGATTCCAGGTGAAAACCCCCGGCGCGATGCACGAGCTCACGCCCGGCCTCGAGATAACCCCGGTCGACATGGACTTTACGTACGCCGAGGCATTCGGAAACGAGGCGCACCCGGCGTACGAGACTCTGCTGCTCGATTGCATGATCGGCGATCCGACGCTCTTCACGCGCAGCGACGAAGTGGAAATGGCGTGGTCCATCATAGATCCAATACTCGAGTACTGGGACACGCATCCCGCGACTACGCTCCCGACCTATCCATCGGGCAGCGGTGGACCGGAGGAAGCAAACAAACTCCTCGATGGAGATCACACACGTTGGCGATAGCTTCGCTACTACTCCCGCTCATAGCGCTCGTTCTCTCCTCGAGCGCCTGCCAGAATCCACAACCGAGCCAGAAGGATTCAGTCGCCGTTCTCCCGGGGGACACGACCAGGCACGTGCTTTCCGCGGAAGACCGCGCCTTGGTCCTTCGCGCTCGTGAGCTCGATCGCGCCGACAGTCTGGATGCCGCGCGCGGGGCGTACGAGCGGGCCGCGCAGAAACTTCCCCAGATCTCCGATTGGCTCTACCTGAGGGCGGCCGGTGTGACCGGAGATAGCGGCGCGAGGGCAGGATACTTCGCGAAGCTTCGAACCGATGCTGCGCGCGACCGCATCCGCTGGACCGACGCAATCGCCCGCGAACGGACCCGCGATTTCGCGGGTGCCATCCGCGTCTACAGCGCGCTCGGCGCGAAGCTGGATGCATTGCGGCTGCGCATCAACCCTCCGGCCGACGACGCTTCGCGGGCTGCGGCGCGCGGGGAGCTGCTGATGTTTATCGCCAGCTCCAACAATTCGGCAGACACCCGCGAAGCAATCGATCTGTTCGACAAGGTGTTCACCACGACCGCTCCTCGGGATGAGATCGTCATCGCCCGCGCCGCCGGCAAATCGGGTCTACCCGATCGAGCGGCCACTGCCTATGCCAAGGCGCTTGGCGCCGGACTCGGCGACGTCTCCGACCGGGTTGCATACGGCTCGGTGCTCTTTCGACTGAGGCGCTACGCCGACGCTGCCAGCGAGTTCGCAAAAGTGCGAACGCCGCCAAACCTCGCCGCCGCCGCGCAGTATCAGCGGGCGAGAGCCCAGATCGCTCTTGGTAATACCGAGGCGGGGCGCTCCACGCTGCGCGCCATCACCACTGCGTATCCACGTGATACCAGCGCGGCGTCCGCGCTCCTCCTTCTCGCCGACCTCGCCACCGACGATAATCGCGACAAAGACGCACGACAGACTCTCACCGCTCTGTTGAAGCGCTTTCCCACCGGCCGGCACGCGACCAACGCCCGCTTCCGGGCGGGGATGATCGCCTACATACAAGGGGACAGGAAGGCCGCAGCCGCAGAATTCGACTCGCTCATCGCCCGCGACTCCAACAGCACCGAAGCGCTGGCTGCCGCCTATTGGGCCGGGCGCTCCTTTGCCGCGCTCGGCGACAAGAGCCGCGGCAACGCGAGATGGCGGTCCATTATCAGCAAGGAGCCACTCAGTTATTACGCCGTGCTGGCGGCGAAACGCCTCGACACGACGCTCGTTGCGTCCGACCGCTCCCCGTCGAATTACGGCAAGGTTCCCGCAATCGACACGGCGATGAATCGCATCGTCGAGCTCAGAGATGTAGGAATGGATGTGGAGGCTGGATTCGAGAACGACAGGCTGTTCCGCGACGCACTGTCGAATCCAACGCGTATGGTCGCCACGGCACACGCGCTCGCGGGGAGCGACCAGGCCTCGCGGTCGATTGCTCTGGGCCGTCGAGCCATCGACGAGATTGGACGCAGTCCCGAGAACTACCGGCTCTACTTTCCTGTTCTCGAGCGGGAGACCCTGATCGCCAGCAGCAAGGAGAACGGCCTGGACCCGGTTCTCGTGGCGGCGCTGATTCGGCAGGAGTCGAATTTCAATCCGCTGGCGACCTCACCCGCGGGGGCGCGGGGCCTCATGCAGCTAATGCCAGCGGTTGGAAAAACGGTCGCGGAGTCGAAAGGCATCGGTCCGTGGGATCCTCAACTCCTCTATGAACCCGCTACCAACATCAAGCTCGGCACCGCTCACCTCAGTGGGCTCGCGCGGAAGTATCCTGACGTTGTGAAGGTCCTCGCCGCGTACAACGCGGGCGAGTCGCGGGTGGAGAAATGGTCGAGCAAGACGGGCGCGGCGGATCCGGAGGTGTTCACTGAGCGGATTCCGTTCGTCGAGACGCGCGATTACGTGAGGACGATCCTTCGCAATCGCGCCTACTACCAGGCGCTCTATCCCTGGTAGACTTTACCGCTCATCCGTCTCGGCCAGCTCGCCCTTCCGACGCTTGCGCCAGTCGAGCAGCCACGTCCCTGGAACGATGAACAGCGGTGTGAGGAACATGCCAAGCAACGAGTTAAGCCAGATCAACGCGATGTAAAACGCGATTAGGCCGAACGAAACCCAGACCGTGCCCAGCGGACCGTGCGTTTCCAAGCGAGACTCCCCCGTGAATAGGTAGATTTAAAACTATCATGGCGATCGGCCGGGTTGAAGCTTCTGAGGTGGAGAGAGCTGTTGAGACGGCACTCGAGAACCGCGAGCACGCGGTTCTCGCCGTTTCGGGCGGTCTCGATTCGATGGTGCTTCTGACGGCCGCGGCGCGGCTTCCCGCACGAAAGCGCCGGCACCTCACGGTCGCGACGTTCGATCACGGAACCGGCAAAGCGGCGGGCAGGGCGGCGGCGCTCGTGGCGCGCTACTCGAGTCGATCGGGCATTCCGTGCGTCTCGGGGCGCGCATCGACCGTGGGCACGCGAGAGGAAGAATGGCGGCGCGGACGATGGACCTTCCTTCACCAGGTTGGATCGGACAAGGCGGCGACGATTGTCACCGCGCACACGCTCGACGATCAGATCGAGACCGTATTCATGCGCATTCTGCGCGACGCGGGACCGAGGGGACTTGCCGGACTCTACGCCGAGTCGGAGATCGCCCGCCCGTTTCTCGACTTCAATCGGCCGACGCTGGATGCGTATGCGCAGCATCTGCGCGTGCCATACGTGCAGGATCCATCCAATTCTGATCGCAGGCATCTTCGGAATCGAATCAGGCTCGATATCCTTCCGTCGATTGTGAAAAGGAATCCTGGCTTCCCGGACGAGCTGTTGGCACTGGCTCGCGAAGCCGCAAAGTGGCGCCGCTCGCTCGAGGATCTGGCTGGTAACGTCGAAACAGAAGCGGAGCAGGGCGGAGCGCTCCGCATCAGCCGCTCGAGCCTCGAGGGCTATGACGCCGACTCGCTCAGGGTCTTGTGGCCCGCTCTGGCGGCGCGCGCCAGCGTAGTGATGGATCGGCGCGGAACTCACCGTGCCGCACAGTTTACTATTAGTGGAGCGACAGGAGGCACGATTCAGCTTTCCGGCGGGATCGAAATCCTGATGCGACGTGATCACATGCTGTTGCGGCGCTGGCGAGTGCCCAGTCGCGGACACGCCCCGGAGACTCGGGTATGAGCAGCACTCTCAGACCGCTCGGCGTCGTGTCGGATCCTCGACTGTCGGGCAGAGCGGTGAAACGGATTGCGTTCGACGAGCTGGCGATTGCAAAAAGGGTTACTGAGCTCGGCAGAGAGATCACCGCTGCCTATCCGGATGGCGACTTGCTGGTGCTGGGTTTGCTCAAGGGAAGCTTCATATTTCTCAGCGATCTCGTGCGGCAGATCACGCGGCCGCTGCAGGTGGATTTCCTGGTGGCCTCGAGTTATGGAGATGGAATGGTGTCAAGCGGGACCGTAAATCTGGTTTACGACCCCGAAACGCAGCTGAAGGGAAAAGACATCCTTTTGGTTGAAGACATTGTCGATTCCGGCCGTACATTGAATCGTCTGATGTCTATACTTAAGGATCGGAAGCCAAGGTCGCTCGAGATCTGTGCGCTGCTCCATAAGCGAATCGCGGATGGATTGAAGCACGATGCGAAGTTCGTTGGTTTCGATGCGCCGCACGAGTTTCTGGTTGGATATGGGTTGGATCACGCGGAGAATTTCCGCCATTTGCCGTACATAGCGAGCTTGCAGTAATGCCTATACAGATGCCTAATAAGAATCCAAAGAAGCCGACGAACTGGAGCAAGGTTTCCAAGCAGCTCTCGTTCTGGGTTTTCGTCATATTGGTGCCCGTCGCGATCATCCAGTTCTCGGGGAAGGGAGCCGACGCGGCGCCCGAGATATCCTACTCCGAGTACACCAAGGAGCTGCAGCGCGAAAACATCGACAAGGTCACGATTCAGGGCGGCCGCGCTCTGACGGGCGACTTCAAGCAGAAGGTCCAGGCCAAGGCGGGCGGACGACTCGTCCAGAAGTTCAAGGTTCTGCTCCCGATGGAGAACTCGAGCGACGACCTGAAGGAGCTCAAGGCGCACGGAGTCCAGATCCAGGCGGAGGAGCAACGCACGTCCATGACAGCGCTGCTCATCGGGTTGTTTCCGTACCTCCTTATTTTCGGAATCTGGTTCTTCCTGTTCCGGTCGATGCAGGCCGGCGGCGCCAAGGCGTTCAGCTTCGGGAAGTCAAAGGCGAAGCTCCTCACCGGCGACACACCCAAGGTGACGTTCGATGACGTCGCTGGTGCGGACGAGGCCAAGGTCGAGCTGCAGGAGATCATCGAATTCCTGAAGGATCCGCAAAAGTTCACCAAGCTCGGTGGACGTCTGCCGAAGGGCGCGCTCCTCGTCGGTCCGCCAGGAACGGGTAAGACGCTTCTGGCGCGCGCTGTCGCGGGAGAGGCAGGTCGTCCTTTCTTCTCGATGTCGGGTTCCGACTTCGTTGAGATGTTCGTCGGCGTCGGCGCGAGTCGCGTACGCGATCTGTTCGAGCAGGGTAAGGCCCACGCTCCGTGCATCATTTTCATTGACGAAATCGACGCCGTCGGCCGCCACCGTGGCGCCGGCCTGGGCGGCGGTCACGACGAAAGAGAACAGACACTCAATCAGCTCCTTGTAGAGATGGACGGCTTCGAGTCGAACGAAGGTGTGATTCTGATTGCTGCGACCAACCGTCCTGATGTTCTTGATCCCGCGCTCATGCGTCCCGGCCGTTTCGATCGACAGATCGTGGTCGATCTGCCGGATCTGCGCGGACGCGAGGGAATTCTTCGCGTGCACATCCGTAACAAGCCGATGGCCGAGGATGTGGACGTGACGACGCTGGCGCGCGGAACTCCGGGAATGGCGGGAGCAGATCTCGCCAATCTCGTGAACGAGGGGGCCCTGCTTGCCGCCCGCCGCAACCACGAGAAGGTCTACATGGCCGATCTCGAGGACGCGAAGGACAAGGTGATGATGGGCGCCGAGCGGAAGTCGATGGTCATGAAGGACGAGGAGCGGAAGCTCACTGCCTATCACGAGGGGGGCCACGCGATCTGCGCGGTCAAGGTGAAGGGCAACGATCCGCTGCACAAAGTCACGATCGTTCCGCGCGGGCGTACGCTTGGTGTAGCGTGGACGCTGCCGGAAGACGACCGCGTCTCGGTGACGAGAGAGCAGCTAGAGGCGAATCTCGTCAAGGCGTACGGTGGTCGCGTCGCGGAGGAGCTGGTCTTCGGCCGTGACCGTGTCACTACGGGTGCCGCGAGCGACATTCAGCAGGCCACCGGTCTGGCACGCCGCTATGTGTCGCAGTGGGGATTGTCCGACGAGATCGGCCCGATTCTCGTTGGGGACAACGAGCAGGAGCTCTTCCTCGGCCGCGAGCTGCAGACGCGTCGGGAAGTCTCCGAGCGCACCGCTCAACTCGTCGACTCCGAGGTGACGCGTGTGATCAAAGAAGCATACGCACGGGCGACTGTGGTGCTCCAGGAAAACATGGAGCTGCTGCACACCGTTGCGGCGGCGTTGCTCGACCGGGAAACTCTCACCGGTGACGAAGTTGCCGCACTTTCGCGCGGCGAAAAACTTCCGCCGCGGCCCGTCAGTCCGCCGCCGACTGCGCCAGCGCTCGCGACGCCGGTGATGCATCCCAAGCCGTCGAAGCCGCCGCTCTTCGGAGGTCCGGAGGTAGCGCCGGCGTGACCTTCGCGTGGCCGTCAAAATCCCAGCGGCCCACCATTTTTGGAATTCTCAACGTTACCCCCGACAGCTTCAGCGACGGGGGTAATTTCTTTTCCACAGAAGCCTCTATCGCGCAAGCGGGCAGGATGATCTCGGAAGGAGCGGACGCGATCGATGTCGGCGGCGAGTCGACGCGGCCGGGCGCGCAATCGGTTCCGGCCCGCGAAGAGCTCAAGCGAGTGCTGCCGGCCATTCGCGCGATTCGCTCGAGGTGGAGCAACGTCGCGATCTCGATCGACACGGTCAAGGCAGAGGTTGCCAGCGCGGCGCTTGCCGAGGGAGCGTCGATCGTCAACGATGTTTCGGGAATGTCCCTCGACCCGGAGATGCCGAGAGTGTGCGCGGAGGCCGGGTGCAGCGTCGTGCTGATGCATTCGCGCGGCTCGGTCGCTGACATGGCGAGCTACGACAACGCCGTCTATGGATCAGATCCGGTGGGCGAGATCATCTCCGAGCTCGAGGAGAGCATCCAAACTGCACAGAAAGCGGGAATTCACCCGGGCCGCATCGCTATCGACCCTGGCATCGGATTCTCAAAGCGGACACCACACTCGCTCGCCGCACTCGTCGAGTTGCCGCGCATCGTGGCGCTGGGCTATCCGGTGTTCGTCGGCGCATCCCGCAAGCGCGTGATCGCCGAGCTCATTCGCTACACCGGCGGCGCGGCAAACACATCCGTGGGTGGCACGACGCTCGCGCAACAGGAGATCTCCAACGACGATCGCGACATGGCGACGGTGGGTGTCAACGTAGTCGCGTTCTTCGCTGGGGCGCGCATCTTCCGGGTGCACAGCGTGCGCGCGAACCGGCTCGCGCTCGATACCGCCTGGGCGCTCACGCCCGAGGAGTCCGAGCTTCTTGCTGACTAGGGGGCGACTCAAGATCAGAATAGAACGACGCATCTGTGTCGTTCTATGTTGATTTTTTCAAGCGGCGCGAGTCCGCCGTTGCTGCACTACTTTTGATGAGCTTCTCTACACTGGAGTTGACAAGATAAGACGCTTCCCTTCCCCTGGATGGACGACCGCGGTCCTACTGTTGTTCGTCTACATGCTGACCCTCGCCCCCGGCGTCACGCTCTGGGATTCGGGTGAGTTTCTCGCCGCCATCCGCACGCTCGGCATTCCACATCCACCGGGCACTCCGCTTTACATCCTGATCGGCAAGGTCTGGAGCATGATCTTCGCCGCAGCCTTCGGGTACGCGCGGTCGATCAATCTTCTGTCGGCCGTGTGTACGGCGTTCGGATGCGGAATCCTCACCAACTTGTTCGCCACGTGGACCGGCGACGGTTTCGCCGCGACGGCGGCGGGATTGACGGCTGGCCTGATGTCGACGGTGTGGCTGAGCGCGACGGAGACAGAGGTCTATGCGGTTGCGTTTCTCTTCGGCTGCATGATTCTGTGGGCCGCTGACCGCGCCGGTGAGAATTCCGACGCGCGCTGGGCATTGCTCACCGCCTACCTGGCGGGACTCGCGTGGTCGCTCCATCTCACCGCGCTGCTGGTGCTGCCCAGCGCGATCCTATTGGTCTTCAGCACCCGCGACGGGTACTTCGCGGTGCCGGTTGGGAGACGCTACGCCGATGGAAGGCGTGAAGCGCACTCGTTCGCCAAACTGCTGCGAGCGTCGATCATCGTAGTGCTTATCGGAATGACCTGCGTCGCGTTCATGATAATTCGGGCGCGGCACGATCCCGCTATCAACCAGGGCAATCCATCGACATACGGTGCTCTCTTCGATGTGATTCTTCGGCGGCAGTACGACATTCCTTCGCTGTGGCCGCGCCAGGCACCGCTCTATCTGCAGTTTGGAAACGTGATCGAGTACGCCGACTGGCAGTTCGCCAAGGGCCTGGCGCCGGACGCACCTCCCGACTGGTGGAGAACACCGATCACTGTGCTGTACTTGATCGTCGGCGTGGTCGGTTTTTTCGCGCACAGGACAACCGACCGGCGCAGCTGGCGGTCGCTCGCTGTGCTCTTTTTGGTTTCGTATGTTGGGGTCGTGCTTTATCTGAATCTGAAGGCGAGTCCGTCATTCGGAGCTGGATTCCTGTCTCCAACCGCTCCACACGAAGCGCGGGAGAGAGATTATTTCTTTTTCTTTGCGTTCGTGTGCTGGGGCCTGTGGGCGGGGTTCGGCGCAATCCGTCTGTCACACGTTCTGCCGACGCCGTTCAAGCTGGTGGCGATGGTGATGCCGTTCGCGCCAGCTCTTCTCAACTGGACCGCCGTCGATCGCCGGACCGACGCGGTCGAAGAGCGCGCTCGCCTCGACGCGTCCGACATGCTGACGAGGGTTCCTCCATCCGGAGTCTTCCTCGCGCTCGGCGACAATGACACGTATCCCCTCTGGTTTTTGCAGCAGGGAGATGGAGTCAGAAAGGATGTCACTGTCGTGGCGCTTCCCCTGCTGGGAGCGAAATGGTACCGCGCCGAGCTTGCGCGCCGCTACAAGCTTCTCGACTCGGCGACCGTTGAGAGATGGCCCGGCCGCGACAGCGCGGTTTCCATCCTCACCAAGCGGTCATACAACCAGAACCGGCCGGTTGTAAAGTCACCGTTCTTTGCGATAGACACGGCGGGTCGCACGCGGAAATAACCGGGCGCCTGCCTCACTGCGTTATTGCACGACGACCGTGTAGGACCCGGTGGCTCCGACATTACCGGAGCTGGCGAGGATCCCATAGAAACCCTCAACGGATGGCGTGAACGCGACCTGCGCATCCTTCGTCGTGCCATCCTTATCGTCGTTGAAGATGAGCACGGCTCCGCGCGTGTCGTAAATCGCGATATAGGAATCGACAGCGGCAGAGCTCATCGAAACCGTAACGGGTTGGCCAGGCACTACGTAAATGAAGAATTGATCCCCGTAATAACCACCCGTGCGCTGGCAATCCGACGCCTGCAGGGTTTGGGTCGTTGTGATGCCGCGAACCACGAAGACGTTTTCGCAGTTGGTCACCTCTGACGCATCCAGCGCCGATGTCAGGGTATACGGGCCGAGCACGTCGGCGTCGTAGGAGTTTGCGGCCAGCACGAAATTGCCGGCCGGTAGGACCGCCTTGATCCTCGAGTCCGAGCCGGCTGCGAAGTCGTCGTTGACTCCAATCGGATTTCCGTTGACGTCGAACAGCACCAGAAAGGTGTCAAATCCCGACGACGACTGGCTGAACGTGTATGTGCCTGCCGTACTCAGTACCGTGCCAATCAAATCGACGAAGCTTCCGTCTGGAAATCTGCAGTCAGATGCCGTCAGCTCGCCGTTCGTCGTACCGCCGATCGAATGCGTCACACCGATGACACAAGGGTCGACGCTGTTGGCGGTAAAGGCTAACGACAGAGTGCCACTCGTCGCGGTCACAGTGTTCACTCCTTCCGCCGTACCGACCGTCCAGCTTCCAACGGTTGCGACGCCTGCAGGGCTCGAGGCGACTGTGCTACCCGTAACTGATCCTCCGCCAGCCGTGACTGCGAAGGTCACCGACACGCCGGCCATCACGGCGCCGGTCTGGTCACGCACTATCACGGAGGGCGGCTCTGCTACCTCGGTTCCCGATGATGCGGTCTGAGTCGTGGCAGAATTGGCGGTGAAGGAGCTCGCAACGCGTCCTGGTCCTGAGGAATCTCCACAAGAGTGCTGCGCGATCACCAGCGCGAACAGAACGAGGCCGAAGCCGACTCTCTCCCGATGACCCATCTCGCGAATATCGGTCGGGCACGGTGGGTGTCAAGCGGAATCCCAAGTGTTCAGCGCGCCGCGACGCAAAGAAGCCGGAGAGATTGCTCTCTCCGGCTTCTCGAACTCGCTGGTGTGTAGGCGGTTAGTAGCGATAGTGCTCCGGCTTGTACGGACCCTCGGCCGGAACGCCGAGGTAGTCGGCCTGGTCCTTGGTGAGCTTCGTCAGCTTGACGCCGAGCTTGTCGAGATGCAGTCGCGCAACCTTCTCGTCGAGATGCTTCGGGAGCGTGTAAACCCTGCACTCGTAGGCATCGCAGTTGGTATGGAGCTCGATCTGGGCCATAACCTGGTTGGTGAAGCTCGCCGACATCACGAAGCTCGGATGCCCAGTGGCGCAACCGAGATTGAGCAGCCGGCCTTCAGCGAGGATCATCACGCTGTGGCCGTCCGGAAACACATACTCGTCATACTGAGGTTTGATTTGAACTCGCTTGATTCCGCGAAGCTTCTTCAGGCCCGCCATGTCGATCTCGTTGTCGAAGTGACCGATGTTGCCGACGATCGCCTTGTCCTTCATCTGCGCCATGTGCTCGGCGGTGATGATGTTCTTGTTGCCGGTCGCCGTGACGAAGATGTCAGCCGTCTTCACTACATCCTCGAGCGTCGTGACTTGATAGCCTTCCATGGCCGCCTGCAGCGCGCAGATCGGATCGATCTCCGTTATCACCACGCGCGCGCCCTGACCTTTGAGAGCCTGTGCGCAGCCCTTGCCGACATCGCCGTAGCCGCAAATGACGGCGACCTTGCCGGCGAGCATCACATCGGACGCGCGCAGAATGCCGTCGGTCAGCGAGTGACGGCAGCCGTAAAGGTTGTCGAACTTGCTCTTGGTTACTGAGTCGTTGACGTTGATCGCGGGGAAGAGCAGGGTGCCCGCTTCCATCATCTGGTAGAGACGGTGGACGCCGGTGGTCGTCTCCTCGGAGACTCCGCGCAGGTCCTTTGACATCCGCGTCCAGCGCTGTGGATCCTTCTTGAGCTCGCGCCGGAGCAGATTGAGAATGACTTCGTACTCCTCGGAGTCCTTTTTGGGATCGAACTCGGGAACGCGTCCCGCCTTCTCGAACTCTACTCCCTTGTGGACGAGAAGGGTCGCATCGCCTCCGTCATCCAGAAGCAAGTTGGGACCGGATCCATCGGGCCACACCACCGCCTGATCCGTGCACCACCAGTATTCCTCCAGCGTCTCGCCCTTCCAGGCGAACACCGGTGTGCCCTGCGGATCGCTGATCGTGCCATGCTTGCCGACGACGACGGCGGCAGCAGCATGATCCTGGGTGGAGAAAATGTTGCACGACACCCACCGCACATCGGCGCCCAGCTCGGTAAGCGTCTCGATCAGGACGGCCGTCTGCACTGTCATGTGGAGTGAGCCCATGATCTTGGCGCCGGCGAGCGGGCGTTTGCCCTTGTACTCCGCGCGCAAAGACATCAGGCCGGGCATCTCGTGCTCGGCGAGGCGAATCTCGTTGCGGCCGTACTCCGCAAGCTCGAGATCCTTCACCTTGTACGGCTCGCGTCCGGCTTCGGCTGCCGCGGCGAATGAATTCATCGGTTCGGCTATCGTGCCCACTGTGCGCTCCATGTGATAGTCTGCGTGTGCGTTGTCTACGCGGTTTTCATGAGCGGAACCGCATCCGCTTTCTTTCGGGCGCTGCTACGACTGGATACCGCGATTCGCTTGCCCGACGCCGCGAAGAGAGTTGGTCCCTTCGCGTCAGGATCGGGCGGGAGTGGGTTGTAGCGGAAGCCATCCAAGCCAGCCGCTTGCATCCACTCGCTGAGAGTTTTGCTGTCGAACCCCTGCCAGAGGTGGCCCATCGTCTGCCGCAGGTCCTGCCTGTCGTGGGGCATCATATCAAGAACGAGCAAGCGGCCGCCTGGCTTCAACACGCGCACTGCTTCGCCGATCACTTTGACCGGATCGGTGGCGTAGTGCAGAACGAGGAAGAGCAGGGCCACGTCGACTTCGCCGTCGGCGAGAGGCAGCGCTTCGAGCCTGCCGTTTCTGATGTCGACGTTCTCGGTTCCGTGCAGCCGCTTTCGCGCTGCCGAGAGCATCGCGTTCGACTCATCGACGGCAATCACCTGCTCCACGAACGGAGCGAGCGCCTGCGAGACTGCTCCGGTTCCACAGCCCAGATCTGCGACTCTCCAGTTTTCGTTGAGGAGTCCGAGCAACGCCACGTCGGCGCGGCGCCCGAACAGCTCGAGTCGCATCCGGTCCCACTGGCCGGCCGAGGTCGAAAAGAATTGCTGCGACTTGGTGCTTCGTTCCGCCAGCACGGCCTGCGTGCGCCTGGCATCCTGATCGGCGGCGGTCGTGTGCATTACCTCGTCGCGAACGAGATGCCATAGCCGTCTGGTAGGCGGATCCAGCGACTCCGTGGCAATCCTGTAGTGCCGGCTCGTGCCCTCGGCCCGCGCCTCAACCCACCCTTCGGCGCTCAGCATCTTGAGGTGCCGGCTGATAGTCGACTGCGGCAGCTGGAGAATGGACCGAAGCTCGTTGACCGTGAGCTCGTTCCGCTCCAGGGCGAGCAAAAGCCTGCTCCTCGTCGGATCGGCGAGGGCGGTCATCTGGCCGAAAATGGCCGTCGGCGTCATAGGCTTAATCCGTTCATCCGGATTTAAGGTTATACCCTTGGAAGGGCAATGTCAAGACTTGAACACTGATGCACCTGATTCGAGCGGATGCTCCGGATGGCTCCTGGTGGCGCTAGGGCTCCCTCGCCCGAGCCGTTTTCTTTTTTGGGTGGTTCGTAACAGAGGTCTGTTTGGCGAACTGAAGCATGCCCGAGCGGCAGTGCCCAAAAAAGCCGTGCCCTGGTGTTACGCGCCATCACGCCAGGAGAAGCGATCCTGAATAATCAGCCCCAATCCGAAGCATCCGTGTTGAACCTTCCGTCGTAGATGCTGGCCCCGGCTATCGATATCTTCTCCCAAATGATGCCAGGACGTCTTTCATTTATTTTCCTGCTCCTCGCGACTGCTTGCGCGCGTAAGCAGGCAGCGGTCTCCGTCTTCCAGGACTGCAACGTTCGGGGGTTTTGCACGGATATCCAGTACAGACGCGACTCCGCCCCAAGTGCAGATGCTGAGTGGCCGAGCTACGGGCGCACGCCGGAGGGCGATCGGCACTCGCCGCTCAAGCAAATCACTCCGGCGAACGTCTCCAAACTCGAAGTTGCGTGGCGCTTCCACACCGGAGAGGGGGCGCCGGAATTCAAGACCCGAGCTCCGACGGCGCTGGAAGTTACGCCCGTTGTTTTTCGCGGCACCATGTATCTCAGCACTCCCATCGGCAGAGTCTTCGCCGTGGATCCCACCAGCGGAATTCGACAGTGGGTGTACGACCCGCAGGTCGACCGGAACATCTACTTTGGCGATTTCGCTAGTCGTGGCGTAGCGCTCTGGCTCGACAACGCGGTGACCGCCGGATCGCGCTGCTCGCTCCGAGTGTTCATCGCGACAATAGACACAAGGCTGATCGCGCTCGACGCAGCGACTGGGACGCCGTGTTCTGACTTCGGACAACAGGGGACGGTTCAGCTTCGGAACGGTTTGCGGAACACGCCGGCCAACGCGAGCGAGTACGAGGAGACATCGCCACCAACAGTCGTGGGCGGTGTCGTTGTAGTTGGCTCCGCAGTCGCCGACAACAATCGCATCGATGCCGCCAGCGGAGAGGTCCGCGGGTTCGACGTGCGCACCGGGGCGCTGCGCTGGGCGTGGCATCCAGTTCCGCGGGACTCAACGATCCCTGCCTGGCGCACCTGGGTTGGTCCAAATGCGCATCGCACCGGTGCGGCCAACGCCTGGACCATCTTCGCGGCCGACCCGAGTCGTAAAGTTGTCTTCGTCCCGACCAGCTCACCGAGTGTCGATTACTTCGGAGGCGAGCGCAAAGGAGACAATCAATACGCCAATTCGATCACGGCAATCAATGCCGCCACCGGCGCGGTGATCTGGACTTTCCAGACTGTCCGCCACGATCTGTGGGATTACGACAACGCGTCGCCGCCAGTTCTCGTCACGCTCCAGGTCGATGGCCACGCCGTCTCCGCGCTCCTGCTCGCAACGAAGACGGGTCAGCTGTTCGCGCTCAATCGGGAGACAGGCGAATCGCTGTTTCCGATCACGCGCGGGAATGTGCCGTCGAGCGACGTTGCCGGTGAGGAAGCGGCGACCACGCAGATATTGAACAGTGGACTCCCTTCGCTCAGTCCGCAGCGTCTCAGGGTGGACGAGGTATGGGGTCCGACGCCGGAAGATCGGGTTGCGTGCAGGCAGCGCTTCGGAGAGCTCAGAAACGACGGCACGTTCACTCCGCCGAGCGTTCGTGGGTCGCTGATCATGCCCTCGAATGTTGGAGGCGCACATTGGGGCGGCTTCGCGTTCGATCCAACGAACGAAGTTGTCATCGTTCCAACGAATCGAATCGCGGCGGTCATTACGCTCATTCCGCGCGCAACTTATGAAGCGCGGCAGGGAAGAGAAATCGTGGGTGAGCGCATCGGCACCGAGTACGCCATGATGCGCGGCACTCCGTTCGTGCTCAAGCGCGAACTGTTTCTTGGTCCATCGAACGCTCCATGCACTCCTCCTCCATTTGGTGCACTGACCGCGTTGAGCCTGCGCACGCGCCAGATCCTGTGGAGCGTTCCGCTCGGCACATCCGAGGGCCTCGAGAAGATCGGGATACGGATGCCACCCGATATCCCCGGCGCGATCAACCTTGGCGGCCCCATCACCACTGCGAGCGGTCTGGTATTCATCGGCGCTACTCTCGATCGCTACTTCCGGGCATTCGACGTCACCAACGGACGCGAGTTATGGAAATTCGCGCTGCCCGCCGGCGGCAAGGCAACGCCGATGACCTACCTCGGACGCGACGGACGGCAGTACGTAGTTATCGCCGCCGGTGGGGACGGGAAAGCATGGGGCTGGAGTGATGAGATCATAGCGTTTGCGCTGCCGCGAAGCGCGCGGTGATATTGTTAAGTTCAGAATGAAAGTTCCCCCTCACCCATTGTCATGACATTCGAAAAAAGCCTGCGTCGGCTCGACGAGATCATGGCCGCCCTCGAGAAGCCGCAGGTCGGCCTCGACGAGTCCCTCAAGCTGTTCGAGGAGGGAGTCGAGCTCCTTCGCTCGGCGTCGGCCGAGCTCGGAAGCGTCGAGACGAAGGTTCAGATGCTCATCGAGAAATCCAACGGCCACTTCGAGCTCCGGGAGATGGATCTCTAGAGGTGTGACGGCTCGCGCGGATTTCGAGACAGAGCGCGGGAACATCGAGCGCCGGCTCGATGACATCTGCTCCACCTGTCTTTCCGACCTGCCGTCCACGATCGCCGCTGCCGTCGAGTACGGATTGAAGAGTCCGGGCAAGAGGCTGCGGCCTCTGCTTCTCCTCTTCGCCTATCGTGCTGCGGGCGGCAGACGCGACGCTACGCTCCTTGCCTGCGCTCCCGAGGTAATCCACGCCTATTCACTGATGCACGACGATCTTCCGTGCATGGACGACGATGACATGCGACGCGGCCGCCCGACGGTGCACAAGGTGTACGGATCCCGCACGGCGATTCTGGCTGGAGTGGCGATGATTCCTCTCGCCGCTCGCGTCGTTCGCGATTCGACTGGCGCGATGCGACTCAGCGCTGCCGCGACTGAAAGCGTCGTCGATACATTGCTCGAGGCCAGCGGAGCAGCAGGAATGATCGGCGGACAGGCACGCGATCTCGCCGGCGAAGGTCTCTCCCTTTCGCTCGACGAGCGCGAAGCCATCCACTCCGCCAAGACGGGGGCGATCATTGTTGCAGCGGTGCGCATGGGCGCGCTGGCAGCCGAAGCGGATGCGAGCAAAGTGGCCGCCCTCGAGTACTACGGTCGGTCGATAGGCCTGGCGTTCCAGATCATGGACGACGTCCTGGACGTGACTTCGACGACGACCGCGATGGGGAAGACTACCGGACGGGACGCCGTGCTTGGCAAGAGCACTTACCCGGCATTGCTCGGGGTCGACGGCGCGCGGAAGAGAGCACAGGCCTTGATCGAGGACGGGCTCCGGAGCCTTGGCGACCACAGTCTGCTGACGCAGGAGCTTTCACAAGTCGCTAATTTCATGGTAACACGCACGTCCTGAAAAACGCCTCCGAAATGTCCATTCTCGACCGTATTCATTCGCCCGCGGATCTGAAGCCGATGACGCGTGATGAGCTACGCGCCGTCTCCGAGGAGATGCGTGCGCGGCTCATCGAGATCTGCTCGCGCACTGGCGGGCACATTGGTGCCGGCCTCGGCGTGGTCGAGCTCACGGTCGCGATCCACGCAGTCTTCGACACCCCACGGGACAGAATCGTGTGGGACGTTGGTCATCAGGGCTACCCTCATAAGCTCCTGACGGGACGCGCCGAGCGGCTGGAGACGTTGCGACAGGAGAACGGCCTGTCGGGTTTCCTCAAGCGCAGCGAAAGCGAATACGACGCCTTCGGGGCAGGGCATGCTGGCACAGCAATCTCAGCCGGATATGGCATGGCGGTAGCGCGCGACTTGAATGGCGAGGACTTCAAGGTCGTCTCGATTCTCGGCGATGGCGCGCTCACATGCGGCCTCGCCTATGAGGGGCTCAACAACGCCGGCGCGTCGGAGCGCGACTTCATCGTCATCCTCAACGACAACGAGATGTCGATCGCTCCCAACGTCGGAGCGATGTCGAAATACCTGACATCGATTCAGCGGAATCCGCTGTACAACCGGCTGCGCTCTGCCATGGGGTCGGTCGTGGATGCGGCGCCGGGACCGCTCGCCGGTGTTGGAACTCTTGTCCGGAAATGGGAGGAGAGTGTGAAGGCGTTCCTCACTCCGGGCGTCCTGTTCGAAGAGCTTGGCTTCCGATACTTCGGTCCCATCGACGGTCACGACATCGGTGCGCTAATGGATACGTTCGCCGCTGTGCGGGACCTGAGCGGTCCGCGCCTCATCCACTGCATCACCCAGAAGGGGAAAGGATTCCCGGCCGGCGAGCACATCGAGAAATGGCACGCCCTGCCGCCCGGTCACGATCCCACTACCGGAAAGCAGCGCAAGGTCTCCACTGCGAATGCCGCCTATACCGCGGCCTTCGGGCAAGGGCTAGTTGAACTTGCAGCAGAGAACCAAAAAGTGGTGGCCATCACCGGAGCAATGCCGAGCGGAACAGGAACGGGGGCGTTTGCGAAGGCGTATCCTGAGCGATTCTTCGATGTTGGAATTGCCGAGGGCCACGCGGTCACGTTTGCGGCGGGCCTGGCGACAGAGGGAATCCGGCCGGTTTGCGCGATCTACTCCACGTTCCTTCAGCGCGCATACGACAACGTTATCCACGACGTCGCCATTCAACACCTGCCGGTGATATTCGCGATGGATCGCGCGGGTGTGGTGGGCGAGGATGGCCCGACGCACATGGGGCTTTACGACATTGCCTACATGCTAGCGGTGCCGGGCATGGTCGTCACCGCGCCGAAGAACGGGAAGGAGATGATCGCACTCCTGCGCAGTGGCCTCGCGTATTCGAGCGGCCCCTTCTGCCTCAGGTATCCGCGGGACGCCACGCCGGACATGGTGCCACCTGCATCCGAAATCGAGGCTGTTCCCCACGGGTCCTGGGAAGTTCTTCGCCGCGCTGGCGCGACTGGCCGCGACGCCGAGCAGGGCCTCGCGATTCTGGCTGTCGGCACGATGGTGCTTCCATCGGTTGCCGCCGCGGAGATTCTTAGCGACACCGGTGCCAGTGTCACCGTGGTGAATTGCCGCTATCTGAAGCCCCACGACGAGCGAGTGCTGGCTGAGATCGTCCGCGACCACCGCAACGTTCTCGTCGTCGAGGAAGGCACAGTCGTAAACGGATTCGGAGCGCACATGTCCGCCGTGATCGGAGAGCTGGATCCGTCGGTCAAGGTCGTTGCCCATGGTGTCACCGATGATTTCGTGGATCAAGCTCCGCGGTCGAAGCAGCTGGCGGCATTGGGTCTGGACGCGCGTGGAATCGCACAGCGCGCCAGCGATGCATTTGGAATGGAGAGCTCGCGGGGCACACACCTTCGCGTAGTTTGATGCGGCTTGGTGTCATCGGGCATCAGGGTTACGAGGAGCTGCCGGAAATTCTCCGCACGCTCTTTCGCGCCGCGCCGTCGCTCGGTATCGAACCGCTGCTCGAGCAGGGTCTGCATGAAGTCGCCGGCAAGGGAGCGCGACTCGAAGACCCCACCCAGCTCGATGCGCTGGTTACACTGGGAGGTGACGGAACCCTGCTCCGGGGCGCTCGATTCCTCGATGGCAGGGACATTCCGATTCTGGGCGTCAATCTTGGACGTCTCGGATTTCTAACGAGCTGCCAGAGTGAGGACTTCGAGGCAGCTCTGAAGAATCTCGCCAGCGGTGACTACGTCGCACAGCCGCGCATGGCACTCGGCGCGCGGGCGATCAGCGCCGATGGCGAGACGCGAAAGCAATGGCGGGCGCTCAATGACTTTGTGCTCCACAAGGGTGGTTTCGCCCGCGTCGTGAGGCTCAACGTCTTTGTCGACGGTGAAAGCATTGGAACCTATGCAGCCGACGGTATCGTGATCTCTACTCCGACGGGATCGACCGCGTACAGTCTTTCAGCGGGCGGACCTGTAGTTGTCCCGACCGTGGAATCGATCATCATCACCCCGGTCTCTCCGCACACGCTGGCCATACGCTCACTTGTGATTCCGGCCGACGCCGAGGTTACCGTCGAGGCCAACGAGAGCCCGACGGAGCTTCTCGTCACCGTCGACGGGCAGGTAGGAACGAGCTTCGTCAAAGGTGAGAAGTTGATCGTGAGGAAGGCCGACAATCCGGTCCGCATCGTTCGCTTTCCCGGCACGACTTTTTTCGAGCGCATGAGTGTAAAACTCGGGTGGGGAGGACCGCCCGAGCGCGACGAGGCACACTGATGCTGACCGAGCTTCGCATCCGCAACTTCGCGATAATCGAATCGGTGACGCTGCCGCTGGCCGAGGGATTCAACGTGCTCTCGGGCGAGACCGGGGCGGGCAAGTCGATCATCGTTGGCGCGCTTGGCCTGCTCCTCGGTGAGAGAGCGAGCGCCGATCTCATTCGCTCGGGCGCCGAGAAAGCGACGGTCGAAGGCGTGTTCGACGTAACGAAGGTTCGCGGAATCGCAGGACTCGCCGACGAGCGCGGGATCGATGTGGAAGATGACACGCTGGTGCTGAAGCGCGAGATCTCAACTAGCGGAAGAGGGCGGGCCTGGATCAACGGTGCTCCCGTGACGGCCACGGTACTCGCGGAAATCGGGCGCCAGCTCGTGAATCTTCATGGGCAGCACGATGCCCAGACGCTCCTCGATGGAGAGTCACAGCGCCGGATTCTCGACGCGTTCGGCGGTGCCGAAGCGCAGGCGGACGTGGTCCGGCGAATCTACGGCGAGCTGTCGACCGTGCGTCGCGAGATCACGTCGCTCTCATCGCGGCGCCTGGAAGCAGAGAAGCGGGCCGACTACCTCAGGCACGTCGCCAAGGAGATCGAAGATGCGCGACTCTCTCCTGGCGAAGACACCAAGCTCGAGGACGAGGCCCGCGTGCTCGAGAACGCGGACGAGCTGCGCACGCTGGCCGCCGCGCTCAACGATCTGCTCTCGGGCGAAGAGGCGAGCGTGCTCACCCAGCTGGGCGCAGCGCAACGACCGCTGACATCGATCGAGCGAATCGATCCGGCCGCGGCGCGCATGCAGGAGCTGTTCGACGCGGGCTTCTACGCCCTGCAGGAGCTCGCCCGCAGCGTTGAAGACTACGCGAGCTCGGTCGATCTGGATCCTTCACGCCTCGAGGAGGTCCGGCAGCGGCGCGATCGGTTGTTTGGGCTTCTCAAGAAATACGGTCCGACGCTCGCGGACGTCATTGAGGCAGGACGGTCCGCGCGAGGCGAGCTCGATCTCATCGACACGGCGCAGTTCGATCTCGCCAATCTCACGGCCCGCGAAGCTGATGCGCGTCGCCGCCTGTCAGCCGAAGCGGAGATGCTCTCCGACATGCGGATGTCGGCGGGTAAGAAACTCGCCAAGGCCGTCGATGCGCTGTTGCCGCAGCTTGGAATGCCCGATGGCAAGTTCACCGTGGCTCTCGTCTCGCGGGACGAGCCGACGGGTGAGGGCGCAGAGGATGTCGAGTTTCGGGTGGCGCTCAATATCGGACACGAGGATCGGCCACTGGCCCGCGTTGCCTCGGGTGGAGAGCTCTCACGAGTGATGCTCGCGCTCAAGACCATTCTGGCCCGCGTCGATCAGGTGCCGACTCTCATCTTCGACGAGGTCGATGCGGGCATCGGAGGCAGGGTGGGATTGCAGGTCGGCGACACGCTGCGCCGGGTCGCGAAGGAGCATCAGGTGTTCGCGATCTCCCACCTCCCGCAGATCGCCGCCCGCGCTCACCATCATATCGTGGTCGCGAAAGGCGCGAAGGGTGGCGTCACGACCGCCGACATATCCGTCCTGGAAGGCACAAGTCGGGTCAACGAGATCGCCCGCATGCTCGGGGGAGATCCCGAGAGTAAAGTCAGTCGCGCGCATGCAAAAGAGCTACTCGAGAGCGCGTCAGCGTGAGCAGCGCGACTTATGGATTGGCGCGATTCGACGGACGTCCACAAAACTGAAGCAGGGAGCTGCAAGCGTTGCAGCTGCTTCGCTTGGAGCTTATCTGGCGGCGTATGGAGCTTCGGAGTCGAGGTTTAGCGGTCGTCCTCAACATCTCGACGGAGCGCGCGATACCTCACACTCGCGCATCTCGAACGCGTGTATGAAAGCTGAGAAGCTTGTCAGCTGCAAAGCTCAAACCTCCCTGCTTCGGTTTTGTGGATGCCAGCCGTAGCGCAAAAAAAAAAGAGCCGGCCTGAAAGGCCGGCTCTTTTTTCCCCGAATCCGCGCTATTTCCCCCCGAATATCCTGGCGTAGAGCCGTAGCTGAACCTGGTCGGTGAAGAACTTCGGCTGATTCCCACCGGATCCATTCACGGTCTGCCAATGCAGGTAGGTCACCTCGAAAGGGATCTTCGCCTTGCCCTGCTCGAATGAATAAATGTTGGAGAAAGACAACCCACCGCCGAGTCTATGCTCGAACGTCTCGGTTTCGAGATCGAGCGTCGACGCATCGAGAGTGACGTCCGAGAATCCGGTTACCGCGGCCGGAATTGTGAAAGTTCCAGTGTAGTGATCCTGAGCCTTGTGCCGATAGACGTACTGGCCGGAGATCGCGAAGAAATTGTTGATCACTATTCGCGGTGTCGTCTCGAACTCGAACGCGCTGCCGATCTTGCGCTTGACCGTTTGCTTGCGATAAAGGGGCGCCAGCTCCTCGTTCGGCCGTTCGATGATGCGCATTTCCTGGTCGTCTTCGAACGGCTTGTTGAAACGGAGGATGAAGGACTGCCAGAACCGGCTGCCCAGAAGGATGTCGCTGAACCATCTCCCCTCGATCGCGGTCGCTCCGCGTCCCGTCCCGAGGTCTACGAAGTTGTCGGGCGATTCCACCTGCCCCGTGGGAAGGCGAATGATCCCGCCCACAGCGGTGCGGAAATTCAGTCCCGTCGGTGACATCCTGGCCTCGCTACTTCCGTCGAACGAATCGTACACCGAAAACTTGCCGCCGATGTCGATGTCGCCCACGTGGGAGTGGCCCGTCGATGTCAGCGGGGCCGCTTGTATCCCGAAAGCCGATTCGGTGAGAATGCGCTGCGCGTCACGAAGCGTGAGGCGGTTCTGAGAGGCGAAAGGACCGTTCGTGGTGATCGGATTGTTGGCACACTGCGGAGTAGCTGGAGGACACAGGAAGGAGCTGTAGAGCGCCTTGAACCCGGCGACACGTGCCTCAATCGACAGCTGCGCATCCGTCCCAGTGATGGGGACGAAGGGCGAGGTGCCATAGATCTGATTGATTCCGCCGGCAAAGGCCCTCGAGCTCGCGATCAGTGCCTGCGCGCTCGCCTGGTTGGCGAGGAGACCAGGACAGCCCGGAGCACCCGGGTTGGCCTGGCAGGCTGCGATCGAACCCTCGAGAGTATTGGCGGCGGTTGTGAACTGCGCGTTCATCGTCGTGTTCTGAGCGATCGCGGCGGCGAACCCAGCTGCCGCCGGATTGAATCCGAGATTCCCCTGAATCCCAGTGGTGTTGACGTTGAAATACGTGGACGTGTGAGTACTGACGTAGGGAATCTGGATTCCGATCGAGAAGCGCTTCGAGAGTCCCGCCTCGAAAACGAAGGGGAAAGCCGCGATGTGGTCGCGGAGCGTCACCTGGGTGTTCCCCAACGTCGCATACCAGTTCGGATTTCCAGTCAGCGACTGAAGACCAGTCTGCAGGCTCGCCAGATTGGGGAACTGCCTTACGCCGATGGTATCAAGAGTGAAATCGACGCCGAGTGGCTCCAGCGCCCGCGCCGGACGTCCAGGTGTATCAAGGCCGTAGCGCTCGTTGAACGCTGTCCACTGCCCAAGGGTCCGAAACCGGAACACACCCCGGGGAAGCACCAGGGCGTCGTCACCGACGCCTAGCACGCGCTGAGCGCTCGCAGGCGGGGTGAAAACCGCGATGAAAGCCAGTGCCACGGTGGAAACGCTGACCAGACGACGGCGCATAGATTCTCCGCACGATGTGAAGATGCATGAGGGGCGGTCGTCCGAGAGTGGAGGACGTCCGCCGGCGGGGAGACGTTATCATTCCGCGCGAGGTTTTGTCAACTTGAGATTCGGAGTTGCATCCATAGAGGGAGCGGCGCTTGTTAGCGCGATTTTTTGCCGGTAGCTTTGTCTGTCATCGCGGGAATAGCTCAGTTGGTAGAGCACAACCTTGCCAAGGTTGGGGTCGCGGGTTCGAGTCCCGTTTCCCGCTTCAGATTTCTCTTCTGGCTCGTCGTTCTCCGCTCGGGTGGCGAAACCGGTAGACGCGAGGGACTTAAAATCCCTTGGGATAAGATCCCATGCGGGTTCGATCCCCGCCCCGAGCATTCGAGGATGACCTAGAACGGGCGATCACAGTCGGGGTGCTACACCACCACTACCCAATTCACGTCACTGCCGTGCGCGCCGCGGGACGTGTGGACTGGTGAGGGCACCAAGTCCCGCTCCGTTCTCTCATCCATTACGTTAGAGTGCATGACGCGGCGCTCCGTCACGCGACCTGCCCAGCTTTTTCTTCCCGGGA
>Ga0193735_1000085_pt1 | contig 29756 bp, 24 predicted proteins | sample U1m2metaG_FD_145080 | JGI IMG/M metagenome (GOLD analysis project Ga0193735, IMG submission 145080) | Soil microbial communities from a riparian zone of the East river system, Colorado, United States - U1m2 | ecosystem: Environmental > Terrestrial > Soil > Riparian zone | place: USA: East River... | reverse complement strand
AGCGGTGCGCGATGGGCTGCAGCAGCGTGGCCACGAAGACCAACGCCAGAATGATCTCTAGTTCGCGCACGCTTCGGCTTGCCTCTACCTCACTCCTGCAGCGCCTGATGTACGAACGACACTGCTATCGAGCCTTCTCCCACCGCTGACGCGACCCGTTTAATGTTGCCGGCTCTGACATCTCCGACGGCGAACACGCCGGGTTTGCTGGTTTCAAGAAGCTGCGGCGAGCGAGCCAACGGCCAATGCGCGGCAGACAAGTCATCCGGAGAGAGCTCGGACCCCGTCTTGATGAATCCGTGCGCGTCGAGGGTGACACAACCGTCGAGCCACTGAGTGCTGGGCGCGGCACCCGTCATGACGAACACGTGACGAACGTCTTTTCGTTCCGTGGTCCCGTTGTCATAGCGGCGCAACTGCACTCTCTCGAGGTGATCATCACCCTCGAGCGACGCGACTTCAGTATGAGTGTGCAAGGTGATCCGCGGATCCTCTTCAATGCGTCGGATCAGGTATCGCGACATCGTGTCGGCCAACCCATCGGATCGAATCAGCATGTGCACGTGTCTCGCCGACTGGGCGAGTGACACGGCTGCCTGCCCCGCCGCGTTACCGCCACCAACGACGCAAACCTCTTCACCGGCGCACAATTGCGACTCGATGAACGTTGCGCTGTAGTACACACCCGCGCCTTCGAACTGCGAGATGTTGTCCAGCGGAAGCTTTCGGTATTCCGCGCCGGTCGCGATGATGACGGTACGCGCGAGCAGTTGCTCACCATCGTCGGTTTCGATGACGTACTGCCTCGTGTTGCATCTGAGGCGCTTTGCAGCCTTTGTGACCATCAGGTGCGCGCCGAATTTCTGTGTTTGAGAGTAGGCGCGCGCCGTCAGCTCCTGGCCCGAAATCCCGGAGGGAAACCCGAGATAATTCTCTATTCTCGAGCTCGACCCGGCTTGTCCTCCCGGAGCACCGGATTCCAGCACCATCACATCGAGCCCTTCCGATGCTGCATACACAGCCGCCGCGAGACCTGACGGTCCGGCTCCGACGATCACAGTGTCGTGCATCTGCGCCTGGTCGATCGGGTCGTTGAAGCCGAGACAATCTGAGATCTGGCGATTGCTGGGATTCCGCAGAACGACCTCGCTGCGGCAGATCATCACGGGGATATCAGTGACCGCAACCTGAAATCGATCCAGCAGCTCCTGTACGCCCACGTCACGTTCGAGGTCGATGTAGTGGTACGGATGGCTGTTGCGCGTCAGGAATTCCTGAATGCGAAGCGTTTCCTGCGAGTGTTTGGATCCGATCAGTACGACGTCGCCGATGCCGGCCGCGATCAGCCTCGCCCGCCGCAGCAGAAACGCGCGCATGAGGATCTCGCTCAAATCGGCGTCTGTCTGGACCATCTCCAGCAGCTGCTCGTGGTCGAGCTCGATGACTTCGCTTGATTCGCCGGCGCGGATCGAAAACACTGCTCGCCGGCCTGAAAGGACATTGAGCTCGCCCGAGATCTGGCCGGGCTTATGTACTGCGATTAGCGTCTCGACGCCGTCAGAGAACTGGACAATGTCCAGGTGTCCGGAGACAACCACAAAAAAGCTCGCGTTTCGGGCGCCTGCTTTTACGAGTACGTCCCCGCGCTCCACCTTGCGCAAGCGGCCGTGCGTAGCGATGCGCGCGATTTGTGCTTCGTTGAGCGTGGGGAAAGCCTTATCGCCTTCCGTGGCTGCCGACGGTAGCGCGACCTCGGGATCCGCCGCCGTGGACTGGAGTCCCTGTATTACCCTTGCCTCAGTAGTCGACAAGCGCGTCGCCCTCCTCAGGCACGAAGCTCGGGATTCGTCGAGCTCGTGTACGTCGCATCTGGTGTGAAAGCAGCTTTGACATCGGCAAGAGTGACCTGGTCACGTGCGTGCGCGTTCGCCCACTGGATTGCGAAATCTGCAACTTCTTCCCAGCCCTTCTGGACAACGGTGTGGTGCGTGCGGTTCGGAAACTCCCGGTAATCCGCAACGGCCGTGGAATTCTTGACATACTTGCGGAGGTTGCTCTTGTTGATGGCCGGTGGAACGACGTGATCGTTGCCGCCAGCGATGAACAGGAGCGGCGCGCGATCGGTCTTCCTGTAGTCGACTTTGGAGGACGCCTTCGGATTCAGTAGCGCGAGTGCGGCATCCCAGAGGATGGCGTTCGCTGCTGGAATCGAGTAACGATCGTAGACCTTCTTCGATTCAACCGCGTCCAGCCCGTTCGTGAACGCGTAGTTGAACTGCTTCGGGCTCAGTGAAGTAGTCCGGTTGTAGCTGAACGGATTGCCGAGGATCGGAAGCGTCGCCCGGATCGTCGAGAAGGGCAGCACTGGTACGCCCGCGGTTTGCGCCGAGTCGACGAGAATTCCGGCCGATCCAAGACCGCGATCCACCAGCATCTGGACAATGAGTCCGCCGAACGAATGGCCCATCAGGATCGGCTGGGCGTCGAGCTTGCGAATGACCCGGTCGTAGTGATCGACGACAGTTTTGAGCTTGAGGCCTTTCAGCGCCGAGGGATTCTTGCGAATCGCTTCGACCTCTCCTTCCAGGCCCGGCCACGATGGCGCAATGACGTTGTAGCCCGCCTTCTGGTATCTGTCGATCCAGCCTTCCCAGCTTCGCGGAGTGAGCCAGAGTCCATGGATAAGTACGATTGTCGGCTTGTTTGAGCCGCGCCCGTTGGTGCTCATGATGCTCTCCTTGAAGGAACAGTAACTATGAATAACCTAAAACGTGGCTGATCACACGTGTATCCCACGAACGTATTACTGGTCGGGCCCGAGCCTGCCTAACGGTTGTGGGCGACGCCGCTAGTCGTCGCAGGTGCGCGCCCACGGAATGATATCCAGCCGCTCGAACGGGATTTCGCGCCCATCGTCGCATAGACCGAACTGCGCGGGCGATTTGTAGAGGCGCTCGAGAGCGGCGTCGATCTCCGTCAGCTCGCGCGAAGCACGCGTCGCGTTCGATTCATCGAGCTCCTCGTCCATGGTGTCGGTCCCGAGGTCGGCCGCGTGGAATGGCATGGACGTCAGGTCTCCAGTTTCTTCCTGCTGACTGGAGCTCGAGCGGTCGGCGACGATTCGGTTCAACAGCTGAAGCGCGCGGTCGCGCTCCTCGTGTAGGCGTTTCTCGAGGTGCCCGCGCTGCTCGGTTGTGAGCATGATTGTCTTCCCCCGTTGGTGTTTCTCTCCGTCTACGAGCATAGTTCGAGCCTGCGCGCATGTCGATCTACCTTGTCGTCGTCGGAAGACGTACCTCGATGTCGAGTCGCTTCGCGCGTCCGCGGCCGCGGATTCGTACCGTCAATGCGCTGAGCGTGTCAGTCACGGCGTCGGCGGCGCGCAGCTCCTCTGCCGAGTGTGTGGTAGTGACCGCGATGACCCGCATACCCGCGTTTTGACCGGCTTCCACTCCGCTAGGCGCATCTTCGACGATGACACAGTCTGCCGGCGCGATTCCGAGCTTCGCGGCAGCTGCGAGGTAACCCTCCGGGTCAGGCTTCCCGTGTGTCACTTCGTCCCCGCAGACCATAACCGTGGGGACCGGGAGACCAACGTGGCGAAGGCGGTGCTCGGCGACGGGGCGGTCGCCGGAGGTTACGACGGCCCAGCGATCGGCGGGCAGCGCCGACAACAACGCGTGTGCTCCCGGCACTTCCGACAATCCCTGCGTGGTACTCGCCTCCTGTGCGGAAAGCGCGATAATCTCGGCTGGGGCGTCGAGATGCGGCGCGACGATCTTCACCGTGTCCAGCGCGCGGCGGCCATGGGCCGATCGTAGAATCGCTGCCAGGTCGAGTCCGTGCCGCGCGGCCCAGACGCGCCAGGTGTGCTCGACCGACACGATCGAGTCCACGAGAACACCGTCGAGGTCGAAGAGGAGTGCATCGCAGGTGAGCCGCACTACATCGTGGTTCATCGCAAAGAATAGTGGTCTTTCGACAAGCTGGGCAGAGGAGTTTATTCCCAATCCGACTTTACCGAGTGGACACCATGCATTCGAGGCTCTCTGGTATCGCTGCCGCCGCGATTCTTGTCGCCTGCTCTACCTCCAAACCGGATGCCGCGACCCCGGACACCCTGGCGAGTGCAGAACCCGATTCGGCGCTCCCACTCGCCTCGCAAGCAGGCTTCATCCAACCTGAGGCAGTGCGGTACGACCCGGATCAGGATGTGTATTTCGTTAGCAACTGGGGGAAGGGTGAGCCCGACGCCAAGGACAACAACGGCTTCATTTCGCGCCTGTCACCCGATGGTGTACTCGAGCGACCGAGGTTCATCGCCGGCGGTACAGCCGGAGCGACACTGCACGCGCCTCGGGGGATGACGATTGTCGGCGATACGCTGTGGGTAGTGGACGCCGACGCGGTGCGCGGATTCAATCGCAGCACTGGTGCGCCGCTGGCGACAGCCGATTTTTCCGCCTACAAGCTTGGTTTTCTGAACGACATCGCAGCCAGTCCTGATGCGCTCTACGTGACGGACACCGGAACGAACGAGATCTACAGGATCTCCGGTGGACGGATAACCGTCGCGCTCCAGGACTCGGCCCTCGGCGGTCCCAACGGAATCACCTGGGACGCCGGCCGGCGCCGCTTCATCGTCGTACCGTACGACGGTGCATCGGTGATCAAATCGTGGACGGCCGGGAGCAAGACGCTCAGCGTGATCGGCAAAAGCGGAGGCAGCAAGTTCGACGGTGTCGAAGTTCTCTCCGGAGGCCGCGTTCTGGTGGCGAGTCAGGGTGACTCGAGCCTGCATCTATTCACTGGAGGAACTGGGCATCCGATCATTCGCACCGGTGGGGCTCCAGCTGACATCGCGGTCGACACCAAACGGAATCGCGTCGCAGTTCCCTTCGTCGACCGCAATCTGGTCGAGATCTGGCAGCTTCCTTCGAAGTGATACTTCCGATCAAAGGGATCTCAACAATTGCGCACCATAGCGCGCGGTTCAGTCAGATAAGCGCTTTCTTGAGATGATCCGACAACCGCAGGGCCAGTGCGACCAGAGTCAGTGTAGGATTTACTGCGCCAGCCGTTGGATACACGGCTGCACCGGCGATGTACAGATTGACGAGTCCGTGCACGCGACAGTTTGAGTCTACGACCCCTTGCCTGGGGTCGTTGTGCATGCGGGTCGTCCCCATATGATGCCATCCGCCGCTCAGAAAGCTGGGCCACGTGCGATCGTCGCTCAGAAGCCAATCGCGAATCTGAATTCGCCCCGTTCCGGTGCGCCCCATCTCCTGGCCGAGTACCTGGTAGTAGGTGCGGATCGAACGCTTGTCCAATTCCGTAAGACGCCAATCAAGGCGCGCACGGGGCACGCCCAGTGCGTCTTTCTCGGTGCTGAGGGTAATGCGAGAGTCAGGATTGGGAGCCTGCTCCTGCCTCGTCTTGAGGTGAAAGAATTGCGGTGTCGATTGAGGCGCACCACCAGCCGCTCCCAGCTTCACCGCGATGGGCGGCGGACCTTGCCTTCCACCCTTGCTCCACGCCCTCATCGCCGCCAGCAGCGTGGTATCGAAGAACTGGAATGTGCCAAACTCCGCATCTCCCGGATTTCCCGGCTCAACCGATGCCGTGCCATTCAGGATGCGGTGCTCTCGCTGCTTCGCAGCGGAAAGGGCGAGCTCGCCTCTCGGCGCTCTCCGTGCGAAGTCCATCGCGTAGATCTTCGTCTTCGTGGTTTGCGGTTTCGCCAGTACGAGATCGGCGCCGGGCATCTCGAGGTGCTCCATGAAGTACCGGCCCACTAGATCATTCGCGTTGCCGAGTCCTGTGCGGGCTTGCCGATTCGAAGCCAGGAGAAGCCGCGCATTCTGGATCGTGTGGCAGGCGAGCACGTAAGACTTCGCTCGAGCGCGGAATTCCTTTCCCTCCAGAGTGCGTATTCGGACTCCCTTCACAGCGCTCAGGCCCTCATTAGCCTCCACCTCGCAGACGTTGGCATTCGTGTAAAGGTGCACATTGCGCGCGTTGACCATGGCGTCGCGGTACCTCGTGCCGAACCGCGTGGGGCTGAACTGCCACATCTTGGTCCATGCGACGTGCGGGTCGAGCGCTAGCGGCGTGCGTTCCGCATCACCGTTCTTCCAGTCGGCGGCATCCCATTTGTAAGGGCCCAGCTCCAGGACTCGCTGTGCGCGCGGGTAAAATGGATCGAGATCCTGGCGCCGGATCGGCCACCCACTGTGCGGGACCCATGCACGTCTCTCGAAATCAATGGCGTCAAACGTAGAGCAGAAGCCGGCCCAGTGACCGGTGGTTCCTCCGAAGTAGTGAAGAGCGGCCGCGTCGAGAGGATAGTAGGGCAACCCGATTATCTCGCCGCGATAGAGCGCCTGCATCCGGGGATCAAAATCAAAACCACCGCCTTCCAGGAGCAACACCTTCAGCGGCGAGTCGACCAGTTCGAGCGCGATACTGATGCCGGCCGCACCTGCGCCAACGATGCAGATGTCACCCTCGAGAATTGTCCCGCTTTCGAGGGTCCTCGCGTCGGTATGCAAGTGACGGTCGCGAAAGTGCTAAGCCGTGGCCAGTGAAAACAGGGCGCACTGTCTGGCTTCAGTCACCGAGAGGACCCACCCATCAACCAGTACTGTTTGGCCCGCCGCAAAGTCATCCTGAATCTTTTTCTCAATCGACCCGCGTGAGCTCCAGCGGAGTCCGAGGGTTCCGGGCTCGCCCTTCGAGATGGCTGCGCGCAGTGAGCTGGCAGTCCTTTCGCTGGGTTTGGCCGCCCGGTACCGAATCCCGAGTTCGCGTACGCGCTCTGGTCCGAGCATCGTGAGCAGCTCGGGTCTTTCCAGGGCGCTCGCATCGAAGCCCACCTCGCCGGCGAGTGCTGAAGTCGTCAGGGTTGCCACGACTCCTGCAGCAGTGATCTGGAGGAAGCGGCGTCTATCCAGTGTCATTCAGCCTCCGCGTAGGCCTACATCCAGTTGGCTGCTCGGACTATCTAGCGTGGTCGAATATGGAAAACACGATGTGAAGCTGCAAGCCAAGAGCGTGCGTCTTCGAGGAGGGTAACTTCTTTCGAAAGAAAAAGCCCCACCGCACAAATGACGATGAGGCCAAGACTTACCAAGTCGGGGCGACTGGATTTGAACCAGCGACCTCCTGCTCCCGAAGCAGGCGCGCTACCGGGCTACGCTACGCCCCGAATACAAACATCGATTTCAGTGGAGAACCCACATCTTAACAGATAAGCCGGAGCTACGGGAGCCTCGGCGAGGACCCAATCCCCTCTCCATGGACGATTGATCCGAAGGCGAAATATCGGAGAGACGATTCTCCGCCCGACGGTCATCCATTGTTGCGCTCTCTGGGAAACAGGTGAGTATTGCCAACGCGTGCCGACCTAGAGCGCGCGCCTCGCTTTTTTTCCTCCTGCCTCCGAGCCCGCTCATGAATGTCATCCCTCGTGTGTCGCGCATCCGTACATTGGCAATCCTCCTCCGCGCCTCCGCCCTCCTTGTCGTCGGCGTCACTCTCAGCGCCGGCGAGCTGGAGGCACAGACTACCGCGATTCTGACCGGCCGGATCACCGACCGGCAGACCGGACAACCACTTTCGGGCGCACGTATCTCCGTGCTGGGCACCGGGCAAGGCACTGTTTCGCGCAGCGATGGCACCTATCGCGTTAGTCTTCCGGCCGGCCGCACTCCCATCTCCGTACACTTCGTCGGCTATTCCCCACTGCGCGACACCGTCACAGTTGCTGCGGGCGAGTCACCGTCGCGGGATTACGCTTTGGAGAGAGGTGTCACGGAGCTGAACGCAGCTGTGATCACCGGAACGCGGTCGCGCGATCGCACCGTGCTCAAGTCTCCAGTGCCCGTCGACGTTCTCACGACAACGGAAATCAGGCAGACCGGACAGGTCGAGACGAGCCAGATCATCCAGCTCCTCGCGCCCTCGTTCAACTTTCCGCGTCCAACGGTCGCTGACGGAACCGATCACATCCGCCCGTCCACACTGCGCGGACTCGGCCCGGACCAGGTCCTCGTTCTCATCAACGGGAAGCGGCGTCACACCAGCTCTCTTGTAAACGTGAACGGGACTATCGGCCGAGGGTCGACGGGCGTGGACCTAAACGCAATTCCGGCAAGCTCGATCGACCGCATCGAGATCCTGCGCGACGGAGCAGCGGCGCAGTATGGATCGGACGCGATCGCCGGCGTCATCAACATCATTCTCAAGTCGGACGAGTCCACGGATCTCGAGTACGAAGTCGGATCGACCAACACCGAACTCAAGCGCTTGCCCGGTGATAACAAGATTTCCGACGGAGACGTGAGCGCGGTCTCTGGAAACACCGGCAAGCTCCTTTCCGGAAACGGATTCCTGCACGTCACAGGGCAGTACGAGAATCGCGGCTCGACCAACCGATCGCTTCCGGACACGCGCGTTCAGTATTTCACGGGCGATCCTCGCAATGCGGATCCTGCGCTAAACGCGCAGGGCGTCCATTTCCGACAGGGCGACGCGCGGGCGAACGACGTCGCGTTCTTCGGCAACAGTGCCCTCCCGGCTTTCAACAACGGCGCCCAGATCTATGCTTTCGGAGGCATCAGCCACCGAGAGGGGCAGGGCGCGGGCAATTGGCGCATGCCGAGCAACAACAACACGATCCGCGATTTCGCGTTCTATCCCAACGGTTTTCTGCCGATGATCAACAGCACGATCGGCGACTATTCGGGAACGCTGGGCATCAAGGGAGATGTCAAAGGCTGGACATACGATCTGAGCGGTATTTACGGCCGCAACCGCTTCGATTTCGACATCACCCAGAGCGTGAATCCAACTCTCGGCACCGCCAGCCCCAAGGAGTTCTATTCGGGTTCGCTCAAGTTTGGCGAGGCGACCGGCAACTTCGACCTGGTGCGCGCGGTACCGCTCGGCTGGCTGGCGACGCCACTCAACATCGCGCTCGGTCTGGAAGCGCGGCGCGACAGCTACGGCATCATCGAGGGCGAGCCCGATTCCTATCGGGACGGCGGAATAAAGGTGCTCGACGGCCCGAATGCCGGCGCTCAGCCAACGCCGGGAGCGCAGGTCTTCCCAGGGTTCAGACCAAGCGATGCAGGCAACCACAGTCGGACGAACTACGCCGGCTACATCGACTTCGAGGCCAATCCGACCGAGAGAGTGTTGATAGGTCTGGCGGGCAGGACGGAGCACTACTCGGATTTCGGATCGGCCACGATCGGGAAGATCTCCGGACGGTTTGAGCCGTTCCGCGGCTACGCCATTCGCGGGGCCTTCAACAGCGGTTTCCGTGCGCCGTCTCTGGGCCAGGAATTCTTTTCGTCAACCGCGACGAATTTCCTCAACATTGGCGGGACGCTCACGGCGGTTGAAGTCCGCACGCTTCCGGTGTCGAGCGGACCCGCACAGGCTCTCGGCGCCAAGCCGCTCAAGGCGGAGAAATCCGAGAACGTGAGCGTCGGACTCGCACTGCAGCCGATCTCAAACCTGTCCCTCACCAGCGATTACTATCGCATTCTCATTCGTGACCGGATCGTCTTCTCCGGAAATTTCACCGGCCAGGCGATGACGGATTTCCTCGCGGCTCAGGGCTTTCCGGGGGTCGGGAGCGCTCGATTCTTTACCAACGCGATCGACACCCGCACGAACGGAATCGACGTCGTTACCAGGTACGCGCTCGACTTCGGCCAGCGCGGCGTGACCGGGTTCACTGGCGGTTACAATCACACGGTTACGGTGGTCACGAATGTCGATCCCACGCCCGCGGCCTTGAGCTCGCAGCAGGCGGTACTGTTTGATCGCCTGGAACGCTCGAGGATCGAGGAAGGCCAGCCACACAAGACCGTCAACCTCACGCTCGATCACACGATCCGCAGATTCAATGTCACACTGCATACGACGCGGTTCGGAGAGGTAGGGTCGCGCGGCGCCACCAATCCAGCTCTCGACCAGACCTACAAGGCGAGGTGGATCACGGACGCCAACGTCACTGTGCCGCTGGCAAGGCAGGTCGGTATCACGCTCGGGGTGAACAACATCGCAGACGTCTATCCCTCGGAGAATATCCCGGCCAACAACAACAGCGGGATCTTCCCCTACAACGGCATTTCCCCCTTCGGGTTCAACGGACGCTTTATGTACGTTCGGGCCCGTTGGGAGCGGTGATTTCGAGCGTCAGCCGCGTAAAAAGGCCCCCATACGGGGCCTTTTTTACGCCCTTTTCGGACGTCCGTTTATGCAAATGCAGACTGCAAAGCTCCTTGCAATTCGCAACAATTCGCGCATTTAGCGCACATTTGTGATATATTTAAGTCATTGTTTCCCAATAAGTTAGGCGCGGTGAGCGGAGCCAAGTTCTGACCCGTTTTTTGGGTTGCGGAAGGGGGAGATTCGCGTCTTCATGGTAGCGAGGACGGCCTCAATTTCGATTTGCTGTGCCTCACACCGACAACTTCTGGGAGTACAACTCTAATGAACGCGACCCGTTTTCTTCTGGCCGCTATGGTGCTGGGAACAGCCATCGGCGTTGAGCAGGCCAATGCGCAGTGCAGCGGCAACGCTGGCAGCTGCAACACCACGAACACCGCTTCAGTATCCGTTAACGCCCTCGTCAAGCTGGGCATGAGCGGAATTGCCACTTCACTGACTTCGCCGACGGCGGACCAGATTGAAGCCGGCGCGCTCATTGCGGACAATGGCCCTAGCTTCACCATCAAGGCGAACCGCAGCTGGACGCTCAACATCAAGACCACAAACGCCACTATCTGGACCTACGCCGGATCATTCGCCGGTACCAAGCCTATCAGCGACCTGACCTGGTCGAATGCTTCCGCTGGAGCGTTCGCCAACATCGGTACGAGCGACGCAGTGTTCCTCTCTGGCGCGGCCGCGACGAACGGTTTCGCCGCGCAGGCCTTTTTCAAGACCGTGTGGGCGGCTGGTTTCGTGCAGCCGAGCAATGCTCCAGGTACGTACAGTTTGCCAGTCGTCTTTACTCTTTCGGCACCGTAACACGCGGGCGCCGCTTCAACTCCAACCGCTTTCCTTCCCTCGAGGATTAACTATATGAGCAACAAGAAAGGTTTCACCCTGATCGAGCTTCTGATCGTAGTCGTCATCATCGGCATTCTTGCCGCGATTGCGATTCCGAAGTTCGCGAACACGAAGGACAAGGCGTATGTCGCAGCGATGAAGTCCGACCTGCGCAACATGGCGACCTACGAAGAGCAGTACGCCGCCGACAACGGTGGTGCCTACTTCGGTGGAACCGCGACGTCAGCGGCTCCGCTACAGGGTTTCAGCCCGTCGCAGAACGTGACCGTCGTGATCGTGAACGTCGCCGGCCCGCCGCCTTCGTGGAGCGGCACCGCAACGCACTCGCAGTCGGCAAAGGTTTGCAGCATGGTGAACGGCGTTATCACCTGCGTCTAAGTTCGACGAGATCTGGTTACAAGGCGGGGCCGGCTTCCAAGCCGGCCCCGTTTTGTTTTACCGGCCATCCAACAAAGAACCCGCGATTCTAGCGTACTTTCCCACGCGCAGCGACCTTCCAGCTTCCTTCCACTCGGCCACGGCGGCCGTACCAGATTTCGTCGTGCAGGTTGACAGTCGGGCAGACGTGGCTTGGCACCACCCAGACTTTCTCTCCGACGTGCGCCGGCCCACGGACCTCCACGTAGCCGTGTTCCTCATTCAGTTTGCGTAGTGTCCATGGGCGCCCGACAAAGTGGCCGTAGGTTCCGGAACCGACCGTTTGATCGCTCGAGAGCGTTTTTGATCCAGCGTCGATCACGCACTGCCCCGGCACCGACGTGCTGACGACCGTGGTGAGCACACGGAGCGCGCAGTCCGCCTCGGTGCAGATCTTCGCCTCCATGCTGCTCGCGTCATAGAAGACGTAGGTCCCGGGCCGGATCTCGGTCGTCTGCGGAATGAGCGGCGTTTTCGCGGCACCTGGCGTCGAACCTCCGGAGACAATCTTCGCCTCGAGACCCGCCTTGGACAGCGCAGCAAGCACGGCGCCGATTTTCACGCACGCCGCCCGGAAGCCTTCCTCGTCGAGCCACGACGGCCAATAGAAGATCCCCTGGAAATCCGAGCACGCCTTCGCGACCTCGACCGCTTGCTCCGGTGACTGCGCGCCAGTGCGCCCCACACCAACATCGATCTCCACCAGCGTGTCGATCCCCTTGAGGTCGCGAGCGACTTCCACCGAGTCGACCGCAACCTTCACTCGTCGCGTCTTCGCCAGCTCTCTCAAGCGCGGCAGCTTCGCCTTCACCAGCGGGTAGGCGACAAGCACATCTTCGCCAGGCAACACCTCCGCCTCACCCAGTTTTGCCACCGTGATTCCGATTGCGCCGGCATCGAGCTGCATCTGAGCGATCTCTGGGATCTTGTGGGTCTTCACGTGGGGTCGGAGCTCGACACCCCACGCACGACATTGCTCCTGCATCGTAGCGATGTTGCGCTCGAGGACGTCGAGGTCGACGTAGAGGGCGGGTGTGTCGAGGTCGAGCGCGTCCACGATTCAGGCTTGTTCGCGATGCGGTTGAGCGCCCATCAGCGGACCTTCTTTGCGATGCACTCGATCTCGACGGCGATGCCGCCCGGTAGCGCGCCCGCCTGGATCGTGGTGCGCGCCGGAAACGGCGCCGAGAAAAACGTCTCATAGACCGCGTTCATCGCGGCGAAATCTTTGATGTCGCGCAGATAAACGTTGCACTTCATGACATCATCGAGTGATGAGCCTGCCGCCTCGAGGATCGCCCGGACGTTCTCAAACGTCCGCTTCGTCTCCGACCGAACGTCGCCAAGCTCCAGCTTCCCTGTCGACGGATTGGTGCATCCCTGTCCAGCAAGGAAGATGAAATCTCCCTCGACGACCGCCTGCGAATACGGGCCAATCGGCTTCGGCGCTTTCTCAGTCACGATGGCCTTTCTCATTGAGTCCTCTTCAGTCGTTTCCAAAGGTGATGAACGGGGAATCCCGCCAGCGCAATGGCTAGTCCATAGATCGGCGAAAAGTTGCCAACCTGGATCTCCCCCCAGACGATGGCCGATACACCAATGATGGTGCCAAACACGAACAACAGCGGCACCCACGGATAGCCCGGCGTGTGGTAGGGCCGAAGTGCTTTTGCCATCTTCCGCCGCAGGACGAATACCGCTCCGACGGCAAAGATCAGCGCTGCCCACTCGACTACAACGAAGTAGGTCGTGAGCGTATCGAAATCCCTGAGGACGAGGACCATGATGATCGCGACCACCCCCTGGATCAGCAGCGCCGCCCACGGCGTAGACCAGCGCGGATGGATTCTCCCGAGAAACGAAAAAGTCAGGCCGTCGCGCGCCATCGCGTAGGCAACCCGCGGCTTTGCGAGGAGGTTGCCGTTGAGCGCGCCGAAAACGCTCGTTATGATCGCGAGCAGGATGACGACCCCAGCGGTGGGTCCTGCAATCTCCGTCATGACCGTCCGCGCGATGGCTTCCTTTTGCTGCGCCATGATACTGACCGGCATCATGTACAAGTAAGCCAGGTTTGCGCCGATGTAGAGCGTGACGATGACCAGCATCCCCGCGATGATGATCCGCTTCATCAGTCGCTCGGGAGCCACGACCTCGCCCGCGATCATGCTGACAGCAATCCAACCGTCGTAAGTCCAGAAGACCGATGCGACCGCGCGAGCGAGGCCACCGCGCTCGACGACGCCGCCCTCGGTAATGTGGGAAAGGCTGCCGTTCCCGAGGAGAAACGCGCCGAGGATGATCGCCGCGAGCGCCGTCACCTTCACCAGCGTGGTCACCTCGCTCACGGCTGCCCCAACTCGCGCGCCGAGCACGTTCGCGCCGGTAAGCGTGATGATGGCGGCGATCGCGATGGCCTGTACTGTCGAGGAGGCCACCGGGATGCCGAGCAGGTTGAGGAGGAATTCGGCGAAGACGGTGGCAAGCGCGGCAACCGCGGTGGGCGTCGTGACCAGCACATACAACCAGCCGAATACGAACGCGGCGGCATCGCCATACGCCTCGCGCAAGAACACGTATACGCCACCAGCGCGCGGGAGCAGCGAGCTCAGCTCCGCCACGGCGAGCGCTCCGCAAATGCTGATCAGTCCAAAGGCCGTCCAGAGTCCCATGATGACGAGGGGATTTGGGACGAGCCCGGCGATCGTGGGCGGTTTCCGGAAGATCCCGCCGCCGATTGTGATGCCGACGATGAGCGCCGTTCCGCCGAAGAACCCGATGACGCGCCGGAGATCGTGCGCCTGTGACTGAACGGGCGTCGTCAAGGAAGACTTCGTATTGGCGGATTCCGCCACGCGGGGGTCATCGCCGCGCCAAGCTAAAGCGAAAATGCCCCGGATGCGAGCATCCGGGGCATTCGTCTAACCCTCACGTCACCAAGCTTTTGCGCCAACGCGCCCGGAGAGACTCGAACTCCCAACCTTCTGATCCGTAGTCAGATGCTCTATCCAATTGAGCTACGGGCGCACAACAAACCGCGAACTGCGGACGACTTCGGACTGCGGACCACTGGACTCCGAGTCGCCTTCGAGCCGCGTACTAGATGGGCGGTACAAGACTCGAACTTGTGACCTCCACGATGTCAACGTGGCGCTCTAACCAACTGAGCTAACCGCCCCTCCTCGCACCAGAGAGCGGGAAACGGGACTCGAACCCGCGACCCCAACCTTGGCAAGGTTGTGCTCTACCAACTGAGCTATTCCCGCGAACAAACAAACGTTCTCGGCCGCCACTTCTGCCATGGAGGTGAGGGGAATCGAACCCCTGACCTCTTGAATGCCATTCAAGCGCTCTCCCAACTGAGCTACACCCCCGGCATTAACCCTGGCGGTCTCGACCACTCCCGACAGGAACCGCGAAGGATATCCAAGGGTAGTATCGATGTCAAGAAAATCGAGCTGGCAAAAAAGCCAACGGCCGGTATCTTGCAGCGCTTCTACTGCCTGAATTTTTTGGTTATTGAAAAACGCTTTTGTTGTCGCGTTTCCAGGTCGTAGAAACAACACTCATTCGCTCGCATTGCTGGCCCCACACGGCTGCATTCGCATAGGCTTTCACAGCAGCACCAAGAGGTAAGTACCAATGGCAGAAGTAAAGCGTCGCCGGAAGACGACCGTCACCGGAATCGCCCCCAGCGAGCCCGAGAGGGATATTCTCGATCAGTACCTTTATGAGGTCAGCACTTATCCGCTGCTCAAAGGTACCGAGGAGATCGAGGTCGCCCGTCGGATTCGCGCCGGCGATCCAGACGCACTCCAGGAGCTCGTGCAGCGCAACCTGCGCTTCGTGATCTCCGTTGCGAAGAAATATCAGAACCGCGGCATGCCGCTCATCGATCTCATCGGCGAGGGCAACGTCGGTTTGCTCACCGCTGCGCGGAAGTTCGATCCCGATCAGGGCGTGAAGTTCATCTCCTACGCCGTGTGGTGGATCCGCCAGGCGATTCTCTCGTCGCTGGCCCGCCAGGGGCGCACGGTTCGCGTTCCACTGAACCGCACCGCCGATCTCTCGCGCATCATCAAGGCGTCGGAGATCCTGCGTCAGAAGATGCGGCGTGAGCCGACACCCGAGGAGCTGTCGCAGCTCACCGGTCTGTCGGTCGACGTCGTGCAGTCGCTCGCCGCGCTCAACACCGGCGACGTGCGCCTGGATGCTCCGATGGATCCCGAAGGCGATCGTTCGCTAATCGAGCGCTTCGTCGCCGACGAGATGCCCGATACCGAGGAGGAGGCAATGAACCGCTTCCTCAACGACGAGATCGAGACTGCGCTGTCGACTCTGCCTCCACGCGATGCCAAGGTGCTGCGACTGTACTTTGGTCTCGAGGGTGGGCGGGAGCACACGCTGGAAGAGATTGGCTCGCTGCTCGGCGTCACTCGCGAGCGCGTACGTCAGCTTCGCGACCGGGCTTTGAAGCGGCTCCGTGAAGGAGACGTCGGCCGCGCACTGGGGTCGTTCGCGGCGTAACAGCTTCGGAAACAGCAAAGGAAAGGGACGAGCGAATGCTCGTCCCTTTTTTTTTTAACTACGCTGCCGCCCGCTCCCCGCTGGTCGCTGTGCGCTAATCGCTTTGAAACGACGGGACAGCGTTTCTCGCGCGACAGGGAAACCTGGTGAGATCTGTCCCGACGTCCCTCAGCGAACAGCTGATAGCGTTTAGCGGGTAGCGGGCAGCAGCGTAGTTAGAAGTCGGGAGCTAGCCCTTTCGCCCCGCCAGCGTAATTTCAACTTTGTGATATGATAAAACTGATCGACGTCCACAAATCCTTCGGGCCCAAAAAGGTCCTCGAGGGCTTCTCTCTCGAAGTCAACGAGGGCGAGACCATGATCCTCATCGGCTTCTCGGGGGGCGGCAAATCGGTCGCGATCAAGCACATCGTCGGATTGCTGGAGCCCGATCGCGGGACGGTCTGGGTCGACGGTCAGGAGGTGCCGACGCTCAAACGCGACGACTTGTACGCACTCCGATCCCATATCGGGTACGTCTTCCAGTTCGCCGCGCTCTTCGATTCGCTCAGCATCTGCGACAACGTCGCGATGGGGCTTCGTAAGGAGGGCCGCCTCCCTGAAAGAGACATCATGAAGCGAGTCGCCGAGGCTCTCGAGCTCGTCGACCTTCCGGGAGTCGAGTCGAAGTTTCCGGCCGAGCTCTCGGGTGGGATGAGGAAGCGCGTCGGCATTGCGCGCGCAATTGCGCGTCAGCCGAAGTACATCCTCTACGATGAGCCCACCACCGGACTTGATCCGGTCACCAGCGCGATCATCGACCAGCTGATGATCAGGATGCGCGAGAAGCTTGGCGTCACGAGCATCGTCGTCACCCACGACATGCGGAGCGCTTACACGGTCGGCTCGCGAATCGCGATGCTCTACGAGGGGAAAGTCCGCCAGGTCGGAACGGTCGACGAGATCCAGCACACGAGGGATCCGGTCGTCCGGCAGTTCATCGAGGGGAAGCCGGATCTGGACACAGTGGAAACGGGCGTCTGAGCGTGACGTCGGCGACGAATGGGTCGGCGCTGCCGTCACTCGTGGTTCACCTGGAGAGGGAACGAGCTCGAGTGCTCGTGCGGGCGGCTTTTCCGCGACGGAAATGGAAGATCATCTCGACTCGCTCGGCCGAGGAGCTCGAGGCCGTTTTCCGGAGGGAGCTCGTCGATGCAGCGCTCGTCGATCTGGGCGCGCCCGGTGAAGACACGTGGAAGGCCGCCGCGTTCGCAGCTGAGTTTCCGAGCGCTCCGTTCTTTGGCATCATGCCGCTTCGTCCCACCGACACTCCTGCCGCGGCTCGCTGCGCGGCGCTCGGCTTCATCGATTTCATCGTCGAGGGAATCGACGATAACGCCGCGCGAGACCTGGTCGCGCCCCACGCTTTTTCCGCGCGCTTCCGCAAAGCCCTCCGCGACCCACCCCACGCGCTGGGACTCACCACTCCACTTCAGCGCAGTGCCTGGGAAGTCATCGTCGCGCACTCGGGACGCCCGGTCACGACGAAGGATCTGGCGAAGGCTGTCGGCCTCAGCCGTGAGCATCTGAGTCGCAATTTCGCTAGGCCCGGCGCTCCCAACCTGAAACGCGTGATCGATCTCGTGCGACTGATCGCCGCCGCGGAGCTGGCCAAGAATCCCGGCCACGACATACGGGACATCGCCAGAATCCTCGACTTCGCGTCGTCATCGCACCTGGCGGTGACGGCGCAAAGGATCTTCGGCACCAGGCCGGCATCGCTGGCCCGGCTTCGGACTACCGACCTTATCGACCGATTTGCGCAGGGGCGAACGCGGAGCCGCACATAATTAACGGCAACTGAACACTACCGGCCGGGGGCTATTGGCGGGCCGGCTGTGGGCTGCGTGCTAAACGTTAGCGCTGAATTGAATCAGCCCGTAGCCCAGGGGCGGCCCGCCCACGGCCCCCGGCCGGCGTGTTCGGTTTGGAGTTCCCCCGGCCGGTGTGTTCAGTTGCAGTTGAAATGCATTCGCAGTACGGCCCAACTCTTCCAGATGCTCGGATGTTGCCCCGGAAAGGAGCTTGTGATAAATTTCACAAGCTAAAATTCCCCTCCCGGCAGGGCGGTTTTTCGCCCCCGCCAGACCAGGTTTGAGAGCACAGAAAACATGGCCACTGAAACGATCCTTCGCCCCGGCGAAATCAAGGACATACTCCTCCGCGAGATCGAGGCGGCGGACCTCCACGAGCTCGATGTCGAGGAAGTCGGAACCGTCCTCGAGGTAAAGGACGGAATCGCCCGCATCTACGGACTTCAGAAGGCGATGGCCGGCGAGATGCTCGAGGTCACCTCCTCGGAGACGGGCGAAAAAATCACCGCCCTCGCCCTCAACCTCGAGGAAGACAACATTGGCTCCGTCGTGCTGGGCGATTACCTCCAGCTGAAGGAAGGAGACGAAGTCCGGCGCACCGGCCGCGTGCTGGAAGTCCCGGTCGGGCACGAGCTAGTGGGCCGAGTGGTCGATCCACTTGGGCGTCCGCTCGATGACGCCGGGCCGGTCGACGCCAAGCACAAGCGCAAGGTCGAATCAGAGGCGCCCGGAATCATCGTCCGCCAGCCGGTGAAGGAGCCGCTCCAGACAGGAATCAAGGCGATCGACTCTATGATTCCCATCGGCCGCGGCCAGCGCGAGCTGATCATCGGCGATCGTGGAACCGGGAAGACCGCCATCGCCGTCGACACCATCATCAATCAGAAGGGCACCGGCGTTATCTGCGTCTACGTCGCGATCGGCCAGAAGAACTCGACGGTTGCCTCCGTAGTCGAGAAGCTGCGCCAGGCCGGCGCCATGGAATACACCATCGTGGTCGTAGCAGGTGCTTCCGATCCAGCGCCCATGCAGTACATCGCGCCTTACTCGGGCTGCGCTATGGCGGAGTACTTCATGTACGACGAGGGACTCCCGACTCTGTGCGTGTACGACGACCTCTCCAAGCAAGCCGCGGCGTATCGTCAGCTTTCGCTAGTTCTTCGCCGTCCTCCGGGACGTGAAGCCTTTCCAGGCGACGTGTTCTATCTCCACTCGCGGCTGCTTGAGAGGGCGGCGAAGCTGAGCGAAGATCCGTCGATCATCGATGGCAAGAACATCAAGAAGGCCGGCGGCTCGCTGACCGCCCTTCCGATCATCGAAACCCAGGCCGGCGACGTCTCGGCTTATATCCCAACCAACGTGATCTCGATCACCGACGGGCAGATCTTCCTCGAGGCAGATCTCTTCTTCGCCGGCGTCCGCCCAGCGGTCAACGTCGGAATCTCTGTATCACGCGTTGGTGGGTCGGCGCAGGTGAAGGCGATGCGGTCGGTCGCTGGAAGACTGCGGCTCGACCTCGCCCAGTACCGCGAGCTCGAAGCATTCTCCTCCTTTGCGTCGGACCTCGACGCGGCGACGAAGAAGCAGCTCGAACGCGGAGCCCGTACGGTGGAGATTCTGAAGCAGCCGCAGTTCCGCCCGATGGCGGTGGAGCAGCAGGTCATGATCATCTACGCCGTGACCAACGGCCTCCTCGATCAGATTCCGGTGAACCGGCTCAAGGATTGGGAGCGCGACTTCCTCGAGTTCGTCGAGAAGCAGTTCCCGCAGGTGTCGCAGCGCATCCGCACCGAGAAGGTTCTCTCCAAGGAGAACGAGGCGGACATGCGCCGCGCGATCGAGAGCTTCAATCAGTCCTTTACCTCCGAGAAGAAGTAAGGAATGGCGAAGGGACGCGAGCTGAAGGGACGGATCAAGTCCGTCGAGAACACGCGGAAGATCACGCGCACGATGGAGATGGTTGCCACCTCCAAGATGAAGCGCGCGCAGGATCGCGTCGTTGCCGCGCGTCCGTACGCCAACTCGCTCACCGAAGTCATCGCCAATCTCTACACACCGGAGCTGGCCGAACGTTTTCGCCTGCTCCGACAACCGACAGAGACAAAGAAAGCGGCGGTAATCGTTCTCACGAGTAACCGCGGGCTCGCTGGCGCGTTCAACGCGAATCTCCTCAAGGAAGCGCGCCATCTTCTCGCTCGCCTGGGCGAGCAGAACGTAGAGCCCGAGCTTCACGTCGTCGGTAAGAAAGGCCTCGGCTACTTCCGTTATGTTGGCCGCGCAGTGGCGTCGAGTCGCACGGACATCACCGGCCGGCCAACCGCTGAGAATGCGGCCGAGCTCGTCGACGGACTGATCGAGAGATTTGCTTCGGGCGCGATCGACGCGGTGTACGTCGTCTACTCGAAGTTCAACTCCGCGCTGTCGACGCCGCCGACATCGCAGCTGATTCTTCCGGTGACGCCGCCGGAGCGAAAGGGTCCGCAGCCAGACTACATCCTGCTGCCGTCGGCTGAAGTGATTCTGACTCAGCTTCTACCCTCGTACGTGCGCAACTCCGTTTACCGCGCGTTGGTTGAGAACGAAGCCGGATTCCAGAGCGCTCAGCGCACCGCGATGAAGAACGCGACCGATAACGCCGGTGAGATGATCAACGTTCTCCGCCGCACATACAACCGCGCCCGCCAGGCGCAGATCACGCAGGAGATCGCCGAAATCGTCGGCGGTGCTTCCGCGTTACAGGGGTAAATAATGGCTACTGCCGTCCGCACCGAGAAAAAGAAAGCGACGAAGACCGAGATCAAGGCCAGAAACATCGGGAAGGTGGTGCAGGTGATCGGTCCCGTGCTCGACGTCGAGTTCGAGTCCGAGCACCTGCCCGAGCTGTACAATGCGCTCCGCATTCGCGGAAAATCCGACGCAGGCGTCGACATTGATGTCGTCGTCGAGGTGCAGCAGCACATCGGACGTAACCAGGTCCGTGCGGTGGCGATGTCGTCGACCGACTCCGTCGTGCGCGGCATGGACGTCGAAGACACCGGCTCGGCAATCACCGTCCCGGTCGGCGCGGCGGCGCTGGGCAGAATTCTCAACGTCATCGGCAACCCGGTAGATAATGGTCCGCCGATTCCTGAAGACGTCGAGCGATGGCCGATCCATCGGCCGGCTCCGCAGTTCGCGGACCTCGAGCCCAAGACCGAAGTCTTCGAGACGGGGATCAAGGTCATCGACCTCGTCGCTCCGTTCGTGAAGGGCGGAAAGATCGGACTCTTCGGCGGCGCCGGTGTCGGCAAGACCGTCATCATCATGGAGCTGATCAACAACGTGCAGAAGGGGCACGGCGGCAAGTCCGTGTTCTGCGGCGTCGGTGAGCGCACCCGCGAAGGCAACGATCTGTACCTCGAGATGAAGGAGTCGGGCGTGCTTGCGTCCACGGCTCTCATCTACGGCCAGATGAACGAGCCACCCGGAGCGCGCCTTCGCGTCGGCTTGAGCGGACTCACGGTCGCCGAATACTTCCGCGACGTCGAGAACGCCGATGTGCTCGTGTTCATCGACAACATCTTCAGATTTACGCAGGCTGGATCTGAAGTGTCGGCGCTGCTTGGTCGCATGCCGAGCGCGGTGGGTTATCAGCCGACGCTGGCGACGGAGATGGGAGATCTGCAGGAACGGATCACGTCGACAAAAAACGGATCGATCACGTCGGTGCAGGCGATCTACGTTCCGGCCGACGATATCACCGATCCGGCGCCGGCGACTGCCTTTGCGCACCTCGATGCGACGGTGGTGTTGTCGCGCGCGATCACCGAGCTCGGCATCTATCCGGCCGTCGATCCGCTCGCTTCGTCGTCGCGAATCCTGGACGCCCAGTTCATCGGAGAGCGCCACTATAAGGTAGCGACCGATGTGCAGCGAATTCTTCAGCGGTACAAGGAGCTGCAGGACATCATCGCCATTCTCGGCATGGACGAACTGTCCGAAGAGGACAAACTGGTGGTTGGCCGCGCGCGGAGGATTCAGCGCTTCATGTCCCAGCCGTTTGCCGTGGCCGAGCAGTTCACCGGCATCAAGGGCGAGTACGTGAAGCTCGAGGAGACGATCTCATCGTTCGAGCGGCTTGTGGCTGGCGAGTTCGACCAGTACCCCGAGCAGGCGTTCTTCATGCAGGGCGCGATCGATGGCGTGGCCGAGACCGCGCAGCGTCTCTCGAACGCGTAGCAGATGCTCAAGGTATCGGTGATCTCTCCGGAAGCGGTGCTGTTCGAAGGAGAGACGGATTCCGTGGTCGCGCCGGCGTACGACGGGGAAATCGGCATTCTCACCGGTCATGCGCCTTTGATGGCGCTGCTGGGAGACGGTGCGCTGAGGCTTGGCGGAACAGCCGGCCCTCGATTCAACGTAGGCGGCGGCTTCATACAGGTATTGAACAACCAGGTTCGGGTCGTCACGGAAAAAGCGACTGCGGTGTAGCCGCAAATGGTGGGGCTCCGCTCCAAATGTTGCCTGCTGGCAGAAGCAGCACCCCATGCATAATTTCTATTTGAACCCCGAGGGGAACCCGTCCCCTACTGGTGGACAATGACGACCTGATAAGACAGGCGGCGAGGGCCTTCCTGTCATTTCGCGTTGCCTCCGACCAGATGCGTCTGACCATCCTGACCGAGGAGAAAACGAGGAAATGATTCGTCTTCGTCAGTTCGTGTCGGTCGCAATTGCCGTGTTGAGTCCGGCGTTGGCGATCGCTCAGGGAACCACAGGCACTATCACCGGTGTGGCGCGCGAGGAGGGTACTGGCCGTCCGATCCCCAACGCGCGCGTAACGATTGTCGGCACCGGCATAATGGTGCCAACGAGAGATGACGGCAGCTACATCATCCGAGGCGCGCCAACCGGAGCGCAGGAAGTCAGGGTGCTCGCCCTCGGACATGTCACCCAGAAGCTGCCGGTAACCGTTCCTGCCGACGGCTCGGCGACGCTGAATTTCACACTGCCGGTAGCCGCCATTGAGCTCGAGCAGGTCGTCACGACCGCGACCGGTACGCAGCTGAAGACCGAGGTCGGCAGCGACATACCAAGAATCAACGCGGCACAGACCGTCGAAACGAGGCCGGTCACCAACATCACCGATTTGTTGAACGCGAGAGCGCCGGGTGTCGAAGTGCTCGCCGGCACCATGAGCGGAACTGGGCAGCGCATCCGCATCCGCGGTGTCAACAGCCTGTCGCTCAGCAACGATCCGATCGTGATCATCGATGGCATTCGCATGGAGAGCTCCACTGGCTCTTCCAGCATCGGGATCGGCGGGTCAAACCCCAGCCGACTGAGCGACATCGATCCGAACCAGATCGAGAGCGTCGAGGTGGTGAAGGGGCCTTCTGCTTCCACTCTTTACGGAACCGACGCCGCCAACGGCGTGATCGTGATCACGACCAAGCGTGGTCGCGTGGGCAGTGGACGCTGGGACACTTATCTCCAGCACGGCCGCATCTCCGACCACAACACTTATCCAACGGCCTACACGTTGTTCGGCCATTCGCCGACGGGTGCTTTGCGCACGACCGCGCTGGGTAACTGCTCTCTACCGAACGTCTCACTCGGTACGTGCATCGTCGACAGCGTCGCTGCGCTCAACCTTTTCGCCGAGAAGGATATTACTCCGCTCGCACCCGCGTATCAGGAAGAGTACGGCGCCGGCGTATCAGGTGGTTCCGAAACGCTTCGCTACTTCCTGCAGGGGAATTACGCCGGGGAACAAGGCGTCTACAAGGTTCCGCAGTTCGAAGTCGAGCGACTGCTCGCCAAGAACGGGTTCATACCGGGCGAGCAGCTCCGGCCCAATGCTCTTACGCGAGCCACCTTCCGCGGCAACGTGAACCTCCAGCTGTCGCCCCTCGCCGACGTGGCGGTCTCGACAGTTTTCATCTCCAGCTCGCAACGCCTGCCGCAGACGGAAAACAATACGACTGGCTTGACGTCGAGCGCCTACGGCGGCCCTGGCTACAGAACGAATGGCTTCATCAGTGGAACGACGCTGTTTCTGAACGGGTACCGGGCGTTCACGCCGGGCGACATGTTCCAGGAGAGCGTAGGTCAGGACATCAACCGCTTTATCGGAAGTCTGAGTCCGAACTGGCGTCCTTTGACATGGTTGACGACCCGCGGCAACTTCGGGATCGACTTCGTGAATCGCGTGGATTCCGACATTTGTCGCCAGGGACAGTGCTCCAATTTCGGCAGCAGTCGTCTCGGCTTCAGATTCAACAACCGCACCAACTTCTTCCTGTACACGTTCGACGCCAGCGGCACCGCGCAGTTCAATATGTCGCGCGCGGTTTCGTCGAAGACGACGTTCGGTGCGCAATACTTCCGCAGCATATTCGCGCGCAACGGCGCCGGCTCTTCGGTTCTCCCGCCGGGAGCGACGACGGTAACAGCCGGAGCGGTTCCGTCCGCCGACGAGGCGTCGACGTTCAAGGTCAACGCGGGCACTTTCCTCGAGCAGACTTTCGCTTTTCGCGACCGGTTGTTCGTGACTGGCGGATTCCGCGTCGACCAAAACAGCACGTTCGGATTGAAGACGTCATCCGCATTTTATCCGAAGGGCAACATCTCGTGGGTGATTTCTGACGAGTCGTTCTTCCCGAAGCCCGGGTTCCTCAACCAGCTGCGTCTGCGGACGGCTTTTGGACAATCGGGTGTTTCGCCGGGGTCCAACGACGCGCTGCCATTCTTCGTTGCGGCGAACGCAAACGTCGCCGATCAGGGAACGGCGGCGGTGGTCTTCAGCGCGCTGGGAAACCCGGATCTGAAGCCTGAGCGTGCCGGCGAGGTCGAAGGCGGCCTCGATCTCGACATGTTCGACAACCGTGCCTCCATTTCCCTGACGGCATACAAGAAAAAGACGCGCGATGCGCTCGTGCAGCGAATACTGCCACCATCGGCAGGCGTGTCGGCTTCGCGATTCGAGAATCTCGGTGCGGTCCAGAACAGTGGATTCGAGGCGAGCCTGAGGGCGCAGGTCCTTCAGCTCGACAAAATCGGGTTCGATGGGCAGCTGAATTACGCCGTCAACAACAACAAACTTGTCAGCCTCGGAACGGTCCTGCCCATCATCGGCGCGGACATTCGCGAGGTTCCGGGCTATCCTCTCTTTGGAGTGTGGCAGCGGCGCATCCTTGGCGTCAACGACTTCAACGGCGACGGCATTCTAACCGCCAATGAAGTAGTCGTCAGCGACTCCGCGCTTTTCATCGGTCGCTCCAGCCCGCACGTGGAAATGAGCTTCGTGCCGGGAATGGATTTGTGGCACAACATGTTCCGGCTCACGGCACAGTTTGACCATAAGGGCGGCTACTGGCTCAAGAATTCCAACGAGCGCATTCGCTGCAATCAGCGCTTGAACTGCAGCGGGCTCTCGAACCCGGACGCTCCACTATGGGAGCAGGCGCGCGTCGTGGCGCTGCGCGATCATGCGTCGAGAACCGAAGGTGGATTCTGGGAGAAGGGTGACTACACAAAGCTTCGTGAAGTCGCACTCACATTTACCGCACCACCGAGCTGGCTCCAACACCGCTTCACGCCGGGCAACAGGCTGAGCATCACCCTGGCGGGTCGAAATCTCAAGACGTGGACGCAGTACACGGGTATGGATCCAGAGGCGGTGACGGCACCAGGTGGGACTGGTGTCGAGGTAGAGGATCCATTCCAGGCTGTGCCTCCACCCCGCTATGTGACCCTTCGTTTCAACCTCGGCTTCTGACGCCGCGCTAGCGCTACCACGGGATAAAAATGGCAAACGTGAATAATCGCGCGCGCATCAAGAGCGCACTGTTGCTCGTATTTGCGACGGGAGCCTTGACCGCGTGCAATAAAGACAAAATTCTGAAAGTTACGGATCCGGACATCATCGACCCTGCGAACCTCGGTTCGGTGGAAGCCGCCGAGGCCTTGCGCGTCGGGGCCCTCTCACGACTTTCCGACGTCACCGGTGGACTGCAGGGAAGCGGCTCGCTCAATGAAGGGATCTTTCACTTCAGCGGCGTTGTCGCGGACGAGTGGCGCTCCAGCGATACCTTCGTACAGCGAGACGAAGCGGACTCGCGATCCATCACCGAGTCGAACACCGCAATGACCCTGGAGGCGCGTGGCCTGCATCGGACGCGCGTCGCGGCGATTCAGGCGATTCCGGTCCTGAGACAATGGAAGCCTGCCAGCGTCTCTGACGTGGGGCAGATGTATTGGGTTCGCGGTTGGGCCGAGATGACGATCGCGGAAAACTTCTGTAACGGCATGCCGCTCAGCTCGCTCGACGCGGCCAACAACATCGTGTACGGCGATTCGCTCCCCAATACCGAGATTTACGCGCGCGCGATCGCGAGCTTCGACACCGCGCTGCAAAACGCGCCCGCGGGCGATTCGCGTGCGGACACCGTCAAGTGGCTGGTCGGGATCGAGAAGGCGAGAGTTCAACTCGACCTGGGGGACGTCGCTGGGGCCACTACGACGATCACCACCGCCAACGTTCCTGACGACTTCAAGTTCTCGATGTTCTATACGCAGGTGCTCGGAGACAACCAGATCTGGGCTCTGAACAACAGCGCCGGCCGATGGATGCCGGGAAACAGCGAAGGCATTGTGGGATTGAACTTCTTCAGCGCGAACGATCCGCGCGTGCCTATGTGCATTGGGGGCAGTGCGGCGTGCAAGACCTTCGATCCCAACCAGACGCGAACGACCTCCTTCGACAACCTCACTGGTTCCGGGTCATTTCTGGTGCAGCTCGAATGGCCAACACGTGAGGCCGATATTTCCATCGCGATGGGAACCGAAGCGCGGCTGATCGAAGCCGAGGTCGCGCTGAGAACGGGCGATCCGGTCACGTTCATGGCGAAGCTCAATCAACTGCGCGCGAACTTCGCGACCTTCAAACAGCCCTCAAATCCTTGCTCGGCGACCGTGCAGGTCAATGGTTGCCCGACAGTGCCGGTGGGTGGATCTCTCCCGCCTCTTGTCGATCCGGGATCGCAGGCCGGGCGCGAGGATCTTCTTTTCCGCGAGAGAGCGTTTTGGCTCTGGAGCACCGGTCACCGGTTGGCGGACATGCGCAGACTCGTTCGGCCAACTGCGGAAGGTGGATTCGGCCGCGCGGAGAACACGGTCTTCCCCAACGGGCCCTATTACAAAGGTGGTTTTTACGGGACGGACAAGTTCCTGGTCATTCCGCAGGCCGAGCAAAACAATCCGCAGTTCCACGCCTGCATGAACCGGAACCCATGATGACACCGACATCCAGCCTCCGTGCCAGGATCAGACTAATGAAGAGACTTTGTCTTCTTGCTGTAGCCGCCGCTTTTGTCGCGTGCAACAACGACAAAATCACCGACGTGCTGCAGATCTCTCAGTTCTACGCAGTCAGGGTAGATCCACAGGCTGTTACCCTGGCGCAAGGGGGCCAGCAGACACTGACGGTAACGGCCTTCGACGCGGCCTGCATGGGAACGGGCTGCAACCCGTTGGCCCCTGGAAACCAGATCACCGTAAGTGGGACTCCTACGTTCCGCTCGACGGACACATCGGTTGTCAAAGTTGATGCGAACGGAGTAGTAACAGCCCAGGCAAAAGCCGGAAGTGCGAACATCATCGGTGCCCTTCAGAACATTCCGGGCGCGACGGGCGTGCCATCGGTAACGTACGCCGACACCACTCCTGTCACGGTGCTGGCAACAGGCGCAACGCCGCCGGCAGTTGCCAATATGACACTCACCTCGCGCTCGACAAACGGCGCAGGGTCAAACGACACTCTGACCATCACCTACACAGATGCCAATGGAGCAACGGTCGCGACGCAGCGCGCCACGACCAACGCCACCGGTATTGGGCGGCCGGCATTTTTTACCAGCGATCCGTCGGTCGCCACAGTCGGTGCCACAGGCATCATCACGGGAGTCAGACCGGGGACGGCTGTCATCTCCGCGACAAACACCGTCGGCGGTGTAACGAAGACAGCAACGTTTCCGATCACGATAACCGACCCTGTAACCGCCACGATATCCATCACTACGGCAACGTCCGGATCCGGGATCATCTTCTTCCCGGATTCGATAACAGTCTCGGCTACCGAGGCTGTTGTCGAAGGCAGACCCAACACGACCACGGCGGGCGCCGTGGTCACGTTTGCCGTGGTCGGGACGACTCTGTTTCCGAACACGTTTACGACGACGACCACTCCGAATAGCACGGTGTGCTTCAACGTGACGTTCGCCAATCCAGCGGCAGCGTTGGCCGCGCCAACAGCCCCCTCGGGGTCGACGGTGCCGGCCGGCAATTCAGGCAATATCGGAACCGGTGGAGCGGGCAGCACGAATCCGCCCCTATGCAGTGTACCCGCCGGGAGTCCACTACCAGCCTTCGGCAAGGATGCCCAATCCAGACTCTTCACAACCCCAGGCACGTACACGTTCACCAGCACGACGAACGGGGCAACGGGTGTACTGGTAGTGAAGTAGCTCTCGCCGGGCCGTTTGGACAAGAGAAGAGAGCCGGCTCCGCGTTTGGAGCCGGCTCTTTCTTTGCCTGAGCAACTCTCAGTCGTTCTTGCACAAACGCTGTGCTACTCATAGTCTGTAACGCAGAACCAGTGTGCGCCGGCGAGTCGAACATTCCGCCGGCCGCTGGCTGGATCGCATTATTTGCAGTGGAGGCTGATTGAGAAGCGCCTTCCGAGCCTGCCTTCAGATTACGCTCGCCCTCTCGTGCCTCGTCCCGGCTGCCCGCGCGCAGTCAGTGTTCCTGGGCGCCGTGGTTGCCGACAACGATCAGTCGCCTCCCGTCGCCGGCGCCGAGGTCATGATCCCAGCGCTCAATTTTGGTGTGCGGACGGACTCGCTCGGCAAGTTCTTCTTCAATAGCATCCCCAAGGGGCTCTTTCGCGTAATCATTCGCCGCGTCGGCTACAACAGCATCACCGTCGATGCTCGCTTTTCCGGCACGGACACCCTCGCAGCTGATTTCGCAATGACGGCGACGGCTGTGTCTCTCGATACCGTAAGTGTGGTTGGCGCACCAAATCAGCGCGGGAAATTTCTCGAGTTCGAGTATCGCCGGACGCACGGTGGCGGCGCATTTCTGACCCGCACTGATCTCGATAAGGAGCGGAATCGGCAACTCGGTGAGATAGTCGCAAAGCTCCCCGGTGTTCGAATCAACCGCTTTGGCGCCGAGAGCTCCGTCGCCAGCTCGCGCTGGTCCGGCGGACCAGCTCGCGGCGGGGATGCGATGGACAGAAGGAAGGGAGCTCCGCGGGGCTGCTACTCGCAGGTATATGTCGACAACGTGCGTGTGTTCTCGTCGGATCAAGGCGAGGCCCTGTTCAACATAAACTCGATACCACCTTCGACGATCCAGGGCATCGAGTACTACGCCAGCCGCGAAGAGACGCCGATTCAATATGCGTCGCATCGAGGCGAGTGCGGCACGATGCTGATCTGGACCCGGATCGAGTAAAGCCGAAGGGGACCGGACGCGCTTCCCCTTCTTTCCCCCCTTGGTTGACTTCTTCCGTCCCCGCCTCCTAACTTAGAACTACGTTCACTGGCGATACGAGACACACCACATCCCAGTTTCACTTTTCTGCGAGGTGTTGTATGGGAATGACAGGTAAGATCTCTCGCTTCCTTGCGGTAGCGGGCGTCGCGCTCGGGCTTGTCCCGGCAGTCGCTTATGCGCAAGGAACGAACATCAGTGGCCAGGTAACTGGCACTGGTGGAGCACCAGTCGTCGGCGCCAGCGTGAGTATTCCGACTCTGCGCGTCGGCGGATTCTCGGACGATCAGGGACGCTACACGTTCACGGTCCCCGAAACCGCAAACGGCA
>Ga0193735_1000084_pt1 | contig 29889 bp, 33 predicted proteins | sample U1m2metaG_FD_145080 | JGI IMG/M metagenome (GOLD analysis project Ga0193735, IMG submission 145080) | Soil microbial communities from a riparian zone of the East river system, Colorado, United States - U1m2 | ecosystem: Environmental > Terrestrial > Soil > Riparian zone | place: USA: East River... | reverse complement strand
GATGTACGCTCTCTGCCGTCGCATGCGCACGATGATACGCGTCGAGTACGCAATTCCTGCCAGCCCGCATACGCCGAGGGAGAAGCTGAGACTCGCGGTGGTGTGTCCCGGCGTGGTCAGGATAGCGGCAACGAGGAGTACGGCACAGAAATGCAGGACAGTCGGCGAGGCGAAGGCCGCCATTCCCCCGCTCTCAGTCGCGCCCCTCGTTTCCGCCGTCAGCGTTATCACGACGAACATCAAACCCGTCAGCGCCGCCGCCGACAAGCCGACAATTATGTAGAAGTTCTCCCAGCCTGCCAGCGATGTCATCGTGTCCGGAGACGAGCCGGTCGAGCACTTCGCAACCCGAAGAAAAGTCAGCTTCGGCCGTTTAGCGGGTTAGTCAGGGATGTTGAAGCCAATGATCTTGAGCGCCAAGCAAGCGGCGCCAAAGCCGTTGTCGATGTTCACCACCGCTACACCGGGACTGCAGCTGGCCAGCATCGTGTTCAGCGCGACCATTCCACCCTGGGCAACGCCAGTTCCGACGGAAGTTGGGACGCCGATCACGGGCGCACGCACCAGGCCGGCGACTACCGCCGGCAACGCCCCGTCCATCCCCGCGACGACGATGCATACGCGGGCGTTTGATATTTCCGGCAGGATGGACTGCAGGCGATGTATGCCGGCAACTCCCACATCGAAATGGGATGACACCGGTACGCCCATCGCGTCGAGAGTAACGGCGGCCTCGAGCGCGACCGGGATGTCGGCGGTGCCAGCGGTGATCACCGGAACGACCGGAATGTCCCTCTTCTCGCGAGCGTTGCGGACGGCCATGCGCGCTTCGGAATGGATCGTCGCCAGATCACCGAGCACTGCCATCTGGTCGTCGCTCAGCCGCGACGCGATGCGGAGCTCGCTCGTGTTCTCGAATATCTGCCGAAGATGAGTGCTCGTCTTTCCCGGTCCATACACTACCTCGGGGACTCCAGTGCGTGACTCGCGATCGCCGTCCCAGCGAACCTGGTTCATGACGTCACGAGGGGAAGCGAGATGCTGCCGCTCTGAAGTCCGCCGAGGTCGAGCGCGACGAACTTGAATCCGGCTTCCCTGCACGCGCGCCTCAGCTCAGTCCTCAAAGGATCCGTCACGACGCGCTCGAACATCTCCGCGGGTATCTCCAGCCGAACGACGGCCTCGTGCCATCGCGCGCGCGCGGGCCAGATGTCGTGCAGGCGCAGAAACTCCTCGACCGCCTCGACCTGGGCCAACCGCTCGGGAGTCACCTCGATTCCGACCGGCACTCTGCTGGCGAGACACGGTGCAGCGGGTTTTTCCGCGTTCGACAGATTCCACCGCCGCGCGAGGGCCCGAACATCAGCCTTGTTGAATCCCGCATCGACGAGTGGCGCAACGACTCCGCGTTCCATCGCCGCTTGCAGTCCGGGCCTGTGCTCGCCCAGATCATCGACGTGTGTTCCGACAAAGATGACCTCGTTCGTCTCTCTCGTGTCGGCGAGCGCCTGAACGGTATCGTACAGCGCGCTCTTGCAGAAATAGCAGCGGTCTCCGGCGTTGGCGCGATATCCGGCGAGCTCCATCTCGTTGGTTTCCACTTCTTCCACACGTGCGCCGATCCCGTCGGCAATCCAATGCGCATCGGCGCGCTCCGACGCCGCCAGCGAAGAACTCACGCCAAGTAGCGCGACAGTTTCGATTCCGGCTCGCACCGACGCCGCGAGCACGACGGTCGAGTCGATGCCGCCCGAGTAGCACACGTAGGCGACGCGGTCGCCTGCGGCCGCGCGAATCGCGCCGATCAGTCTCTCTTCCAGATCCACTTACCGTCCCCGGGATGTCGAAGAATCGAGATCGGCTTCCTTGAGCGCGCTCATAACCTCGGATCGGATCTCGGCGAGGGGACGCGACGTCTCCTCAGCCACACGGCGCAGATCGTCGAACTCCGGTTTCACCCTCTGCGTGCCGTCTGGAAGTGTGGCGACCTTGACCCGGATGTCGCGGCCATCGAATCGAATGAGACGCGACTCGCGCTCGAGCGCGTTTCGTACCACATCGAACGTCTTCACACCGAGCGTGGTGAACTGGAGAAAGATCTTCTCCTCCAGACGGGCGAGGTCCGAAGTCTGAACCAGCGCCTCGACCCGCGTGCCCAACCGCCCCTTCTTCATCGTCGTGTGGAGCAGCACCACATCGAGCGCGCCCTCTGCGCGCAGCACGTCGGCTGCTCCGGCCAGCTCCTCCGGCGACATGTCGTCGATGTCGGCGCTCAAGACGTGGAGATGCTCCGTGTGTACATGCTCGTGCCCGTGATGATGGTGGTGATCGTGATGCTCGACCGTCATTTCTCCAACAATTATCCGGAGCGCGTTGAGCTGTCCCTGGATGTCGCGTGTCCCGGCGCCATAACCACTTTGCCGGGGGCTGTACTCCTGCGGTGGGGCGCCCTTCGACAGAACCCGGAGCAGCGCGGCTCCAGTCGGAGTGGTGAGCTCTCCCGATCCGGGCGGCCCATGTCGGACATTGAATCCCTCGAGCAAGCGTATCGTTGCCGGAGCTGGGACGGGCAGCACTCCATGCGCGGTTTTCACGGTGCCGTCGCCGAGCGAGACTTTGGTGTTGTAGATGCGCTCGACGCCCAGTAGCTCCACTCCCCAGATAGATCCAATGATATCGAGGATGGCGTCGACTGCTCCGACTTCGTGCAGATGCAGCTCGTCGGGAGCGACTCCGTGGATGGCGCCCTCGATCGCCGCGATGGCCTCGAAGGCCGCGTGGGCAGAGCGCGCAACGTTTTCCGGAATCTTCAACGCATCGATCAGTCGATGGATTTCGGAGACTGCGCGTCCGTGGGGTTGCGACGGAATATCGAAGTCGACCTTCACGCACCGCACTCCCGACCGCTGGACATCTGCGATCCGGACTTCGACGCCACTCAGCCCGAGCGCCGATGGCAGTCGCTCGAGCCATGCCCTGTCGAGACCAACATCGACGAGCGCGCCGAGGAACATGTCTCCGGCGATGCCGCTGGCTGGGTCAAGGATCGCGATTTTCATTAATGGGGATGCCTGGAGCCCGACGTGGAAGAAGATCGCCCTCTAGTAACTAAGGTAGCGCTTCCGCACTTGGGGGTGAATCGGTCCGGCTCAATCGAGGGGACAGATTTCTGTCCCCTCGATTTTCGAGACGTCTAGAACTTCGCGGGGAACTGCTTAATGATGCCGGCTGAAAGAGCATCGGCCATCATCATGGACTGCGAAAAAATCGCGTCGAAGTTGCTGACATCGTCGTTCCATTTCTGCTGGAGGCGATTGACCGCCTCCTGAGTCGTAAGGGCGAGGTGTCGATTGAGCATGTCGAGCAGCGTCTGTCGCCGCCAATTCGGGTTCGCGCCACTCAGAAAAGTCGCGATGTCAGCCGCGTTCTGATGCCAGCGCTTATCGGCCTCAGCCTGCTTGGCGGCATTGCCCGCTTTCGCGGCGCTCACCAGATCCACAGCAATGAGGATGTGCTGCTTCAGCAAATCGGTGAGCTTTGCTCCTGCAGCTGCCCCATAATACGGGACCACCGCGTTCCCAATGTCCGCCTGATTTTTCAGCAGTCGTACGGAGGCGGCCTGAGCACTGGGGTCGTTGAGGACCGTCGAGACAATGTATTGTCGGGTCCAGAGCACGTGGTCTGCCCACAGCTTCCGCATTGCTGTTTGCAACGCTACGCTGCTCGGCGAAACGGCTCCTGTGGAACTTGTCGACGTGGCTGGCGTGGCCGCGCCGCTTCCAATGACGCTGACGGTAGCAAGCACGACAAGAGGCTTGATCATGGGGTTCATCGTTCCTCCCTGCTCGGTCTGAAGGGCGTGATCTCCGCACCCGCGCCAAGTCGAGAGGGTGAGTCAGGTGGCTTCCAGGAGCGCCGAAGAAAACGCAGTAAGGTTTGCGTTTTCAGCATATCCTATTCCGCCGAATCCTGATGGTGGGGTTATGCCGCGTTTCGCCGCGCTCGGCTAGCCACGCTCCGATGCTTGCGTTCCAATCTCGAAGCAGCACCTGGGCTCCGCCTCCCGGTTGCAGCAGATGCGAACGGGAGTCGACAAGTACTGCTCGAGAAAACCGCCGAGGACGTTGCAGCCAGCAGGATTCTCCGCCGTCAGCGCCGACAGCGGGCAACCGAGGCTTCTTATGGTTATGGAACCATTGCGAGCTTGAACTTCGGCGATTCCGCCGAAAGTCTTGAGCAGGCGCGCGGCCGCATGGGTTTTGTCCTTGACGCTACCAGTGGGTTTTGCGTACCTCGCCGCCAGTGACTTCCCCGTTTCTGTCATGAACGATTCCAGCTGCGTTCCCGAGCATTTGCCCTCGGCCACGCGCAGAAAGTGCGTGAGCACAGGCAGGTAGAGCGTGGAGAATTGGATCTGGCCCTCGAGCGTAATGGAGTACAACGCTGAGGGTTTGCTGGCGCCTGGACGCGTGCCGGATCGCACTGCCAGCTCCGCATCCTGCAGCTTTCGGAGCTGATTCCGCACGGCGTTCGGGGTGAGCCGCAGGCTCGTAGAAATCTGGTCTACGGTCCGGGGGCCGTGCCGAAGCTCAGCGAGAACTTTCCGGGCGGGACCGTTGGGCCTCATGTGAGACGTTGACATAGGATTTTCATGATCGGGGATCAGACCTAAAGCTGGGCACTACCACCTGCAATTGGAACGCTCAGGATCCGCTCTGTGTTGGAACGGCCGGCAAAAGACTTGTCAGTTGTGCGGGCTTCTGGCAGATAACGCAGTGTAAACTTGACAATCCCCGAAACATCGGCGAGGCTTCGATCCGAGGGTTCTCGGCCATCCTCTTCGAGGAGAGGTGCAACATGTCGGTGAGTTTCGGACGACCTGAAGCGTTATCCCTGGTTCATCGTTCCGGCGCTGTACTCATTCTGGTGCTCGGCGTCGCATGCTCACCTCAGCCGCCGGCGAGCGAAACGGCATCCAGCACTCCGAGCGGTGCTGGTACAGTTGCCGACGACCTTTCTCCGCAGACATTGGCCGCCGGGCGTGACGTCTTCCGTTTCGACACCTTTGGTGACGAGCAGTTCTGGACGGACACGGCGCGGATGCATGAAATCGTTCAGAAATCCGTCAGCGCGGCAAAAGCGCTCTCCGTCGGGCTCAAGGTCGACGCCGATGCGATTCCGCCGGATGTTGCGGCGGCGATCAAAGCGGGCAAAGTGGACCTCAACGATCCCGCGACGACGGTCACTTTGCTAAAGCTCAATGCGGTGGTCGGCCTCAAAGGTGTGATTAGCACGGTCAACGGAAAGGACAACCTCACCCGGCTGGGGATCACCTGCGCGCTCTGCCATTCGACGGTCGACAACTCCTTCTCGAAAGGCATCGGACACCGCAAGGACGGCTGGCCCAATCGCGAGCTGAACGTGGGAGCGATCATAGCCTTGTCACCCGCGATCACTCCAGCGCAGAAGGCGGTCTATAACTCCTGGGGATCCGGGAAGTACGACCCGCGGTTCAACATCGACGGAAAGAGTACGCCGCTCGTACTTCCCCCGGCGTATGGCCTCACTCACGTAGCAAATGAGACCTACACCGCCGAAGGTCCGATCTCCTACTGGAACGCCTACGTTGCGGTCACCCAGATGCACGGGCATGGAAACTTTTCGGACCCGCGCCTGGGCATCAACATTCGCCAGACGCCCGACATGGTCGGGCCCAAGCTCGCCTCATTGCGCGCTTACCAGCACAGCATCGAGGCGCCTGCTCCACCGGCCGGAAGTTTCGACACCGAAGCCTCAGTCAGAGGACGAGTCGTGTTCAACCAGAATTGCATCACGTGTCATGTGGGCGCCAACAACACGGACAACAACTCCGGTGTGTTGCACACTCCGTCGGAAACGGGACAGGATCCTGCTTACGCACTGCGCACCGCGAACAAGGCCTATCGGACCACGCCGCTCCGCGGGTTGTGGCAGCATGCGCCGTATTTCCACGACGGGAGTGCTGCCACGCTCCAAGATGTCGTCACGCACTACAATAACTTCCGCCGACTCAATCTGTCGGTCGCGCAACAGCGAGACCTCGTTCAGTACCTGAAGTCACTCTGAAGAAGGTCGACTTTCAGATTTAGCCGCGTGCGGGGAATCGAACTTGCACCCCGCGCCGGTCATGACCGACCATCATTATGACGTAGCAGTAGTCGGAGGCGGACCCGCAGGTCTGTGCTCCGCGCTCTGGCTCGCGCGATATCTCCACAAAGTCGTCGTCGTCGATTCCGGCGATCCCCGCAACTGGGAAACCCGCGGCATCAACGGATACCTCGGCCACCAGGGAATTCGATCCCCCGAGCTGCGCGCGATCGGACGGGAAGAGTGCTCGAAGTACGGAGTCGACTTCGTGGAGGGTATCGTCGATCAAGCGGTCGACGAGTCGGGCGAGCTGTTCGCGATTCAGCTCCGGGGCGGAATGACGATCGAAGCGCGCCGAGTTTTGTTGGCGATCGGGATCAAGGATTACTGGCCCGACATCCCCGGCCTCGACCGGTGCTACGGTGAGACGATTCACGTCTGCCCGGACTGCGATGGCTACGAGACGAGGGACAAGAAGACCGTCGTCGTTGGGACGGGACGGAAGGCAGTTGGTATGGCACTCGCCCTCACGACGTGGACCCAGCAGATCGTCATCTGCACGCATGGTGAGAAGGCAAGCATGAGTCAGACGCTGCTCGACATACTAAGGCCGCTCAACATTCCGGTGCTGGAGGCGCCGATAAACTGCGTCGTGTCGAAATCCAAGGAGATTCTGGGGCTCGATCTGGAAGGTGGGATGACGCTCGACTGCGAGCGGCTCTACTTCGCGATCGGCCAGTATCCGGCCGACGACCTCGGCGCGCAGCTGGGATGCGAGCGCGACGATCTCGGCCGTCTCGTCATCGACGAGCGCAATCACACTTCGGTGAAGAACGTCTACGCGGCTGGTGACATTGCGCCGGGCCCCCAGCTGGCGATCGAGGCGGCGGCCAGTGGAGCGGTGGCGGCGATAGCCATCCACGGTTCGCTCATCCCGGAGGCGAGAAGACTGCCCGACTGAGCGCGCTACCAGCGCAGCGTCAGCGTCTGGGGCTTGCTCTTTCTGAGGATCTGCAGCTCGATCGTGTGAGTGGTTGTGTTCCGGGAGTCGGCGTTGCGGATCGCGTCCACTAAATCGAACGGGCCGTGAACCTTGGTCCCGTCCGCTTTCACGATGATGTCGCCGCCACGAAGTCCAGCGGTCCTCGCCGGCGAGCCCTCCATCACGTTCGTCACGAACACGCCGCTGGTTTTCACGCCGAGGGCGTCACGCAAGTCGTCGTTCAGCGCTGTAAACTCGGCGCCGGCGAATGGATAGACTCCGCCGCCATATCCCATCGCCGGAACCAGAACCGATGGCAGCGGCTCGGGAGACGGTACGCGGGTGCGCATCAACCTCCCCGGACTCGGCAGTGGCTCTCCGCCAATCCCGCGCGCCCGGAGCTCGATGTCCTGACTCGGTGTGATCGAAACGATTGCGAGTTCCTTCCAACCTTCAGGACGCTGTTGGAGGGTTCCGCGCACTTGCTTGAGTTGACCGTCGCGACGCAACTGCAGCACGAAAGGCGCGCCCGGCTTGAGCCACTTCTTCATCTGTATGGCGCCGCCACGCATGTCGTGGGAGTCGAATTTGAGCAGCACGTCGCCGGTCTTGACACCCGCCTTCGCGGCCGGCGATCTCGGCTCCACTTTGCTCACCACCGGGTACGAATCGAAGAACGCGTTGAGATCGTCGTCGACCATTGCGTTGTCCGATATCGTCACGCCAAACCAGCCTGGTGGCGCTTCAGGGACGGGTACCGGCGTCTGCGCGGCGGCGTTTGCCGCAAATCCAACCGACATGATCACCGCTGATGCGAGAATCTGTGCCCGGAACGCCGCGGACATTTTCGCACTCCTCATTCCTAGAATCCCCTCAGAACAACGGGGCGCGCGACCATCTGCCGCGTTGCCGCGCGCGCGCCCATCGTCGCCAGATAGTACTGGTTTATGACAGGATCGTCCGGGGCGGTCTGTAGTGCGCTCTCTGTCGCGTTGAAGACCTGGTCGAGAGCAACCAGTCTCTTCGAGTACATCGCGGCGCTGTCGCTGGGGCGGCCGGATGAATTGTTGGCGGCAAGGAACTCGGTGGCGCGCTTGTAGTCCTCTACGGCCCGATCGAGCGTGGCCGAAGCTTCCTCGAGAGAAGCGAAGGTGGCACTAGCCGAGGAGGGTTGTGCCGCGTCCACGCTGGGGGCTGATGTCGGCACCGCGTTTTCACTTGGGAGCGAAGCCGCATTCTGGGTCGCGGTCGGAAGTCCGATTGTCGTCCGGCCGATTGCGATTCCCCCAATGAGGAGCAGTACCGCCGCGGCGGCCTGCACCCAGGACTGGCTCGAGGCCCAGCCGCGCGAAGGCGATTCGCGAATCAGGCCCTCGTCCCTCGCCCGGGCGGCAATCGTTTGCCAATCGTTGAGCGGCGGCTGCGGCCGTGCCTTCTCTTCGGCGATGATCTGGTCCAGTTGCTCTTCAGACAGGTGCGACATGTGCCTTCCCCTTTCCAGCGACGGTTGTTGAGTCGTCCATGAGATTGGCGAGCAGCTTCTTCAGCTTTGCCCGCGCCTTGAACAATTGCGATTTCGATCCGCCCGGCGTGATTCCGAGCTCCTCTCCGATTTCGCCGTGCGTATACCCTTCTATGTCGTGCAGTACGAACACGGCTCTCGCTCCCGGCGAGAGCTTTGTCATCGCCTGCTCGATCGATTCCGCCAGGAAAGTCCGGTCGTTGTCCATCTCGACCATCGCGGAATCGTCTTCGATATCGACTTCCAGCTTTGCCAGGCGGCGGATTTTGCGTAGTGCATTGAGAGTGCGGTTCACTGCGATGCGATGGGCCCACGTGCCGAATTGTGAGTCGCCCCGATAGCTCGGGAGGGCCCTGAAAATCTGCATCCAGACCTCCTGGGAGACGTCGGCCGCCAGCTCGGGATCGCCACAGAGCCTGCGAACGACCGCGTCGATGTGCGGGGCGTGCTGCGACCACAGTCGCTGCATCGCCCTCTCATCGCCGGCTATCGCACGTTTGAGGTCGAGCTGGTCGATTGGCATCTCGGACATTGTCTTAGTCACAAACCGATGCTATAAAGTTTCCTCGCAAAAGCCGGTGACTTTCCCTCTGCGGAATCGTTTGCAACCGTATGCCCGCCAACCGCGGAGCGGCGGAACGAGCCCGGCCGGGTCGGAACTTAAGCTCTTGCGGCCCTGTATAAATTAAGGTAGTCCAAGGAGTTAGACGTTGCTTAGAGTCATTCTCACCGCCATGACCATGACCCACACGGGTGATGGCCTGCCGGTCAAGTCTCCGACAGAAGTCGGAATGTCCAGTACTCGCCTCGGCGCCATTGAGCGCGTCATCGAGCGCGGAATCAAGGCTGGGGGCTACCCCGGCGCCTCGGTCGTCGTGGGCAGGAAAGGCGCGGCGGTGTTCGAGAAGGGCTTCGGAAAGCTGTCTTGGAGCTCCACCAGCACGGCGGTTGATGCACAACGCACTATCTACGACGTGGCATCGCTGAGCAAGGTCGTCGGCACCACGACGGCGATCATGATTCTGTTCGACGAAAAGAAGATCGGACTCGATGATCCGGTCGTGAACTACATCCCAACGTTCGGCGGCGGTGACAAGGACAGGGTCACGATCCGCCAGCTCCTGACTCACACCTCCGGATTGCCGGCTGGCCGTGACATTTGGCGCATCGCCCAGACCCCCCTCGAGGCTCGGGCGCTGGTCCTGAACACCCCGCTCGAAGGCCGGCCGGGTGCCCAGTACATCTACTCCGATCTGGGGGCCGATGTTCTCGGCCTCATCGTCGAGGTCGTTGCCAGTGAGCCGCTCGACAAGTTCCTCACCCGTCGGGTCTTCGAGCCGTTGGGTATGAACGAGACGTTTTATCGACCCGCCGATTCGCTCCGCTACCGCATTGCCCCGACCGAGGTGACTCCCCCGCGCGGCTATCCGCTGCGAGGCGAGGTGCACGACGAGAACGCTTACGCCCTGGGCGGTGTTGCCGGGCATGCTGGCCTCTTCAGCACGGCCGCTGATCTCTCTGTCTTTGCCCAGATGATGCTCAATGGCGGCGAATACAACGGCGTGCAGATCATCAGCAAGCCGACCGTCGAGCTCTTCACCTCCAGGGCATTCGGCCACCGTGCGCTGGGATGGGACACGGCTGAAGGCGATTACGGATCTGGCCGCTACCTCGGCCCGACGGCATATGGACACACCGGATTCACTGGAACCTCGATGTGGATCGATCCCGAGCGCGAGATGTTCGTGATCCTGCTTACCAATCGTGTGCACGCGGCCCGTGCTCTGCGGCCGGCGAAGGTGATATCGGACGTTCGCGCCGACCTCTCTGACGCTGCGGTCCTGTCGGTCCTCGACGGACCCAAGCTCGCATCGGGGAAGCGGACCTTCCGTGCCGATCGCGAAGTCGGCTGGAATCCTCCGCCCCGGCGCGCCTCGAGACGCCGTCACCGGCCATCCAAGCATCACACGATCGCAAGCGCGTCCTCGAAGAGCCGCGCCAGCTCCGCCAAGAAGAGCACGTCGACCGGAAAAAGCTCGGCCGCGAAGAAGAGCACCGCCAAAAAGAGCCGCTAACCAAGGCTTCGAACAGACACTCAGCGGGCGCCGAAAGGCGCCCGCTCTTGTTTCCGGGCACTCGCGCTGGTGATTATTCGATAGCCAATGCGAGAACCTGTATGAGCGACGACCCCGTCAACCTACCCGCCCCCACCTCCAGCTCGGTGGCGGCAGAGGCTTCGGCCACCAGCGGCGTCGTGTCCGAGGACCAGGTCAAGCTCGCGCTGAGGCGGGTGAAGGATCCGGACCTTCAGCTCAACATCATCGATCTGGGGCTCGTCTACGGGATCGCCGTCGATGGATCCACTGTGAAGGTCGACATGACCCTGACATCGCCGGCGTGTCCATCGGGCCCCGAGCTGATGACAAACGCGGAAAACGAAATCAAGTCGCTTCCGGGAGTGGAGAAGGTCGAGGTGAATCTCGTATGGATGCCCTTCTGGACGCCCGAGAAGATGGAGCCGCGGGTAAGGGCGTATCTCGGATTCTAGGGCGTTGGGCGGGGGTCACAGAATCATATTGAGCGGGTGAGCCTCCGTTTCTACGCGTTAGCTCTGGTGGCGCTCTTCAGCGCAGTCGCTTGCTCGACCACTCCCGCACCGCGTACTGGAGTGCCGGCGCGCCGGGCGAAGTCCACCCTGGGCTGCCTCGACACGCTCAAGTCCAGCGATTCCATCGCGACTGTCGTCAGGATGACCGTAGCCGCGCAGGATTCCGCGGTCGAATTGCCGCGCGATTTCGAGGGGCTGTTCATCCAGGGTTTCCGATCCCACTTCACTCTACCGAAAAAGCTTCCTCTTAGCGTCGTGACCGGATGGCAGCCGTGCGACTCTCTGGGTTTCCGCTGCGTAGGCGGCGTGCTCAACCTGAGTGCCGCCATCTACGTCACGGTGCACAACGACGGCACGCTCTCGGACGCGATGGTCATCGACGAGACCATGACACCTGCGCTGGCCGAGAGCATGAGAGCCGCGCTTGTCGCCATGTCGCGGGCTAACGATGTCCCTCCGTTCGGCAAGCCTGACACGATTGCGCTCGCCATCAAGGTGACGCCACAAGAAGCGGCCGACACCGCCAAGACATGGAGCTATCTCTTCACGGCGGTCGTTCCCCATTACAGTTGGCCGTTCAGCTCCGCAACGATGCCGAAGGCCGGGATCAACGCGCCCTATCCCCTGAACGCTCGTCTGGCGGGCATCGAGGACAGCGTGACGCTGGCCTTCACGGTCGACGCCGACGGTAGGGTTGCCGCCGAGTCAATCGATCTGGTGAGCGCCAACTATCGAGAGTTCGTGACGTCGGCGGTCAATGCGCTGCTCGAGGCGCGGTACCATCCCGCGCACCTCGGTGACTGCGCGGTCGCAACGAGAATGAGGCAGCGATTCGTGTTCAAAGCGCCGCAATAAATCCGGCTCCCATCTCTTCGATCTGCCAGCGGCGAAGATCGGGAACCGCAGCAAGCTCCTCTACAGTCTTAGCGCCGCTGCGCGCGACATTTTCCAGGCGCTCGCGGGAGCAGAGAACCCCGGGATCCAGCTCGAGGCGAGTCGCGGCCGCATCTCGCACTGCCTTGAGGCGCGCGACCTTGTCGTCGAAGTCACGATCCTTGTTCCACCGCTGACCCCTCGGAAACTTGGGCAGCTCCGCTTCCGGCACTTCGATGCCGCGACGGATTGCCGCGACGATGTCGCTGCCCGCGCGCTCGATCATCCCCTTCGGCATTCCCTTGATCGCGCTCAGCTCGGATACGCTCCTCGGAGCGCGCCGCGCGAGCTCGAACAGCGCTTCATTCCCCATCACGCGGAAAGTGGCTCGGTCGAGCTCCGCTGCGACCACGTCGCGCCAGTTGGCGACTTCGCGCAGGACAGCCAGCTCGCGTCGGGAGAGATCACGGGCTCCCTTGAGTCGCAGAAAACCTTCCATGCTCTCCTCGGCTTCCCACCGCGTGCCCTCGAGGCGGGCGAACTCCTCTTTGGCCCAATGAAGTCGGCCGCGTCGGCCCAGCTCGGCGTTCATGTGATCCTTGAGCGGTAGCAGGTAGCGCGTGTCCTGGGCGGCGTACTCGAGCATGTCGGGCGTGAGTGGACGCATCGACCAGTCGGCACGCTGATGCTTTTTGTCCAGCTTGACGTCGAAGAATTGCTCGAGCAGGGCAGCGAGTCCGAAAGACTTGATCCCCAGCAGTTGGGACGCAATGCGCGTGTCGAAAATGTTGGTGACGTGCCACCCGTAATCCTGGTGCAGCAGCCGGAGGTCGTAGTCGGCGTCGTGGAAGACAACCTCGACCCCATTGCTCTGGAGTAAGTCGCCGAGTCGGGCGGGAGACCCGATGGGTAGCGGGTCGATGATCGCGCTTCGGTCGCGAGTCGAGATCTGAAGCAGATAAATGCGATCGAGAAAGCGATGGAAGCTCGCGCCTTCGGTATCGAGGGCGAGCTCCTTGATGTCCGAGATTTCGGTAAGAAAACGCTCTACCGCCTCCGGCTTGTCGAGGTAGAGCGCGCTGTCGGTGTCGGCAGGCGGCATTGGCGAAATCTAGCGCCTTAATGGTTTGACACCCTTCGGGCGTTAACTTTCCCGCATGACTGAAGACTTGAAGATTCACATTTATCCGAGCGATTGTGATTCGGTAGGGCACGTGAATCACGCGCACATGCTCACGTTGCTCGAGCGTGCGCGATGGTCGGCGCTCGAGCGGCACATGTCTTACGACGCTTACATGAAGTCGAGCCTCTGGGCGGTCGTTCGGAAGGTCGAGGCATCATACCAGGCGCAGACATTTCCGGGCGACGACCTGAGCATCCGCACGGGAATGACATCCGTCGGGAACACCAGCTTCATCGTGAGGCAGGAAGTCCGAAATCAACGGAACGCTGTGGTGTGCGACGCGTCGATCGTCTACGTCACGGTTTCAACCGTCGGGAAGCCGATCCCCGTTCCCGATCAGTGGCGCACGCTCTTCTCCCCATGGGAGGAGGCGGAGACTCCGCAGTATTCCCGACCGGAACTAGATGTCGCGCACCAATCCCCGGGTAAGCGTCGCCGAGCAGTCGATTCCGGCGCAGATCGGAGCCGTGCTTTTTCGCCACCGTGGCTGGCTTCCTCTGCTGTTCCTCGGAATTCCCCTGGTGATGCCGGGCTCGACTTCGCCGTTTCGGTGGCAGGTCGGCCTCGCCCTCATCGTCGTTGGCGAAGCGATACGACTTGCCGGCGTGGCTGCGGCGGGGACCGTGACGAGGCGGCGTTCGCGCAACGTCCAGCGACTGGTCACCTACGGAATTTTTGCCTGGGCCAGAAACCCACTCTACATCGGCAACTTCCTGATCTGGATGGGATTCGTCACCATCTCGGGAGTGCTGTGGTTTCTGCCGATCGCCGTGCTGTTGTTCGCCGTCGAATACGAGCTGATCGTGCGCTACGAGGAAGGCGTCCTCGAATCGATCTTCGGCCGCGAGTATCTGGATTACAAGAACGAGACTCCGCGCTGGATCCCTCGTCCCCCCAAAGGTGAGCAGCAGGTTGGAGAGTACCACTGGGGAGAGGCGTTCAGGAGCGAGATCAGCACGTTCCTCCAGTACGCGGTGCTCATACTCGCGTTCTGGATCAAATCTCGGGTGATGGAAGGGAACGGAGGGGTGTGGGCGAAAGGGTTCTTCACGACGTTCTAACTGCAAACTGAACGGCGGAAGCTGATAACTCAACTGAACAGGCGAGAGGACCCGGTAGGTAAGTGCGAGTGATTTAGTTCACGACGCCCAGACTTGACTCTGAGGCATTCACGGCAAGGGCAGTTGCCTGCGCCTTGATACAGCGGTAGTAAAGTCAGTGCGTAGTGAACTAGCAGACTGTCAAATTATCTACTGGGTCCTCCCGCCTGTTCAGTTGCAGTTAGCCTTTAGCTCGGCACTCCACACAACGCACCCGCTCACTCGAGAACCTCGCCTTCAGCTTCTCGATGAACGATCCGTACAAGTGCCGGTCGCACAGCGCCCGCCTGCACGACGGACACGCGCCGCCCTTCCCCGCTCTGAAAAACACTTTGCACTTGTCGCACTGCCAGGTGAACGCGGACTGGCGGAAGATCGGCACTTACACGATGGCGAGGGTCTGCGAGCCGCTCCACGTCGCGGCCGGCTTGAGCTCCACAGGTGAGCCGATCTGCGCCGCTTCAACGCAGACCATCCTGATGTAGTCTTCCGGGGCGAGCCCGATGAATCCGGTCACCTTCTCGGCCCACGGATTCCAGACAACCGCATCCTTGAATCCCGCCGCACGAATCTCGATCCGTCGGTCGTTGCCGCGGTCTTCGATCTCGACTTTCTTGGGCGCCTTGAGATACACGCGGTCCGTCTCATCGGAGATCACCATCTTCTTCGCTTCGTCCTTCGTCTCGTTTCCGCCCTGGGTTTTGTCGAGGTACCATTTCCCGGTGAAGCCGCGGATCGCCGACTCGCGGATGTCGGCGACGGCGATATAGGTGTGCAGCGCCGCGGTAAACGTGAACAACTCGTCGCCGGTGTTGAACGCGTCGAGCTGTACCTGCAGCGACTTGTCGTCGATCGTCACCGTCAGCTCCGTCCGGAAATGATACGGCCATTGCTCCCGCGTGCGATGATCGTCGGTCAGCACGAGCTTGACCGACGCTGGATCCTCCGATGACTCGGCGTCGTCGGCCAGCCGCCATTCGGTTTTCCTTGCAAAGCCATGCTGCGGCAGTCCACCGAGGTTGGCAAACTGCGGCCACACGACCGGAATACCGCCACGGATAGGGTCGCCCGGAGCGAAAGTCGCCGTCTTCCCCATGAACAGCACTTCCTTTCCACCGGCGGGAATCCACGAAGTGACATGCGCGCCATTCAGGTACACGTCGGCCGAACTGCCCGATGGATGTGAGAGCAGCACGGTGGACATTCCGTTCTTTCCGGGAACGATGGGAGGAGTCATGGGATCAGATATTGATGGCCGAGCACCGGATTCCGCCAGTCGCTCGCACTTGGATGGCTACCTGTTGGGCCGTCCCGGAGGGGTCTCACTCTTGAACACTTCGCGGTTGATCTGGACGTACTCCTTGAGATTGGCGGGCACATCCTCTTCGGGGAAGATCGCCGTAACGGGGCATTCCGGCTCGCACGCACCGCAATCGATGCATTCGTCCGGATGGATGTAGAGCTGGTCCGCTCCCTCGTAGATGCAATCGACCGGACACACGTCGACACAGGCGCGGTCCTTGGTGTTCTTGCAGGCTTCGGTGATTACGTAGGGCATGTCGTTCCTGGCTGCGCTCCTGGCGCGGCGCGATTCGCGATTCCTGTGGGAAAAATAGAAACACTCGATTGAATAGCAACCGCGGGCTTTGTCACTTGAAGGTCCCCATCAGGATCCCGATGAGGAGGACGATCAGGATGGCAATGAAGACAGCTGCGAGGCGCCGGCGGGTTCTGCGCACGGCTGCCCAAACTTCCTCATCGAGATAGTAGACGCCTGGAGCAGCTTCCCGTATCACGGCGCGGTTGTGCAGCCGCTTTACCGCGAGAGTGTGCCCCAGCCCCATCGCCGGGTAGGACTGCGCTGTCGACGGAGACAATGCGCCGGCGGCGCGGAAATCATCCACGACCTCCTGCTCACGCCTCCGTAGAATGGCGGCTATCGCTGGTGCGCCCATATCAGTTGCTCCGTTGATCGATCAAATGCCGGCTACTTACGCCAAGGTGGTAAATCGCCGCGCTTCTTGTCCAAGTCGGGGTTTTCCCGAAAAAGAGTCGCCGTACGCCCTATCACCTGCACCACAGCGGAATTCGTCGCGAGTGCGAGTGAGTTCGCTATATCCTTCGGCTTTACGTCGTCCTTGATTCCGAGCTTCACCTTGACCAGCTCGCGCGTGCGCAGTGCATCGTCGAGCGAGCCGATCAGCGCGGGAGTGAGTCCGTGCTGTCCGACGTGCACCGTCGGATTCAGGTGATGCGCTTCCGCCCGCAGCTCCGCGCGCTCGCGGCCTTTCAATTCCTCATCCTTCCCGGCTTCGTGATGAAGCCGCGCACATCGATTGGAGTTCCGTTCCAGTAATTGGCATCGCTCCGCATGACCTGAAAGTGCAGGTGGGGAGTGTTGGGCGGAGCGTTACCCGTCGTCCCGACGAACCCGATCACGTCGCCCTCCCGAACCTGCAGGCCCTCCTTCACGTTCGGTCCGTAACCCATCAGGTGCGCATAGTAGTGCACGTATCGTCCGCTTGCATCGGCGACGTAGATCGTGATCCCTCCGGCGCCGCCGTTTGCCAGCTTGATGATGCGGCCGGGTGCTGCGGCGAGTACCGGTGTGCCCCGCATCGCGAGAATGTCCGTCGCCATGTGGATGCGCCCGCCGCTGCGGCCCTGGTGGTAGGTGTCCGTCAGCTCGGATGGCGAGACGCCTTCGACCGGCACCATCAGCGGATGCGCCCGAAAATATGCAGAGTCTGACGCGAGCATTGGACGCATGTCGAGGGGCACTGTTCCACCCTCGCCATCCGGCCTGGTCACCACCACGGGGCGTGCTTTCGTCGGGCCCGCGTCGGTCGGTGCGCGGATATTGACGCAGGTCGTCGCGCCGATCACCGCGCAAAAGAGCGTCGCGCACGCGCGCGAAATGCGGGCGGCGCTGCTGCACCGCCCGCAGAATCGCTCGAGCTCAGCTCGCTGAAACACCGGCCAGCTGCGGCTCCTGCTCCAGCTTCTTCATTTCGGCCTCGGCGGCCATCTGCGCTATTCCCTCCTCGATCGTTCTCGAGTGGTGCATCGAGCAGAACTTCGGCCCGCACATTCCGCAGAATTCGGCGCTCTTGAAGTACTCGGCGGGAAGCGTTTCGTCGTGGTACTCCTGCGCCCGCTCGGGGTCGAGGCTCAGACGGAACTGCTCCTTCCAGTCGAAGGCGTACCGCGCCCGCGACAGCGCATCGTCGCGGTCACGGGCGCCCTTTCGGCCGCGCGCCACGTCGGCCGAATGGGCGGCGATCTTGTAGGCGATCACGCCCTGCCGCACGTCCTCGGCGTTGGGCAATCCAAGATGTTCTTTCGGCGTGACGTAGCAGAGCATGTCGGACCCGAACCAGCCGATCATCGCCGCTCCAATTGCGCTCGAGATGTGATCGTAGCCCGGCGAGATGTCGGTCACGAGCGGTCCGAGTGTGTAGAAGGGTGCCTCGCTGCACACCTCTTTCATCCGGCGGACGTTCATCTCGATCTGGTCCATCGGGATGTGTCCGGGCCCTTCGACCATCACTTGTACATCCCGCTGCCACGCCCGTCTGGTCAGCTCACCCAGCGTGTCCAACTCGGCGAATTGCGCGCGGTCGCTCGCATCGGCAATGCATCCGGGCCGCAGGCTGTCGCCGAGTGAGACGGTGACGTCGTACTGCCGGAGGATGTCGAGGACGTCGTCGAATCTCTCGTAGAGCGGGTTCTGCTTGCGGTGCGCCATCATCCACACCGCGTGCAACGAGCCACCGCGACTCACGATGCCGGTGATGCGGCCATGCACGAGCGGCAGGTGCTCGATGAGGATCCCAGCGTGCAGGGTCATGTAGTCGACGCCCTGCTTTGCCTGGTGCTCGATCATGTCGAGGAGATCGTTGGCGGTGAGCTCCTCGAGCTGCTTGTCCCATTTGCCGTCGGGTCCGCCCTGCACCGCCTGATAGATCGGCACCGTGCCAATCGGAACTGGCGAAGCGGCGATGATGGCGCGGCGGATTCCATCGATGTTGCCGCCGGTGGAGAGATCCATCACCGTGTCGGCGCCGTACTTGACCGCGATCCCGAGCTTCTCGATCTCGCCGTTGACGTCGGACGACACCTGAGAATTCCCGATGTTGGCGTTGATCTTCACCCGAGCGACCTTGCCGATGGCCATCGGCTCGAGCGCGCCCGCGAGGTGATGGATGTTGGCCGGAATGATCAGGCGCCCGATCGCGATCTCGTCGCGCACCAGCTCCGGAGCAAGGTCTTCGCGCCCGGCGACAAAGCGCATCGCATCGGTGATTTCGCCACGACGCGCGTAGCGCATCTGTGTACGTGTTTCCATCGTTCGACTCCCTACGCCGGTACTAACCGGATCAGGTTCTGAGGGACTTTCTCAGCCGCGCGTCGCAACGCTGATTGGTAGCTGTGAATCCGCGGGCACCCCTGTCTAGAGACCAATCTAATGGTTGTAAAGTCGGTAAGCGGCAAGTGCTGTTTCGTCTGTCTGATTGCGGCTTCGTAAGCCGCACGTACCTTGGAGAGTCAGCAGGACGGTAATCCGTCTCTCGCGCAATGCTTATCCCGCGACTATGACCGCGACACGAGGCGGCGACATGGGATGACGACGTCCGTACTTCGGCTCCGCACGCTCGGTGTGCTCGATCTCCAGGCTCCCGACGGCAGCGAGTTGCGCTCTGTCCTCGCTCAACCTCGGCGCGTCGCTCTGCTTGTTTACCTGGCGCTCGCCACTCCGCGGGGTCCGCATCGTCGCGATAAGCTGCTCGCGCTTTTCTGGCCGGACCAGGACCAGGCGCATGCCCGTAACGCGCTTAGCCAAGCGGTTTACTTTCTCCGCAATGCGCTCGGCGCCGACGCCGTCGTCAGTCGTACCGCCGACGAGCTTGCGCTCGACCTGAGCGCAGTTTGGTGCGACGCCCTCGCGTTCGACGAAGCGGTGGACGCGCGTCGCTACACTGACGCGGTCGAGCTGTATCGTGGCGAGCTGCTCGCCGGCTTTCACGTCGCGGGGGCGGCGGCGGAATTCGCCGGCTGGCTCGACACGACGCGCGCCACTTACGCGCGCCGGTACGAGTCCGCGCTACAGTCGATCGCGGCGGAACGGGAGGCGGCCGGCGACCGCGCGGCCGTGGTGGTCTGGCGGCGACGGGTCGCCGCCCACGATCCGCTCAACTCGGATGCTGCCCTCCACCTGATGCGCGCTCTCGCCGCCGCCGGAGATCCCGGCGCCGCGATTCGACACGCGCGCGTACATGAGACGCTGCTCCGGGAGGAGCTGGATGCACCTCCCGACGCCCGAATTACGCAGCTCCTGAAGACTCTGCAGGCGCCGCCGGCTTCCACTGTGAGCGGGCAAGCACCAGCACCAACCCCGCTGCCCGCACCCGCGGTGTTGCCGGCCTTTGACGCTGCGTCGCCCGCGACTGCAATAGCAGTCAGCTCACGCAGCGAGACCGCGCCCGAGTCAGCGAAACACCGTCCCCGCGCCCGCTGGCGGTATGCGGGTGGCGCGGTACTCGGCCTCGCGGGCGCGGCATTGGGCGTGTTCGCGTTCGCCCACAGGCGCGCACCAGATGTGACGTCATCGTGCGTTGCTGTCATCCCGCTCGCGAGCTACTCCGGCGATCGCTCGCAGGACGATCTCGCGGACGCGATGACGGATGCCCTCATCACGGAACTCGCGCGCTATCAACGACTGAGCGTCATCTCCCGAACTTCAATGTCGCATTACAAGGGAACGCAAAAGCCTCTGCCGGAGATCGCCCGCGAATTGGGCTGCAACGCCGTGGTAGAGGGAAGCGTCGTGCACGAAGGGAGTCGTGTGCGAGTCGACGCGCAGCTGGTAAACGCGCTGACGGATCGGCACCTCTGGGCGGAGCGGTACGAGCGAGAAGCGTCCGAGCTGCCAGGCCTCGAGCGTGACATCGCCGATGCAATTGCGATGCAGCTCCACGCCAGGGACCAGTCCGAGGATTCCGCACTCGGCGGAAAACCGGCGCGCGCGTCTGCCCGGCGCGCCGATCCGATCGTCTACGGGCTCTACCTTCGCGGTCGCGACGCCGCGCTCAGTCGCAATCCAGCGGGTCTTCGCCTGGCGATTTCCCTTTACAAGGAGGCCCTCAGACGCGACTCCAGCTTCGCACTGGGTTATGCGGGTCTCGCCGACGCGTACCGCCTTGCGGGTGGATTCGGTTTCATGCCGTTGAAGTTCGCCCTCGACACCGCCCCAGCGATGGCGCGCACCGCACTTGCGCTCGATGCAAACCTCTCGGAGGCGCACACATCAGTGGCAGGAACGCTCACTGACGCCGGCGACTGGCCGGCCGCCGAACGCGAGTTCCGACGCGCCCTGCAGCTCGCCCCGAGCAATGCGCTCGCGCACCACTGGTATGCGGCGCTGCTTATCACGCTCGACCGGCAGCAAGAGGCACTGCGCGAGATCCGGCGCGCCCGCGAGCTCGATCCGCTCTCTCAGGCGATCCGGGAGATGACGACTATGTTGGAAGTGTATATCGGTATCCGCTCGCCGACAGCTCCGCCTTTACCGCCTAGCGCGATCGTCGATCCGAACCATCCAGGCACCGCCGCCGACCGGTCCGTCAACCTCGCGCGCGCCGGTCGCTGTTCCGAGGCTGGTGCCGAAAACACGCGCGCGCAACAACTCGCTCCCGACGAGAACATGACGCTCGTCAGCCTCGTCCGCGTCAAGCTGCTCTGCGGAGACCGCGCCGGCGCGCAGTCGCTGCTCGCGAAAGTCGAGCGGCGGCCGCAGATCGAACTCCAGGGCGTCAATGTCGCCGAGATCCACATCAAGCTTGGCCAGATCGATTCCGCCTTCGCGTGGCTCGGCCGGACGCAGTGGGGGATGGCCAACCGGATGCACCTGCGTGTCGACAACGATCTTAAGCCGCTGCACGCGGATCCCCGCTACCGCGAACTCCTCCGCAAGCAGAACATGCCCTGAACAGACGGGCAGAGTACTGCACTTCTCCTCTCGACGACTGCCCCTGTCCGCCAGGTGAGTCGCAGGTGATCGAGGGGTAAGCGGATGTCCTGAGGATAGTAGACAGCGCCGCCAATCCGCACCGAGAAATCTCGAGGAGCGGCGTCCCAGGACCTCATGGAAGGGCAAAATGACAAGGAAACACGTAGTCGCAACAGCGCTCGTTATTGTCGGAGCATCCGTAGCGAGTTGCTCACACAATGCCACGTCGCCGCCGGCTACAGGCAGTCTGTATTTCCAGATAGATGGTGCGACGTGCAGAGGCACGCACTCGACCTGCTTCGAGATCGACTCCATCGAGGTAGGCCCTGAGATACTGGCTCCCGACCAGACATCGAGAGGCTACACCGTCACCGAGGGAATCCACGCGACCAAAGCCCGGCTCGTGGATTACGTCGGAGCGTCCGGTGATCTATGGACCGTGAATAATCACCTGACAGTGCCAGGTAATGGCACCGCAACGACTGTCATAGTCTGCTAGGTACACACTCACCACATAGGAGGAACTCATGTCATCGATTCACGGAACGGTCATGCTGCTCGTTGGACTCGCGCTCGTCGGTTGCGAGAGAAATCCCAGTTCGGGGATCACTGGACCAACGCTGAATCCCGGCGAGGGGTTGCGGTTCCTCGACGAGGTCGCGACGGCGGACGTGAAGCAGTCGGTCACCGGACACTACCAGTTCGTCGGCTTTAACACAGGGAATGATTTCAAGTACTCCCTCAGCGCGATTCGCCACGCCGATGGCTCGGTTTCCGGGGAATTCGAGGAGCGCGTCCTCCTCAATTCGACAGGCGAATTCATACGGCAGACGCACGGGACGGTCACCTGCTTCGAGATCGTCGGCAACATGGCACGCATCGGCGGGATCGTCGAGCACGCTACGGATCCGAGGATCGTGCCCGGCAAAGCCGAGTTTCGCTTGAATGTTGTTGACAATGGCCAGGGCGCGAGCGAACCGCCGGATCTCGGCAGCAATGCGCGGTTCGGGGTTCCAGGTACCGCCCAGCTGTTCTGCGATGCGGGCGCCCCGTTCAACCTCGAGCCGGTCGAGCACGGGAATGTTGAGGTCCGCCCGTAATCAGTAACGAGTGGTGGCTAGTCACCCAATCAGGAGTTCAAGATGCGGCATCTAAATCTTTTCATAGCTGGCTGCGCGGTGTTCACCGTCATCTCGTGTGACACCGACTCTCCGGTCCAGCCTCGCTCACCGGGTCAAGCTCTCTTCTCGCGGGTTGACGGAGTCTCCAGCATTGCCGCGTCAGTTGTCTCCCCCTCCGAGATCGATCTCACCTGGCAGCATAGCTCGACCCAGGTCACTGGCTTCCAGGTATTCCGATCAACGACTGGGCCGACCGGAACCTATGCCCTTCTCGCGAGCACGGTGGCGACTGTCACGAGCTTCGCCGACGCTGGCCTCGCTGGATCGACCACCTACTGCTATGAGGTGCGCTCGTTCAGGACAACGGGACGCAACACCACCTACACCGCGTATTCGGATGCTGCGTGCGCGACAACCAAGCAACCACCGATCTTCCCCGCGCCGGGTTCGGCCAATGCGACCCCTCAGGGGAGCACCGCAGTTGTCGTTTGGACCTTGGGCGTCGGAACCCCGAGCGGGTTTCGTGTCGAGCGTTCGGCGAACAACACGGGGCCATGGGAGGTCGCCGCGACGACGGAGGGTTCAGCGAGGTCGTACGTCGACGCTGGGCGTCAAGGTGACATCCTCGTCTGTTACCACATTGTCGCGCTCTACGATGGTGGCGAATCCGAACCATCGAACGTCGATTGCACTGCCCCTCCATACAACCCGACGAATCTCGTCGCCGCCCCGGCGCCCGATGCCATCACGCTCACGTGGCAAGACAATTCCCGCGTCGAGGATTTGTATGACGTACAACGCGCGGCCGACGCAGTGACCTTCAGCACCCTCGCGAGCCTGCCCGCGAACAGTACGAGTTACCGCGACGTAGCTGTCGTTGTGGCAAAGACGTATTGGTATCGCGTACAAGCCAGAAAAGATGGTGGGGCCTCCAACAACTCGAACACGATCAGCGTCATGGTGCCGTTGCCCGGCACGCCCACCTCCGCTTCAGGGACGGAGGCGATGCCCGTAAATAGCTCGAGCATCCGGGTGCGCTGGACCGACAACTCCACCGATGAATCGGGGTTCCGCGTTGAGCAGGCAAGTAGCGTAGCCGGGCCTTGGGCTTCCGGAGGCACCGCGGCGGTGAACGCGACTTCGCTCGCGCTGAGCGCCGCGAGCGAGCAACGTCTCTGCTACCGCGTGCTCGCCTTCAACGCTGCTGGAAACTCACCACCTTCGACGCCTGATTGTACCGTCGCACCGGCGCCGGCGACGAACCTCGTCGCTGCGCCAACGTCTGACGGCATCGAGGTTTCCTGGCGGGACAACTCCAGTTGGGAATTCGGCTACGTGCTACAAGGGTCCACAGGCGGAGTGACGTTCAGCACCGTGGTCGCCCTCCCGGCGAACACGACAAGATTCCATCAGCCGGGCTTAGGCAGCAGCGAGACACGCTGGTACCGAGTCGTCGCGACGAGGGACGGCGGAGTCTCGGACCCCTCCAATGCCGCCAGCAGCGTCGGCGGGTGTTCGGTCACCAGTGACACCGAGGTATGTGACAACGGCCTGGACGACAACTGTGATGGCTACGTGGATCTGGCCGATCCCGCGTGCGGGGAAACCGTGGACTGCAATTTCAACCCATGTGGCTCGGGCACCATTTGCAACGGCAGCATTTGCGTGTCGAGCTGCGGGGACGGCTACAAAGACAGCGACGAGGCCGACATCGATTGTGGCGGAGGATGCACCAACAAATGCCAGGTTGATCAACAATGTTGGGGCAACTGGGATTGTTCTTCCGACAACTGCGTTTATGCGCCCGGAGCATTCCAGGGCGTGTGCCAGCCCCCGGTGAGCCAGCCATGACAATACAAACCATGAGGGCAACACGTACGAGAAGTCTTCTGATTCCGGCGCTCGCGATCCTTTTCGCCGCACACGCCATCCGCGCGCAGGCACCCGTTGACAGCACGCGCGATCTGGCAGCAATGAAAGCAGATCTCGATCACATCAAGGCGGACGAGGAGATCATCAAGGGCCAACTCGCCCAGATCCTGCGCATGCTCAGCCAGCGCCCAGCGCAGGCTCGAGCAGCGCCAACGGGACCGGTGCGCACCAACGTGGCGGACGCGCCCTCGTTGGGCCGTGCGGACGCGCCCGTCACAATCGTCGAGTTCTCCGATTACCAATGCCCGTTCTGCAAGCGGTTCTTCACAACCACGTTTCCTGCCCTCAAGAAAGACTACATTGACGCTGGAAAAGTTCGGTACGTGTTTCGCGACTTTCCGCTCGAAGAGCTCCACTCCTATGCACGCAAGGCGGCCGAGGCAGCGCATTGCGCCGGTGAGCAAGGCAAGTATTGGCAGATGCACGACGCGCTATTCCAGAATCAGGCGGCCCTGGCCCTACCACAGCTTGCCGAGTACGCGCGTTCGCTGGACCTCGATAGTCTAAAGTTTGACAGATGTATGTCGTCAGGTCGGAACGCTGCTCGGATCGACCGGGGCGTGGCTGAAGGTACCGCGGCAGGTGTGCAAGGCACTCCGGGATTCGTGATCGGCAGCACAAGGACCGGAGACGTGATTGAGGGAACGTTCATCCGCGGTGCGCAGCCCCTGAGCACGTTCCGCCAGATCATCGAACAACTGCTCACGCGGTGAGCGTCACTCGTCGCGCTCGACATCGACACTGTGTCTGATGCGAGCGCGAGCAGTTAGGAGTTGCAGCGGCGCGCATCTGTTTAGGAGTTATACAAATCCCTATTGACGTCGCCGCCAATGACATCGAGACTCTCTGGGTTGTGGCGCGACCCATATCCCTAAGAGAGGATAGCATGGCCATTAACACGAATAAGGTCCTGATCGGAGGCATCGCTGCTGGTGTCGTCATGAATGTCATCGATTTTGTAGTCTACAAGTTCATTCTCGGCGCACGCATGATGGCGGAATCAGAAGCATTCAAGCCGGGCATGTCCGCCGCGATGATGTCGACCTCGGGGATGGTCTCAAACATCGTCATGGACTTGGTGCTCGGGATTCTGCTGGTGTGGACTTACGCAGCGATTCGCCCTCGTTTTGGCCCCGGGTTCAAGACGGCAGTTTATGCCGCGGTTCTGTTCTGGGTTCTCGCCGGAATTTTCCTGTCCGGATACCTGCACATGGGGATGATGTCGACGGGACTCTGGGCGGGTTTCGCGTTATTCGGACTTGTGAACTTCCTGATCTCGGCGTGGGTCGGGGCGCGGCTGTATACCGAGGAGGGCACGGTCTAGCATGGAGTGCCAATCCCTGCCCGGATTCGTCTATAGAGTATGGGAAAGCTCTTCTCTTTCATCGGCGCGACAGCTGGCGGGTACGCGGGCTGGGCTCTTGGCGCGACCGTAGGGTTCACCACCGCGTTTATCGTGAGTATGGTGGGGACGGGGATCGGGATGTACTACGGACGCCAGATCGCAAAGAACTACCTCTAGCCGACGGCCATGAAAGAAAAAAGGGCGCGCTCAGATGAGCGCGCCCTTTTCATTGATACGATGAGTCTGATCAGACCGACTGCTGCACTACCATCGCTTGATTGAGCTTGAGCGAGATGCGACCGCCGTTGGGAACGCAGCCGTCGTACTTGCCTGTCGCGCCGGCGACCACTGCGCCCGCTGCCGCGCCGGTCGCTGCTCCAATCACCGTCGACTTGGTCCTGTGACCGAAAATCTGTCCCGCGATCGCGCCGATCACGGCGCCGGTGGCGACTTTCTTCGCGTCATTGCTGGCGTCGCCGTTTCGCACCTTCTCGACCTGCGCTGAAGTAACCTCGGAGTTCACCGGATATGTCGTGCCGTTGAACGCGATGGAGATGACTCTGAATTCCATGGTGATGTTGTCGTTTGCGTTCTCACTCCGCTTGAGTGACGTCAGCTCGATCACTGCAGTCGCACCAGCTGGAATGGCCGCACCATTCGATCCTTGCACGGATTCGGCGACACTCGCCGTAAAACGATCGCCTACAGCGTATTTGTTGGTGCAAACACGCTGGCCCGAATAGAGCGAGATCTCGGAGCCGCTGGCGATCGTGCCAAGCGCGTGCTCGGAACCGGTAGCGCTTTCGGTTACAGCATTTCCGTTGGCCGTGACGGGCGTAGGAGGCGGCTCGACTGGCTGCGGCGTCGAACGAGGCGTCGTCGCGACCCGGCGGGGATTCCTGCTGGGGGTCAGAATCTCCGAAGGCGTCTGGCGCTGTGAGACTCTCGGCGCCGGAGTTACGGGTTTCTGTGCTGGCTCGATCGTGGCCGGAACGTCGTTGAGCTGTGGCTGCGCGAGGGTATCAGCGTTCGCGAGCTGAAGGTCGTGGGCCAGCGAAGTGTCCTGAGCGAGCGCGTCCTCTGGTCTATCACCCTGCTTGCAGGCACCAAGCGCTATCGTAACCGCAAAGAGGACCGGTGTAGCGATCCTCGAGAAAGTGATTTTCATGGTTGTCATCTCGGAAAGCGAAAAAGGGATGCGGCCTGATTGTTCGACCGCATCCCCTCTCTAGCTAGAAGCGGGGGCGGCCCATTTGAATTCCACCGACTCTGACGCTTCCGCCGATTCTGCCGCCGGGATATCTCCGGTTGACCATCACGCCGTTGCGCCCGCCACGTCCGTCAGTCCGCGGATCGCAGTTGTCGACGTCCCCGACGACACCACCACGAATCACGGCACCGAGAATCGTGCCGATTATGGCACCAGCGCTCGAGCCAGTGCTTACACGACCATCGTCACCACCAGACGACGGGCCGCTCGGATAGGATACCGCGACCGGTTGGGGCCGTGGCGAAACCGGGGTCGGATCGTTGGCGACCGGTTGCGGAGCAACCGACTGCTGATCATTCTCCGCGACAGTCGCGGGAGCCTGGGTCCGGACTACCTGCGGCGGCGACTTCGGGGCCGCGCGGTGACGTCTGACCTTGGTCGAAGGGGTCTGCTGGCGGGTCGGCGGAGCTGTCCGCTCGATCGCAGATACTATCTGCGTCCCGGCACTACCCGAATTGGCGAGCGTGATCCCGTCGTTCGAGGAGGCGAGCTCCAGGTCCTTCTTGAGATCATCGTTCATAGCCGCTTTCTTGTCACCGCTGCACGCGGCGAGGAGCACGGCGCTCGCGCCGGCCAGGATCAGATAGGTCTTCCGCATAAAAAACTCCTTCCCATCACCAGGGAATCGCTCCAGTACGTCGGTGCTGCACCAGCGAAGACAGATGACTCGCGCTGGCGCCATCTATAGAAGCAACGGGCAAGCCGCCACTTATTGCCGGATTGAGGGGGTTAACTGCCTTTTTTAGGGTTGGATGTCACCGCTCGGAGACAGCCATTGTCTCCATGGCGAGACTGGGTTTCTCGCTATAGCTTCGCCGTCATGGAATACCCGTCCGGGGGCTCGGCAGACCGTGTGCGGCGCCGGACTCTCTCGATCCTGGGCTATTGTTTGGCAGCCGCCGGCTGCCTTGCCGGCTCCTTCGCCTGTTCGCCCGGGACCGCGGCCGACATGTCAGCATCCGAGAAGAAAGCGGTTGCCGACACCCTCAAACACCTTGTGGTCGAGGCCTACGACCTCTCGAGGCCCAATCCGGTGAAAAACCTGATGAGTCTCTACCCCACGAAGGGGCGCGTCATCTCAGCCAGCGGCGGGGTGTTGACGACCACGCGCCCGCAACTCGAGCAGGCAATCCAGGCGTTCTGGACCTACGTCGGCCAGAACATGAGGCAGCCCCGATGGGAGTGGACTTCGATGAACGTGGATGTGCTCGCCCCCGACGCGGCGGTGATGACGAGCACCTATCGCGTCCCGCACCTGACCCCGACGGGAATGAATCACGTCATTGGCGGTGCGTGGACGGCGGTCTTCCAGAAGCGAGGCGGCCGGTGGGTGATCATCCAGGAGCATCTGTCCGACGTTCAGACCAATCCGAACCTGCAGATGAACCAGATGAATATGAACCCTCAGACCCATCCCTGAGGGTTTTACTCCTCCGAGTCGCCGCCGCCGGACCCGCCGACCGATGATTTGAGCTGCTGTCCCATCTCGGCCTCACCGCTGATGATGGAGCGCCAGGTCAGCTCGGGACCCCTGCGAAAGCCCTTCTGCGTCACCTTAACCCCTTCAGGAGAGATCGCGACCATGTAGGCCTTGCCATCGATCGTGATTTCGCGCTTCAGGGTTTTTTCGAGTTTTGTCGCCATGCCCCCTCCGGGGAATTGGATGTATGCTCGCGATAAAATACGCGTACAGGCCGCCGCCTTCGAGGCCCCCCTCCCAATTGACCTTTTCTACGTCGCTTTTAGAGGCGCTCAATGTAGCCTCATCTGGCACTTGCTCGTCCTTAAGGACACGGAGATACAATGGCTTTTATGGCTTTACAGGCCCCGGGCGATGACAGCGCCCACCTCATATACGAGTTCGAGCGCCGCGCTTACCCCGTCAGGAACTCGCTTCTGACAATCGGCCGCGATGCCGCGAGCCATATCCTGATTCGGGAGCCAGCCGTATCGCGCAACCACGCGGAGCTCAGGTCTGAAGATGGCAAGTTCGTATTGCACCCGTGTGGCGTTAATCCGACCACCGTCAACGGAGCAACGCTGAGCGAGCCCCGCTCCCTCGCCGAGGGTGACAAGGTCGAAGTTGGATCAGCCATTCTGACCTTTACCACCAAGCGCCTTCCGCTCGGCGTAGCGGTGATCGAGCCCGCAGGGGCATCGAAGCGCGAGAAGGACATCAACACCCGCCGCAACACCATCAAGCACCCGATACTCGCCGGCGATCTGGACCCCGATTCGCCGCGCCGCGTCCCGACGAACGTGATCATCATGGCCGTCATGGTGATCATCGTCATTCTGTACCTCCTGGGCCGCTAGCTCAGGCTGCAGCCGTGCTCGCAAACCTCGCGAGCACCATCCTCTCCAATTCCTTTTTCACCGGCTCGAGCTCTATCGTCTCGAGTACGTCAGCCGCGAAGGCGTAAGTGAGGAGCGTTCGCGCCATCTCCCGGCCGATGCCACGGCTGTTTAGGTAGAACATCGCCATCTCGTCCAGCCGGCCGACGGTCGCGCCGTGCGTGCACTTCACATCGTCGGCGAAAATCTCGAGCTGAGGCTTCGTGTCGACGCGCGCTGTCGGAGAAAGCAGCAGGTTGTTGTTGCTCTGCTTGCCGTCGGTCTTCTGCGCCTCGGGATGCACGTAGACTTTTCCGTTGAACACCCCGTGCGAGCGTCCATCGAGGACGCCCTTGTAGATCTCGTGGCTCGGGCAGTTGGGGGCGAAGTGCTCGATGCTCGTCTGGTTGTCGATATGCTGGATGCCGTCGGTGAGATAGAGCCCGTTGAGCGTGCACGTCGCCGCATCTCCCTCGAGCGAAGT
>Ga0193735_1000083_pt1 | contig 30043 bp, 23 predicted proteins | sample U1m2metaG_FD_145080 | JGI IMG/M metagenome (GOLD analysis project Ga0193735, IMG submission 145080) | Soil microbial communities from a riparian zone of the East river system, Colorado, United States - U1m2 | ecosystem: Environmental > Terrestrial > Soil > Riparian zone | place: USA: East River... | reverse complement strand
GCCCTTCGATGTTGAACCGGTTGACATAATTGCCGCCGATGCTCGCCGAGATATCGGCGCCCACTTGCTGCATGTCGAGACCGAGCGCCGCGACCTTATCGTGATCGAAATTGATCGCCGCCTGGGGCTGGTCGATTTTCGTATCGATGTCGCCAAATTGGAAAATATGCGCCTGCATTGCTTTCGCGAAAATCTGTTTCGCGAATTCGAGAATGCGTTCCTGGTCGGCGGTCGAGGTGATCACGAAGCTGACAGGAAAATTATCAGCCCCCGGGAGCGCCGAAGGCATGATAGGAAACATTTGGATGCCGGGAATCGCGCCGAGTTTTGCCTGGATTTCCGGCAGGTAGGCCTTGGTCGGCGTTTTGCGAACGCCCCATGGTTTCAAAACCATTCCGCCGAATCCGTTGTCCGGGAACGTAAGTTGAAACGTGAACCGCGTGTCCGGGAGGTTCTGAAAGACTTTCCCAGCAGCATCCGCGTAACGGATCGTGTCGTCGATGGTCGCGTTTGCCGGAGCGGTGATGATTCCAAAGATCACCCCCTGATCCTCTTTCGGCGCCAATTCCTTCGTCCCAAGTTTCGGAATCACTGCGAACATAAGGACCGCGAGGAGCGAAATGCCCGCCCAAAAAATGTAGACCGCCGGCCGAGCATTCAGCGTGCGATCGAGATGACTTCCGTACCAATCCCGGAAGCGGTCGAACGTTCGATTAACGACCCCGCTGAATCCCTTATCGGTGTGGCCGGCGCGCAAAAGATGTGCCGACATCATCGGCGAAAGTGTCAGAGCGACGACGCCGGAAATGAAAACCGCGCCAGCAAGGGTCAGGGCGAATTCGCGAAAGAGCGCGCCGGTCAATCCACCCTGCAGCGCGATCGGCGTATAAACCGCCGCCAGCGTGATCGTCATCGCGATGATTGGCCCGATCAGTTCGCGTGCGCCGACGAGGGCGGCATTCATGCGCGACATGCCATCGCGCAAATGTCGCTCGACGTTTTCGACAACGACGATCGCGTCATCCACCACCAATCCGACGGAAAGCACAATCGCCAGCAGTGTCAGCAAGTTGAGGCTGAACCCGAATAGCTGCATGAGAAATAGCGCGCCAATCAGCGAAATTGGAATCGCGACGACCGGCACCACCACCGAGCGGATCGAGCCGAGGAACAAAAAGATTACGACCATCACGATGAGCAATGTGTCAATCAACGTCTTTACGACTTCGTGAATGGCGTCGTTGATGTAAGCCGTAGCGTCGTAGGCGATTTCACCTTTCATTCCGGCCGGCAATTCCCTTTGAATTTGCTCCATCTCCGCGCGAACGCGTTTGATCACGTCCACCGCATTCGCATTCGGCAGAACGTAAATCCCCATGAAGACTGCTTTCTGTCCCGAGAACCGCACCTCGGTGTTGTAATCTTCCGCGCCGAGCTCGACGTCCGCGATGTCGCTCAATCTGACGAGATTTCCTTTCTCCTGGCGAATGACCAGTTTTTTGAAATCATCCACCGTGTGCAGGTCGGTGTTTGCGGTCAGGTTGACCTGAAGCAGCGAACCTTTCGTGTTGCCGACGGCCGAGAGAAAATTATTTCGCGCGAGCATGTTGCGCACCTGGGCTGGGCTGATGTTGAGCGCCGCCATGCGGTCAGGCTTCATCCAGATTCGCATCGCAAAAGTACGTCCGCCGAGAATGTCGGCCTTCTGGACGCCGCCGACGGCTGTTAATCGCGGTTGCACCAGCCGCACGAGATAATCCGTGACTTCGTTCGGCTGAAGAATATCCGACGTGAAACTCAAATACGCCGAAGCTTGCTGCGAATCGGCAGACTGAATTTCGAGTACAGGGATTTCAGATTCGGGAGGTAAATCACGGCGGATCGCATCAACTTTCGAGCTGATATCGGACAATGCTTTGTTCGCGTCGTAGTTCAGTTTCAGGCGCACAGTGATGACTGATTGCCCCTGTTTGCTCTGCGACTGGATATAATCGATTCCATCGGCCGCCGCGATCGCGCGCTCGAGAGGCGTTGTGATAAAACCGCGAACGAGTTCCGCATCTGCGCCGACATAAACCGTGGTGATCGTGATCGCCGCGATATCGCTGCGCGGATATTGGCGCACGTTGATCGTCCTCATCGCCTGCAAACCAGCGATGAGGATCACAAAGCTGACCACTAGCGCCAACACCGGGCGCTTTATGAAAAGGTCAGTGAACGATTTCATGCCGATCTTCAACCATTACGAATCCACTGGATTCGGATTTACCTGCGGTTTTGGCGCCAGATCGTTGTTGATCGTCACCGCCATTCCGTTTCGCAGTTTGAAAACTCCCGTGCTCACGACAGTTTCGCCGGCCTTCAATCCTTGCGTAATCGCGACGAGATCGCCGCGCGCTTCACCGACGCGGACAAATTGCTGTCGAATCGCTTGCGATTCTTTGCCGGTCTTTTCGTCTTTCTTTTTCTCAATCACAAAAACCGAGTCGCCGAACGGTGCGTAGGAGATTGCGGATCCCGGAATGACAAGCGCCTTGTGTTTTTCCGGCAACGTGACTTCCGCTTTCGCGAACATTCCGGGCCGTAGCACGTGATCGGGATTCTCCAGCGTCGCCTGCAGCGTGATGTTGCGCGTGCTCGAATCCACCATCGAATTAATTGCGGTCACCTTTCCGGGAAATACATGGCCGGGAAGAGCGTCCGTGGTCACGTGCACCTCCAAGCCCGGCGTTAACTGACCAAGATATTGTTGGGGCAAGGCGAAATCGGCGAAGAGTGAGTCGAGTGAAGTGAGCTGCACCACTTGTTGGCCCGAGTTGATCATTTGCCCGACGTTCACCTGACGAATCCCGAGCTGGCCATCAAATGGCGCGATAATCGTCTTCTTCCGAATATTAGAGCGCATTTGATCGGCAACAGCATTCAGCCTATTGAATTTCGATTCCGCAGCGTCGAGCTCAGCCTTTGAAACCACCTTTTGCGACGCAAGGCCACGACTTCGCTCCAAGTCCTGCCGTCCCAGCTCGGCTTCGGCTTCTGCCGATCGCAAAAGCGCCTCTTCGGCCGACGCGTCGAGCTGGAGCAACAAATCGCCTTTCTTCGCGGTACCGCCGTTTTCGAACGCGATTTTGCTGACGACTCCGCCAAGCTCGCTGGAAACGACTGCACCCTGTACCGCCGAGATCGAACCGACCGCCGACAACGTCGGCGCCCAATCTTCTTCTTTCACAGTTACGCTCGACACTGTTGTCGGCGGCATAACCATGGGTGTAGACGTCATCTTGACGATTTGCAGAATTTTGATGCCAAAAGCAAAAACCAAAATGGCGGCCAGCAGACCTATCGCAATGCCAACCCCCCGCCCGCGACGCCGCGGCCTTGCACTGGATTGCACTGGAGCATTTGAAATGCTCTTTGCCACGTCATGCATAAGCGAGTTCTCCCTCAGGTTTGAATAACAAACGCCAAAGTCTGCGTGTTACTTCCAGTTGCCGCGTGCGCCGCTCGGCCGCGGTCATTTCGTGCGGCCGCAAGACGTCCAGCATCAACATCCCTCGCGCGACGGCAAAAATTAGTTCCGCCAGGTCATCCGGCGTTAGATTGCTCCCTGTATTTTGCCCTTCCGGAGCGCGGGCAATTAGATCTCTCACTCCAGCCATCGCGGTTTCCAAAACATCGCGCGTTAAATCGGCCACGTGCGGATTTCGCGAAGCTTCGGCGTAAAGATCGACGACGAACGCGGAAATCAGTCGCGGTTCATTTTCGCAGCAATGAGCTGTGAACAGAATTTCCAATGATTCCAGGAGGCTCGGCGCCTGTCGGGCGCGTTCAAGCATCTGCTGAATTTCCTCCTTATGCCGGTCGGCCATTGCCGAAATGACAGCTTCCTTGTTTTCGAAGTAACGATAGATCAGCCCAACGCTGATCCCTGCCTCGCCGCTGATATCATGCATGCTGGTTTGGTGAAACCCGCGTTTGGCAAAGCAGACCAATGCAGCCTCAAGGATCTGGGAGCGCCGATCGGCATTGGAAGAGTCTATCTGGGGTTGTGACATAGGCCGAGAAGATGAATGAACGTTCATTCATTGTCAAATCCTTTGACAAAACCGATTCTAACACCGGGATTTCTCCCTCGCGCCCACAGCGCGTAGGCAGGAATAGTTCCAGCGAGTTCCAAACCCGCAGCGGCCTCCCGCTAAAGGCCTATCCTTCAAACCGCGCGCTGCTTTAGCCCCGCTGCGAGGTATCCGAGATTTCGTACGCCTGTGTCGTCAGCGTCGTCGGCATCCGCTCTGGTTGTTGGACAAACTGCCAGATCGACAGGATTGCGCTTAAACCCAGGAGCGCGTAAACCGCCGTTTCCATGATGCTTCGGCCCTTTTCCTCTGACCGGACCAGCAATGCGTAAGTTGTGTCATTGTTCATAAGCCTGTGAATCCTCTCTTTTAAAGACGCCAGCCATTTCCGCTTTTGTCTAAAGTTTGTTGATCCTTCATGATTGCTTTGAACGTTGGATGCAGCGGCGCCATGAATTGGATTCAAACAAAAACAAATTTGTTGCGGACGTTCCCACTTGATGGGCGCTATCTCATTGGCGTTTCCGGCGGGCGCGATTCCGTCGCGCTACTGCACTGGCTGACCAATGTCGGCTACAAGAAACTCATCTTCTGTCATTTGAACCATCAGTTGCGCGGACGATCGAGCGATGCCGATGCACGTTTTGTCATGAAGCTAGTCGAGGGCCACAACCAGGAATTTGTAGAGCAGGCGCCTCGCCTGCCCGGTTCGCGGACAGGCAAGCGAAGCGCTCGTCCTACAACACGAAGACCAGATCTTCATTTCGAGCTCGGCACGGTAGATGTCCACGCCTTCGCCACAAAAAAGAAGATGTCGATCGAAACGGCGGCGCGTGACTCGCGCTACTCATTCTTCGCGAAAGTCGCAAAGCGTCGCCGCTGCCATACCATTTTTCTCGCGCACCACGCTGATGACCTGGTCGAAACGTTCCTGATCAATCTTTTTCGCGGCGCCGGCAGCGCAGGCCTCGCTGCCATGCGGGAGGTTTCTACTCGCTGTATTGACGATGTTGGGCTGACAATCGTGCGGCCATTGCTCGGTGTTTGGCGCAAAGAGATCGACAACTATGTGCGCAAACATGGGCTTACTTTTCGCGAGGACGCATCGAACAAGAATCTCAATCCTCTTCGCAACCGCATCCGCCATCGCGTCATTCCTTACCTGGAGAAAATCCTCGGCCGAAACATTCGTCCCGCCATCTGGCGTGCTGCGACAATTGCCGGCGAAGAAGAAGCTTGGATCGACAGTCAACTCGCCGATTCGAGCGACATAGAATTTTATGTGGCAAAACTTCGCGCGTTGCCAGTGGCACTTCAGCGTCGGGCGATTTTTAAATGGCTGCGTGCACAAAACGTTTCCGAGATCGGCTTCGATGTGATTGAAAGCGTCCGCTCTCTGCTCGGTCGCGATGGTCGTGTCGCCAAAGTGAACCTACCGCGGGATCGACACGTGCGCCGCCGCGCGGGAAGGATTTTTATTGAGTGAGGTGTAGGGGCGCTTGTGTCGAGCGCCCGGCGGCTGAGACAGCCGCCGCTACAACATCTGTGGAAATCTGTGTAATCTGTGGCTAATGCCTTCTGACATCCGCGTCCGCTTCGCCCCCTCGCCCACCGGCTATCTGCATATCGGCGGAGCGCGCACAGCGCTTTTCAACTGGCTCTTTGCTCGGCATCACGGCGGGAAATTCGTTCTGCGAATTGAAGACACGGACATTAAGCGAAACACCGAAGAAGCGATGGCAGCCATTTATGAGGGGCTAGAGTGGCTCGGCTTGAATTGGGACGAAGGTCCGCACGTCGGCGGCGAATTCGGACCTTACTTGCAAAGGGAGCGAACCGAGCTTTACGAGCGCTACCTGAAGAAGCTTCAGGATGCCGGACACATCTTCGAGGACCAGGGCGCCTTGCGATTTCGTTCGCCGCGCGAGCACGTCATCGTGGATGACGTCGTGTGCGGCAAAATTGACTTCGATCTCAGCAATCCGGCGACGCACCCAGACATGACGATCCGTCGTCCGGATGGCTCATGGATCTTTCATTTTGTGAATGTGATTGACGATCTGGAGATGAAAATCTCCCACGTGATCCGAGGCGAAGATCACCTCTCCAATACGCCCAAGCACATCGAGATTTTTCGCGCACTTGGTGCAACGCCGCCGCAATACGCGCACATCCCGCTCATCCTAAACCGCGACGGATCGAAGATGAGCAAGCGCGACGAAGGCGCGCGCGTGGAGTACTACCTCCGACGCGGCTATCTCCCTGCGGCCGTGCGCAACTATTTGTGTCTGCTCGGCTGGTCGCCCAAGGACAATCGCGAGAAAATCGATATCAACGAAATCATCCGGATTTTCTATCTCAAAAACGTCGGACGCAGCTCGGCGACGTTCGATCCCGATAAACTCCACTGGTTGAATGGTGAATACGCACGCGAATTGAGCGACTCCGAATTTTACGATCTGGCGGTCGCGAAGCTGAAGTCGAGCGGTGTAAAGCTTGATGATTTTCCGGAGAAATATGTCCGCGACGCGCTGCAAACGTGCAAAGGCAAGATCAATACCTTCGATGAGCTGACTGCGTATTGCGGGTTCTATTTCACAGACACCTTCGATTACAATTCGGAAGGAGTCGCCAAGCATTTCACAGCTGAGAACAAACCAAGGCTTAAAGCTGTTCGGGAGGCGCTAGGCGCGCTTGAGAAATTCGATGCTCCTACACTTGAAGCCACATTAAAAACCACGGCTGCAAAACTAGGGATAAAAGTAGGCGCGATCGTTCATCCAACTCGCCTCGCTGTGACTGGCAGCAATGTGGGACCAAGTCTGTATGACTTGCTGGAAGTTTTGGGTAAGGAAAAGGTGCTAGCACGTATCGACCGCGCGCTTTCCGTGTTTTAACGAGACGTCATCCCGAGCGAAGCGAGGGACCTCCTACAACCTGCCAGATCACGCGAGCTATCTGGCGTGATGCACCATCCCAGAGCGAGATCCTTCGTCGTCTGCGCGACTCAGGGATGACACGCGATTTACTTCTTCGCCTCTTTGGTCCACGTGTCCCTGAGGGTGATTGTGCGGTTCCACACCTGTTTTTCGTGCGTGGAATCCGGATCGAGAACAAAATAGCCAAGCCTCTCAAATTGATACCGCTCTTCCGGATGCGCTTTCGCAAGGGCTGGTTCGCATTTCGCCGTCACCACCTCCAACGAGTTCGGGTTAATAAATGATTTGAAATCGCCGCCCGAGTCGGGTTCAGAAACACTGAACAGGCGGTCATACAATCGAACCTCTGCATCGATCGCCTGCGCCCCGCTGACCCAGTGTATAGTCCCTTTTACTTTGCGACCAGCAGTCGGTCCGCCTGATTTGCTGTCCAGATCGACTGTACACCGGAGCTCAGCCACGTTGCCGGCTGCATCCTTGACGACCTCATCGCACTTGATGAAGTAAGCGTATTTCAGACGCACTTCGCCGCCAGGCCGCAGCCGAAAATATTTTGGCGGCGGCGTTTCCATGAAATCGTCGCTCTCGATGTAAAGCTCGCGGCTGAATGGAAGCTTGCGTGTTCCCGCATTTGGATCTTCGGGATTATTGATTGCATCCAGCTCTTCGATTTTTCCCTCGGGATAATTCGTCAGCACAACCTTGATCGGCCGCAGCACAGCGAGCCGGCGTGTAGCTGCGCGATTCAATTCGCCACGCATGGTGTGTTCCAGTACAGCCATGTCAGTCATGCTTGGATATTTCGTGATGCCAATGTTGTAAGCGAACGCGCGCAACGCGCTCGCGGTGACCCCGCGTCGCCGCAATCCGGAAATCGTAAGCATCCGCGGATCGTCCCAGCCGCTGACAAGTTTTTCGTTTACCAGCTGGATCAGCTTGCGTTTGCTCATGACCGAATAGGTGAGATTGAGTCGCGCAAACTCGTATTGATGAGGGCGCGGCTCGGGCAATTCGAGCGCCTCGAGAATCCAATTATAGAGCGGGCGGTGCACTTCGAATTCCAGTGTGCAAACCGAGTGCGTGATGCCCTCAATATAATCGCTAAGCGTGTGCGCCCAGTCGTACATTGGATAAATACACCATTTATCGCCGGTGCGATGATGCGATGCGTGCCGTATCCGATAGAGCACGGGATCACGCATCCAGATGTTCGCGGCGTTTACGTCGATCTTTGCCCTCAACGTGCGCGCGCCATCGGAAAACTCCCCTGCTTTCATTCGCGCAAACAGATCGAGATTCTCTTCGATTGGGCGATCGCGAAAGCTACTCGCCTTTCCGAGCCGGCGATACGCGTCCGTTTCCTCGGGAGTCATATCGCAGACGTACGCTTTGCCTTTGCGTATACGGTCGACGGCGTATTCGTAGAAGCGGTCGAAATAGTCCGATGCGTAAAACGGCACGCCACCGACGTGCTTGTCCGCCCAGCCATCGATCAACCAATGCACATCAGTCATGATTGACTCGACATATTCCGCTTCTTCTTTTATCGGGTTGGTATCGTCCATGCGGATGTTGCAAATGCCGCCAAACTCGCGCGCGATCCCGAAGTTGAGGCAGATCGATTTCGCGTGGCCAATATGCAGGTAGCCGTTAGGCTCTGGCGGAAAACGTGTGCAGATTTGTTTGTACTTGCCGGTACGAAGGTCGTCCGCGACGATATCGCGAATAAAATCCGAAGGTCTTTCAGTTTCAGTCGTCATTGTGACGAGCAAAGCTACCGGCGAAGGAACACATCCACAACTTTCGCGCTGAACGTTGCGGCGCTAAGCTACTCTCTACGCGTGTCATGCTGAGCAAAGCGAAACACCTCACCTACAAAGGTTGGATCACGCTAGGACCCGAGAATGTTCTACGTGTCTGTGTGAGGCCCCTCACTTCGTTCGGGATGACATGAAAAACATGCAGACAACCCAACGATATACGCTCGGCGATCTTGAGAAGTGGCGTGAGATAGCGCGCGACATTGATCCACCGATTCGCCTGGGTGTCTTTGGCGATCCAGTTGCGCATTCGCTTTCGCCCGAGATGCAAAATGCCGCCCTGCGAGCCTGCGAGATCGAAGCCCAATACGCGCGTTTTCATATCCGGCCGAATGAATTGAGGTCGGCTCTGCGCTTTTTGCGAAATCTGGACTTCGTAGGAGTGAACCTGACGGTGCCGCACAAACTTGCGGCCTTCGGGCAGATCGACGACGCGGATGAATCCGCAAGTCGCGTAGGAGCCGTAAACACAATTCGCCTTCGCGATAAGAAACTGGTCGGATCGAATACTGATGGTGAAGGATTCTTGCGCGCCATCCGCAGCGAGTTCTCTGTCGATCTGCGCGATCTTCGAGTGCTCATAATCGGCGCCGGGGGCGGAACGGGACGTGCAATTGCCTGGCAATGCGCGCTCGAGAATTGTGAGCGCCTCGTCCTCGTTAATCGCACTTTCGAAAAAGCGAATGCACTGGCGGAGCTCTTGCGTTCGTTTTTTATGGAAGCTCGCGTGCTTGGCCCCGCGGCGCGCCTTGAAGCCGTAGCGTGGGAGGAATCGGTAATGCGCATGCAACTTGCGGACATCGATCTAATCGTTAATGCCACTCCGCTTGGAATGAATCCGAGCGATTCCGCGCCAATCCCGGGGCGCTTGATCGCTCCGCATCACATGGTTTTCGACTGCGTCTATGGGCGTTCGAAAACTGCTCTGCTTCGCGCGGCCGAACAGGCCGGCGCGCGCAGTGCGAATGGAATATCAATGCTGCTACACCAGGGCGCACTTTCGTTTTCCATCTGGTTCGATCGCGAACCACCAATCGACGCGATGCGCAAAGCGCTGTAGCTGCACGGACTGTTGTAATTCCTCCGAAAACCGCCATATTAGCCAATGGTAAGTGCGGGTATAAACTTTGGCAGTCCACAGCGAACTGGTGTTGTTCTTGCAGAAGAACTGCAAGAGCTCAAACGCGAGCGAAACGCTGTTATTCTCGCGCATAACTACCAAGTGCCCGAGTTACAGGATGTTGCTGACTTCGTCGGCGACTCGTTAGGCTTGAGTTATCAGGCGGCGAAAACGGAGGCCGACGTGATCTTGTTTTGCGGTGTCCATTTCATGGCTGAAACGGCGAAGATCATTAATCCAACCAAGCGCGTGATCTTGCCAGATCTCGACGCGGGCTGTTCGCTTTCTGAATCATGTCCGCCGGAAAAGCTCGCGGCGTTTTTAAAGAAACACGCGGACAAGAATTACTACGTCATCGCCTACATCAATTGCAGCGCCGGAGTAAAGGCGTTGGCCGACGTGATCTGCACCAGCGGCAATGCGGATAAAATCGTGCGCGCCGCCCCGGCTGATCGAAACATTCTTTTTGTTCCGGACCAGAATCTTGGCGCGTGGGTAATGGAACGGACGGGGCGCAAAATGGACTTATGGCAGGGGAACTGTTACGTGCACGTCGAGTTCACGGCGCGCAGCATTAATCGCATTCGCCAACAATATCCGAATGCGCCAGTCGTCGCGCATCCGGAATGCACATACGCTGTGCGCATGCTGGCCGATGAAGTTTGTTCCACCGAAAAGATGGTGACTTTTTGCAGAGAATCGCCTGCGCGCGAGATCATTGTCGTAACTGAAGCCGGTCTATTGCACCGTCTCGGTAAGGAAATCCCTAACAAGACCTTCATTCCCGGTCCGACAGATAACTGCTTCTGTGGCGAATGCCGGTTCATGAAGATGAACACGCTCGAAAAGGCGTACGACGCGCTCTTGAACATGGAACCGGAAATCACTTTACCGGAGCCATTGCGCAAGCGCGCAGAGCTACCCATTCGGCGGATGCTCGAGTTAAGCAAGTAGCGGTCCGCTCGCTGAGCCTGCCGCGCCGTAGCCGCGCGAAGACGGATTGAGGCGCTCCAAAGACGCAGCGATGCCAATCTCTTTTCGCTCGCCAAACTGGGAGTAAATCTTCAAGACTTGCCGTCTATGAAAACATTCAATCAAATTCAGCAAGGTCGAAAACTTTCGACGTATGTCATTGCCACATTGCTTGCCTGGGTTGGGCTTTTGCCAAATGCGGAAGCAGTTAGCCCAGCACCAGACGGCGGTTATCCCGGTGGGAACACCGCGGAAGGGCGAAACGCGCTTCTTAGTCTTACGGCTGGCACATACAATACGGCGGTTGGCTTATTTTCGCTCATGAGCAACCAAGAAGGCCAGTTCAACACGGGCGTTGGGGCCGGCACCCTCCTCGCCAACACCGGACAACAAAATACGGCGACTGGCGCTGGCGCGCTTTGAGCAACACCACTGGTGTCAAGAACACAGCCAATGGAGCATTCGCGCTTTTTAATAACGCCGACGGCAACAGCAACACAGCCAGCCGCGTTGGTACGCTCTTTAACAACACCACCGGCTTCAATAACACGGCCAACGGTTATAATGCGCTCTTGAGCAACACAACAGCCGGCGACAACACGGCCGTTGGTACGACCGCGCTCTTTAGTAACACCACAGGCGAATTCAATACAGCCATCGGTTCTCAAGCGCTCCGAGACAATGTAACTGGCGGCAGCAACACCGCTATCGGTGATTCGGCTGGCTTCAACATCACCGGCAGTGGCAACGTCTGCATCGGCGCTGGCGTCAATGGAGTTGCTGGCGAGAGCAACATCACCCGTATCGGCAATGTATATGAGTCGGTAGCGACTGAGCGGGCGGTTTACGTCACTTCAGACAACAGGATCGGGACGTTATCTTCTTCACGCCGTTACAAGGAGCAAATCAAGCCGATGGAGAAGGCTAGCGAGGCGATCCACTCGCTCAGGCCGGTAAGCTTTCGCTATAAGAAGGAAGTTGATCCGACGCGCGTGCTCTCCTTTGGCCTGATTGCCGAAGAAGTGGCCAAGGTCAACCCAGATCTGGTGACAGCGGACGGCGAGGGCAAACCAGAGACCGTACGCTACGAAGCTGTCAACGCGATGTTACTTAATGAGTTCCTAAGAGATCATGAGGCTTTCCTTGAAGAGCACCGCAAGGTCGAGAGATTGGAAGCAACTGTTTCACGGCAGCAGAAGCAAATTGAAGCCCTTGCCGCGGGTCTGGAGAAGGTAACCAACCAAATTGAGCTGAGCAAAGCTGGGTCGCGAATGGTTGCTAATAGTCAGTAAGCTTTAGCCGGGTCACTCTCCCCGGCCGCGGTCAACGACCGCGGCTACAACCAAATTACTTTCTATCCGTGACATCCGCGTAATCCGCGGTTCTGTAGAAGTCATGAATGGCGAAAAATCCATCGAGCAACGAATCGAGCGGCTGCAAGCCGGCGGCATTATCGACCTGCACTTCGATCTACCGATGGATTTGTATGAAAAGCGCGAGCGCAAGAACGTGCTCGCTACCGAATTCCTACCGGAACTGGAAGCCGGGAATATTGGCGTAGTGGGTGTCGCGATCTATATCGAGGACCGTTATCTCCCGGACGCGGGCCTGCGTGTGGCGCTTGATCAAATCGCACGGTTATGTGCTGAGACGCAGGCGTGCCCTCACTTCGCGATTTGTAAGAGTTATCGCGACATCGAGAACACACTCAAAGATGACAAAATCGCGCTGCTCATAACGATGGAGGGAGCGGAGCCGCTCGGAACAGACTTAAATCTTCTGCGCATTTTCCACGAGCTCGGAGTCCGCTCAATGGGACTCACCCATGCACGAACCAATGCGGCGGGACACGGCGGAATCTTCGCTTCGAGCGGTTCATCGCAGGAGGGTCTCACCGAGTTTGGCCGTGATCTGGTGCAAGAATGCGAGGCGCTCGGCGTGATTATCGATCTTGCGCACATCAATCCAGCCGGTTTCAACGACATTTTGTCAGTGACGACAAAGCCACCAATTGTTTCGCATACGAACGTCCGGCGCTACTACGATATCGAGCGCAACATCAACGATGACCAGATCAAGATGATCGGGGAACGGAGCGGTGTGATTGGCGTTAACTCGGTTCTGGTGAGTGCAAAAGAAGAAGAAACCACTCTCGATCGTTACGTCGATCACATTGAACACATAGCCAATTTGATTGGCATCGATGGAGTCGGAATTGGATTTGATTTCTTTGAGTTTATCTACAGCCAGTGGCCCGAGTGGGCAAAAAAGCAGCTTGCCGAAAAGCTTACAACGCCTCGCTTCATTCCCAATCTGAGGAACCATTCTCAGGCGGGGAACCTCACTCGCAAACTAATCGAGCGCGGTTTCAGCGACGAAGAGATCGAAAAAATCCTGCGCCGAAACTGGCTACGGATTTTTCAAGAGTGGCTGTAACCGCGAGTTACCCGCGAGTAACGAATTTTGCTTGTCATCTGAACAACTTTTGACCACCCTCAAAAGCCTGTGAGGGTCCTCTCCACTGCGCTCTCCTCGCGACAGCCTTCTGTAGTTATTGCTGACGACAGCACGGTCGCCAGAGAAGGACTCGTTGCGATTATCCGGCGTGATCTGGGCTATGCAGTCTGCGGACTCGCAACTGATGAAAGAGCTACGCGTGAGCTGACGGAAAAGCATCAGCCAGATCTTCTTGTCATTGAACCATTCCTTGGCCATTACGACGGGATTTTTCTTCTCAAACAACTTGCCGCGCGTTTTCCCCGGGCCCGGATTCTCGCTGCATCGAGACAGCCCGAAGAAATTTATGCAGAACGCGCGCTGCGTGCGGGCGCCTCTGGGTACTGGATGAAAACCAGTACGCGGAAAGAGTTGATCCGTGCCATTGATACTGTTCTCGCAGGTGAGCTTTATGTTAGTCCGCGGATAGCCTTGCGCGCCGTTCACGAGATCGTCGATCGGCCGACAACACATCCCAAGGTACCTAACCTGACCGACCGCGAACTGCATGTCTTTGCGTTGAGCGGTGCCGGCCTCGGAACGAGCCGGATCGCGCAAGAACTCGGGATTAGTCCTAAAACCGTTGAAACATATCACGAGCACATCAAGCTCAAGTTGGGCTACCGCGACGCTAACGCGCTTCGCCGTGGCGCGCGAGAGTGGTTCGAGGTGAATCACCGCTAGTAAACTCCGGGAACCTGCTGACATCTCAATCGGGGATTAGGCGCTGAAAATATCGGGGAGAGTCCCCTATAGACGACGAAACGCGCAACGCGCTAGTCTCGCGGCCAATAAGCGAGGATCGAAGCCATGAAAAGACTAACAAAGGTAGGCTTAGCTGTAGCAATCGCAGGCATGGTATTGTTATTAAAAGGAAGTTCACCGTTAGTGACAACGGCGATTGCCCAAGGTCAGAATAATCCACAACAACAGGCACAAGAATCAACCCGAGACGCACCGCCGGACACCACACCCTACAGGCGGCCGGCAGTTCGTGAGGATTTCGCTCCAAAGGGCATCAGACCAATTCCGCTTTTGCCGGCGGTTTTTATCGTGGACGCCGTCGTGAACAACACCGATCCCAACCTGACGAACACCGATACTTTTAACGATGGCGAAACGTCTATAACCGTGAATCCGGCGAACCCAAACGAAGTTGTCGTCACCGCCTTTTCAGGGGGCTGGGGGGCAAATTCCCCCCTGTGGCAGTCGACCGATGGAGGCAATATCTGGACCAAACAATTTACAATCCCTGCGCCGCCCGGCATAGAGGCAGCTGGATGTCCGTGTGATCAAGCCATCGATTACGGAACGGGTAATCAGATGTCTGGCAGCTTTCTTATCAGCGACATCTTTAGCGGCACAACGACGGATCCTGGCAGCGCGGCGGCCTGGAACTGGCTGGTTATTGCTGGCGTCACGCAGCCTACAAATTTCAATAATTCGCCGCCGCCCGGAGGGGTAGATCAACCCTGGTTGCTGGTTAATGTGGACCCGACGATTCCAGCCCAGGACAATGTTTATACCGCCTACGACGATTTCACTAACGGATCCAATTGCGCGGGGGACGCCTGCATCGAGCGAGTATCGGCTTCCTATGGTGTCAACCCGCCTAACTTCACAGCCGATAACCAATCCGGAACGGCGACGGGTAGCATCAACCCGGGTCATCGACTTGCAGTCGATCCGCGAAATGGCTTCGTCTACAGCTTGTTCCAACGGAATATCGCTCCAGGAAATGGAGGATCGAAAAACATCGACTACATGCTCAATCGCTCCACGGACGGCGGAACCACCTGGACCTTGAATGGGATGGCCGGTGGGATCATCGTGGCCAATGCGGATAGTACGCAGCCAACTCCAAAGTTTGGCACTGTTAACGCTCTTCTTGGCGGGGTGGATCACGCCGCTGTGGATCCGAATAACGGGGATGTCTATTACGTTTACGGCAATCGCGATGTCGGCACCGGCAATGACCGCCTCGCCATTCGCCGAATCCAGGACGACGGAGCGGGCGGCGTGACTGTAGGCGCGGAAAACTTCGTGACTGGTCAAGTAGAAGCCGCGATTCCGTCGGTTGCAGTAGCCAGCAACGGAATAGTCGGTGTTTTCTATTACACCTTCGATGGCTTGTCGCCAGATAACTTCCCAACCTTCTCGGCCCATCTGGCACAGAGCAGCGACCAAAGCGTTACTTTCAGCGATCAGGTACTGTTGACTTTTCTGTCCTCTGCGATGGATAACGGTAATTCCAGGCAGCGAGTGCTGGGAGACTATATGCAGATGAAGGCCGTGGACACTTGCTTCTTTGGAGCTTTCACGGGAAATGGCGTTCCCTTTGGCCGGCCTTTCGCCAACCACGACCCGATCTTCTTCAGAGTCTGCGTTGGTGAAGCAGACCTGGCAATCACAAAGACCGACTCACCAGACCCAGTGATCGCCGGGAACGACTTGACCTACACGGTTACTGTAACCAACAACGGGCCAGATACTGCGACATCGGTTACTGTGACTGACAACCTTCCCGCTGAGACAACCTTTGTCTCGTGCTCTTCAACAGGAGGAGGAGTCTGTGGTGGCTCAGGTAACAACCAGACTGTCACGTTTGCATCCCTTGCATCAGGTCAGTCTGAGACCATTACGTTTGTAGCCAATGTGAGCTGTTCTCTCGCCGACGGCACAGCAATAAACAATACGGCTACAGTGAGCTCTTTTACATCTGATCCTGAGACAACTAACGACTCCGCGACAGCAACTACGACTGTTTCTAACCCTCCGCCGACGATCACTAATGCGACAGCTGATCCATCGGTTTTATGGCCACCCAATCACAGGATGGTGAACGTGACCGTGAGCTATGATGTTACGGACAACTGCCCGTTGCCGCCTGGCTCCTGCACGCTCAGTGTGACCAGCAATGAGCCGGTCGATGGCAAAGGCGATGGTCATACATCTCCAGACTGGATTGTCTTGGACGATCACCATGTGCTACTTCGAGCCGAGCGAGCGGGCAATGGCAATGGGCGCATCTATACAATTACCATCACGTGCACCGACAGCGGCGGCAACTCCTCGAACGAGCAGGTGGAGGTAACGGTGCCACACGACAGAGGCAGGAGATAGGTTAATCCTGAGAATTGCCAAGCTTCCTCTCCTGCGGCGGCAAAGAGGATTGCGCCTGACTTTGACTCACGATAGCGCCAGAAATCGCGCAGGTATCGTCTCGGTCGAACCCGGTGATCCGGATCTCGCGGCTCGATTGTTGGCCGCATGCCGCGCGTAACTCGCCTCTAACGCATTTCGCTTGTCATCTGAAGGAGTTCTAGCCACGCTCAAATTTTTGTGAGGAGGGCTGTCAACGCATTCCAAATCAACACCATCATTAACGAATGCGACATTTGAACACTCAAAGACAAACTAGTAGAGGATTGACGCTACGATGCGACTAACACGATTAGACTTAACTCTATTAATTGCAGGCTTGATATTGTTACTAAAGGGAAGTTCGCCTTTAGTGGCAACAGCGACTGCTCAAGGTCAGAACAACGCAAAGCAACGGGCAGAAGAGTCAACCCGAGACGCACCGCCGGACACCACACCGTACAGGCGGCCGGCGCTTCCTGCGGATTACGCCCCGAGAGGCATACGGGCGATTCCTCTAATCCCCGGGGTTTTCATAGTGGATGCAGTCGTGAACAACACCGATCCCAACCTGACGAACACCGATACATTTAACGACGGCGAAACGTCTATAACAGTGAATCCGGCGAACCCAAGCGAAATTGTGGTCACGGCCTTTTCAGGAAGCTGGGGAACGCATGCACCCCTGTGGCAATCGACCGATGGAGGGAATATTTGGACCAAGCAATTTACAATTCCTGCACCTCCAGGTATAGCGGCAACCGGCTGTCCCTGTGATCAGACTGTCGATTACGGAATGGCCAATCAAATGGCCGGCACCTTTATCAGCGACATCTTTAGCGGCATAACCACCAACCCGGCGAGTCCTGCGGCGTGGAACTGGCTTGTTATTGGCGGCGTCACGCAGGCCACAAATTTCAATAATTCACCGCCGCCCGGAGGAGTAGATCAACCCTGGCTCCTTGTAAACACGGACCCGATGATTCCAGCCCAGGACAACGTTTACGATGCCTACGACGACTTTACTAACGGAAATAATTGCGGGGGAGACGCGTGCATCGAGCGAGTATCAGTCTCCTACGGCGTCAATCCACCTAACTTCACAGTGGATAACCAATCCGGGACAGCCACGGGTAGCATCAACCCAGGTCATCGGCTTGCCACCGACCCGCGAAACGGTTTCATTTACAGCCTGTTCCAACGGAATATCGCTCCAGGGGCTGGAGGATCGAAAAACATCGACTACATGCTCAACCGCTCCACGGACGGCGGAGCCACCTGGACCCTAAACGGGATGGCCGGTGGTATCATAGTGGCCAACGGCGATAGTACGCAGCCAACTCCCAAGTTCGGTACCGTGAATGCTCTTCTTGGCGGAGTGGACCACGCTGCGGTAGATCCAAATAACGGCGACGTCTATTACGTTTACGGTAATCGTGATTCAGGAACCGGCAACGACCGCCTCGCCATCCGCCGAATCCAGGACAACGGAGGCGGCGGCGTAACTGTGGGACCGGAAAATTTCGTGACGGGTCAGGTAAAAGCGGCCATTCCGTCGGCCGCCGTAGCAAGCGACGGTACAGTCGGCGTTTTCTACTACACCTTTGATGGGTTCTCGCCAGACTTCCCAATCTTCTCGGCCCATTTAGCGCAGAGCAGAGATCAGGGTGTTACTTTCAACGATCAGGTGATATTGACTTTCCTGTCTTCTGCTGCTGACAACGGTAATTCCAGACAGCGGGTGCTCGGAGACTATATGCAGATGAAAGCGGTGGATAGTTGTTTCTATGGAGCTTTCACGGGAAATGGCGTCCCCTTTGGTCGGCCTTTCGCCAACCACGATCCAATCTTCTTTAGAGCCTGCGCCGTGGCACCACCAAGGCCCACTCCAACACCAAGGTCCCGTCCGACGCCAGCGCCGCGTCCAACGCCCCAGCACTAAGAAGCTGATCTATACGCTTACGGTAACAGGTAGCTTTAAAGGCATTTTTTAGCCGGCGACCTACCGGGGCGGAATAGAAATCGTATATGTAATCAACGCACACACTGCGACCATCCCGATCATGGCGATGATAAATATGGAATCCGCGATTCTTTCAAGGCGATGCATTCTGCGCAGGCCCCGTGAGCGAAGCGCCCAGTAAGAAAGCAAACAAGAAATCAGAAACAGCAGAGCGTCGGCAGCGAGCAAATCATCTGCCAGCGTGTCCACCGTTCCAAGCGTGATGACAACGCGGATCAATCCAATAACGGTCAGGCAAACGCCGACCATCGCGGATGAGACAGTAAAGATGTGGATGCAAATGTCCTGCTCAAGGTGGCTGTTTGCATTGCGTTGCGGCTGCGTTTCTCCTTTCATGCGGACCAGTACTTAGACTGGTCGCGAAAGGGACTGTTCAGAGAATTGCGTGACTGGTAGAAGAATTCAAAGGTGCACTAACGAAATCTGCATTTGAAATTCATTAACCTGACGCGCCGCACCGAGATTGGTGCGAATTCATATTATCTCGAGATGGGCCGCCATCGACTGGTGCTCGATTGCGGAATGCATCCCAAGGACACGGGTGAGGATGCGCTGCCGAATTTCAAAGCGATCGCTGGTCAGGAGATCGAAGCGATCCTGATCTCTCACGCCCATCAAGATCACATCGGCACATTGCCGGTACTAATGCGACGCTTTCCAACCGCGCGCATTTTCATGACGGAAGCCACGGCTGAGATCGGCAACGTGCTTTTGCACAACTCAGTTAATGTGATGACCCGCCAACGCGAGGAGATCGGTCGCGCCGTCGTGGGGTCATATCCGCTTTTCACGCATCGAGAAACCGATCGCGCGTCGGAACGCTGGCGTCGGTGTCCCTTGCGTCAGCATATCTCCATTTCCGGCGAACGTGCCCCCGAGCGCGAGAAAGACGCACTGACATTCGAGTTTTTCGACGCAGGACACGTGCTGGGCTCGAGCGGAATTCTTTTGCGAGCGGAAGGTAAAACGGTCTTTTACACCGGGGACGTCAATTTCGACGATCAAACAATCATGGAAGCGGCGACCTTTCCGGAAGAGAAAATCGACGTCCTGATCATGGAATGCACACGAGGTGACCACCCGAAACCGGTTGGGTGGACGCGCGCTGGGGAAGAGAGACGGCTGGCAGAAGCAATCGCCACAGCTTTTGAGCGGGGCTCGTGTGTACTGATACCGGTTTTCGCGCTGGGAAAAACGCAGGAGATCCTGGGAATGCTTTACAAGTTCCGTCGCGAATCCCGAACGCTTTCGGGAGAGTTTCCAATTTATATAGGCGGCCTCAGCTCGAAGATGACCGATATCTACGACCGTCGCGCGCACATGACTCGCCGGCAATTGCCGCGTCTGCGATTGATGAGAGAAGCCGCACCGTTCATTTTGAACGACGAAACAGTGCGTGACGCGCCGCTGCGCCCGGGGCGGGTTTACGTGCTCTCCAGCGGGATGATGATACCAAAAACACTTTCCAATGTTCTTGCGCGTCGATTAATCGAAAACCCACAGCATTCGATCTTTTTTGTCGGCTATGCCAGCCCGGAATCGCCTGGCGGTCTTCTACAGGACGCAAGAACAAATGGGGAGGTTGCCCTTGATCCCGACAAACCGGCCCAGCGCGTCCGCTGCAATATCGAACAGTTTCAGTTCAGCGCGCACGCCACGCGCGAGTCGCTCATCGACTATGCCAAAAGACTTTCGCCTGGCAAAATTGTCCTTGTGCACGGCGATCCACCGGCGGTGGAGTGGATGCGCTCAACATTGTCAGCGGACCTTCCCCGATCGGAAATTTTTGTGCCGGCCCCGGGCGTAGAGCTGGAACTGTAGCGGCGCTCTATGAGCGCCGATGGTAGATTCTCGGCAGCAACACGGTTGTCATAGACCGCATACAGAAAATGAGAATCGTTTCCTGGAACATTAATTCGCTACGCAAGCGCCAGGACCGCTTATTCGCCTGGCTGGAGGCGACAAAGCCGGACATTGTTTGCCTGCAGGAGACAAAATGCACGGACGACCAGTTTCCGGCGCTTGCTCTGCGGGCCGCCGGTTATTACGCGGCTTGTCACGGCGAAAAATCGTACAACGGCGTAGCAATTCTGTCGAAAATCGATCTCCGCGATGTGCGTCCGTCGCTCTGCGACGAAGTGGTCGATCCGCAGGCACGCGTGATTGCAGCAACTATCGGTGGCCTTCGTGTTTTTTCGATTTACGCGCCGAACGGCCAGGTGGTCGGTTCCCCAGCCTACGAATACAAACTGCGTTGGTATCACCGCCTGCGAGATTGCATCGCGAAAGAAAAGTCTAACGACGTTGTGGTGTGCGGTGACTTCAACGTCGCGCCGGAAGATATCGACGTTTACGATGCAAATCTGTGGCGTGGCGCCATCATGTGTTCCGATGGCGAGCGCGCCGCGTTTCAGCAATTATGTGAAATCGGCTTGCGGGACACACTGCGAATTCATCACAAGGAAGGCGAACTTTTCAGCTGGTGGGATTATCAGATGCGCGCGTTTGAAAGAAATCGCGGCCTGCGCATTGACGCGATTCTGGCTGGCGAAAAACTAGCGAAGCGCTGCCGCGCATCAGGAATTGACATCGAAATGCGCAAAGGCAAGGAACCGTCCGATCACGCCCCGGTATGGGCGGAGTTTAGCGAGTAAGTGAGAAGTAAGTTTTACTAACGAGATAACGATCGCCAATGGACCTGCACGTTTCGAATCCACCGCCAAAGCCTCTCATGATTTGGGATGGCGAATGTCATTTTTGCAAGCGGTGGATCGAACGTTGGCGCGAAATCACCGCTGGCAAAGTGGATTATGCCACCTATCAAGAGGCAGCAGCGCGGTTCCCTGAAATTCCAATCGAACAATTCAAGCGTGCGGTTGCATTCATTGAGCCGGATGGCGAAGCCTTCGTTGCCGCCAAAGCTGTGTATCGCTCGTTGCGATATCGATCCTCGAGGAAATGGCTGGCGTGGAGCTACGATCACGTTCCCGGGTTCGCAGGGATTTCCGAGGCCGCTTACAAATTCATCGCGCGGCATCGCAGTCTCGGATCAACCTTTACTCGATTGTTGTGGGGCAAAGATGTGCGGCCGCCGACTTATTTTTGGGCGCGCCGCTGGTTTCTCCGCATGCTTGGACTCATCTATCTGATCGCATTCGTGTCTCTTTGGGTGCAAGTGGATGGACTTGTTGGCAGCAACGGAATATCGCCGGTAAATCGGTTTCTCCCTGCAGTTCGACAGCAACTTGGACCAGACGCTTATTTTCTCTTGCCAACGCTTTGCTGGTTCGACTCAAGCAACGCCTTTCTATATTTCCTCTGCGGTGGCGGCGTTGTTCTTTCGTTGCTTCTGATTTTCGGAATCGCACCGGCGCTTTTACTCGTAGTGCTTTTTGTCTTTTATCTGTCGCTCACGATCGGTGGACAAGTGTTTCTCAATTTTCAATGGGATGTTCTCCTGCTGGAAACCGGTTTTTTGTCGATCTTTATTGCGCCATGGCGACTATGGCCGCGGGAGTTGTTATGGTGGCGCGGGTCAGCGACCCCGGCTACAGCGTCTCCAGTTTCACGGGCGGGTTTGTTTTTGCTCAAGTTCCTTCTCTTCAAACTAATGCTCATGTCCGGCGTCGTGAAGTTGACCAGCGGCGACGATTCCTGGGGTTGGCTGAATCACTCGTTTCATTGGAGCGCGCTGACGGCACTTGATTACCATTACTGGTCGCAGCCGTTGCCGACAGTCTTTGCCTGGTGGGCGGACAAAAGCCCGGAATGGTTCAAACATTTTTCGGTCGCGTTTTGTCTCGCAGTGGAGATCATCGTGCCGTTTTTTATCTGGGCGCCGCGACGCCCGCGGCTGATTGCTGCGGGATTAATCATCTTCCTTCAAGTCATAATCGCCCTTACCGGCAACTATTGCTTCTTCAATCTGCTGACGATCGCGTTGTGCTTGTTGCTGATCGATGATGCGGCGATAGGGACTTCCCGCCGAGACATCCGCGCGCTCGTCAACAGCGCGCCTACGGGTCGCTCCCTACCAAATCAATTGTGCAGCTACGCAGCTCTCGCGGTGATTGTTGTCACGTTGCCAATTAACGCGTGGCTCATTTTCAGCGCGTTCAAACCGCAGAGCCGACAGCCTGGCTGGCTGGCGAAATTCTACGAACAACTCGAAGCATTTCGAATCGTGAACGGCTACGGACTCTTTCGCGTGATGACCAAGGACCGCGGCGAGATTGTCATCGAAGGCAGCACCGATGGGATTGAATGGTTGCCCTATGAATTCAAGTGGAAACCGGGCGACCTGAAGCGCGCACCCGGGTGGTGCGCGCCGCACCAACCAAGACTTGATTGGCAGATGTGGTTTGCCGCCTTGGAAGCTCCAGAGCAAAATCCGTGGTTGGTCGGGCTAATCGTCAGGCTGCTGGAGGGATCGCGAGATGTGACCGGATTGCTTGCGCGTAACCCTTTCCAGGATAAACCGCCCCACTACATCCGCGCGATGTTTTATCGCTATCGTTTTACAAGCAGTGAAGAGCTTCGGCAGACCGGCGCCTGGTGGAAACGTCAGGAACTTCGGGAATATTTGCCGACGATCTCCCGGGATCAGCTGCGTTAATAGCAAGAGGGCGGAACGCGTTCTCCGCAACGGTTAATTAGGTCAGGCAGCGAAGTTACGTTTACTTGACGTCGACCCGCCGTGGCGGATCGATCCACCTTGAGCCACGCCGCCACGTGCATATATTCCGCTGCGTGTCGAAGGAAGGACAGATCGTAACGGAAGGCACGGTAACTCAGGTATTGCCGGGCACCATGTTTCGAGTCGACCTACCGGGACAACGCAATGTGCTTGCACATATCTCGGGTAAGATGCGCAAGCATTTTATCCGGATCGTGCCGGGAGATAAGGTTTCCGTCGAGCTTTCACCCTATGATCTGACGAAAGCGCGGATCGTTTTTCGCGAACAGTGATCTCCTTTGTCCCTTGTTGAAGCTTCAAGATAAAGGAGACGATCGCGTCCAAGCTTCACCGCGTTTAATGGTTGAACGGCAACTCGGCGTTTGCTGATTTAGCAAAGCGCGTGGATAATTGCACCCAAAGTCAACAGGAGATTACCAATGGCAGAAGAAAATAAATCAGAACAGAAAACGCCCGCCGCAGGAGACGCTCGCGACAAGCTGGAGAGCGGTAAACAACATGCGCGCAGAGCAGCTGAAGATTTAAAATCGGCAGCAGGCGCCATAGCTGAAGAATATCGCGGCAAGGCAGAACAGAAATGGGGCGAAGCACGCGGCAAAGCAGAACAAGCATGGGGGGATGCGAGGGATCGCGCGCGCACATTCCAGGACGACGCGGAGCAATACGTGCGCGAAAATCCAACGAAGGCGATCTTTACCGCGCTGGGAATCGGGTTTGTTCTGGGTTTGATCTTCCGGCGCTAACTCCGAAAACCTTCGGAGATGATCAGCGAGAGCTCTCGGTCCCGCAATCCTGCGGGGCATGCCGGTTTGCTTCAAAATTTGCTCGCGCTCGCCAGCGCGCTTGCCGAATTTTTTGAAAGCCGCTTTGCCCTTGTCGCCCAGGAATCAAAAACCGCCGCAGTGCAAGTACTGATACTGGCTGGTTGCTTGATTTTCGCAGTGCTCCTTTGTGCGGTGGGCTACGTTTTCCTCATCACGGGCGCGGTGGCCGGCTTAGCTCATCTGGCTGGGATTTCATGGCCATGGATAGCGTTGGCCGCTGCTGCGCTTCATTTCATCATTGCGCTGGTGCTGGTCCTGATCGCGCGGAGCCGAATCACCAAGCCACTTTTTGGCGCCACTTTGGCTGAATTAAAGAAGGATCGTGAATGGCTGAGAAATCTGGACGCAACAAATCAATCGACGAACTGAGAGCGGAAATCGCAGGTTCACGCGAACGCGTCGGGCGCGATTTGTGCGGCCTGCGCCATGAATTGGATTTCCCCGCGAAGTTTCGCAGATCATTTCGAGAACAAACTGTCTCCTGGATCACTGCAGCAGCCGCGGTCGGTGCTCTGATCGCTTTAGCACCGATGCGGAGGAAGAAAATTTATGTGGATGCAAAAAGCAGCCGTAAATCACAGAAGAAGCTGGTCGAAACGGGCTTTGCGTTGGCTGCGTTGAAAGTCGTCGCCAGCCTGGCCCGGCCGGTGATTGTCGAGTTTGTCAAAAATCGACTAATCGATTTTCCAGGAAAATCACGGCGCAAAACATAGCTCCGGCGTGTTTGATGCGTCTTATGGACGCGCTCGTTTTAGGATTTACTCGCTTGGCTGGGCGGCGTAATTATTTCCTTACGCGCCAATGATCGCTAAGTCTCCGGATCCTCCCGTGAAATCGCAGGCGATGCGACACGTGGATGATTATCTCGAGGTCGGCCAGAAGGCCGGCGCATCTGATGTCCATTTGGCCGTGAACGCGCAGCCGAGGTGGCGGTTACATGGACTGTTGGAACCTATCTGGCCAGACGCACCGCTGCTGACTGCCGAGCAAACCGCGGCTTTGGCTGAAGCCTTCGTGCCCGATGTCTACAAGAATGAGCTCAAGACCCGCGGCGACTCAGATTTTGCATATGAAAACGAGTTCGCCCGCTATCGTACCAGTGTGGTTCGTCAACGGCTTGGGATCGAGATTGTCTTCCGCGTGATCAACAGTCACGTCCGAACCATGGACGAACTGGGGTTGCCCGAGCGCCTCAAACTGCTCACCCGTTATCAGAACGGACTGATCCTCGCGACCGGTTCAGTAGGAACGGGGAAATCCACGACCCTTGCGGCAATGGTCGAGCAGGTAAACATGGAACGCCGCGATCACATCATTACATTAGAAGACCCGATCGAGTACATTTTGACGTCGAAAAACTGTCACGTCACCCAACGAGAGATATTCACTCACAGCGACTCTTTCGCCACGGCGCTGCGCGCTTCACTCCGCGAAGATCCCGATGTGATCATGGTTGGAGAAATGCGCGATTTGGAAACGATTTCACTCGCGATCACTGCCGCTGAGACCGGCCACCTCGTTTTGGCAACACTGCATACCAGCAGCGCGGCCCGCACGCTTGATCGATTGCTCGACGTGTTTCCGTCCCACCAACAGGAACAAGTCCGGGTGATGGTAAGCGAATCTCTGCGGGGAGTCATCAGCCACCAGCTGATACCGCGGGCGGACGGCACCGGACGCGTACTGGCTCTGGAGATTCTTACGAACACACCTGCGGTGGCCAATGTTATTCGCGAAGCAAAGACATACATGCTACCGGGCATTATTCAGACCGGCAAAAAGCAAGGCATGCGCTTAATGGATGATACTCTGATCGAACTGTTTCAGCGCGGCTTGATCAGCGCTCAGGAGGCTTACGCGCGCGCCGAGCAGAAACAAATGGTCCGCCAGCAACTCAAATTTTAGGACCACATGACCACAGACCACAGGACCACCAAACCTCAAACGCGTAGCGCGATGGTCTCGTCGTCCGGTTGTCTACGTTATCCGTGTAATCCGCGGTTCTGAAACAATGGCTTACCTCGACCAGTTTCTAAGTGTGATTGTGAAGCACGGCGGGTCCGACCTGCACTTCGCCGAGCGACAGCCGCCGAAAATGCGTGTGCATGGGGATATCATGCCCATTCGGGCCGAGCCGATTTCACGCGAGGAAGCCGTGCAGATGATGAGCGAACTTTGCGGAACGCGTAACTGGGAAACCTTTGAACAACGCGGAGACTTGGATTTCGCGTACGAAATGGATGAAGCCTCTCGTTTCCGGAGTAACTACTTCAAGCAGTCGAACGGTTACGGTGCAACGTTTCGACTCATTCCCACCAAGATTGCTTCGCTCGAAGAACTGGGGATTCCGCTCATTGTAAGAGAGTTTGCGAATCTACGCGGCGGGCTTGTCCTAGTCACCGGCCCCACCGGTTCCGGCAAAACCACCACGCAGGCCGCGTTAATCGATTATATCAATCAAAACTTTGCAAAACATGTCGTGACGATCGAGGAACCGATCGAATTTGTGCACGACAACAAAAGAAGCACCATAACTCAGCGGGAAGTCCCGACGAATTCCAGTTCATTTGCCGCTGGCCTCAAAGCCGCCTTGCGCGAAGACACGGATATTGTGCTGGTGGGAGAAATGCGCGACCTCGAGACCGTTTCACTTGCTCTTACCGCTGCCGAGACGGGCCTTCTCGTATTCGGTACACTGCACACAAACAATGCGCGTAAAACGGTTGACCGAATGGTGGACGTTTTTCCCGCCGACCGTCAACCCCAGGCTCGTGCCATGCTCGCGAACTCACTGCGCGGCGTGGTTGCGCAATTGCTCTTAAAGAGATCAGATCGACCGGGGCGAATCGCAGTGAACGAAATTCTAATCTCGAACGCCGCTGTTGCCGCGATCATTCGTGAAGGAGCAACGCAAAAGCTCCAGGACGTGATTGTCTCCGGGAAGGCGCAGGGGATGCAGTTCATGGACGACGCTATTTGGGCGCTCCTCGAAAAGGAAATTGTCTCCCCTCACGAGGCGTTCATGAAAGCCATCGACAAGAGCCGCTTCAGACCATTTCTATCTCCCGAGGAAGAGGCGCTCGGCAACGCTGCTGGCTCAGTCCCAAATGATGAAAAACGGCTTTCCGGCGATTTTGCGAAACCGACCGGTACTCGTGCGCGGGTAGGAATGCGCTGAACGCTAACTCGCATTAGAGATTAGGAGAACAGCGGTTCCCCTTAGTTGGCCGATGCGAAACCGATCTAGCGCAATGTTGGCTTGTTCCAAGGGGAACGTTTCTGTCTTTGTTATAACAGGAACGCGCGGCGTGATTTCGAAAAATTCCTCGCTATCGCGCCGGGTGAGGTTTGCCACGGAAGTGATGACTCGTTCTTCCCAAAGATCCGCATATGGGAACGAGGGGATATCGCTCATGTGAATTCCGCCGCAAACAACAGTGCCGCCCTTGGCGAGCGCGTGCAAAGCTGTGGGCACCAGCGGGCCGACTGAGGCAAAAATAATCGCGGCATCGAGTTTCTCCGGCGGCATCTCGTCAGAACCACCGACCCACTTTGCGCCTAGCGCTTTCGCGCTTTGCTGGGTCGCCAGATCGCCGGGTCGCGTAAACACGAAAAGCTCCCGCCCTTCATAAAGGGCAATCTGCGCGATCAGATGCGCGGCATTACCGAAGCCATAGATGCCAAGTCTGCGCGCGTCTCCGGTTTTGCGGTAGGAACGATAACCGATCAGTCCGGCACACAGCAGCGGCGCAACCTCGACATCATTGTAGCGGTCAGGCAAATGAAAACAGAATCGAGCATCGGCGACAGTGAATTCCGCATAACCCCCATCAATGGTATAGCCGGTGAAACGCGCTCGATCGCACAAATTTTCCCGGTTCGATCGACAATAAGTGCATTCGCCATCGGTCCAGCCAAGCCAAGGAATGCCGACACGGTCGCCAACTTTGAATTTCGAATTTACTTCTTCTCCGATCTCCTCGATACGCCCAACAATTTGGTGACCTGGTATGAGCGGCAGTTTAGGATCCGGCAGTTCGCCATCGACTACGTGAAGATCGGTCCTGCACACCGCACAGGTCGCGATTCGCACAAGCAGCTGTCCCTTGGCCGGTCTTGGTTTCTCCGCGTCACGGAACTGGAGCGGCTGCGGCGGGTTATCCAGAACCATCGCGCGCATGGGTTAGCAGTATGCCTCTTTTTCCTTCCTCTTGTTCTTCCTCTTACTCTTACTGATGCTCGTGCTCTTTCAAACGACTTAGAGTAAGAGTATGAGCAGGAGCAAAAGCATGAAAAAATCAGTGCACGGCCGCGGGCGCGGGTCGCATCTCTCCCCTGGCGGGTTCGCCTTCGTGATGGGTGTGCGCGCGGCGGAGAAATGGTACCTTGTCGAGCACGTGCTCCTGAAACCATTCGAGCCACAGATAGATGACTGGCGTCACAAATAGCGTAATCAGTTGGGAGAAAATCAGACCGCCAACGATCACCAGACCGAGCGGACGGCGCGATGCGGCGTCCTGCCCGAACCCAAGCGCAATCGGTATTGCGCCCATGAGCGCGGCGAGCGTGGTCATCATAATCGGACGAAACCGCTCCATACTGGCTTCGTGAATGGCCGAGCGGAGGTCCCAGCCTTCGTCGATTCGTTGCAAGGCAAAATCGACAACCATGATCCCGTTCTTCTTCACGATGCCTAACAACAGGAAGAGTCCGATCACACTATAAAGCGAGAGCACTGAGTGAAAGAGATACAATGTAGCCAGGCCTCCGACTAACGCGGGAACAATCGCCGGGAACAAGACGGTGAAAGGGTGCACATAGCTCTCGTAAAGAATTCCCAGTATCACATACATAACAAAGACTGCGGCGAGCAGCAGCAGAGGGAGCGAGTGGAAGAGTTGCCGGAATACGAGTGTTTCGCCCTGGAAGATGCCCTGCACAGTCGGATGTTGCGGATGGATTTGCGCGAAAGCTTCCTCGATCGCCTTGGTGGCATCGCCGATGGCGACATTTGGCAACAGGTTGAAGTTGAACGTAACGCTGGTGAACTGATTCAAATGGTTCACAGCCTGCGGACCGATAACTTCCTTTGTCGATGTTACAACACGCATCGGGACGAGGTTTGACATGTTACCCGTGGTCGTGGCGATGGTTCCACCACCCGAGCCGCTCGCGCTGAAATTGCCGCTGGTGTTGCTGCGGACGTAGAGATCGTCCAAGTCGTCGGGGTGCGCCCGCTCTTTGTCTTTTACTTCGAGGATGACCTGGTATTGATCGTCCGGCTCCTTGATGAGATAGACGTAGTTTTGCGAGTAAGCGTTGCGCAACAGGCTTTGGATTGCAGAAGTAGAAACCCCGTAGGTTGCAGCGCGATCCCGGTTGATGTCGATCCTAAGATTTGGCGTGTCGTGGTAGTAATCGGAGCGGACACTGGCGAAGCCTTTAAACTGCTGCAGTTTTGCCATCAGTTCGTCGGCCACGGCATAAACGTCCTCGGGAACGATACCGCTAATAGTGTAGGCGTACTGGCCCTGGGTCTGGCTCGTGGCGCCGACGCTGATTTGCAAGACCGGGCTGGGCGTTAACACGGCCGTGATGCCGGGAATGGAGCCCATCGATTGTTGCAGTCGCAAAATGATTTGATCAATGGGCGGGCGCTCGCTGCGTGGCTTCAGAAAGAGAAACATCAGGCCCTGTGACAACGCGCTGCGCGAGGAGAAACCAGCGAGTGTGAAGAATTGCCCGACGGCTGGATCCTCTTGGAGCTTCTTATTGACCTCGGCTTGATACGTCCGCATCTGCGCCGGCGAGGAACCTTCCTGCGCGATGAACACGCCGCGAATGAAACCGCTATCGCCCGGCGGCAATAATGTGAATGGCAGATGCGTAAAAAAGAACCAGAGACCGAGGATGCAGATGATCAAGATCGGCAAGGT
>Ga0193735_1000082_pt1 | contig 30059 bp, 28 predicted proteins | sample U1m2metaG_FD_145080 | JGI IMG/M metagenome (GOLD analysis project Ga0193735, IMG submission 145080) | Soil microbial communities from a riparian zone of the East river system, Colorado, United States - U1m2 | ecosystem: Environmental > Terrestrial > Soil > Riparian zone | place: USA: East River... | reverse complement strand
TCACCGATCACGGATCACCAGTTACGTTCCCTCCGTCCGCGGCTTGTCTCCGCCGGCGATTGATTCGCGCATCGAGGTATCGGCCTGGACATTTTTCATTCGGACATAATCCATAACGCCCAGGTTGCCTGAGCGAAATGCGTCTGCCATTGCCTGAGGGACGAGCGCTTCGGCCTCGACCACTTTGGCTCGCATTTCCTGCGTTTTGGCGCGCATCTCCTGCTCCACGGCCACAGCGGCTGCGCGGCGAACCTCGGCTTTCGCTTGCGCGACGCGTTTGTCCGCCTCCGCTTGTTCGGTCTGCAATTTCGCGCCGATGTTGTCGCCGACATCGACATCGGCGATGTCGATGGAAAGAATTTCAAAGGCCGTATTGCTGTCGAGACCTTTGGCCAGAACTGTTTTGGAAATCCGATCTGGATTCTCCAGCACTTCCTTGTAGGAATGAGCAGAGCCGATTGCGCTCACGATGCCTTCGCCGACGCGAGCGATGATAGTTTCTTCAGTTGCGCCACCGACAAATCGATCGAGATGCGAGCGCACGGTCACGCGCGCTTTGACCTTCACCCCGATCCCGTCCTGCGCGACGCCGTCAATAGTGGTGCGGCCCATCGCCGGATTGGGCGCGTCGATCACCTTTGGATTGATGCTCGTTCGCACCGCTTCCAAGACAGTTTTGCCAGTACCTTTTGTTGCAAGGTCGATGGCGCAGGCACGATTGAAATCGAGCGAGATGCCTGCCTTGTCAGCGGCGATTAGCGCGAGCACCACATGGCTCACGTCGCCGCCCGCCAGATAATGCGCTTCCAGCGGATCGCTCCGCACATCGAGACCCGCTTTTACAGCCGTGATGCGATTGTCCACAATCAAACCAATTGGCACCCGGCGCAGGCTCATCCCAATCATTTTTCCGATGCTGACTGGTGCGTTCGCGATGCGGGCCCGCAGCCACGTCATGAAGTATTTCGAGATAACAACTACAAGCACAAACGCGAACAGCGCCAGCACCGCGATGCCGATGAGATAAAGTGAGTCCATATTGGAGCCAAGATTATCGGAAGCGAAACGGAGCGAAAAGGTCTAATTCAGCGACCGAGTTAAAACGTTAAGACGTTTCAACGTTAAATGGGGTCGCTCTAACGCTTCAACGTTTCCGTTTGGAAATCGTGCTCGGGGCGGGACTTGAACCCGCAAGCCTTTCGGCATACGCCCCTCAAACGTACGTGTCTGCCAGTTCCACCACCCGAGCTTCTGTAGGGGAAGCCGTCGGCTTCCCGTGGATAGTGACTGGTGAATGGTAAATGGAGGAGAGCGGCTCGCAAGCGCTTTTGCCACCACACTTACTCTTGCTCGTGCTCTTCCTCGTAATCGAAATTCGAGAGCGAGCAGAACGAAGAGCGTATAATGAGCAGGAGAATGAAATTCACATTATCCGCGATTAAGCTTCGAGCACCCGCCGTAGGTCGCCGCGGCGACCTACGGCGGGCAGGCGAGCATGATCACGAGCACGAGCATGAACCAAGATTGGATCAAAATCGATCTGCACATCCACACGCTCGATGATCCGAAGGATGCGGTGGATTTTTCCGCCCATCAATTGCTGGAGCGCGCGGGGACGCTTGGGTTTGGCGTCCTTGCGATCACGCTGCACGATGCTGTGTTCGACCGAAAGGAAGTGTTCGCTGATGCGGCGGCAATGGGCATTCTGCTTATTCCCGCGGCCGAGATGCGCTTGGAAGGCGCGGATGTCATCGTGCTGAATGTGACTTCCGAAGAAGTCGCGCAGTTGAAAAATTTCGACGATCTGCGACGGCTGCGAGCGCTGCGGGGAAGTTCTATCTTCACCATTGCGCCGCATCCGTTTTACGTTCTTGGCGGCTCGATCGGCGCGCGACTGTTCAAAGAAATCGATTGCTTCGATGCGATTGAGATTTGCCATTTTCACGTCGGCCTGTTCAATCCAAATTGGCGCGCGAAAAGAGTGGCTTCCCGGTTTGGCAAACCATTAATTGCCACTTCCGACGCGCATCGGCTGCATGCCTTTGGGCAGCATTACACCAGCATCCCGATGCCGCCTGCGCTAACGGTCGAAAATATCTTCGCGGTTTTGCGCAACGGTCCGTTGAGCCTAACGAGTCCTCCCTGCAGTTTCAGCGATCTTGTGAGCGCAATCTATTTTGTATTCCTTAAGCACCCATTCCGGCTACGGCGGAAAATCGCCGCCGCGATGAGGTAAAAAAACGCGCATGGCCCCTCACTGGTGAGGGGCTGCCGTCGCCAGGTCGTAAATTGCGCCCCAATCGCCGGACGCCACTAGAAACGACGTAGCTTCCCATGGGCGGCTGCTTGATTGGTAGTTGGTTTTTTCGTCCGGGCCCCAAAAGATATAGCGAACGCCCAAGGCCTTCGCGGCGTCGCGCCAGTCTGGAGCTCCGTTCATTAAACCCGTCAGCCGATTGTTCACCTCGGTGTAATCAAATCCTTCCGTCCATAAATGACGCGGGTATCCAGCGACAACTTTACGGCCTTGTAACATCACCGGACAGTTGAAGGTCGGGTATGCGGCGAAGCGGGCTTCCATCGGCAAAGGCCGCATCGCTGCGCCAGCGTAGTCGAGTCTCGCGCGCTCGATGAGTCCAAAGCCCGGGTGTCCCGCAGACAAGCCGGCCAGCAAAGTGACAAATCCCGAACCAAACAGCGCAATGCAAAGTGCCGCGCGTTCCGGGAAGGCCCAGCGCCCGAGGATGTCGCTCCATAGAAAAGGCAGAATGAGAAAGTATCCCCAGACCATGAGCTTGAGGTTGTCCCATTCCCACGGCGCGGTTTTGAAAAAATAACCTATGCCGAAGATTAAAACAGCGGGCAAGACAAAGGCCACGTCTGCTGGAGGCCTGTCACCCCAGCGCCACCGAGCTTTCCAAATACGCCAGCCGACCAAGCCCACGAGCGCCAGCGCCAAAGGAATCCACAGGCCGAAGTTTGTCAGCCAAAATTGAAAGAACGGAGCGATGACGCCGTTCCACGTTTTTTGCAACAGCGAACCAAACGCTGTGGACGATCCAAAATTCGCAGCGCCACCCATCTTGAAAAAGGGAGCGGCAAATTCCTGCGAATCTTGTGCCCAGCCGGGATGCCATTGGATTACCGATCTTGCGCGAAAGTGATCGGTAACCAGCCAGACAAAGAAACTTGCTGGAATCAATGCAATGGCCAGCGTCGCGGCGGCGTGTCTGCGAATCGGCGCGCCGCGGAAAATTTCCGGCCACCTTCGCGGGTGCGAAATCAGGCGACCGAGTCCTGAGAGGCCTTCGTTGCGAGCTAAACCCACGATAAACTTGATTTCACTGGGACGTTCAAGAACCAGCGCGAAGACCAGGACGACAGTCAGAGCGATAAACGTGTGCAGATTGAACAGCGGTATTGATGCGTAAAGGGAGAACGCGACCCAGAAGGGCAGGGGACCCCTTCGGTTGCCGCGGACCTCGACCGCTGCGGATTGGCCAGAGTCATCCGCCGGCGCTGAGACTGCGGCGGAGCCGCCGGGGTCACCGCCCCCGGCTACAGCGTTTTGGCGAAAGAATTTTTCTCGCCAGTGCCAGAGAAGAACCAAGGCTACCGGGATCGCGTAAAGCCAGCCGCGTTGCGTCACGAACATGGACAACGGAATACTTTTCCATGCGATCGGTCTGTGGGCGATATCTGCCGCCGTGCCCTGATAATCCAAAAACTTCCACGTCTTGAAGAACTGGAAACCGGCTATTCCGCCGTTGAACAAGAAACCTGCAATCGCGAAGCTGCCGCCCCAGCGGTAGAACCCGTAGAAAGTTGCCAGCGACGCAACCAGGCCGACCCAAGCCAACCCAGTGATCAGATCGACGTGAACCAGCAAAAGAAGCGCATTAAATAAATCGATCCCTGCGGGATACCGCAGTTTGCTGAAGACGTAGATGGGATTATCGGGCCAAAGCGGGACGCCATTCGCAAAAGTTTTGATCAATGTCAGATGCAGCGAGAGATCGCCGAGATTGTTTGGCGATTGGATTTTGTAATCGCTGCCGTCGATATAGAACAACCAGCAAAACGATCGGACGGCAAACATGGCAAAAAAAACGGCCATTGCCCAGAACCACACACGGCGGTAGCGCATGAGTGCCGACCGAATGCCTGTATTTGGCTGGCTTTCCGTGACGTTCCGAGGCTTGCGTTCCAGTTCCGGAGGATTTGCGGTTTTTTCGCGACATGCCGGATCGGAAGTTCCAAGGAACGCCGCAACCGCAAATGCAGCGCCGCACGCCAATGCGAGAGCCGCCGTCAACGTGTTCAAGCCTCTTCCGGCCATTCCCAGAAAAAGGCCGCAGATGACCGACAAATTAGCAAAGGTAAGAACTGCCGTAAGCCACTTCATGGAAACTAGGGCGTTGCCGGAGTCTGTGCGTTACCGACAAAGTCCGGTGCTTTGCCTGGAAAAAATTCCTTAAACACCTTGGCGCTAAAAAAGATCTTGGATGGCTCCTGGTAGTTACGAAGCGTCATCATCTCGGTGTAATACGTGCCTTTCAGCTTTGATTCGACGTCTTTGATTTTGTCTTCTTGCACGAGGAGAAAATCGCCATCGAGATTCGCCGGCATGTTGCCTCCTTCGTAGTAGCCGACTCGATCGAAATCGCCCAGCGTCCACGGAAGGGGATAAACGCTGGATCGGATCAGATGACCGGTGAGGTGATAGTAGGCCGGGTCTCGTTTTGCCAGTGTAAGCAGCGGGTTCAGCTTAAAAATGTCGTTGTATGTCTGAACGTACGCGTACGTCTCGGTGGGCGACGAGCACCGGAAGTAGTTCAGCCAAATGGATCGACCGAGCGAAAAGCACAATAGAACGCCCATCGCCACGTACACTTTGCGAAGATTTTTTGACCGAACCAGCAGCACCCACGCGCCCAGGACCAACAGGAATGGCCATCCGAAACTGATAACGCACCAGGGCGTTTTGTATTTGACGTAGCTGTAAGCAACCAGGCTTCCCACGCCGTAGATCGCCAGATAACGCACACTGAGGTTCTTAAACTTCTGGCAAAACAGGCAGAGGATTAACCCCGCCAACATTGGTAGCTCGTAGGCGGTAAAATTTTCTCCGCCGGCTTCCCAGGACGGCCCCATTATTTTGAACCAGTAGTCCCACGCCTTTTCATGGCCGTGACCTGCGGTGCCGGTCTCGGTCCACGCCTTGAACGCTAGATAAAGACCTCTGACACCATCCCAGTTGAGGAAGGTTCCCGAATAGAAAAAGATGATCGCGGCGGCGCCGACACCAACAACCATTGCAAGATCAATCCAGGTCCAGGTTTGCTTCGCCGGCTTCGCGTCCGGCACGCGGCTAAGCGCATAGGAAACCGCCAAAGCAGGAATCGCAAGGATCGCGCAGGCGAGATGGATGGCGTAGGTCTCCTTGGTCAGAATCATGCCGGCTAATCCCATGCCCGCATACCAGAGGTAATTCAGCCTGCCGAACTTCCACAGACCAAGCAGTCCCAGGATGAACATGGTTGAGAACAATTGCAGCCACACTTCATGAATTGCATAGCGCCCGTAGAAAACGAAGCCGGGCGAGATCGCCATGGCCAGCGCTGCTATGCGGCTTGCATTTCGACCTACAAACGGCTCGAACTTAAATATCAGCCAGACACAACCGATGCTTACAAGCACGACGGGCATTCGCAATGCCCACAGGTTGCGCCCAAATAAATTCTGCGCGAGCAGCAGCACATAAAAGTGAAGCGGCCCGTGGTAGTTCGTCGGGTCGTATCTGTAAAACCCATTTTTCACCACCTGATCGACGAACCATCCGTTGATGCCCTCGTCGAAGTGTGGCGGCTTCATACCGAGCAAGAGAAAACGCAGGAAGACTGCGAGCCCCATGATAGCCCAAGGGACCCAATCGGTTCCCGCCAGTGCAGCCTGCCAGTGCTCCAAGTAACGGCGCACTCCCGCGACGGCGGGAGAAGATTCTGCTGGCGCGCTCTTGTCGGCGCTGCTAGTACGCGCTGCCATGCGCATCCTTGTAACCGGTGGCTGTGGATTCATCGGGAGCAACTTTATTCGTTATATTTTGCAACATTACAAGCCGGCATACGTGACCAATGTGGACGTGCTCACTTACGCGGGCAATCTCGCCAATCTGGATGGCGTGGTCGAAGAACATGGCGAGCGTTACGAATTTTTCAAAGCCGATATCGCTAACGCCGACCAAATGGACGCTCTGATGACCGAGCACCGGTTTTACGCGGTGATCAATTTCGCAGCAGAATCGCACGTGGACCGGAGCATCAACGATCCTCTGAACTTCATTCACACAAACGTCATCGGCACGAGCGTGCTGCTGGATTGCGCGCGTGGCCACGGGGTTCAGCGCTTCATTCAGGTATCGACAGACGAAGTCTATGGCTCGCTCGGGCCAGCGGGCAAATTCACCGAGCAATCGCCACTCGATCCCAGTTCCCCGTATTCAGCGAGCAAAGCCAGCGCCGATCTTCTGGTAATCGCCGCTTACAAAACTTATGGCCAGGAGGTGCTGGTGACGCGGTGCTCAAACAATTACGGGCCGTATCAGTTCCCGGAAAAACTAATTCCGCTCATGATAATCAAGGCGCTCCGGGATGAGCCGCTCCCGGTCTATGGTGATGGGATGAATGTGCGCGACTGGATCCACGTGGCCGATCATTGCGCCGCTATCGTTGCCGCGCTTTTCGAAGGGAAACCGGGGCAGACTTACAATTTTGGCGGCGACGGCGAGATGGTGAACATCGATCTGGTAAAAATGATTCTCGATCAGCTTGGCAAACCACACAGCCTCATTTCGTTTGTGCCTGACAGACTTGGCCACGATCGCCGGTACGCGATCGACTCTTCATTCGCGCAACGGGAATTGAACTGGAAACCGCGCCGTAACTTCAAGGAAGGCTTGGAGGAAACGATTCAGTGGTACGTTGATAATCCATCCTGGTGGCAGCCTTTGCTGGAGCGTGCTGGGAGATATTGAACTGTGGCCGCGGTCTCTGACCGCCGATTTTATGAAGCGACGATCAGAGATCGCCGCTACAAAATATGAAACTTCTCGTCATTGGATCGGCTGGCCGACTCGGCGCGGCGCTCATGCGCGAATATCAAGGCAAATTTGACGTCACCGGCTTCAATCACCCGCAGCTCGATCTCTCGAATTTGGATAAGATTCGCGAGAAACTCGGCGAGACAGACTTTGATGTGCTCATTAACGCGGCCGCGTTCACCAATGTCGATCTTTGCGAAACACAGCCTGACCAGGCTTTTTGCATCAACGCCGAATCGCCGCGTGTGCTCGCCGAGGTTTGTGGCGAGAAAAACGCGAAGCTGATTCACTTCAGCACGGATTACGTTTTCGATGGGGAGAAACGCGCGCCGTACACCGAGGAAGATGAAGCGAATCCGATCAGCATTTACGGCGAATCGAAGCTGGCCGGAGAAAAGAACGTGCTCGCCGCGCAAAACCGGCATCTCGTTGTGCGCGTCTCCTGGGTATTTGGTCCTGACCGTCCGAGTTTTATCGACGGAATGATCAAGCGAGCACAGGAAAATGAAAAAGTCGATGCAATCGCAGACAAATTCTCCACACCTACATACACTCACGACGTTGCCAAAATGTTGCCTCAGTTCTTCGATAGCGACATCGAGGGCGACATTTTGCATTTCGCCAATGCCGGCAAATGCAGTTGGCAGGAATACGCACAATGGGCGCTGGACTGTTGCAGAGAGTCTGGGGTGCCGACGAAGGCCAAAACGGTCGGTCCCCTTAAACTGAACGACATGCAATCCTGGATCGCGCGCCGCCCGGTTTATTCTGTGCTTTCCACCGCCAAATATGCCCAACTCACCGGCACGCCACCTCGCACTTGGCGAGAAGCGGTTGCTGATTATATTAGGCACTTCTATTCCAAAAAATGAAAACACACATTCTTGCTTTTACCCTGTCGATCACTGTTTGCTTTGGCGCCCGCGGCGAATTGAAATTTGACAAGACTGAAATCGAGCTCCATCCGGCGCCTGCCGACAAACAGGCGGTCGGCCATTTCACGTATCAGAACACCGGCAAGCAGCCAGTCCATCTTAAATCTGTGAAAGCGTCTTGCGGCTGCACGACTGCGCAAACTCAGAAGGACGACGTGCCGCCGGGAGAAAAAGGCGAGATCACGGCCACATTTAACATCGGCGATCGCACTGGCACTCAGGTGAAAACGGTTACTGTGGAGACCGATGATGCCACGAAGCCGTCGACGGTCCTCACTCTCCGGACAATCATCCCGCAGCAACTGGAGATAACGCCAACGTTTGTTTTCTGGAAGCAAGGCGAAAAGCCGGACCCGAAGGCGATCACGGTGAAAGTGGGCAAAGAGTTTACCGTGAACCATATCAAGGTCACGTCATCGAGTCCGGATTATCAAACCAAGGTGGAGGAAACCGGTAAGGGCCAGTTCAAAATCGACGTTCAACCCAAGGATACGAACAGCATTACCGCTTCGACGTTGACGATTCAACCGGAAGATTCACAGAAGGTATTCTATGCTACTGCGCGCATCACAAACGCGCCGCAGGCTCAATAGATAGTGAGCTCTTCGCTGGTCCGGCAAGCTCTCATTCTCACGGCCCTGGCGCTTCTTCCTGGGGCGGGCGAGGCGATCTACTTTCGCGACAAAATTTCGTGGCGCTCGCCCATCCCGCCGTCGGAACTGGCTACGGTCGCTCAAGCGCGCGCATGGGGCGAAAACGTAATCTGGGTCGATGCGCGGCCGGAAGAGGAGTTCGCGCGTGATCACGTTCCCGGCGCGCTTTCATTGAATGAAGACCGGTGGAGTGAATTGCTGCCGCAGTTTTTGGCAGTGTGGTCGCCAGGAAGAAAAATCGTCGTCTACTGCAGCAGCCTGAGTTGCAACGCCAGCCGGGAAGTTGCTCGTCGCCTCCGCAGGGAAGCGCAACTTCCTGACGTGTTCGTCCTCGAGGGCGGATGGGAAGCGTGGCTCAAACAGAACAGATGAAGAAAACGCTCAACGCTCAACGCTCAACGCCCAACGCTCAACTGCCGGCTTCCGGCTCCTTGGGCATTTGGCTTTGGATGTTGGGCGTTGGGCGTTGAAGCGATGGAACAGCTATCAACTATTAGCTATCAGCCATTAGCTACTCGACGATTCGTTTGGCGAATTGTGGACGTAATTGTTGCCGGCATTTTCATTTATGCGGGCGTACTCAAGGTGCTCGATCCAGTTCAATTCGCCAACGACATCGACAATTATAAAATTCTGCCGTGGCCCATCAGTGTAGCACTGGCCTTTTATTTGCCGTGGCTGGAGATTTTCTGTGGGTTCGCGCTGGTTGTTCGGTTTTTGTATCGCGGTGCGTTATCAATCTTAACCGCGCTGATCCTGACCTTCACGTTGGCGACCGTCGCTGCAAAAGTGCGCGGACTCGACATCACTTGTGGCTGTTTCGGTCACGCCAGCCAAAATTGGAGCTTCCCCGCTCACCTGGCGACCAATCTCGGAATTCTGGCCGCGCTGCTCGTGCTTTGGGTTTCGGATCGTTCGCTCAAGCCTTTATAGGGCAGGCGCGCCGCCTGCCTGTCCTGATTCGGCAACCCCGAGTGCTTTCGGGGTTGCCCCTACAATTCAACGCGCGGAGTCGACTTCATCTGCGAATATCCGATGGAGTCATGATCAGGAAGCTGAAATCCGGCAAGTATCGCCTGTATTCTCGCAAGAAAAATCCAAAAACGGGTAAGCGCAGAAACCTCGGCACCTTCAAGACAAAGGCTGCGGCAAAGAAACACGAGAAGGCGGTGCAGTACTTTAAACGCCATTGACTCCTTTCACGGCGGCGATAAAACAACGATAGAAAGGAGACCAATCGATATGCACATGCTGGTTCGTCACAAAGTTGCTGATTTCGCGAAATGGAAACCCGTCTATGACGACCATCTTTCGGCACGACAGAAGGCCGGGCTGAAAGAGGTTCATCTTTTGCGAAACATCGAGAATCCAAATGAAGTCATTCTGCTGTTTTCAGTGGAAGATCCTGAGAAGGCGAAAGCGTTCGGCGCTTCGGATGACCTGCGCGAGGCGATGCAAAAGGCGGGAGTCAGCGACAAACCTGACGTCTATTTTCTCGAATAGTCGCGAATACACATAGAATTTCGTGCCTTGGATCAAGTGTCATCCAAGGCGCGACAAATATCCCCAGGAAGCAAATGAATCTCCGATTGCCGCTGCTTCGATACGCGCTATGGGTGGCTGTCTTTGCGGCCGTGGGATGCGGGCGAAAATCGACGAGCCAGGTTGTCAGCGGGTCACCCGTGGCGCAGTCGCCATCGGTATCGAAGGTGACCGCCGCACCTCAATCGCCGGCTCTCGCGCCGTCAACTACTCCGTCGCCTGGAGCAAAAGCCAATCAAAGTCCGTCGTCCGACTTAGCGAAACTGGAAACAAAGGTCCGGCCTTCGGTGATTTGGGTGACCGTCTTTGATGCAAAGGGGAATTTGCTGCGAACGCAGAACGGTTTTTTTGTTTCTCCGGACGGTAGATTCGTTACTACGGAGCGCGCAATCGAGGGCGGAATCAATGCTGTCGCAAAGACGGCAGACGGCGGAATCCATAATGTCAGTGGGATTCTCGCGGGTTCGAAAGCATTGGACCTGGCTGTTCTACAGGCCGACGTAAAGCAGGTCACATTTCTTGAACGAAATAAGAACGGCAATCTATCCCAGGGTGCGGGCGTGGTAGTAATCGGCAGCGCGCTGGCCGGAAACGAGGGTAACGCTCGTGAGATGACGATTGCTTCACAGGAGCCCGAACGTCTGGAAATTACTGGAGCGACTCCTCTCAGTGCGGTCGGATCACCGGTCGTAAACAGAGACGGCGAAGTAGTTGGCGTCGTTACATCAGCTGGGGAAACAACCATTGCGCGTTCTTCCGCCGCATTGGACTCGTTATTGTCCCGCGTTGCGGTTAATACCCAGCCCACGTGGCCGGCAACAGCCGAGGCGAGCGCTACACCACGCGCAACACCAAAACCGCGATTGGTCTATGCGCCTGCGCCAGCCTTTCCTCCCAGCGCCTCTGTGCCCGGCCTTTCGGGAACAGGCCGCTTCCGTCTAACTTTCGATGCCCAAGGAAACGTAACGAATATCCAGCTTGTTCAATCCACAGGAAATCGGGTCTTTGATGAATCTGCCATCAGAACGCTTCGACAATGGAAATGTTCACCTGGCCAGGGATGGGTCGTGACAGTTCCTGTGACATTTAGAACAAGATGAAGCCGCAACCTGCGGCGCTCGGCTTTCGAGTAAAATCCGGGTGGGCGGCTGCAGTGCTGCTCACCGGTCCAGCTCGTTCGCCTCAGCTCTGCGATCTCCGGCGGATAGACCTGTCCGACCCGCGGCTGCCTGAAACGCAACAGCCCTATCACGCCGCAATGGGAAAACTCGAAACGGACACCACAGAAATAAACCGGCGCGTGCGTGCCGTGCGAAGCATCGCGCAACAGTCGATCGCGACGCTTCTTGCCGGCTATCACCAGAAAGGTTACGTGATCGGTCGCGCGGGCCTTGTGGTAGGTAGCCAGGTCGATCCTGATTCGATCGCAAATGCTCACATCCGCGCGCACGCTTTTGAGGGCCAGCTATTTCGTTCGGTGCTCGAGGAGACCTTGCAGGCAAACCGCATTCCCACAGAGATTCTCATCGAGCGGGATGCGTACGCCCAAGGCGCTACGAAACTCAAAGAATCGGATGAGAACGTGCGGCGTGTGATCCAGAATTTTGGCCGAGCTGCGCAGGGGCCGTGGCGCGCAGAACAGAAACTCGCCGCGCTTGCTGCGTGGCTCGCGCTTTGTTAGCTACTGCAATTGTCGAAGCTTGGAGTTCCGCCTTCAGGGGGGTGCGCGCGCTCGTACGGGCCGCGTAAACGCGGAACTCCAAACACTCGCGATTGGGTTTACAGTTGATTATCAACAATGAAAATCCGCGCAGCGACCGGAGCGGATCACCACGCGATCTGGAATATTTTTCATGAAACAATTGCAACGGGCGACACCTACGCGTTTGATCCGAAAATGTCCCGCGAAGAGGCGCTGGCTTATTGGTTTCGAGCCGGTACACATACTTACGTCGTAGAACTTGATCGACAATCTGTAGGGGAAGCCGATGGCTTCCCTGGGACGGCAACGCCGTCCGCTACAGCGAGCAAGCAAGATCGGCGCATTGTCGGGACGTACATTTTGCGGCCCAACCAGTCCGGCGGCGGCTCGCATGTTGCTAATGCAGCCTTCATGGTTGCAGGGAGTGCGCGCGGGCAGAGGATCGGCCGTGCGATGGCCGAGCATTGTTTGGATGAGGCGCGCCGAATGGGTTTTCGCGCCATGCAATTCAATTTCGTTGTTTCTACGAACGCGCCGGCGATCCATCTTTGGGAACAACTTGGTTTTAGAATCGTCGGCACTTTACCGGCCGCGTTTCATCATCCTGAAAAAGGATATGTCGATGTTTACGTGATGTACCGCTCGTTGCTGACGTGACGCGGACAATCCTGTCTGCGTCTCAAAGCTCGCAGGCAAGATTGCCTGCGTCACGTGAAAGAAGCATTGCAAAAGGACTGATTTCCTGCTGAAGCTAGGCGTGAAATGCAAACCGTGATCCAAGTCATCACGACCGGGCGCGGATCGCTGCGGGAAAAGATCATGACCGATCCTCAACTCGGACGGTTTGATCTAATTCCCACTGAACACCAGCGCCCGGGGCGTCCACACGGCTGGGCCAAAATCCATAGCGAAACCGCGCACGGCGCCATCAATCTGGAATGGCACGGGCGCAGCCACACTTTGATTTGCCGTGTCGTCACCAAATTGGGAAACAAGCCGAACTCAATCATTGGCGACTTCGTCGATTATTTGCTTGCCCGTCATCAAAGCCGGATTCTTTCCATCCACATCATGCGACGCTGAACTCGACGCGCGCTTTTTTCCCTGATACGCTCATGGGTGAAGTGAGACTCGATTCTCCGATTTAGATAACGGCGAATCAAAACATGAACGATCGACATCAAGACGAGCGCGTTCCTAATCGCAGAGTTTTTCTCAGGAGCGGAATTATTTTCAGCGGCGCAGCGTTGGCTGGAGCGGCACTGTTGCGCGGCGCGGAGAAGGAGAAGCAAAGTGAGGAAATCGAGGTTGGCCCACCGGAAGACCTGATGCGCGAGCACGGCGTTTTGAAGCGCGTGCTTCTGATTTACGGCGAAGCGTTGCACCGGCTCTATGCCAAACAAGATTTGCCGCCGGACGCGTTGGCTGATGCCGCGGGAATTATTCGCAGCTTCGTTGAAGATTATCACGAAAAGCTGGAGGAAGATTTTCTTTTCCCGCGGTTCGAAAAGGCGAATCAGCTCGTCGATCTGGTGAAAGTGCTTCGCACGCAGCACCAGGCCGGACGGCGCGTTACGGACATCACGCTGCGCTTTGCAAATTTGCAATCATTGAAGAACGACTCCGAGCGGGCACAGCTCATCAATTCCTTGCAGCAATTCATCCGCATGTACAACCCGCATGAAGCGCGTGAGGACACGGTCCTTTTCCCCGCATTTCGCAAGATCGTGTCGCCGCATGAATTCGATTCTCTGGGCGAAGACTTCGAGAAGAAGGAAGACGAACTGTTCGGCGAGGACGGATTCGAAAAGGTCGTGGATAAAGTAGCGGGAATCGAGAAACACCTCGGGATTTACGATCTTGCGCAGTTCACGCCGAAAATTTAGCCCATTATCCGGGATCTCGTTCGACGAATGCGCTGCGGCGAGAGTTCTTGTGCCGCTTGTCGATCCTAATCGCGATCAGCAACTGGTGTAAGAGAGCGCGAATATTGCAGGTCGAACGCGCGCAATGCCGCCTGGACAGTGTCACCAAATCCAGAAATGCCTTCCTCGATACTTGGACCCAGTAACGCGACGAAAGTCTGGCCGCGAATGGAGAGCCGTGGATGACGTATCGCCGCCGGACTGTTGGGATGCGCTGAGCAATAACGTTCCATTTCCTGTATCGCCATCAACGTTTGATCGACAGCATGCCGTGCGTTGAGAGTCGTGGCGCCAGCGTTCATTAACATTCCAAACGTGCGGCGCGGCAAACTTGGACGTGTCTTGACTCAAGTAGAGAACCCGGAGCCTACGGGGCTCGAACCCGCAACCTCCGCCGTGACAGGGCGGCGCTCTAACCAATTGAGCTAAGGCTCCTCGCGGAAGACAGAGTTTAAAAGCGCCTGTCCTCAGCCGCAACTGTTGCTGCTTTCTTACTCTTGCTCTTTTGCTTCAGTCCAAAATTACGAGTGAGAGTAGGAGGAAGAAGAGACTTTTTCGAAACACCGAGTCGACATCACGGTTGAACATTTTGTATAATGATGGCGTCGAAGATTGCGAATGTGCGCTGATAACGCTATAATGCTACTCGGTTCGGCGGATTGACCCAAACCATAATGAGCGACGAGCGCAGTGAGGGATTTCAGGGCGGGGAAGGGGACTCCACTCCGGACAATCTCCTCGATTCATTCGATCGAGTGATCGCATCGTTGCCTCCCGGCGATCCGCTTCGGCGCGACTTGTTGGATCTGCGGCCGCAGATTTTCGATCAACAGGAGACAATGGTCGAGGCGCGCCGGATGATTGAGAAGCTCGAAGAAGTCATCAAAAAAGTGACTTCGCCTGCGAACCGGATTGGCACATTTCTTGGCGCCACATCCAAGGATACAGCGCACATCGTGGTGGGAGGCGCGGATTATTATTGCAATGTCGATCCGCGCATTTCGCTTCCGAAATTGAAAAAGGGAACGCGCGTGCTCGTCAACGAAGCTTTCGTTATTGTCGGGGATCTCGGATTTGAGACGGCCGGTCCGGTAACAAAAATCAGCGAAGTACTTGGCAAGGACCGCTTGCGGGTCGGCTCGGAGCACGGGTTGCAATCGATGGTGCTACAGCGTTCCGCCGATCTGGCCCACTCCACCTTAAAATCAGGCGACGAGGTTCGCGTTGATTCAAATTACCGGATGGCGTTGGAGATGCTCTCCAGCACAAAATCCCACGAACATTATCTGGACACTGTGCCAGAGCTACCATGGGAAAAGGTCGGCGGCCAGGAGGCGGCGCTCCAGGCCATCAAAGACGCGATCGAGCTGCCGCTCTTGCATGCTGATCTTTTCCAGAAATTTCAGCACGCCACGCCGAAAGGCTTTCTGCTTTACGGCCCGCCGGGTTGCGGGAAGACGCTCATCGGCAAAGCGACCGCCTACAATTTGACCATGCAGCTTCGGGAAAAGGCCGGCACTGAGATGCGCGAATATTTCATGCACGTCAAAGGCCCTGAGATTCTGAACATGTGGGTAGGCGAATCGGAGCGAATGGTGCGCGAGATCTTTGCCACGGCCCGCGAGAAACGGAGCGAAGGTTTTATGCCCTTTCTGTTTATTGACGAGGCCGAATCGATTCTCGGCACCCGGCGCGCGTCGCGCTACTCAAATATTCTTTCGACGCTGGTTCCGATGTTCTGCTCGGAGATGGATGGCATCGATTCGCTCAACGACGTCGTAATCATCCTTGCTTCGAATCGTGCCGATCTGATCGACCCGGCAATTCTGCGCCCAGGCCGAATCGATCGGAAAATCAAGGTCAATCGCCCGGATAAACAGGGTACGCGCGAGATCTACCGCATATATCTGACCGACCATTTGCCGTACGATGGTGTGCTCGCCAAAGAAGCAGATGGAATGGGCGCGTCCATCGACCGCCTGACTGAGCGCTTTGTGGATTGGCAGTTTATGCGCCGCGACGAAAACAAATTTCTGGAGGTAACGTTGCGCAGCGGGCGCAAGGAAACGCTTTACCGCAGCGATCTCATCAGTGGCGCGATCATTGCCTCGATCGTTGAGCGGGCGAAGGCGATGGCGATTAAAAGGGCCATCGCCACTCAACAGGAGGAAGGAATTCGGGAAACGGATTTGCAACTCGCTTTCAATGCCGAATACATAGAGAACGATATTTTCCCGACGACGGATATCACCGAAGACTGGCTCAAGCTGATCGATTACGATCCGGAAAACGTCGTGAAGATTTCGCCTGTCAAACCGGTCTCCGATGCGCGCGCACGCACAGCGTTTGGCGTAATCTAGGTCGAACACAGCAGGATTTGATGAAACGCGTCTTTGGGCTGGAGACGGAGTACGGCATCACTTTAAGCGGTGCGGAAACCGTGGATGTCGTGGCCGAATCGATCGAGCTGGTGCGGCGCTACACGGATCACGGCGCTTTGATGAAGTGGGATTATGAATTGGAAGATCCACATCTTGACGCGCGCGGGTTTCGTGCGCGTGAATTACTCCAAGACACCGACGAATCCGCTTACTACGAGATCGATAAACGTCGCCCCCTCAGTTTCGAGGAAATAAAGAGCGACCTCGTACTTTCAAACGGCGCCCGCTTCTACAACGATCACGCGCATCCGGAATATTCCACGCCGGAATGCACAACTCTTCGCCAGATCGTGGCACAGGATAAAGCTGGCGAGCGCATTCTTGCGGAGTGCGCGAGGCGTCGAAATCAGAAGTTGCCGCCCGGCTACGAAGTTCGGCTTTACAAAAACAATACCGACTTTTCCGGCCACAGTTACGGTTGTCACGACAATTACCTGATGCGCCGCGACATAGCATGGGACAAAATTGTCGCCGGGATTCTGCCGTTTCTCGTGACTCGCCAGATTTTCGCGGGTGCTGGGAAAATGGGTGTCGAAGCAGAGAGTGGCCACAGCGACCCTGGAGTCTATCAAATCTCGCAGCGCGCCGATTTTTTCAGTGTGGTGGTGAGCATTGACACAATGAATCGCCGACCTTTGATCAACACGCGTGACGAGCCGCATGTGGACGCAAACCGCTATCGCCGGTTTCACGTTATTCTTGGTGACTCGAACATGAGCGAATGGGCCACGGCCATGAAAATCGGGACCACTGCACTCGTTCTCGATTTGATTGAGCGCGGAGAAGCGCCCCAGATCGAGATCGCGCAACCGGTTGATGCCAACAGATCAATCAGCCGCGATCAAACTTACGATTGGATCATCGAATTGAAAGATGGCCGCAAAATCTCTGCGATTGATGTGCAACGCATTTATCTGCGCGCCGCCAGCAAATTGCACCATGGCACGAGCGAAGAGCAACAATGGATATTGCGCGAATGGGAAAATGTCCTTAACGATCTCGAGCGCGACGTGGTGGTGACGCGAGACCGCGTCGATTGGACAGCCAAAAAGTTCTTGCTCGACGCCTTGCAGGAAGAGGAAAAACTTTCTTGGAGCGATCCCTGGCTGCAATCCATCGATCTGGAATATCACAACCTCGATCTGGATCGCGGATTGTGTTATGAACTGCTGCGCAAAGGTTTGATGCGCCGCATCACCACCGAGGATGAGATCAAGAGCGCGATCTTCAATCCGCCCGAAACTACGCGCGCGTTTTTTCGTGGCCGAGCCGTGGCACGTTTTAACGACGAGATTTTCTCGATCCAGTGGGACGAAATCGTCTTTGCAAATCCCGCCGCAGCGGGACACTCACATCGCGTCGCGCTGCCAGAAGCAGCAATGAATGCGCGCCTTGAAGCGCTGAATCAAGCCGCGCGTAACGGTAAAGATTTCTCGGAATTCATGAGCACGGTTTTGCAGATCGATTGATTCGCAGACGCAATCGAAAATGAGGTCACTCCCACTCGATCGTGCTCGGTGGTTTGCTCGAGATATCGTAGCAGACGCGGTTGACGCCTTTGACTTCGTTGCTGATGCGACTGGAAATGCGTGCCAGCAATTCGTAAGGAAGCCGGACCCAGTCAGCAGTCATACCGTCCTGACTTTCGACGATACGAAGCACGACCGTGTTTTCGTAGGTTCGCTGGTCACCCATGACGCCGACCGATTGCACAGGCAGCAAAACAGCAAACGATTGCCAGACTTTGTAATACCAATCGGCTGCCTCCATTTCACTTTGCACGATCGTGTCCGCCTCGCGCAGAATGGCTAATCGCTCGGGCGTGACTTCGCCCAGGATACGAACGGCGAGCCCCGGCCCGGGAAAAGGCTGACGATAGACGATTTCCCTGGGTAAACCGAGCTGTAACCCTGCCTGGCGCACTTCGTCTTTAAACAATTTGCGCACCGGCTCGACTAGCTCGAAGTGCATTTTCTCCGGCAACCCGCCGACATTGTGATGGGACTTGATCACCTGTGCGGGATTCCCCCCGATCGAGACGCTCTCAATCACATCAGGGTAAAGCGTGCCTTGCGCAAGAAACTTGTAGCCGCCGTGTTTGCGCTTGCCGTTTCTCCGGTCTTCCTCGAGCAATTCCTCCGTCGCCTGTTGAAATACCTTGATGAACTCGTTGCCGATCAGTTTCCTCTTCGTTTCAGGGTCGGTCACGCCTTTGAGCAGCGTGAGGAAACGTTCGCTAGCGTCCACGTATTTCAAACGCACATGGAAATTCTCGCCGAAAACGCGCTGCACCATTTCTTCCTCGCGCGCGCGGAGCAGCCCGTTGTTTACGAAAATGCAGGTAAGCTGATCGCCGATTGCCTTGTGCAGCAGCGCAGCGGTCACTGAAGAATCGACGCCGCCGCTCAAACCGAGCACCACCTTTTGATCACCGACCTGTTTCCTGACGCGGGCGCAAGCCTCTTCGATGAACGAGCCCATCGTCCAGTCCATGCTGCAGTGGCAGATGTGATACACGAAATTTTGCAGAATTTCCCTGCCGCGCGGCGTGTGGGCGACTTCGGGATGAAATTGCAACCCGTAAAGTTTGCGTTGCCGATCTTCCACTGCGGCAAAGTCGCACCCTTCCGTGGTCCCAACGGCGCGAAAACCTTTCGGTAACGCCGTCACTTCGTCGCCATGGCTGTTCCAGACGTCGAGCTGGTTGCCTAGTCCATTGAAGAGTTCCGAACCATTCTTGATGTGCAACATGCCAGCGCCATACTCGCGTCGCCCGGTAAATACCACTTGGCCGCCAAGATGATGCGCCATCAGCATCAGTCCGTAACAAATTCCCAATACGGGAATGCCGAGCGTAAAAATTTCTGGATCGATTTGCGGGGTGCTTTTGTCGTAAACACTGGCCGGGCCGCCGGAAAGGATGATGCCGTTGGGTTTTGCTGCGGCGATTTCAGTGGCTGGTGTGTCGAAGCGAACAATTTCCGAATACACCTGACACTCCCGCACGCGGCGGGCTATGACCTGCGTGTACTGCGAGCCGAAATCGATGATGAAAATTTTTGAGTGCGTTGAATTGGCTGCCATCTTCACACGCTACGGGTGAGTTTGCGGGACGCTATGCTGCGCAGCCGGATCGTCGGTAGATCGTTCCAACGGACCAAGCGTTCCCTGGCCGGTCACGCCGCGCTGCAACTGCTCTTGCACTTCTTGTGTGCTGCGCTGTTCGATCGGGTCCGCGCAGCCGCTCAAAATCAGCCAGACGATTGCCAGCGGGATTGAGAGGGGCTTCATCTACATATTTTAGGAACGAGGCCTGTGATTGCAAATAAGCTAATTTCGTAGGGCGTCTGTGTCAGACGCTGGAAAGGCATGGTGTTTCACAGAAACGCCCTACAATTGCTCGAGATGATTGCGCCGGAATTTTTGCTTCAGGGCTATCGGCTTGGTGTCTTCCCCATGGCAATGGAGGACGACTCGATCGAATGGTTTTCGCCCGATCCGCGCGCCATCCTGCCATTGGAAGATTTTCACGTCCCACACGTGTTGCGACGTCTCCTGCGCAGGAGAGTATTTACAACCACAATCGACAAAGCGTTTTCCGAAGTGATCGCTGCGTGCGCTGAACGAGAAGATACCTGGATCAATTCAGAGATTATCGAGAGCTACACACGATTGCACGAGCTCGGGAACGCGCATTCCATCGAAGCTTGGAAAGAAGGCAGGCTCGCCGGTGGACTTTACGGTGTCGCGGTAGGAGGCGCTTTCTTTGGCGAATCGATGTTTCATAGCGTGACTGATGCTTCCAAGATCGCGCTCGTGGCGCTTGTGGAGCATTTGCGTGCTCGCAAATTCGTGTTGCTCGACACGCAATGGCTTACCCCGCACCTGCAACAATTTGGCGGTATCGAAATTTCGCGGAACCATTACCTGCGCGTCTTGCGGAGAGCGGTCGAGTTGTCGCGGAAATTTTAGGGTAGGGCGCGACCGCCGGGCGCGCCGCCGGCCTAATCCCCACAAGGGACACAAATAGCACAACGCAAAAGCGCGGGCGCCATCCTGAGTCGCGCAGACGACGAAGGATCTCGCGCTGGGCGGTGGGTCACACAAGCCAGCGTGCGTGATCTTCCAAGTTTGTGAGAGGTCCCTCACTTCGTTCGGGATGACAGATCGAGAATCTCGCCGATATTAAAAGCGAAATGGTTGGTTGGATTCTAAAGAAGATTTTAGGCTCGAAAAATCAGCGCGAGCTCAGGCGGCTTGCGCCGATTGTCCACCGGGTCAACGAGATGGATGAGCAGTTCAAGAGCTTGTCCGATGACGAGTTGCGGGCAAAGACCGCGGCTTGGAAGGAAGAGTTTTCTAAAATTCCGGAGCTGGAAGATCAATGGAAAAAGCTGAATGAGATCTTGCCTGAAGCGTTTGCGGTGGTGAAAAACGCAGCGCGGCGGCTCAAAGAGCGGCAACACACTTTCACCGTGTGCGATCAGCCTATGGTCTGGGACATGGTGCATTTCGACGTGCAGTTACTGGGAGGAATCGTTTTGCACCGGGGCCGGATCGCGGAGATGGCGACAGGCGAAGGCAAAACTTTGGTCGCGACGCTGCCGCTTTACTTAAACGCTCTGACGGGGCGCGGTGCGCATCTGGTGACCGTGAACGATTATCTGGCCCGACGGGACGCGGAATGGATGGGGCTACTTTACGATTTCCTCGGGCTTACGGTTGGCTGCATTCAACACGATCAGGAGCCCGATGTGCGTCGCGAACAATACGCGATGGACATCACATACGGAACGAACAGCGAGTTCGGCTTCGATTATCTGCGCGACAACGGCATGGCCACGACGCGCGAGCAACAAGTTCAGCGCGGCTATCATTATGCCATCGTCGATGAGGTCGATTCCATTCTGATCGATGAAGCGCGCACGCCGCTCATCATCAGTGGGCCAGCGACGATTTCCACCCATCAATACGACAAATGGAAACCACTCATTGAGCAGTTGGTGCGGAAGCAAAACATGCTTTGCAACCGCGTGGCCAGCGAAGCCATCGAGAAATTTGAGCAGGGCGATGTGGAGACCGGCGGCCGTCTCATGTTCAAAGTAAAACTCGGTCAGCCGCGCAACAAACAACTATTGCGAATGATGGAAGATCCGGACAAGCGGCGCGCCATCGATAAAGCCGAGCTTTCGTTTTACCAGGACACGCGCAAGGAAGAACTGTTCGCCCTTAAGGAAGAGCTTTTCTTCACCATCGATGAGAAATCGAACGAAGCCGATCTCTCCGAGCAGGGGCGCATGTTCCTCAATCCGGATGATCCAAACGCATTCGTGCTACCGGACTTAATCAACGAATTCACCGAGATCGATCTCGATCCGAACCTGTCGCAAGAAGAGAAGGACAAGAAAAAAGCGGAGCGCCAGCAACATTGTGACGCCCAGGCAGAACGAATTCATAACATTTCGCAGCTGCTGCGGGCCTACTGCCTGTTCGAAAAAGACGTCCAGTACGTCATCGAGGATAACAAAGTGGTGATTGTCGATGAGTTTACGGGGCGCAAAATGCCAGGACGGCGGTGGAGTGATGGCTTGCATCAGGCGGTGGAAGCGAAGGAAGGCGTCCAGATCGATCGGGAGACGCAAACCTTGGCGACGATCACGATCCAAAATTATTTCAGGCTTTATCAAAAATTGGCGGGAATGACAGGCACGGCCGAGACGGAAGCCGCCGAGTTTCACGATATTTACAAACTCGACGTGAACATGATTCCGACCAACCGGCCGGTGCGGCGCACGGATCACAACGATCGTATCTACAAGACGCGTCGGGAAAAGTACAACGCCGTCATCAAGGAGATCAGAGAAGCTCACGCGAAAACTCAGCCTGTGCTCGTTGGCAGCGTCAGCGTGGAAGCGTCCGAACTGCTCAGCCGAATGCTGAAGCGCGAGAAAATTCCGCACAACGTGTTGAACGCGAAGTTTCACATGCAAGAGGCCGAGATCGTGGCTCGCGCCGGTCAACCGGGCACGGTCACAATTTCGACTAACATGGCCGGTCGCGGCACCGATATTAAGCTCGGCCCCGGGGTGACCGACATGGGCGGGTTGATGGTGATTGCAACTGAGCGCCACGAAGCGCGCAGAATCGATCGACAGTTACGCGGGCGTTGTGCGCGGCAGGGCGACCCCGGCGCATCACGATTCTATGTCAGTTTCGAAGATGATCTGATGCGCAACTTCGGCGCAGCAGATCGAATGACGAAAATCATGGAGCGCTTCGGCCTCGAGGAAGGCCAGGAGCTCGAGCATCGATGGCTGAACAAATCGGTCGAGACCGCGCAGAAACGCGTTGAGCAGCGCAACTATCTCGTTCGAAAGCGCACGCTGGATTTCGACGACGTGATGAACATGCAGCGCGAGGTGGTTTACACGTATCGCAACGAAGTCATCGATTCCGAAGAACCGCGCAAACTCATCTACGAAGTGATCGACGAAGCTATCCCGGCAAAAGTGAAAGAGTATCTCGACGTCGATGAGCCGAATTACACCGGTTTCGTCCATTGGGTGAACACAACTTTTCCGCTCGGGTTGACGAAGGAAAAAGCGGAATTTGAAACGCGCACAGTCGATGAAAACGCAGAGTTCCTGGTTGAGAAGATCAAGAACGCTTACGAGCGCAAATCAGCCTACGAAGAACCCACGGCGGTAAAAAGCCTGGAGCGCTATATCATCCTCAACGCGATCGACCGCCTCTGGCAGGAGCATCTCTACGCCATGGACGCATTGCGCGAGGGTGTTTATCTCCGCGGCTACGCGCAAAAAGATCCGCTCATCGAATACAAGACCGAGGCGTACGACATGTTCGTAGAATTAATGGCGAACATTAAGAATGAAGTGCTGAATAACCTGTTCCGTAGCACTTCCAATTTGCAGGCGTTCGAGAATTTCCTTGCGACGCTGCCGCAATTTTTGCTGCGCGAGCACGCACCTACCGCGCCCACCGCGGGCGCGGCGTCGCGCGCACGTCAGCCTCAACCAGTCGGCGCAATGGCGGGAGTTGCCGGAGACGGCGATGGAGCAGGGGAAGTATCAATCGATCTTCCGATTCGGCGCTCAATACCAAAAGTTGGCCGCAACGAGCCGTGCCCCTGCGGCAGCGGGAAAAAGTACAAGAACTGCTGCGGCCGCGTGGCGTGAATTTAGCGCGACGTCGTCTTCTCAGCCTGTCATTCCGAGCGAAGTCGAGGAATCTCTAACTGTTTTGAAATATCGAGAGATGTCTCGACTCCGCTCGACATGACAAGTCAGGACGGCTTGGGTAATTCGTAAGTCGTAATCTCGAGTTGGTGGCCGTCGGGATCGCTAAAATAAATGGAGTGCGCGATCTCGTGGTCTTGGAATTCGAATTTGATGCCGCGCTTTTCTAGTTCGCGCTGCGCGGCGAGAAAATTTTCCCGGTTCGCGCGAAAAGCAAGATGAAGCATTCGGATATCGCGGCGAGTTAGCGTTGTTGATTGTGCATCCGGGCTCGCCGGAAACAAAGCAATCCCAGTATCTCCTTTACCAATAAAAGTCGGTACGCCGTCCCACATGCCTTCATGAAGTCGCTCGAACCCGAGAACTTCGATATACCATTTCGCCGAGTTCTCGATGTCGCGCACGCCGAGAGCTACGTGATCAATTCCTTCAAGTTGCATGAGGTTTTGGACAGAATTTAGAGAATTGCCGAAACCAATACCAATAAAACGGACAGCTCTGGGATTAGCGTCTTCAATAGCGTCTCTCAGTGCGCGTAGTCTAAGCGGTCATCCAGCTTCCCGTTTCGCAACGCGATTAGAAATGCCGCATAATCTTTGAGCGGACTTCCAACGCCTCGCCAAATTACTTTGGGTTTCGCGTCATTCTTCGTGAGTCTCGCAATCAAGATGTGAAAGCTGTGAGCGATTCCGCCGCGCTCGTAATGGACAACATAATATTCGCCACCTACCGCCGCCCAAATGAGGCGCTTGCCTGGAAGAGTTGGGTCCGTGATTACATCGGTCGCGTTCCACTTTTGGCCGGGGTCTGCGAGTCTGCCATTGTCGCCGGTACAAAGTGCGACAATGGCGGGTGGCAGATCGTTGGTGGAATGAACCTCGTGGAAGCGCGATGAATCCTGGAACACTCTACGATCCTCACTCAAAAGCTTCGTGACATCTGCGCAGCAGAAGCTCTGAATCACGAGAGCGAAGAGTAAGCAGAGACCAATAAGTTTCATTCGCGTCGCGACGGCATCAACGCACAGATCGTGAAGAGGACTTTCCCGTTACGCGCAGACATCTAACGAGAAGTAAGCGAACGTTCGTCAAAGATTACGAACACTTCTTCGAATTCACTGCCTCCATGCGGCAACGTGGGCGCGGACTGGGTAACCGAAGCCTTTGAGAACAACTTCGCCGAGGTCTTCGAAGCGGAGTCCTTTGCCAATGCACAGTTCGGCGATCGCGTTCGTAACCAGGATTTGTTCCGGCTGCGCGTGACCGCAGAGCCGCGCGGCCAGTTGCACTGTTGATCCAAAGAGATCGTTATGTTGCTCGACGGGCTCACCTGCTGCGGCGCCGACTCTAACCTTGAGCGGGCGCTCGGGATTTGCTTGCGCATGCTTGTCCAATTCGCGTTGAATTTGAATTGCGCAGCGAACCGCGCCCGCTGTTGAGACGAACGAGGCCATGATGCCGTCGCCGGTGTGCTTGACCTCGCGACCGCCTAAAGCGGACAACGCATCGCGCACAATCGTGTCGTGCACGCCGAGCATTGCCAGCGCCGCCTCGTCGCCCAGCGATTGAGTCAATGTCGTCGAATCCACAATGTCGGTGAACAGCACCGTTCGGATTCCCGGATCTCTTTCATTGGTTGCGCCAGGAACTAAGGCCGCTCCCGCCTCGTTCACTTCGACGCCGCCAAGAAATCCTTCCGCGAGCTCGGGCTGTATCTCAATAATCTTGTCCGCGACCATGCCGTGGGCCTCGCGATGGACCTGGGTGGCGGCTTCGGCGTCTGGCGCGTGGCAAAGACAAAAAATCTTCCCGGCCTTTTCGTTTACCCAATATTTGTGATAATGAACGCCGTACTTGTCCTCGATTTTAACATCCTCGGCGTGAGCTTTGGCGACATCCTCGGCGCTGACTCCTCCCGGAACCTCGTGAATGTCCATGTACAACGGCATAGTCAGTGAATTTACCGCGATATGACGTGATGCAAGACGCTGATCGCAGCCGGCTGACTCAGCGTCTGGTAAACAACACAATAGCGTTCGGTCAGACGAAGCAACGTGGCGAGTTGCTCTTCGCTGGCATCAGTGTCCACATCGAAATGCAATCGAATTTGCTTGAAGCCGACAGGCACATCTTTGGAAACGCCAAGCGTACCACGAAAGTCGAGATCGCCCTCCGCGCGAACTGTTGCGCTGCGTAATGGAATGTTCAGAGCGGTTGCAACTGCACGCAGCGTGACGCCCGCGCATCCTACCAGCGCTTCCAGCAACATGTCCGCCGAGCACGCGCTGGCGCCATCACCACCTGTCGCCGGGTGGAGCCCGGCTTCGACGCGCGCTTTTCCGGTTTCGATTTTGCAGGTGACATTTTCGCTGACCCGCCCCTCTGCGCGAAGAGTAACCAGCGCAGTCTCAGGGCGCTCTCGATACTGCGCCTTGAGCGGCGCCTGCAATGTCCTTAGCTCGTCAGCTGTCATGAGCCTAATGTGGGAGCGGCCTTGGCGCCGCGACCCTCGACACACTAAGGTGCCTCCCACATTGGCACAACCGCCGCTACAGCTAGCTCGGTTTAATGTTTTGGTTCACGCGAAAGAAATTATCGGGGTCGTATTTATTTTTTATAGCAACTAACTGCTCGTAGTTATCTCCAAAAGTTGCTTTCACACGCTCTTCTCCCTCATCCGCCATCATGAAGTTTACGTATGCTCCGCCGGCAGAATAGGGATGCAGCGCCTCGTAGTAGCTCCTTGCCCACGCGATGGTTTTTTCATTATTGGCCGGATCGGGATCAACGCCGACCATGACTTGGGCCCAGGTCGCATCGCGATAATTCCAAGCGGTATCGGTTTTACCGACGCGTGCGGCAGCGCCGTTAATTGGATACATATGCATGGTGGAATGCATCGTGGGAAGCGCTTGACCGAAGCGGATGTGTTGCGCAATCGCGTCGTCGCTTATCTCATTCAAGAAATCGGCGCGCCAGTACCACTGCAGGCCCGGTGGATACAACGCGTCAAACATACTTTGCAGAGCGGGCTGCGGCAGAGGCCCGACAAAATCCAAAGCAGGTTTTTTGAAAGCGCGGATCGGCTCGAACGTTTTTTCTGCTTTCTCCTGTGGCCCAGCGTATGCCCAGACCACTCCGCACATTTTTTTCATGTGCAGATGTTCGGGGAAAGGCGGTGCAGGCGGCACGGTGAGGAAAGCAAAGAAGCCGTTCAGATCGTCAGGCGCTGCGGGGATCAGTTCGCGATACCACTTCATTACATCCGCTGATTCGCTCAATTCATACAGCATCGGCCCGCCATAGACCGTATCGATCGGATGCAACTTAAATGTAAAGGAAGTCACCACGCCGAAATTGCCGCCGCCACCGCGAAGCGCCCAAAACAGATCAGAATTTTCATCGGCATTCGCTTTTACAAATTTGCCGTTTGCCAACACCACGTCGGCCGACAGGAGATTATCAATGCTTAAGCCGCATTTGCGGGTGAGATGTCCGATTCCTCCGCCAAGGGTCAATCCGCCGACACCCGTCGTAGAAATAATTCCGCTGGGCGTCGCCATGCCGAATACGTGCGTGGCATGATCGACATCGCCCCAGGTGCAACCGCCGCCGACAGTGACAGTGCGTGCTGTCGGATCAACTCGCGCATATTTTATCGGGCTTAGATCGACGACCAAACCGTCGTCACAAATTCCCAAGCCGCCCGCGTTATGACCCGCGCCGCGGATCGCAAGGAGCACATCATTCTCTCTCGCAAAATTCACCGAGCGGATTACGTCTGCCACGTCGACGCAGCGGGCAATCAAACGCGGCTTTTTATGGATCATCCCGTTGTACACCTTGCGGGCTTCATCATAATCCTTGTCGCCCGGCTCGATCAGTCGGCCGCGCAGGTTCGCTTTGAAATCGGCAATGGCATTTTCGTTAAGCATGACGAAGTGTCACTGAAACAATCTTAGGGTCAAGATGCTGAGTCTCGCCATTTTCATTGAGATAACAGCCGGTGCAGCGCTAATATGCCTGCGCATTGAGATAGGCGATGTTTGACGCGGAAAAACCCTGGACTCGGCGGGAGTTTTTGAAACTCGCCGGTCGGGCGGGACTTCTAAGCGCGGCTCCAACTCTGGCGAGCGCTGCAGCGACGCTCAACTCCAACACGGTTTGCATCTCGATCCTGCACACAACAGACATCCACGGCCATATTTTGCCGACCTCCGATTACGACGGAAATCCCGATCGCGGCGGGCTCGCGCGTTGCGCTACGCAGATTCGGCGCTGGCAACGGCAGAATCCAAACTCGATTTTGATCGACGTCGGCGACGTGTATCAAGGCACAGAGGTCAGTTTGCGGAACAAAGGGGAATTGATGATCGATCTGTTTAATCATCTTGGTTACGACGCCTGGGTCGTTGGCAATCACGAATTTGATTGGGGAATCGAGCCCTTTCACCAAGCATTGCAAAGATCGACAATGCCGGTGCTGGCTGCGAATACGATATTGGAGGGAAAGCCGGCGGGCGAATTTGCCGATGCTAACCATCCGCTTGCGAAAATTCGGCCGTTCATTTTGAAGGAAATCGCAGGGATCAAGCTTGCGATCATTGGGATCACGACGCCCGGGATGTCGTTCTGGCTTCCGCGCGAATTTACGAGGGGAATCGATTTTCGGCAGCCGGTCGAGCCCGTTCGTCGCGCGATAGCAAGAGCAAGAGGAGAAGGCGCAGATGCGATTGTGCTGACAGGTCACATGGGACTGAAACCGCGCACTGGCGGCGATGATTTTGCGAACTGTGTCACGGCATTAACTTCCGAATTTCCGGATGTCGCGGTCTTCATCGCCGGCCACACTCACCAGGCGATTCCGAGTCGCCTCACGAACGGCGTGCTTTTTACGCAGGCGGATCACTTCGGGATTCACGCAGGCCGTGTCGATCTTCTTTTTGATCGGAATTCGAAAAAGTTGCTCGGTCGAGAAGCGATGTGCGAACTGATGGACAACCGTCTCCGTCTCGATGACGTGGTCATTTCCCGGGCAAGATCGCAGATCGCAGAATGCGATGCCGCTCTGGCGCAGCCCATCGGCGAATTAGCGCAGACGCTACACGCTCGCGGCCGTCCCGGCCAACCGAGCAACATCGAGAGACTGATCGGCGCAGCAATCATGGAAGCGTTGCGGGAACGAAACGTCGCCGTTGATGGGGTGATGCACGGTGTGTTCGACGACAACGCTAGCCTGCTCGCCGGCCCTAAAACAGTAAACGACATTTGGGATGTGATTCCCTACGAGAACTACATCGTGACGGCAGAGCTCTCGTCCGATGAAATCAAAGCTGTGATGGAAGAAGTTTATGCCAGCCACGAACGGAGGAATTTGCTTGGCTTCGAAGTGAAACTGGAAGGCCGCGGCTCGGATTGCAAAATCACATCGATGACATTGCAAGACGGACACCTGCTCGAGCGCAGCAAAAAATATCTCATCGCGTTCAACAGCTTTGACTCGCGCAGCGCGGGCCATCATTTCATGAAGCTGCGTTCGTTTCTCGAAACACCATCAGCGAAATGCGTGATGCATCCCGTGCAAACGCGCGACGCACTCATCGATTACTTCCGGCGTCACAAAGTCGTGCATAAAATTGCGACTGCCCGCAAGCTGGCCGCGGCCGCCTGAAAGGCGGTGATCCTGAGTCGCGAAAACTTTCGGGATCGAAGGATCCCGTGGCTCGGCCGATGGGTTTCATCGCGAGGTTCCTCGACTACGCTCGGAATGACGAAACGGTTTATGCTTGCAAAAACTGAAACGCTTCGTTTGGATGTTTGCTCATGCGCCAAGTTGCACTTCCCCTGGTCGCACTGCTATGGATTGCCGAGTTTTCAAACTTGCACGCTGCCGAGCCAAGATTTCGACCCGCGCTGATCGGCAACGGTCCGAACGCGCTGATCAATCTCATCGATACAAAGAAGCTGATGGAGAAAGGGCAGCGCGACGGCATGCTGATGTTTACGTGTATAGTACCGGTCAATAGCCGGGTACGATATTACTTTATATATCGAACGACACCGGGATCGAAGTTATTGAAAGAGGAAGTCGGAACCGCCCTGTTGCGCTCCCATTTTATCCCAGCGATTTACAACGGACAACGCACTGAAGTGATCGTCAGCGGCACCGTGGTATTACTTATGGCGGATGGTAAACCGCACCTGCGTATTTACATGAACCAGAACCATGACGACGTTGCAAAGGGAAACGATTTTATCGCGCCCCAACTCGTGGAGAATTCGCCTGATTGGTCGTTAGGCCGGTACCATCCTGCTGCCTACAAAGCAGCAGTTAACCAGCAGAACGCATGGGTCGTACTCTCTGTCACGGCGGACGCAAACGGAAATCAGAAGGACTTGAAAGTAAGCATGGAAGCGCCACCGGGTTTCGGCGTTGGCGCCGCTGCAAAGGATGTGTTCAGCAAGAGTCGATGTCGATGGGTTCCCGGCTTCCGCAACGGCCGTCCG
>Ga0193735_1000080_pt1 | contig 30812 bp, 35 predicted proteins | sample U1m2metaG_FD_145080 | JGI IMG/M metagenome (GOLD analysis project Ga0193735, IMG submission 145080) | Soil microbial communities from a riparian zone of the East river system, Colorado, United States - U1m2 | ecosystem: Environmental > Terrestrial > Soil > Riparian zone | place: USA: East River... | reverse complement strand
TTTAAAACGTTTCAATACTCAAAAATGAAAAAGATATTCCTGAAGCTGTCTTGTAGAAATTTGATATGAAATTAAAAATAAAGTTATTCCATATCCATTCCGCCCATTCCGCCCATTCCGCCCATTCCGCCCATTCCGCCCATTCCGCCCATTCCGCCAGGTGGACCAGCAGGCATCTTGGATTTACTTGAAGCTATTACATCATCAATTCTTAGAATCATGTTCGTGGCTTCTGTTGCGGATTTTATTATTTGTTGTTTAACTACTAGAGGTTCTATCACATTCTGTTTATGCATATCAGTAACAATAGTATTAATAACATCTATTCCTGTCCATTTTGAACCCTTACTCTGTTTGGTTCTAAGTGTAGTCATGGTGTCGATTGGATCCATTCCTGCGTTTACCGCTAATGTTAAAGGTATTGTGTCTAGAGCATCTGCATACTTTTGAACGGCTAGCTGTGCCCTGCCTTCCATGTTGCTAGACCATTGGCGTAATTCATTAGCAACAAAGGCTTCAGGAGCTCCACCGCCTGCTACTGCAACAGGATTTTCTAAAATGTCTTTTACTACCATTAATGCATCGTGAATTGATCTGTCTGCTTCGTCGACAACTCTTTGAGATCCTCCCCTGACCAATATTGAAACGGCCTTCGGATTTCTACAACCCTCAATGAAAACCCACTTATCCGTTTCAACCTTTCTTTCCTCTACAAGATCGGCTGAACCTAAATCTTTGGATGTAAAATCGTCTAAATTATTAACAATTCTAGCTCCGGTTGCTTTGGACAGCTTTGACATGTCACTTTCTTTGACTCGTCTGACAGCAAGTATGTCCTCTTTTGCCAAATAATGTTGTGCCAAATCATCAATACCTTTTTGACATAATACAACATTTGCACCAACTCCCTTGATCTTGTCAGCCATTGCTTTTAGCATTCTATTTTCTTCTTCAAGGAACATTTGCATTTGTTGTGGTTCATTAATCCTTATCTCAGCGCTCATCTCCGTTTTCTCTATCTCTAGGGCAGAATTTATCAGAGCAATTTTTGCCTTTTCTATCTTTTTGGGCATACCCGCATGGACAACTTCCTTGTCTAGAACTATTCCTTTCACAAGTTTACTGTCCCTCATAGATGTACCCGCTTTCTTTTCCACTTTAATATTATCCAAATCCACTCTTAGCTTCTTGCCGTCATCTACACTTTCAGCAACCTGTCTTGCTGCATCAACGACCATTTTGGCTAATGTCGGACTATCATCAGAAACGAGCTTTGAATACATGCTTGTCCTTGCAATATTTGTCAAGGCAGTTTTATCATCGACATCAATTTTAATTCCTATTTTTTGCAAAAATTCAAGAGCCTTTTCCGCGGCTGCTGTATAACCATCTACAATAACTGAAGGATGCACATCCTTGTTTACCAATTCCTCTGCTTTTTCCAATAATGCTCCAGCGAAAATAACTGCCGACGTAGTACCGTCTCCCACTTCATTGTCAACGGATTTGGCCACCTCTACCATCATTTTTGCAGCAGGATGTTGAACATCCATTTCCTTAAGAATAGTAGCACCATCATTAGTGATTGTAACATCGCCAAGCGTATCTACCAGCATCTTGTCCATGCCACGAGGGCCTAGACATGTCCTTACCATTTCCCCAATGAGTTTAGCGGCGACTAAATTATTTCTCTGTGCTTCCTTACCTTTACTTTCTTTGGTGCCTTCCTTTAAAATTAAAACTGGCATTCCACCAGCTGTTGCTTGAATTGATTCCAACTAACATATCACCTTAATAGAATACAATAGATTTTATCTTGCCTCTTTTATAGTTTTAGAACGAACGAATTCGCTTAGTGTATCAGGATTAGGTCGATCAAAGCTCAGGTTAGTACATGATCTAGAATTCCAGGTTGATATTTCAATTCATTTTATGAAATTTCCAATCACGCAAAATAGCACCTTGAGTATTTATTATCGTACTATATTCATAGGTGCCACCTGCAAATTAAATATCCAGATAATGCTACATTACCTGACTAATTCATGTTTAAATAATTGAGCATTCATATTGCCTCTAACCATAAATCTGTCGAGGTACAAATCATTGATTCCACAAGTAACTGTCACAGATCGGCTTAAGAATTACTATGAACTGACTAAGCCAAAAATTTGGTATCTCTTGGTTTTTACAGCTTTTGGGTCAGCTGTAACTGCATCCTACTTAACCGATACCTTTCTGTCCCCACTCCAATGGGTCTTTCTTCTTGTGGGTATAGTTACTGGGTCTGCAGCTGCAGACGCTTTAACCGGATATAATGATCGTGATATAGATGCCATAATGGATAGGACAAAAGCTCGCCCTATTCCTTCTGGAAGGATTTCTCCCAAGAATGCACTTATTTTTGGTCTGCTTTTAGCAGCTATATCCCTATTCTGTGCATGGTCAATTAACTACTTGACCTTGGGACTTATGGCATTCGGCCTTTTCGATAATATTATAGTATACAGCAAGTGGTTGAAACGAAAGAGTCAAACCAATATTATACTTGGAGGTTTCTCTGGTGGTATTCCAGCATTAATAGGCTATGTAGCTGTTACAACAGAGAATATAGAGATAGGTTTAGTAATGGCCGGATTAGTTTTCTTATGGATCCCGACACATATTTGGAGTTTGGCATTGCATGTAAAAAAAGACTATACAAAAGCCGGCGTACCAATGCTCCCCGTTGTTGCTGGCGAAAAAAGATCTGTACAAGTGATAGCCGGAACAACTCTCCTAATGGTCGTATTTAGCATTATACCCTTTTTCTTAAATCAATTTGGTTTGATCTACTTTGTGACTGCCATTTCGGGAGGAATTATAATGATAGTTGCGTCATTATGGCTACTGTTTAGACCCAATGAAAAAGCTTCGTGGCTACTTTTCAAAATCTCTAGTCCCTATTTGACTGCATTGTTTATTGCATTCATGGTAGACGCTATATTTCAGTAGGTATAATTTTCACACTCATATAGAATTCTTGCAATAACCACATGCGATTCTAAACTGTAGGGACTTATCGAATATAAATTGCTACATGTTTGATTTACTGTTTCTGAAAAATGTCCTCGCTGGAATCCTCCGACCACAAAACAATAATTCTTGGAATTATCAACTACGTTATTCCTCAGAATATCGCATATTTTGCTTTTTGTTCCCTTTACAGAGAATCCGAGAACTAAATCTGGTCTAATTATTTTCTGTATCAAATCATTAAACCCAACATTGTCTCTTAACTCTATCAAATTAGGTGACTTGTTATTTTTGTGCTCGTTAAAAATACTAATCATCAGTCTTTCAAATCTGAAATAACTTTTTGGTATTCTCAATTCTTCATTTATTGTTATTAATTTATTATCAATTGTGGATACATAAACTTTCAATTTTTTCTGCTTAAATAATGGGGTTGAGAGCGCTTCAACCAGATCGAAATGCACTATATCTGGTCTACCACGTTTCCACCATTTCTGAATATTTTGTTCAACCATTGCTTTATGATGATAACTAATGTCTAAGAGAATCTCATTGGAGTCTCTACCAACTCTTTTGCAGTGATTCTTTATGGAGGGATGATTTCTAAGAGTTTGCGGTACCAATTCTATTGCTGCTTCAGCAATCACCAGTGAATACAATCAAGTTTACACGAAATTAATTTGAAATTATGACATTTATTTCATAGCATTTTAATATATTAGGACATATCAACTAGATCGACAATAGCTCAGGTAGGTGTATTGATTTTTAATGAATAGGAGGAATATAGAAAGAATAGCAACTGAAAGAATAGGAATATTGATCGATAATGCATTGAGCGAAATAGATGATAATGAAGCCCTATCGCAGTCTTATGCAAAATTGGCTCTGAAAATAGCAATGCGTGTTAGAATAAGAATGCAATATTCGATAAGCCAGCTATTTTGTAGAAAATGTAAGCAATTTATTGTTCCTGGAGTTAATTCCAGAGTAAGAATAGGTAGAACTAAGGTCAAATGTGTTAGAATTACTTGTCTGAAATGCAATCATGTTTATCGAAAGATAATTGTAAATTAGAGATTTTATTAAGTCCAGTTAGGTGAGGGCAACAATTCGTCTTGTTACTTTGCTTCAATTTCTTTACTACGGCAAAGAATGTTAAATAGTTCTCTGCATATTACAATCCTTGCGTTTCATCAAAGGATTTCCAAACACGCTAGCGAGTTTATTGTTGGATTTATGTTAAAAAAGGATTATTTACCACCATTCGTTCCGTTAAAAATTTGTTAGAACTTAACTTATCTTAACTGATCTGAATAAAATGATTTATAAGGGAATTTCCAAGAATGTTATAGACTATTATGGCTAAGGCTTATGATATTCCTGCCGATGAATTAATTACTCATTTGGCAGAAAATTTAAAAAAGGATAAAAAAATTGAGGCTCCACAATGGTCTCAGTACGTTAAGACAGGTTGTCATGTAGAAAAAATCCCCCAAAATAGAGATTGGTGGTATATGCGATGTGCATCATTGTTAAGAAAAGTGTACATTAACGGTCCAATTGGTATTTCTAATCTTAGAAGTGAGTATGGCGGCAAAAAGCAAATTGGTTATAATCTCGCACATCATAAAAAAGCTGGCGGTGCGATAGTAAGAAAGGCCTTACAGCAACTAGAAGTTGCAGGTTATATAACGAAAAAGAATAAAGGCAGAATTATCTCTGATGAAGGAATGAAAAAAGTTGATAGAATGGCTACGGAAATATACAGGAATCTTGTGAATTCAAGGCCAGAGCTAGCGAGATACGGCTAGATAATAATTTTATCGTGAGAAGTGCATGTCTGTTTCACCATCAGATAATAACGGCGAAGAGGCAAAAAAACGAGAAGCCGAAGCAATGATGAGACAAAAAGCACTAATTGTCCTATTGGATCAGCAGGCAAGACAAAGACTTACGAATATAAGAATGGTTAAACCCGAACTTGCACTTGCCGTAGAAAATTATCTTATAACAGCTGCTTCAGCCGGAAAATTGAATAGAGCCCTAACAGATGAGGAACTTAAGCAGCTATTGATTAATTTACAGCAACCCAAAAAGCACTTTAAAATAAATCGTGTTTGAATTAGCATCTTTTTAGTCTTACCATTATCTTCGATGATTTTAAACTAAGTTAACTATATTAGTCTAAGAACTTTTCAAAAAATTCATGAAAGCAGCAGTATTTAGAGAATATAGTCAAGATCCTCTGAAAGTTGTGAAGATAGACGATGTTGACACTCCCAAAATCAAACCTAATGAAGTTATGATAAAAGTAGAAGCCGCAGCATACAACTATAATGATCTTTGGGCAATTTGGGGCGACCCAGTCAAGGTACCACTTCCACATATTTCAGGCAGTGATGCAGCGGGCAGTGTGGTTGAAGCAGGTGACGAAGTTACAAAATTGAATGTCGGTGATAGAGTGGTTTCTCATTCTAACATGAGCTGTAGGGTATGCGACATGTGTACGTCCGGAAGAGAATATGACTGCAATGAACGACTAATTTGGGGTTTTCAAACCGGTCCTCTCTGGGGGGGTTTCTGTCAATATACACATTTGCCGGAGGTAAATGTTGCCAAAATACCTGATTCTGTCTCATTTGAACAAGCAGCAGCAGTGTCAATGGTTGGGATGACAGCTTGGCATATGCTTGTGGGAAGAGCTAAGATAAGACCAGGACAAACAGTCCTTGTGATGGGAGGAACAAGTGGTGTTGGAATGGCAGGTATTCAGATAGCAAAACTATACGGTTGCAACGTAATTGCAACTGCCGGTAAAAAGGAAAAGATGGATAAATGTACGGAACTAGGTGCCGATCATGTAGTGAATCACAGAGAAGCCGACTGGTATAAAAAAGTAAGAGAGATAACAAAAAAGCAAGGAGTGGATGTTGTTTTTGAACATATTGGAAAATCAACTTTTCCACAAGAATTGAGTCTCCTAAAAATGGGAGGTACATTAGTGGCTACGGGAGCTACAACTGGATATGATTCAACAATCGATCTTAGATACTTATTCTTCAAAGGGACCAATCTACTTGGTTCAACTCAGGGTAATAAAGCAGAATTGGAACAAGTAATTCATTGGACTGCTGTGGGCAAAATTAAGCCACTAATTAGTACAGTTCTTCCATTCTCCGATATGGCAAAAGGACACACCATGATGGCAAATGGAGAACAGATAGGCAAGATTGTGACAACACCTCAAAAACTTTAATTTTTATTTTTTTTGTTACTATATGTTCAGGAGCTTATTATTTATTCCTGGAAACAATGAGAGATTTTTAAAAAAATCAACTAATCTTCGTCCAGATATATTATGCTTTGATCTAGAGGATTCTGTGTCTTCTGATGAGAAAGAAATTGCAAGAACTTTGGTTGCGAGACACCTGGCGTCCCAAGAAGAAGATATGGAATCATCCAATTATGTCAGAATTAATTCATTGGATTCAGGTTTGGTTGACGGTGACCTTGAGCGAGTGGTAATCAAGGGATTGGATGGTATCGTAATACCAAAGGTCAGTAATAGTGAGGAGGTAATTCAAATTATTCACAAAATTGATGCGATTGTATCCAAAAGAGACCTATCCCCAAGAATTGGAATTGTACCATCTATAGAAACGGCAAAAGGAGTAATAAATGCTAGTTCGATTGCTTCAGTCCATGAGAATGTTGTAGCATTAGTTTTTGGTGTCTTTGATTATTTGTATGATATGAATATAGATGCTGAATATGATGATCATATGAGTTACAATTATGCACGATCGAAGCTTCCTGTTGATGCAAAAGCGGCAGGGATAGACGCATTGGATGGCATATGGCAAAAAGTAAATGATATTGATGGTCTGATTAAAGACGCAGTCAATGCAAAAAAACTGGGCTATTCAGGTAAAACGCTGATTCACCCTTCTCACATCAATCCCGTTCATGATATTTTCAAACCAACTAAGAAACAAATAGAATGGGCAAAGAAAGTATTGGATGCATTACATGATTCATTTGAAAAGGGAAGTACAAGAGGTGCAATACTATTGGATGGTAAAATGATTGATGCCGTACATTACAAACAAGCAAAGGCTGTTCTAAACGCTGCAAAACAATAAAATATTTCACAAATAAGTAGTTATACTCCTTATCGAATTTTTGCAATAAAAGTATTCGTATCTGTATTTTATATCTATAGATACTAATTTAGTTACAATCTTGCATCAAAACAATCCCAATCTGCAAAAGAACATGTAATAAAATGTGATCACCAAAATGTGACTCAGTAACTATTATACTATTATTCAAGAGTAACAAGGTTAATCGACGCTTATTAATGCATATTTCCTATGGATATTGATGACAAATAGAAAAAGTCAGAACAAGAACATATCAAATTTTGAAGAGAGGTCGACCATAATCGGTTAATTCATATGAATGTTTGATGATTGCAAAGACTTGTAAATCAAATGCTACGTCTGGGAAGGTTATTTATACGCTAGAGAATCCCGAGTCGATTATTTATTTGGGCAAAAAAGATATTCTGTTTAATCAATTGATTGCTTGCGAAAAGTTAATAGATTATGCAAAGGATAACAATGATTTAGAAGTAATCCGGACAGAAATAAATGAGTTAAAATTGATGTTGGATCTTGTATCATAGATTACCTTAGCATATGATTTTTTTGACTAATTCATTATCTAATTAATATTTGGAGAAATTGATATTGTTAGAATATAGTCTATATACTGAGCAGCTCCAACCTAAATTAGTGTCTAGTTCACAATCACATAGAGATAGAATTTACATAGTTCGAGACATAATCATGAAACTTGTTGAATATGGTCAGCTTAACCAGACAGCCTTGGTTAGTTTTTGTGGACTAAACTTAAAGAAGCATAGATCAATTTTTGACAAAATGGAGCTCAATGGGTTGATAATTAGGACAGAAAAAAGTTTAGGGAAAAGAACTGTAACGGTTTACAGTGCAACGCAAAAAGGATTAGAATTTTGCAGAACTATTATAGAACCCTACGAAAGTCTTTTTCCAAGATCTATTGACATTAATGGAAGTTAGTACTGTTTTAGATTAATGAACCTATACGACTATTTTGAAATCGAGAGTTAATCTTCAGAATCTTCTGTGAAACCGAATTCCGACGCGATGGTCCTCTGAATTTCTTCTTTATTAACAATATAATCATTGTATCTTTTATTCCAAGTACTAATCATACGATATTGCCGTAGTCCAGCAAAAATCCAAACTGAAGCGATGGCTATCACTGATCCGAGTAATATTAGTAACACGAGTCCAAATTCATCCTCATCTTCAAGAATGGTAAAGAATGATGAATGAGTTAATAAAAATATAGAAAGAGCTATTGCAATCGGAGCCAATATTAGAGCAGAGATGGATACACCCTTTAGCACAGTCCTAATTTTTGATATTTGATCAATAAAACCATCAACCAGATTCAAAATATCAGTACTAGTACTATTTGGTGTAATTTCCCCTTTATCATCTCGAGCCGTTGCCATAATCACCTTTACAATGAACTATATTATTTAGATTCTGGTTTACCCCTTTTATGATATGAATATCCTTTTCTTGAGTATTAGTCATCCCTTTGTTCCCAAACAATTTCAATACCATCCTTGATTGAGAATTAAACCTCTAATCGATGAAAAGTGCTCAGAGACATTCCGGCAATTCGATTGAAAACTATTCATAGAAAACAAGCTTTCAAATACTCCTATGGAATTAATGAACCTCAACTTCATTTACACTTTTTATACTAACGATTTGGTTAATTAACTTAAGTTAACATAGTTCAATAAAGATGCAAGTTGAATATCAAATTATTACACTGGAAAACGCCTTTTAATTTAAACCAAGGGAAAAATCAAACATCTTTTAATATTCTAATGATTTACATTTGACTAATGAACATACAGGAATGTGAAAAAGTTTAGAGAATAATTAATTTAATTTATCTCATATATAAAGTATAACAATTATAAAGCAAGAAAAATTATCTGTATCTTAGGTTTAACTGTGAGAACCGATATTCCTTATTATTCTCAAATAGTATCTATAGTAGGAACAATAAGAAGTATAAAATGGAATTTAGATTTTACCTATTTCAGAAAGTGGATATTAATAGGTTTTCTGTTAGGTGTTATGGCTGGTCTTGGTGCAATAGGGCTATTTCTCTCTTGAATTTTTTACAGTTTTATTCCTTCAAATGGGAACAGGATACTCTCCTCCTTTACCGGGTGGCTTTCAAGAAACCAACGGTTATGATCTATTTATCGAAAGGCCCTGGCTATTACCACTGATTACTGGTTTTGGAGGTCTGTTAGTTGGTTTGATCACAACCAGATTCTCACCGGAGTCCGAAGGACATGGCACAGATGCTGTAATCGACGCTTATCATCATAAGAGTGGCAATATAAGAGCCCGAGTTCCTCTTGTCAAGGCTGTTGCTTCATCCATCACTATAGGAAGTGGTGGAAGTGGGGGAACTGAAGGGCCCGCAGGACAGATTGCAGCGGGCTTTGGATCACTAATAGGTAAACTATTCAAACTGGATGAGGATGAACGAAGGATTGCAGTTGCTGCCGGCCTTGGGGCTGGTATAGGAAGTATTTTTAAGATTCCGCTAGGGGGTGCCGTCTTTAGTGCTGAGGTTTTATACAGAAGAGACTTCGAAGTTAGAGCCTTAATACCTGGATTAGTAGCCTCAGTAACTGGCTATACCGTGTTTGGATTCGTGTTTGGATGGGATCGTCTATTCTCAATTCCTCTTGATCTAGTGAAATACACCCATCCGGCTTCACTCATTCTTTATGCTATCGTAGGACTTATTTCCGCTGCAGCTAGTGTTGGATATGTAAAAATTTTCTATGTAATCTCTGATTATTTCAGCAAAATTCGGTTCCCAAAATATCTGAAACCAGCTATAGGAGGCGTTCTAGTCGGGATGATTGGAATTGTATTTCCTCAGGTTTTGGGCACTTCATATGGATGGCTACAGATAGCCATTAACAAGGATTACACATTATTGCCTCTGTATGTTCTAGGCCTTGTAATTGTATTCAAAATCGTGGCAACATCATTGACAATAGGTTCTGGTGGAAGCGCGGGTGTCTTTGGACCTTCCATGGTAATAGGAGGACTTCTTGGTGCATTCATTGGTACAGCGTTTCACTTATTGGGATTGTTTACGTGGATAGATGTTTCTTCTGTAATCATTGTGGGAATGGTATCATTCTTTGGGGCCACAGCAAAAACTCCAATCTCCTCAATTATTATGGGAAGTGAACTAACAGGAGGTTATGCTCTTTTAGCACCTATGATGTTGACTACATTTGTTGCGTACATCATGTCCGGACAGCACAATTCGATATTCCGAAGTCAAGTATTAAATAGGTCTGATTCGCCTGCCCATAGAATGGAGTATCAACGTCCCATACTAAGTGATCTCTATGTAAAGGATGCCATTAGAGCAGCCAACAATAAATTATCCAAAGACGTGTCGATCGAGGAAAGTCTCCAATTAATGAATCGAAATAATAGTAAAATGATTCTGGTTGTTAGCCAAGAGGACATACTTCAGGGCGTTGTATACAAACATAAGCTATTTGAATTTCCAGAAGAATATCGCAAGTCTGTTAAACTAGAAAGCATTATGATAAAAGATCCGTATTTTGCGTACAATTCAGACTCACTTCACAATGCGCTAGTTAGACTTTCGTCAAATGATCTTCAAGAAATGCCAGTGTTATCATATGAAGATAACAAGGTTATTGGAATAATTACTATCTCAGATTTAGTAAAACTATATGACAAAGAAGTAGAGAAGATAACTAAAGTCATGAACCGTTCCAATCTCAATTCTAAAAACGATGATACAATTAACAGCGATCATTTTAGAAATAAATCTACTCGGTCAGAACAATAGAGCTATGTTTCAGTATTTTCACACTAGAGTAAAGAATATACTCAAAGACGGGATGGCGTGATGAGAGTTGTGATATGCTACTAGCGAGATTACTTTTGAATAAGAATCCTGTTAAGAAGAGAAAAATTGCTATTACGATATCGTGCATTATTATGGATTCGGCCACTCTACGAACTTAATAGTACTTGAATAAATCTAGTATTAGATAACTAAGCTTCCATAGCATTTGGATAGTATACTTTAGAAATTAGTTTATGGTAGCAATCATTACATACGAAACTATCTAGAAATTGATTTAGAGAATGGATATTTTTCTTACAATGGTCGCATTTTATACTTTCCATTGTACAATTATGAATTTTATATTTTAAATAGGTTTTATAGGTCAATTATATTTTACTTTCTGTGGCCAGCGTACAGGAATTTCATATGAATTGATGAAATATTTTTATTACGACTGGAATTCTTGATCAATACTTAATGTTCACTGGTATCGTAGAAGGTACTGGAATTGTCAAATCAATAGTCAAAATAAAGGACACAAATAGGACTGCTGATAATAGGATAGGGATAGATCTAGGAAAACAAAGTAAAGGGTTACAAGTAGGTGATAGCGTAAATGTCAATGGTACGTGTCTTACAGCAACAAGAATTTTGAAAGGCATTGCATACTTTGAAGCAGTAAAAGAAACCATGAAACGAACTTCTTTAGGAATGCTAAAAGTTGGAGATGTTGTCAATCTAGAGAGAAGTTTAAAGATAAACGACAGGATCGAAGGACATATTGTTTTGGGTCATATTGATGGTGTTGGAAAAATTGAGGATATTGTGAAAATTCCTTCTGAGACAAAAATATGGATAAATGTGAGGAAAGACATTGCAAAATTTTTGGTACCTAAAGGATCCGTTGCATTAGACGGTATTAGTTTTACCATTGTTGATATGTTGAAGAGCAAATTTTCAATAGCTTTGGTTCCTCATACGTTAGCCGTCACTACGTTTAAAAATAAACGGAAAGGCGACAAGGTTAATATTGAAATTGATATTCTGAGTAAATATGTTGCAAGATTGCTACCACAAAATTAGTAATTACCAAAAAATCAGTAAACTATATAATGGTTGTTGGCACTTTGAACAGCGTGTCATTAGTTGAAGATGCTGTGAGGTTCCTAAGAGATGGGAAATTTATCTTGATTCACGATAGCAAATCTAGAGAAAACGAGGTTGATATGGTGAAGGCCGCCCAATATATCAACCCTCAAGATATTTCAACAATGAGAAATGACGCCGGTGGTCTTATCTGCCTTGCTATATCCGATGAAATTGCTTCAAAGTTGAAGTTAATATTTATGCATGAATTACTGCATCTTGCATCCAAAAATAATCCTTCATTGTCAAAAATGATAAATTCAATAGCTCCATATGGTGACCGACCCTCATTTTCAATTACCATAAACCATGTTGATACTTTTACAGGTATCACTGATATAGATAGAGCACTTACTATTACGAAGATGTCCGAAATATGTTCTGACATAGATAATTTTGGAAAATACGAATTTTCCAAGAAATTTCGATCGCCGGGTCATGTTCCAATATTAATTGCTGCAAAGGAATTATTGAAAGAGAGATCAGGTCATACAGAACTCTCTATTCAATTAATGAAACTAGCAAATTTAATTCCAACAGTGGTAATTTGCGAAATGCTCGATTCTGATACAGGTGGGGCTTTAACGATTGAGAAAGCATCAGAATATTCCGCACGATATAAAATTCCATTAGTCGAATCTCTTCAAATAAAACAAACATGTGTGAACTGAGAATATCTTGAGAAGAATAAGATTAGCTATAGTTGTAGCTGAGTTCAACCAAGAGATTACAAATAAAATGCTTTATACGGCCAAAAATCATGCAAAAAATTTAAACATCCATGTAAAAAAGATATGCCAAGTACCAGGTACATTTGATATGCCTTTGATAGTTGAAAAACTTCTTAAAAATGAACAAATAGATGCAATTGTCACACTAGGTGCAGTAATTAAGGGAGAAACAGGACATGATATAGTTATAGCTAATAACACTGCAAGATTACTAGCTGATCTTTCTTTAAAATATCAAAAACCTGTTACACTTGGGATTACTGGTCCTGATATGACAGTAAAGCAGGCAAAGGAAAGAATCATCACTGTTCCTAAAAGGGCAGTTGAAGCAGCACACAAAATGGTAACAAGATTAAGAGAACTGGACGATAAAAAAGGTATGTATGGTCGTAAATGACAATTCAAATTACCATTATAAAGATAGAAGGCTACGGTCCATGGACACTAAAGTTGGGAAGCGATAGAGAAGCACAATTACAGATATTTCAAGCAAAGTTATATTGCGATTTGCAAAAAATGTTCTCTAAAAGGGATGCCATTATTTACTTTAATAGATTCGATGAGCTAATCGGGATTACTAACGGACTATCTTTGGAGGATCATCTATCAATTGAACGGGAAATTAATCATTTGCATAAGGACCTAAATATATCGATGTCTATCGGAACAGGTACAACTCCACTGGATGCAAATATTGCGGCGTATTATTCACGCAAAAATAACAACTTGCTAAACAAAAGCAGGTTGATATATGTAAATGATCAGGTTCATTCATTATATAGTAATTCAAACAAATTATCGTTAGGTATGTTCGCTCAGATTATACATCTCGATATAGATAATTCTACTAAAGTTAGTAACATACTGTCTCCGTATGAAATTACAACAAGAATAATGAAAATATTTTCTAGTCTTATTGAATTATTTATTGAACAAAAATCCATGACTTTTTTTCTTGGTGGTGACAACTTTATGGTTATCTCTAACACCGTAACAAAAAATAAAGTTTCTCTAATAATTAGTAAAATCTATGAAAGTCAAAACATCAAACTAAACTGCGGGATCGGGGTTGCGCGTACTGGTAGAAAAGCAGTACAAGCTGCAACTGAAGCCTTAGATACAATTCGTAATTTAAGAGATCAAGGAAAAATTCAACATATATTCGAAATAAAATGGATCTAATTATTAGGAACATTAGTCTATTTTTTGGAGAAAATCTCGATTATATAGATAAAGGGTACATAATCATTAAGAGGGGAATAATTAAACGTGTTGGCAGTGGAGATTATGAAGGAGGATATGATGACCCGATTTATGAAGGAGAAGGTATACTTGCATGCCCTGGATTTATTAATGCTCACACGCATATTGGTGATTCTTTTGGAAAGGATATAGGTATTGATTCATCCTTTGAGACTAGAATTCATCCAATTCATGGTATCAAAAATAAGATTTTACAAAAGAGCGAGCGAAAACATCTAATCAATTTTATGAGAAGTTCTGCGATATCTATGATGAGAAATGGCGTAGTAGTATTTGCAGATTTCAGAGAAGGTGGATTACAAGGAATAGATCAAATTAAAGAAGCGACATCAGGATTATCTATCAAAAGTATTGTCTTAGGTAGACCAGAGTCCTACTACGATATTTCGCGAGATTTTTACAAAAATCGAAAATTTACACCGGACGTAATAAAATTGATTTGTAACATTCTGAATTTCGCTGATGGGTTAGGCATCAGTGGAGCGAATGAAAATACTGACAGTTCATTGAACCAATATAGAGAAATTATTCAGAAAAAATCTTTGAAAAAAAAATACTTAATAGGGATTCATGCTTCTGAATCACTTGAAACAGAAAAAAAGTCAATTACCGTAACGGGGAAAAGCGAAGTGCAAAGAATAATCGGAAACCTTTCACCAAACTTTATCGTTCATTTAACAAATGCATCTGATCTGGACATCAAAATTGTTGCAAAGAAAAAAATTGGAATTGTCGTTTGTCCAAGAGCAAATGGTACGTTGGGGGTGGGAATACCAAAGATTGCCAAGATGCTAAGCCATGGATGTTGTATTGGCATTGGAACAGACAACATTATGATTAATTCACCAGATATGTTTCGTGAATTAGATTATATCTGGAAACTAACCAGAACATTGGAGAATAAGCCAGTTCCTCCAAGAGAAATCTTAAAAATGGCGACTGTCAATGGGGCAAAAATTCTTGGCATTAATTCCGGGGCTATAGTAACCGGTAGATCTGCAGATATGATTTTTATCGACAAGAATAATTTGGATATTTCACCGATGCATGACCCGCATACTTCTATAGTACATAGAGCAAATCCAAATACGATACTCAATGTTATGATAGATGGTAAATTTGTCGATGGGGACATAATTTAATTGTATGTAATCTTAAATGCGGCGATGTCAATAGATGGTAAGATTTCTACTAGAAAGAACGATTCGGCAATTTCATCTAAACTAGATTTGGTACGGGTTCACAAGTTAAGATCAACAGTTGATGGTATTATGATTGGAATATCCACAGTGTTGGAGGATGATCCTATGTTAAATGTAAGGTATTCAACCACAGGGATGAAGAATCCGACAAGAATCATAATTGATTCAAAAGCAAGAATTCCATTAAATTCACGTATTATTGATTCATCAAACAAAATTCAAACCATCATAGCTGTAACACATAATGCTTCTTCAAGGAAAATTAAAGAAATACAAAAGAAAGGGGCGCAAGTACTAGTATATGGAAATGGAAAAGTGAATCTTAGAAATTTATTCCAACAATTAGAAAAAATGGGCCTTAAAAAAATAATTGTTGAGGGAGGTGGAGAAATAAACTGGTCAGTATTGAAATTAGGTCTTGTCAACGAATTAGTTGTGACAATATCACCTGTCATTATTGGTGGAAGAGACGCAAAAACATTGGTTGAAGGCAAGGGATTTACAAATATCTCTGATGGCATTAAAATGAAACTATCAAACACAATAATACAAAATAAAAATGAAATTGTTTTATTTTATAAGCTACGATGAACTTTGATCTTTTGAACTAATATCTAACAAAATCTGCTCTATTTTGTATCTTAGGGCATCTTTAACCTTCTCATTATCTACCATATTTAGTGGATTTTTGCAGTTTGGACATTTGAAGAATAGTTCCATTGCGTAATCAAATTTTATTCTTGGACAACCTGTATTTCCACAATGATAAAATTCTGAAGATTCTTCATATTCCAAGCGTTTCTGAAGTCTATCCAAAATCTTTTTTTTCTGATTTTCGATAAAATTTTCTGCTTGATCTCTTTTTGCTCTCCATCGATACACAAACCAACCTTTTTTTTCGTCCTTAACTCTAATGCCAGTAATTAAGGCCTTACCAAACATGTCATACAGTACCTTCCTTATTATATTAATCCGCATACCTGTAGCGCCCGCTATCTCTTCGTCAGTAGCATCTTCAGTATTCAACAAGGCCTTTGCGACTTTATGATATTCTTCTCCACCTATGAGATTGGCTATCTTAACAAATGGGTCTTCACTTTCAGTTGAATGCATCCAAGTAATTATGTGTCTTTTTTAGTTATATATTTACCGTTAATGCGAAAATAACTAAATTTTGGTAAGAACAGCAATAATGAAATAGCTCGATAAAGTTGGTCAATCTTGCGTTATCCAATCAGAATTTGACATAAATATTCAAAATGAAAGATGAAGCCGATTATTTCTAATTTGACAAACTACGGATTTATTTAATAATTAAATTATGGAAATTTGTAGAATAAACTTAAATTTATTCCAAATTTTGGGACTAATTTGATATCAGTAATTTAAAATCAAATACCAATATATATAATATTTAATTACATATTAGGTTCTTTAATTACCCTAAGATCTCCGTTATTCATGATCTCGATTCCCATGATTTTCAGTATTCTTCTGGCATCGTCTTCTGCCTCCCTCTCAATAATATTTCTTGCCATTTTTAGTCTATATCTTGGTATCCAATGTTGTCCTATCTTATACTTCCCACGAATTTGGTCTGGTACAACCTTCAAAACCGTTACTTCCCTAACTGATCCCTTGTTCGAGGAAAGTAACTCATAGCCTCCTTCTTTTTGATATTTATTCATTAATGCGTTTAAAGCGTTTGCCTTTTCATCTGGATCTTGGACAATAGCAGCATTTCCTTTGATCACGACGCTAATATACAATGTGTCTGCCTGTGAAGCATCGGTCGGATGAAAATAATATGATGGTAAAAAACAAACATAAGAATCAACTTCAAATCCAACCTTTGAGTTTCTTTTGATATTTTCTATTTTCTCTCCAATTGGATGAGAGTGCATATATACTGCACCAATATTTTTAGTATCTGATTGAGTATCAATTAAGTCATTCTTAACATAAACAAAATTCATTGGAATTATTTGTGGATAACCTTGTTCATCAATCGATGCAACTCTACCAACTCTTTCTTCATCTAGAAATTTAATCATATTAGATAAGGATTTTATTTCCAACTTTGGTATTAGCTGCATATCTAGATTTGTGCTCTAGTGGTATAATTAAATTACTAAATTTAATTTCACTTATTCCCCTTTGTGAGGTAGTTTAATCCGAAAATTTTTTAATCATCTCTCACCACTTTATCTATGAAAGATAAAAAAACTGTGTTGGTCACCGGATGTTCTTCTGGAATAGGATATGCCACATGTCTTGTGTTTGCGCGTAACAACTTTACGACCTATGGTTCTGTGAGAGAGTTATCAAAAGCTGAAAGAATTCAAGAAATAACAAATAAAGAAAAACTACCTCTCAAAATAATACGACTTGATGTAAACGAGGATGAATCTATCAGAATAGCTATCCAAAAGATAATTTCTGACTCAGGAAGAATTGATATTCTAATAAATAATGCCGGTTATGGTCTGTTTGGTCCTATTGAAGAGATTTCCATTAAAGAAATTAAGGAACAATTTGAAACCAATTTTTTTGGAACAATCAGACTTATAAAGGCAATAGTTCCCATAATGAGGAAACAACGAAATGGAACTATTGTAAATATTAGTTCAATGGTTGGAAGATTTGGCGTTCCACTTAATGCTGCATATGTGTCTAGCAAATTTGCATTAGAAGGACTCTCTGAGTCTATTTCATTTGAGCTAGACGAATTTGGAATAAAGGTTATACTTGTTGAACCAGGAGTTATCCAAACTGATTTTTTTCAGAATCTAAAGATCAAGGGAAATGATACTAAGTCACCGTATTATAAATTAATGGACAAGAGAATAGCATTTTTAAAAGCGGCTATGAAAAATAGCGTATCTTCTAGTGATCAAGTTGCGAACACCATCCTCCATGCAGTGAATTCTAGAGACCCTGATATGCGATATATAATTGGAAATGATGCCACAAATTCCATTCATATGAGAAACTCATTATCTGACAGAGAATTCATGAAGTGGATTAAAGATGGTATGTTTCATGGTAAGGGATTTGCAAGGTAAAAGGTCATCAATTTAGTGTTCTTTTTCTAGATATTTACGGACACCAGTCATTATGGGGTCAAGATACCTAGATAACGAAATTGACAAAAGAGCGATTCCAGCTCCTAATAATGCACCGCCTATCACATCAAAGAAATGATGGTCACCGACATAAATTCTGGATATACAAACAAGTGCTGCCTCACATGCAAGTATTATAGTAAATGCTAGCTCTTTTTCCCTTCGAAATAGTATAATTAGTGTCAATGCCCCCGCAGCAACGATAGAAGCATGACCTGATGGATATGCAAAATCTGTTTTCTCAGGAATATGAATTTCCAGTCTTTCCACTGGCGGACGGTTTCTTTCGAATAAATTCTTAAATAATGTGTTTAGTGGTATTATAATCAAAAATGAAATGACGATAATTACAGCAATTTTTTTTCCTTTCCAACCTGCAAAAATACTCATAAACACAATCAAAGCCAACCACACTATTTCTCTGCCATACATTGACATTAAAATCATAAAATCATCTGTAAGATTAGAGCCAGAGTTATAGATGAGTGATGAGATTGATTCATCGAAGGCAATAATAGATGGAACTTGGTATCCGAATTTGGGAGAAACCGCAATACCCATTATTATGAATACCGCAATGCACATAATTGTCATGATTACATATTTCAACACAACACCATAATATGAGATACAATATATTTCATTTTAGTATAAAAAATCATATAATAAACTGTCTTTATTTCCAGACAATTCCGCACCTATCTATAGAACAAATCTGTCTCTAAAAAAAGATTCGACTTAGCTTTTGAGTATACTTGAGTATGTATTTTACTTTCCTTTTATTTTTCTTTTTTTTTAGTTAAATTTTATTGATTGTCTTTTTCATTTTATACAAACTCAGTTAACGTGGTTTGCTTTTCTTTTTCCCTAGTTTTCCGCTCTTAGACTTATGATAAGTTTTTCATATTTTTTCAGCTATTGCTAGATATTCCTTGTTTATCATTAAATAAAGATGCGATAACATTCGCTCTAGTTTCCGCTACTAACTAGTTTGTTCTGTATCAAGTGAGTATTCTTTTGCTTACATCCATGTAGGATTTTTTTGTACTATTTTTCAGTTTTATATAATGGAAAATAATGCGGAATTTATATCCTGAATAATATTAGGATTTTTCCCTCCAAGTTCATATAAACCAAAACCTTCTGTAGGAACTAAATGATCTTACGTTCAAAGACCTTACTTCTCCTTTCAATAGTTCTGTTGATCGGAACGGTATTTGGTGCAAGTGCAACAAACGCAAGTGCAACAAACGCATTCGCCGATGACCCATTCAAAAATATAGGGGGAATTGACGACGATAGTTTCCCTGTTGGCTTTGTTGACAAGTTAAAGGTTATTTTCTATTCCCATTGAATGATGAAAAATTAATAAAATCCCATTCTTCTTGTTCTTCCGTTTGCTGTTCAAGTGCATTACTGTTTTTAAGTATTCTTTACTTAAATTCATATGCCTTCAATCCTAGCCTTAGAGCATCAAAGTACGTAAGGTTAAATATTCCTGTTATAATTTTAAATCAAAATTTAGAAAGAATACATACATTTTCGAGCATGGGACTTTCTATTAAATAGAAAGTATTATGTGGTTGAAAGCCTGAAGGAGATATCGGCATGAGAAAAATTGTCGTAAACACCTTCATAACGCTTGATGGTGTCATGCAAGCTCCGGGCGGACCCGAAGAAGATCCCACGGGCGGCTTCAAGTATGGCGGCTGGTCAGTCAACTACTGGGATGAAATGATGGCCAAGGTCATGATGGATGAGGTGATGCCAAAACCTTTTGACCTCTTACTTGGACGGAAGACGTACGATATATTCGCGGCTTATTGGCCATTTGTCAAAAATGATCCAGACAAGCTGAAAACAATGATCGCAGACAAACTGAACAATGCGAGGAAATATGTCGTCTCAAAAACGCTTACTAAAGCTGATTGGGAAAACTCTACGCTCATCATAGGTGACGTTGTGAAAGAAATCATCGAGCTCAAAAAACAAGATGGTCCCGAAATTCAAGTCCATGGAAGTGGCAATCTTATCCAGACGCTTTTGAAGAATGGCCTCATTGATGAGTTTCACGTGTGGACCTTCCCTCTTACTATCGGCACTGGGAAGCAACTTTTTGGTGGAGGAACACTCCCTGCTGGTTTAAAACTGCTTGACTGCAAAATATCCACAACAGGCGTCATCATTGCCACTTATGCGAACAATGGAAAGTTCAAGACCGGTTCACTTGAACTCGAAAACCCCTCAGAGGCAGAACTCATTCGCCGAAAACGACTTGAAGAGGAAGGATATTAGTCGATTAGAACGTTGTGGTGATGCCGACTTGATATCAAGGAGCTTCATTACGAGTGACCCCGACGAAGATTGAAGAACCTTTACGAGAGCCTAGCAGACAAACCGAACGGCATTGCTCAAAATGCAGTCACCCTGTAGCACAGCCCGTGCCAAAGATAATCGTTCAAAATGATTGGATACTATTGTCAAGGCTTGTACATTCTCGGACACTTTTAACTGCTGAAAATTTGAAGATCCAAGTTTACTATTCACAGTAACTAAAATATTTCATTTTTCGCATGTTATCTTTAATATCACGGTCAATATTGTTAGTTCGGCCCGTCGGTACTCACGATGCTATCGGTTCTAAATTAGGATTCTGAATATAACTATGGAATGCCAAGCTTTAAAGATTTCCTTTTTGGATTTCGAAGTTCTCTAGTCTAAGTTCGGCGATTCCAGTAACCCTAGCAGTTCTATTAGTAGACTCAGAATAGTAGTAGATTAAATTCTTTAAAGTTTTACCATGAATTTATTGTTGCATTCAGGACAAATGAACAATGCCGTGGCGTGCGGCCTCGAAGCATGATATTTGTGGCTCACCAAGTTCTATGATTGTTATAAAAAATTATCTGGCGTATAAAGTGTTCTCTTTTCCGATTGTTTTTGTTAACTTATGCTCGCATTCAGTTCCTTCTGGAGGATTTAACTCGTTTGCAGAAACACAAGCATTGATCAGATGTATCAGTTCCTCTAGCCAATAAACTATAAAAGACTTAGACTGATGGGAGGTGATGATAACCACACCAAGAAGAGTTCCTCCCATCAGTACCGGTGAGACGGTAATATGATATTTTGATTAATAGACAATAAATAATTAACTTATTTTTTAGAAATTTTTTTAATAGAAACCATGATATCGTCCTTCTCATTTTTTTTAATACAGATCAATTAAAAAAAAATTAATCGATGTGGTATATGTTAAAGTGTGACCATATGGATAGCGAAATTCTAACCGCTATTAAAAGGCAGATCCCTTTTCTAATTGGAAGTACAGTAACCGGAGTAATTATGACTTACTATCTGGGCTTTCCCGTTACTATCATAGTAAATTCTATTATCTGGTTCTTGATTTCGTATATTACGTACAGGCGACTTTGGAAAAAGAATGGCTTAACAGACCAAAAAATTCTTCTAAGATATTTTCTAACCAAAATAAATTTCTACCAAAAGCGCCGAGCGTAGAAAGAGGTCCGATCAACAGGTCTTGACTTCTGTCGTATCATGCTAAAAGCGGTAAGATTTAATCTTACAAATGGTAACAAAGATGAAAGGTACGCATCAGACTAGAGCATATAAATCGCAAAATATTGTGACTAAAATCAACAAACTGAGGAATTGCTAGTTTCTTTTGTGAATTGTCTTTTCAGAACTAGTTTATACGTTAAATAAGTACGAACGGTTTCCAACGTATATCTTAAAAAAGTAAAGATTAAACCGGGTCACCTGAACTGGCCTGGTTCTTATCTCTTTTGACCGCAGTAGGTTCGTGTTCTGCAATATCTTCTGGGTTCATCGGTTCATTTCCACCTTTTTCATTCTCTCTATTTTCATTTTCATTGTTTGAACCTGTATATGTATCAGGATCAGTAACTTTCTCTGCAGAATCTTCAACTTTGCCTGCGGCTTTTTTAACTCCTTCTTTTACCTTATCGAATGTGTCTTCCACAATAAGTGAGCCACAACAAGTTATTTAACACTTCAATAGAAGGTAATTAGGCTCTATTCACTCATCATCAAGTTGGTAGGATGAACTTGATTTGTAATTTCTCGGCATAACTACTTATTGGTAATTGGTTTCTGAGAACTTGTCTATAATGCCTACTTATGATTATACAGCTCGCATTTTCCTATTTTTCTAGCCAATGGACTCTGGGTTTGCACCAAGGACATAACCATTAAATGGTACTCTTCTATTAGTCATGATCTGAATAGTCTTCAGTCCCACATTACAGAATAGATTGAACCATAACCTCACAAGGGTTTAATTTTGATGCAGGCGCGAGCTTTTAATCTTTATATGAAATGTTGCTATACGAAGTTTATATGAACGAAATAGTAGATTGGGACAAGATTATAAAAAAGGAAGCAAGGGGACTGGATGACTACGATTTGGGTGAGGTCCAAGACTTAAATGAAGAATTTGTAGTAACAAAAAGAGGAGTTGTTGATAAAGATAAGTTTTATCTACCTAGAAGCAAAGCTGTAAAGTTCGACGGAGATAAAGTCTGGTTCAGTGTTACTAAAGATGAGGCAAAGGCATACAAGCATGATTAGTCCTTAAGGTTGATTACAACTAGGCAGGATTAGTTTGTTTATTGATGAACAAGAAACAACCAACAACGCTGCCAGCTGCCTGTGCTTAATCTTATTTACAACCGTGCCATGCGCTATAAAAAGAGTTAGATAAAATCTTCTAGGATTCTTTTTTTGTTATTAATTCCTAGTTCAAAACCCTCAAGCTTTTATCAAGTTTATTGCCCATAGCTAGCTTACAAATATGACATCCGGAACACCTATCGATAACGTCTCCAAGCTATTAGAAGTGTTGGATAAACATATCAAGGAAGAAAGTTGCCCACATAGTCCCAAGGAACTTAAAGAATATGAGAAATTATTATAGGTTAAACAAATACAAAAGTTAAAACCTACATTCTATTACAATACCCAACAACCTACTTTTAGCACTAATATCGTTACGCATCCCTCGGGCCCGAAAATTATGTCAAAATTGATTCACAAGCCTATTCAGAGTCTAATAAGTTAGCACTAGAGCAAAAAGTTAGCATCAGTTTAAATATATGAATGACGTCGATACAGTTATGGAACTACAAAAAATAGATAATACACCAAAAATGCTGATAGTATACTGCACACTTGCGGGATTGATATCAGCTGTGATAATTTCGGGACTACTAGAAGTCATAGACTTTGCATCGGGTACACCAAACGGAACTTTTTTTGCCGTATTAGGATTATCACTAGGTTTTAACGATCCCGCCTCCGCTCAATACATTGGATTGGGATTGCATATATTGACTGGTGCTGTAGCTGGTAACATATTTGGACAAGTAGCACTATTCTGGCGAAAACTAATTCCATACAACATGAAAAGAGGGGTATCTTTTGGATTAATGCTCGGGATATCTTTATGGGCAGTACTGTTCGTACCGTTAGCAACATTTGGAATTCAACCAAAATTAGATACATTCATGATCACGGACGCGAATAGCTATGCGCACTCCATAGCAAATCACTTTGCCGGACTGTATTATTTTGTATTAGGAGCATCATTACTATTCCATCTAGTTTATGGCGCTGTCTTTGGATTACTGGCAGGTAGAATGACAGGAGTAAAGCTCTCAACGCGAAAGCTCATCAATGCCAGAATCATCGAATAAGGGGGGAATTAGTCAATACTCCGAGTTTTTAAATCGAAAATAAGGCGCGCAAAATGACTTCGTCGAAACTGTTAGTAAATGAGATAGACGCATACGACTTGGAACCAAACAAACTAGATATGAGTACAGTTAACAGTATCGATACAAACAAGCAAAAGAAAATTAGGATCCTAGTCTCTGGGGCAAGTGGATTTATTGGTCGCAGACTTGTTAGAAGGTTGCTGGTCTCACCCAGCACAACCAATTGGAGTATAAGATGTATGACAAGAAAAGCACATTCACTTTCAAGCTATTTTCAGAATAACAGAGATAATTTGGAATTTGTGCAAGCCGATGTTCAAAACTATGCTGAATTAGTAAAGGCATTAACTGGTGTTGATGTTGCATTTTATCTTATACACTCGATGGAAGGATCGTCAAAGGAATGGAAAAAATTCGCTGAGCGTGATAGAGTTGCTGCAGAAAATTTTGCTCGGGCAGTGAATGAAGCCGGGGTATCGAGAGTTATTTATCTTGGGGGCCTAACATATGCACCCGAACAAGAATTATCCAAACATATGCGAAGTAGAACAGAGGTAGGGGAAGTTCTAAAAAAATCTAATGCTGCTATTACAATATTTAGAGCAGCTGTCATTTTGGGGCAAGGAGGCGGATCTTTTCAAATGTTGCAATATCTTGTAGAAAGGTTACCTTTGATGGTATGTCCAAAATGGGTATTGACCAAATGTCAACCCATTGCGGTTGATGATGTAGTAGAATATCTGGTCAGATCTATAGAAACGAATGAAACAAAGTCCAAAACATTCGATATCGGTGGACCGGAGGTCCTCTCTTACTTGGATATGATGCGACGATATAGTAATACTCTCAAAAAATCGATTAAAATCATTATCATTCCATTCTTAACACCAAGACTTTCTTCTTACTGGGTTGATCTCATAACACCTGTGAAAGCATCTCTTGCACGGCCCCTTATCGACAGTCTCAGACATGAGGCAATAGTAAAAGACAATTCTATTGCATACATCATCCCACTTCGTTTAAAGAACTTTGAAAACTCAATTAAAATAGCAAGGAATGAGCAAACTGAAAATGAGAGAATAATCAAAAAAGAGCGAGCATCTTCATGTTTGAATAAACGAATATTATTAGCCTCTACTATTGCGCTGGCAATTGTGGGATTTACGTACTACTTGTTGGATGCGAGAATAGAAATCTTTCAGCCCATATGGGTGGTATTGGCAGGCCTTTGGTGTTTTGGTATAGCTTTTTCAATATTCTTTATACATAAAGGTGCTAGACTAGGGTCAATAGTAGCGGGGATGATTGGATGGGTTACATTGACATTTTGGCTCCTTGATAATTTCTATCTGATATTTGGGACGTCAGTTCTTGCATCACCGCCAGGATATGTCATGACAATTCGAAATTGCATAGGCGCAGCAATAGCAGGTCTGGTTATTGCCTCTTCCCACAATCTGTTTCACAAGATACGAATTCACTGTCTTTAGTAAGTGTTAAAAATGTTTAAACATGGAAAGGTCATTTGCTTACGAACGTCGACAACTTCACGTAAATCGATTACTTATTCCGCTCTTTATTAGGGGATCAAGTGTACTAGATTGGTATTTATCAGAGATAAAAAAGTGAAAGGCCATTCATATGCTTATCTTGTAAGGAGCGTATGGGATAACAGGAATGGAAGAGTAAAACAAGAGATTGTTAAATATCTGGGTAGATCTTCTAAAGTAGCACTTGAGGATATCCCAAAAGAGTTTCAAAATGACCCAAACGTAGTTACGTTTATTGCTTGTCATTCTTCGGATGCAGAAAAAATGGAATTTACCATGAAAGAGGAAATGCTGGAGCTTCTCATAAGAAATGATACCAATTCTCTGGTTGATATATTTGAGAGATATTCACAAATTTTTGGACTTGTTAAGTTCTACGAGAGATTGTTGGCCCCTGTGATGTACAAGGTGGGAGAGTTGTGGAAGGACGGTAGACTGGATGTCGCCACTGAACATGTCTGTAGTAATGCTGCGCATACACTTGTAAAAATAATAAATGAAAGGGTCTCAAGGAATCCTGTGGCGAAAAGAAAAGCTCTCAAGATATTGATATGCACACCTGAAGGTGAATATCACAGTTTAGGATGTATGGTAATCGAATCTTTTCTAAGAAGCAAAGGATATTCCGTCTCCAACATTGCACCTTCTGTTCCTTCTAACGCAATCATAGCTTTTGCAGGTAAATTTAATCCTGATTTGATTATGATCTCAATTACTTTAGGCGAGAATATTGGCGCTACAAATAAATTGATAAATAAAATATTAGAGTCAAGGATAAGTGTTCCTCCTATACTAGTTGGTGGTATCGGAATTGAATCAATAACAATAAAAAACCAAAATGATAAACTCAAAAAAGTAAAATTTTTGAAAGGGATAAAGTTAAGTGGTATTCTTCCCAGTATCAGAGAAGTTACAAAAGACGGACCATAAGTTAGTGAAACAACTATAAAATGATTTTTACAGGAGCAGATGCTATTTTTAGTGGTCTTGTTGCAGGAATAGTAGCTACAGCGGTAATGACAGTGACCGAAATCCCGTCATGGAGAAAATGGGGATTGCTGGGAGTATTTGAATGGCATGAAAATCAATTACTTTCTATAAGATTTTTCCACGTTCCTCGGAATAAACTTGATTTCAAGTATATTTTCTTTCTGCATTTCCTAAATGGATCATTGGCAGGTATCGCGTTTCCATTGATACTATCAATTCTCGACATTCCTATTACGCGGGATTACACCTTGATGTTATCTGTGATGTATGGATTTGTTCTTTGGATTGCCACACTTGTACCAATTCACAAGCCAATAACGGGGCATTCTTTGTGGAATCATAAGTTAGGCCATTTACCTTCAATTGCCAGTCTTATGGGTCATTTGATATATGGATTAGTATTAGGTATTGTAATAATGATAAACTACTAACTTCTCAAATTGGTGAAATAATAAAGATATGAGAATCTGGGACATTCCTGCAAATAAATTATGCACGAAACATCTTCTTGGTGAGCACATTGAATTGCACCGGAGATAAAACTAAATCTGTAAGAGTTTTAGACTTTTTTGAGAATTAGAAACAACACATCAGTTAGTTAATGTAATCATATCAGATAAATGGGAATGGCGTTTTTGACAAAATAATCGTGTTCAAACGTAATTGGTGCTATAAGGAGGACATTAAATAAGAATCTGAGAAGGACAACAATTACAATTATTACAATTATAACAAGAGCAATATAGACGAGGGTGTTTAGCACCATGTTAATCTAATGTGCATTATCGTTTAAATTGAGTTTAAACTATCCACATAGTAAGAATTTGCAATGTTCCGCTAAGAGGTCAATATTGGGCTTGGCTGATTTCCGGTGTTACTTTCTGTTACCACAGATGTAATGGTTAAAAGGAATGTTGCGAGAGTTATTTTAGAAATGTCGGAAAACCAGTTTAAATGTGATTGTGGAGCATCCTTCAAAAGCCAGGCGGAATTAGATGATCATAACCGTAACGCACATGGAGGATAATCTTTTTTTCTATTATTAAATTTTCAAAAAAGATATCTGAAATTAAAAAGATGGGGTAGAAAAGGTGAAAGATGAAGATATCAAAAGAGAGTTAAGACGAGGAAATATTCTCGCAAATGGTTGAATGGGTAAAGATGATGGGATCCACCATCCTGTCAAATGTTTGCTAAGTGAATTATACTACTTGATATTGTTTAAGGAAACTAGTTCGCGCTATCGTGTTCAGACGTTAGATAAAAAATATCCAACCTTTATATCAAATGTTGGACCATATATGTTATGGCTAATATAACAAACTGGGATGATATCCTAAAAAAAGAAGCGCGAGGTACGAATGATTATGATTTGGGTGAAGTACATGAGATTGAACCCGAAATTGTTGTTACTAAAAAGGGAGTAGTAGACAAAGATAAATTTTATTTACCAAAAAATCTAGTCGAACGCTTTGATGGACACAAAGTGTGGTTTAAAATTACAAAGGAAGACGCACAGAATTATCGCAAGGATTAATTTCTTGCCCTAATTCGAGCAGAACTTACCTCTGTTTTTTAATACATTAATATAAATTTCTGGATACAAAACCGTAGCAAAACAAAATATTAGTAACATAACGTGGAACCACATTTCTTTACCCTTCAGTATTTCACTATCTCTATTTGGAATGCAGTTTTAAAAAAATGAGAGAAGATTTCTATGTTCTCGTTTATGCACAATTATTGCATACGTATTTGACTCGATCCTCTAGGTATTTTTGCTGTAATTCAACGTTCTTTGTTCCACATAGGTCTCATGTTCCTCGCATCGGACATAACAGTACTATAAACTGTATATCAATTAGATCTATTGTTTCTCCTTTCAATCCCGATTATATAATAATTCTGAAAGAAGATTATGCATTACTTTGTAATGGAATAGCATATTATTATATTTGATTAGATAAGTAGAAGGATTTTTGATGGAGACTAATTTAAATAACTTGTTACTCATATAATAGTATGAGTACGAAAGCAAAGAGTACGAAAGCAAAGAGTACGAAAGCAAAGAGTACGAAAGCAAAGAGTACGAAAGCAAAGAGTACGAGTACGAAAGCAAAGAGTACGAGTACGAAAGCAAAGAGTACGAGTACGAAAGCAAAGAGTACGAGTACGAAAGCAAAGAGTACCAAGGCAAGGGAAAAGGGCGACCAAGGTTCAGGTAAATTAAAGGCAGGTGCTGAAGTAGGAGTGGAAAAAGGCGGCCGTACTTTGGGTAAATTTAAGGGAGGTACTGAAGTAGGAGTCGAAAACGAAGACCAAGGTTCAGGTAAATTAAAGGCAGGTGCTGAAGTAGGATTGGAAAGTGATTCTTTAGATGAGATAAAGGAAGCAGCGCACGATACTTTAGATAATATAAAGTCAGGATTTAAGGTGGCTAGAAAAAAAATCTCAGATCTATGACTAGTAGGAATCGACGCTTGAAAACTTCATCAGTTTCCAATCTTCCCCATTGATTAGTCGTTATCTTTGCCAGTCATTCCTCACATTTACAGATCCCATCTTAGCATTAAAACATTTTTCTATTAATAAGAACAAATATGTCCTCATAATTTCCGATCTATAAGTATTATAAAGTGATAAGGGAAGAAAAGACTATAGTGAAAGGAAGAGGATAATGATAATTGAAAACGATTATCTCCTATAATACAAACGAAATAAAAACTGAAGGTTCGCTTGAAGATCTTGGAAATGGCTACAATACGTGGATAGACCTAGTGTCTCCTGAACGTGAGGAATTTCTCAGTTTGGCTAATAAATTCAAATTAAATAAAGAGGCTGTAGAAACATACTTGAATAATTCCAAGAATCCAGAAATTCGTATGTTAGATAACCATACCTTCACCATAATGTCAGAGTTGAGAAATAAGGATCCGGAAACTCTTGTCATTGAACCAATATACTTCTTTCTTGGAAGACACTGGCTGATTACTATCCACTCAAAAGATCTCAATCTTAAAGAACTAGTAGAAAGGCTATTGAAGGTAAAAAATGAGAAAATTAAAGAATCTCAAATTGACGCACTTTATTACAATATATTGGCTGAGATTGTTACCAAGTATGAACGACTTTTGACTGCGTTGGAACTGTCAATAAATGAGTATCAAAGGCAATCATTTGTCAGACCATTGCCATCAATATTTGAACGGATTGAGATATTATCTAGAGAGACAATAATTCTGAGAAGACATTTTTGGCGAGTTAGAAACGTGATAAACTTTCTAGTTCATAATGAACAAGACAAGGAAGAAATCAAATACATAGAAATGGTAAATGATGACATTTCTCAATTAATTGATTTCGTCGAGTCATTCCAAGATACCATTAATTCGATTCGAGAATTGTATGTTGCAAAAGTATCGCTCCAAATTAATGATACCATGCGAATTCTGACCATTTTTACAGTGATATTACTTCCTCTGACTCTTATAGCGGGTATATTTGGTATGAATGGTGTCGATCTTCAAAACCTTGAAACTTTATCAACTGGATTTTTTGCAGTATTTGCTATAATGGTTGTTATTGCTATCGGATTGCTACTCTTCTTTATCAAAAAGCAATGGTTGTTCGCAAAAGTGAGTCGTGAGGGAGAAGGTTCGCACTATGAACAAGCACGCGAACAGAAAAACCACGATTTCAAACAAGACAACTGAGTACTGCTCAGATCTCTTATATTGAGCAGAAAAGATCTTCATTGTCAGAACTGTATTTCCTTGTCTTAGCACCCTCTTTTGTCACTTTTGCGAAGCTTAACGTTACGAGATAAATAAATGAAATTTTCACGTTTATCGCTTATTTTTAATCGAACTTATGCTTTAATATTCTACGACTAGTCGGAGGAAATGAACGGTAGAATGTTATTTAGATGAACTCCGAGTATCTGAATTGGTCTAAAATAAGCCGCTTCAGACATGAGTCTGAATATTTGAAAGTAATTTTAATAGTCGTTTAGCCATAAATAAACCATCATATCCTGATT
>Ga0193735_1000076_pt1 | contig 31970 bp, 34 predicted proteins | sample U1m2metaG_FD_145080 | JGI IMG/M metagenome (GOLD analysis project Ga0193735, IMG submission 145080) | Soil microbial communities from a riparian zone of the East river system, Colorado, United States - U1m2 | ecosystem: Environmental > Terrestrial > Soil > Riparian zone | place: USA: East River... | reverse complement strand
CGCAGAAACCAACTTTGATTCACGAGCCTGGCATCATTCTGTTGGCGATGGCGAACTGGAAGGCGCCGGCGACGCAGCCGGGATAATGATGCTCTGTCCAGCCTGCAGCTTACGGCCATCTTCGATATGATTGGCGTTTTGCAGTTCGTCCACAGTCACTTTGTACATTTTCGCGATAGAAGTGAGGGTCTCGCCACGTGCGACGATGTGCGTGTTTCCGCTAGCCGGATGCGATGGAGACCCGGCTTCGGTGGTAGGCGCAGTTGTCGAAGGCGTACTTTCTCCGATCATTACGCCCGGGCGCATGTGTGCGATTTGCTGTTCCAGCTTGAGGATCTCCTGAGAAAGCGCGTCAATCTTGGCGTTCTGTTCGTCTATCTTTTTCGCCAGCGCTTCAAGTTGAGCGTTATCATCTGATTTGCGAGACTTCGACGCGGGCGTTTGAGCAGAAGCAACGCAAAGCAACCCAAAAAGGAGTGTCGCGCAAAAAATCAATGCGAGCTTCATCGGGGCAAAACTCTGCCATCAGCAGATTTGTCTGGCAAGCGTCATCAAAAGCGAAGCGTGCAGCTTGCCTTTCCAATATTTGCTCTTAGATTTTTTTATGCCTGAGCGCATTCAGAAGCCGGTGGAACCGGCTCCGTGGGGTCCAAAACAAGGCGATGGTGGAGGTCCACGTCCACCGGACGTTTCGCGGCCGGACACGAAGGATCTTTTGAAAAAAATGCGCAAGGTGGACCCCAATCAATCCAAGCGCTATCGCCAGCGCACCGGCCAATAATGGAGCGCTCCCAGGTGGCGTTTGACCAGAATTTTTCTGGCGCAGCGGGCGATTTCCCCGCGCTGCTGCGGCGCAAAGGTTTGCTGGCTTCGGCGGCTGCGAATCCGCTACCGCAAGCGGCAGTACCTCAGAAAACGTGGCAACCAACCGAGGCAACCACAATTCTCGCTTTCAAATTTTCCGGAGGCGTGCTGGTGGCGGGCGACCGCCGTGCGACTGCTGGCAACACCGTCGTGTACGATCGCGCGGACAAGGTTTTGGAAATCGACCGGCACTCAATCATGGCCATTGCCGGCGTGCCAGCGACGGCGTGGGAAATGGCGCGTGTGCTCGAACACTCGTTTCAATATTTTCGGCGAACGCAGCTGCAGGAAATGAGCGTCGACGGCAAAGTGCGCGCTCTATCCAAGCTGTTGCGTGACAATTTCGGGTTTGTCATGCAGGGCGTAGGAGTCGTGGTGCCGATCTTCGCGACCTACGATTCTCATCCGAAGCCTGAGGCGCGCCTTTATTTTTACGATGCGATGGGGGCGCAATTTGAAGTGACCGATTACGCGGCAACGGGATCGGGGTCGCCGGCGGTGCGTGGCATTCTTTATTACGAAAACAACTGGGGTGCGAAACCACTGCGGGAGTTAAGCGAAGACCAAGCAGTGTCGATCGCGTTGCGTGCATTGGATACCGCTGCGGAATCCGACACATCAACCGGTGGCGTAGATCGCAGCGGAAAGATTTATCCACTGATCAAGACCGTATCGGGCGAAGGCATCACTACTTTGCCGGAGAGCAAAATTGCTGCGGTGTTCAAGGAAACCGTCGCATGATTGAAGAACCGTATCGTTGGGTCGAAGCGATTGCTAATCGCCGTGAGTACATCGAAGCGCAGCTTGCTCCCGGCAGTCCGATCGCGGCGCTCGGGTATCGCGACGGCATTTTGTTTCTCACCGTCGGTCAGACGCGTCAGAAGATTTTTGAGATCTACGACCGGATTGCCATGGGTGCAATTGGCCATCCCGGAGATATCGAGCGATTGCGTATGGCGGCGATCGAATTGGCCAGTACTGAAGGCTTCACCCGAGCTGCGACAGATGTTTCACTGCGACGGCTCGTACATTACTCGCTCAGTCCGGTAATGAAGAGTGCGTTTGAACAAGTCTATGGGCCACCATATCTGGCGCGGATGCTCTTTGCCGAGGTCGGAGAACAACCGGGGGAGGATTTATTTTTACGAGTGGAGTACGATGGCGAGATCGCGACCAACGGCGCAACGTACGCGCAAACGCGACAGGACTTTGCCGCACTCAGCGGGACACAGCAATCGAGAGACCTGATGGAAGCATTTCTCGCAATTCAGCACGCGCCGGATGCCAACCTTGAGTCGGCGCTCAACTCCGCGCTCGATGCATGGAGCATCGGGCATATGACTTTACAAACCAACGATGCAAAGGAACAACCAGTGCGCGCTGCCGTTACGAAACATCGACAGGAACAACTCGCTAATGCTGGAATAGAGGCGGCATTACTTGAGCGTGACGCCGGCATGGCAATTCGTTATCGTTCGTTGGCAGACAAAGAATTACGCGCTTTGATCCGCGATTAATATATGGGAAAAAATCATCGTCCGGAAGTCACACGTGAAACCGCTTCGGAATATCCTGGCTCTCTCGGGATTGTTGCTAATGATGGCGTCTTTCGTCTGGATGCAGTTCCGCCAGACGGAAAGAGCTAAGTCCGCCGCAGAGCCGAGAACAGCGCAACCTTCAACCGCACCCGGTCCGTTCGCAGTAGTCATTCTTGATCCCGGCCACGGGGGACAGGACTCCGGGGCAATGTGCGGAGGGCTACTCGAAAAAGATCTGACTCTGGACGTAGCGCGACGAATCGATCGTTTGCTCGACTCGGAAGGAATCGCGACATTGATGACTCGCCTGGGAGACACTTACGTCTCGCTGTCTGATCGCACGGCGTTCGCTAATCGAATCAGAAATTGCATTTTCGTCAGCGTTCATTTCAACGAGGATAACAAGCCGGTCGCCAGCGGGGTGGAGACTTACTACGCCTCGCATCAAATCACTGCGGGTTCCTCTGTGGCTTCGTGGCTGCCTTTTTTATGGCGACCTCTTTCCGAGTCGCCGAATCCTGAAAGTCAAAGTCTCGCAGGATTTATTCAGGAAGCGCTGGTCGCCCGCACGCGGGCCATCAATCGGCATACACAGCCCGGACAATTTTTTGTGATCGCAAACGTGACTTCTCCTGCCGTCCTAATCGAAGGAGGATTTCTCACCAACAAAGAGGATATTTCCAAACTCGCGAGCGAAGATTACCGTGATCAGATCGCCGCAGCCGTTGCTGACGGCGTTTTGCATTATCGCGACGCGGCAAGTCAGCGTAAGCCAACGTTGGCGGTGGCAGATCCGGGAAAGCGCTGAATAGGCAAAAAAGCGAGGGCGTCAAAATAACATCAAAATGAAGGCCAAGATCGCCGCGCTGATCTTCATCGGATCGTTTATGCTGGCGCGAGCGGACCAGATGATTGAAAGCGTGCAGCAAGCCTTGAAAGACCAGGGCTTTTATTACGGCGAGATCACCGGTCAGATGAATGCGAATTTAACTGCTGCCATTCGCCGCTATCAAATTCGTAATGGGCTTCAGGTGAACGGGGAGCTCAACAGTGAGACGCTTCAATCGCTTGGAATTGACTCTTCTGCCTCCACGCAGTCCGCGGCAAAGCCGGCATCGCCCCTCCCCGCTGCACCCAAGCCTGGCGACCAATCTCCCATGCAGGGAGCGAACATGACGCCGGCACCGGTTCACCCTTTCCCGAATGCGCCGCAAGATCAACCGGTGTATCCCTCCAACCCCGTCGCCCCAGATACTTCTACGACAGGGGCGCTTGCTCGGACGCCTTTTGAAACCGCGCCGCCCGACGTGCAACGCAACGTGATAATCTCTGCTCAAATCGCGCTGGCGCAACGCGGCCTTTATCACGAGGAAGTCAATGGAATCTATGGGCCGGCAATGGAGTTTTCGCTGCGAGCGTATCAAGCACGCGCTAGAATTCCGGTGACGGGCCGCCTTGATTTGGAAACGCTCGCCGCGCTTCGCTTGTTACCACAGCCACGCCAACCATTTTACGATCCGTCGCGCAGACGTTGGCGTCCTCCGCCCGGCCCACCGATTCGCGGTGAATGGGTTCCTGAGTGACATCGCGCAAACCTAGTGGCTGGCGGCGGCACACTGGACACATGCGTTATTTAGGATTGTCGAAACTCATCGATTGCAGCTCGGCAAAGACTGTGCCGACGAAGACCTGCGCTTCAATGCGAAGCAAAAGTCGTTCGGCATCATCGGACACCCAGATCGTGGCGCGACGAAATTTCCGGTGCGGTTCTAATTGGCGATGCTTGCCAACTCGCTTGAGCTGCAAATCGAGTTTGATTGCGTTGTAGCTCCCAGCGTGCACTGATATTTTTTCCCGGCCAATTACTGTGACGGTAGCAAGGTACGCGTTCGTTGCGGGATAGGCCACGACACGGTAAACGCTGCGGTCCTTAAGCGGCTGACTGCGCAAATAAAGCATGGCTGAAAATAGATCGAACAGGTTGGGAAAATTATACTGGCGAGTCTTCGCTTCTGCTGCGCCTTTACCCTCTGTTCTCGCTCGAGTCACCCCGTTATTTGTGAACGTGAGATGCGTGACAATTTTCTTTGATCGATAATTCTCGATTTGCTCGGTTTCGATCGGCCGCAATGTCTCGGCGCTGGCGATTGCCTGATAGCTCACATCGAGTTTCCACAACGCCCGAACAAAGCCAATAGTTCGGCCCGTTCCGTCGAGTTGAAACTTGTTTTCAGATGGCTTTGTAAAGCGAACATCTCCAGTAGCAGCCGTCAGACCAGACCACCCGAAGCGATAGGACGCACGCAGAGGCCGCAGCTCCTGAAAATTCCCAATGGGGTCCTTGCTGAGTGTCGCCTCCCAATTCTCCGCGAGCGAGCTGGAGCAGAACGCAAGAAACGCAAAGATCGCCGGCAGGATTCGGGGTCGCATTACGATCGATATTTTCGCATGCCGCAACCGCCCACCAATCGTTTCCCTCTCATGTGGGTCGCTGCTTTTCATTCGTACGAAAAAAATACACGCGAGTTTAGCTCGCGTGTATTTCCGAATTGTCGAATTTAAATGCTAAGGCTTCGCAGCTTTTGCCGGAGTGGCAGATGGGTTCGCTTTCGCAGTTGAGCTCGCAGCGCGTCCTGGCTTGTTGAGCACGGCGATGATGTCATTCGTAAAATCGACATTCTCCGGCGCATATAGCAGGAATGGAACACCATTGATGCTCATGCCCGATCTATCGAACACCAGGTCGAAACGATTGGCTTTAACCTTCTCCATCACGACATCGCTGATTTCCTTTACGATTCCTTCTCGCACGCGCATCAACTGCTCCTGCAATTGTCGTTCGCGGGTTTGACGGAAATCGTTGATCTCACGCTCCATGTTTTTGATGTTGGCAATCTTGTCATCCCGTTCCTTTGCCGTTTGGCTCTTCTTATCCGCGCTCAGGGCCGGCGACTCCAGCTGCTTGTTCAGATTATTGATGTCATCCAGGGCCTTTTTGTAAGACTCCGCGCGATCGTCGTATTCTTTCTTGGCGGCATTTTTGGCATCATTGATTTTTACTTCGGCTTCCTTGGTCTTGTTGTATTCCTTAAAAGCGCGCTGCATATCAACCGTTCCGATTTTCAGTGTGCCTTGTGCTAGAGCCGCAATCGGAAAGGCCAGCGTCAATGCAAGAATTGTGGACAGAGACTTTTTCATAAAATGGAGGATACAGTGCTCGGAATCGCGTTAGACTGCAACCACATATATTCGTTCAAAATTGATAACCCACATTGAAGTTGAAATGACCGCCACCGTTATATCCGTCGCGCTGTATCGGATATCCATAATCGAGACGCAAGGGACCGATCGGCAGATCAAGGCGGAGCCCAACACCAATATCCGAGGCGATATGGTTGAAGCCGAAAGACCACTCCTCGCTATTAACAAAGCCGGTATCGTAAAAAACTGCTCCACGCGCTTTTTCAATGATCGGGAAAGTCCATTCAATGGTCGTGCGCCACATTGACTTTCCACCGACCGGTTCGCCATTCTCATCTTGCGGGCCAACTTCACGAAACGGAAATCCGCGCAGGTTATTTGAGCCGCCCAGATAAAGCCGCTCGAAAATTGGTACATCATTTCCGCTTCCCCACTGGCTCACGGTGGCGATTTCGCCGTTGATCAGCAGGATGGTATCCCACGGAAGGCGAAAATATTTCGATCCTTCGAGGTCAAATCCGTAGACTTGAGTGTCGCCTCCAAGAAAGCCACCTGTGATAAAAGGCGCAAAGGTAACGCGTTGTCCCCGGCGCGAGAGCATGGGATTGTCGCGCGAGTCGAACACGACGCTGCCAAAAATCTTGCTCTCGGTGGTCGAACCCTTCTGTGACTGAATGAAGTCAGATGCGCTAGCGGACACATCATAAATATCGACGTCCTGCAGCTGGTACCCCAACGCGAGATACGCATACGCGTTGAGTGGCTTGCGCGATTCGAAGGAAAACCCGTAATTGCGCTGATTGTATTCCGCACTCAAATAGTTTGCTTCCGTATAAAAGAGCGAGCCACTCAACGACAATCGCCGATCCAGGAAGTACGGTTCGGTAAGCGAAAGAATAAAATCCTTGCGTTGCGTGCCGTACTGGATGCGTAGCCTGAATTTTTGGCCTCCACCGGTAAATGAAGGCCAGTTGAACAGATCGAAATTGCCCTGAGTTAGTTCCGCGAATCCAACCAACTGATCGACCGTGCTGAACCCGCCGCCGAAGCTCAGCGAACCGGTCCGTTTTTCCTGCACCAGGATGGTGAGATCCTTGCGCCCGGGAATGTCGGTGTCTTCCGGATAGGTCTCGACTTTTGCAAAATATCCCAGGTTCTCGAGGCGTTTCTTGGTGATGTCCACCCGTACGGTGTTAAAGACGTCACCAGGCGCAACCAGTACCTCGCGCCGGATGACTTTGTCCTTGGTGCGCGTGTTTCCCTCAATGTTGACCCGATTTACGAAGGAGCGAACGCCTTCCTCTATGTTATAGTGTACATCGATCAAAGCAGGCCCGGCCGGCGTGCCCTCGGGCTGAACGACGAGATCGACATAGCCGCCACTGCCGTAAGCATCGGCCACCAACTTGGCATCATCGCGCAACTGCTTGGGCGAATAGACACTGCCTTCCTTCATTTTTAGCAGCACACGGATCTTTTGCTCCGTCGTATTCTGATAACCTGTAATGGCCAGCTTGCGCACGTGATACTGCGGGCCCTCAACGATCACAACGGTGAGAACCATGGGGCCCTTCTCCATCCGCTCCCTGCGCACGTCTTTTATTTCGACGTCGATGTAACCGTGGTCCTGGTAAAATTCGCGGATTTTGTCGAGATCCTGTTGCAACTGCACGTCATCGAAGCGGCCGGATTTATCCAGGAAGGAAATAGGGGTCTTGCCGCGGGTCTTCATCTGTTTGCGCAGCACCTTTTCGCTAAAATGCGTGTTTCCTTCGAAGTTGATCCGGCTCACTGCGCCTTTGACTCCTTCAGTGACAGTGTAAACGACCCGCGATGTCCCGCGTTTCTCGTCGATTGGATCTATTCGAAATTGAACGCTGACGTCAGTGAAGCCGCGCCCCTGATAGACTTCGATGATTTTCTGCCGGGCTTCTTCCAGTTGCTGTTCGTTGACCGGTTGGTTCAGTTTTAGTTTGATTTCTTTGCGCAGTCTTTGTGCTTTCACGCGCTCAGCGCCGTCGATTACGATCTCGCGCAGGATCGAACGCGTTTGCACAGCAACGATCACTTTTAACCCATCGCCTTGCGGCTGAGCGAAAATGCGAACGTTTTGAATCGAGCCAGTCTTGTAGAGAGCGGCGATGTCCTGCTCGACGACCTCGTTTGAATACGGCTGGCCCACCCTGGTCCGCATTTGTGCGAGAATTCGTTCCTTGCTGACAGTGCCGGGGCCTGTGTATTCCACGGCAACTGAGCGGATGATGGGCTGTTGCGGCGGCGCCGCCTGCGGTGCCTGCGCCCGCGCGACTGTGGCACCAAGTAGTGCGCAAATCGAAGCGGCCCAAATTGCAAACGGCGGGGGGCGCATCCATCCAGAAAAATGTCTCATAGGTTAAGAAGCGCGGCCCCGCGTAAGCGAGCCCACGCAGGGCAGGCGGCTATATCGGAAAGAAGGGGTCGGTCGTCAAGGCGAGATTTTTCACAGAGGCAGTCAGTTTGACCCCCGGCGGTCGGCTCTTTCAATTCAAAAGTTCATACCAATTGTTTCGGCGGCGCGGTTCGTAGCCGGCGCCGCGAATGAGTGATTCAATTTGCCCGGCATCTAATCGAAACGTTGTTCCCGCGCTGCTGACGACATTCTCCTCCATCATTACCGATCCGAAATCGTTCGCACCATATCTGAGCGCGATCTGACCAATCTCCGGACCCTGCGTTACCCAGGAGCTTTGTATATTGTCGATGTTGTCTAAAAAGATCCGGGCGAGTGCCTGCGTCCGTAAATACTCCGCCACGCCCGTTGGGTGCTTGATCTTCAAGACGGTATGCTGCGGTTGAAATGTCCAGCAGATGAACGCCGTGAATCCACCGCTGCCGTCCTGCTGATCACGAATGCGCCGCAAGTGTTCGATTCGATCCTCGATGCTTTCCACGTGTCCAAACATCATCGTCGCGCTCGATTTCAATCCGAGTTCGTGCGCTGCTTGCATTACCTCCAACCATTGATCGCTGTTAATTTTCAACGGCGAAATTTTCTTCCGCACCGGATCGACGAGAATTTCCCCGCCGCCGCCCGGAATTGATCCAAGTCCAGCCTTCTTGAATTCCGAAATCACGTCGCGCAACGGCATTCGGAAGGTCTCTGCGAAATGCTGAAACTCCGGCGGACTGAATCCGTGGATATTGATGTGCGGATATTTTTCCCGGATGTGACGAAGCAGACCGATATACCATTCGAACGGTAATTTCGGATGATGCCCGCCTTGCATCAGAATTTGAACACCGCCAACGGAGGAAAGTTCGTCGAGCTTCTGATCGATCTGCTCGAACGACAGCACGTAATGATCCTCGTCCTTCTCCGTTCGATAAAACGCGCAGAACTTGCAGTAAACATTGCAAACGTTCGTATAATTAATGTTTCGATCGACGATGTAGGTGACGATCTCACGTCCACGTCCGGCGTAACTTTTCGCCTTTGCCAAATCGCGCCTTGCGTTGGCCAGCGCTCCGAGTTCTTCCAGCGGAAGGCGATATAGTTCGAGAGCCTCGTCCGTCGAAATTCGTTCGCTTGCGAGCACCTTCTCCGTCAGTCCATCTCGATTTAAAGAGACCATCGCCGCCATCTTATATGACGCCGCGGTCCATTGCACGTAGATGATTCCAGTGAAGCATCGAGTAGCAATCGTCGGTGCCGGCGTCTCCGGTCTCACCTGCGGCGTCGTTTTCGCCGAGCGTGGACATCGCACAGCGATCTTCGCCAAAGAAATCGGGCAGCAAACAACGTCTGGAGCCGCCGCAGCGCTTTGGTTCCCCTACGATGTCGAGCCCGCGAACAAAGTCATCCCATGGGCGCTCGAGACCTTCCGGACGCTTATCGATCTTGCTGGTAGTGCAGAGAGCGGCGTTTCCATCGTCGAGCTCCGCCAATTTTCGCGCACTGGAGCAATTCAGATCCCAGATTGGGCGCTTCCGCTCGGAGGGCGTTTGCTTCCTTCATCTATCATGTCGAGCCAAGTCGAGACATCTCTTGATCAAAAGTCTGTGGAATTTGCTGGCGGCTTCGTGCTGAATGTTCCGTTGATGGATACAACAATTTACCTCGACTATCTGGCGAACCGATTTTTGAAAGCCGATGGTCAGATCATCGAAAACGTCTGCTTCGAAAAGCTCGAAGACGTAGATCCAAAATTCGATCTTGTGATTAACTGTGCCGGAATCGGCGCCCGCGAACTCGCCCACGACGCCGATCTCGAATCACACCGCGGCCAGGTCGCGATTGTGCCGAGAATCAAAGATCTTCCATACGCCGTTGTTTGTGATGACGCCCCACTCATGTACGCGATCCCGCGCACAAACGATTGTGTTTTTGGAGGAACAAACGATCTCAACGACGACCTTGGCGTTGATTCCGAGACAACCGCGCGAATCGTCGCCGAGTGTAGCCGCGCATTGAAGATCGAGAAACCGAATCTTCTCGCGGAGCGCGTCGGGCTGCGCCCGTTTCGCAAATCAGGGGTTCGCGTCGAGCGCGCTCACTTGCGCGACGGCCGGACCCTCGTTCACAACTACGGCCACGGCGGCTCCGGGTTCACGCTCTCCTGGGGCTGTGCGGAAGAAGTGTTCGATCTTGCAACCGGCAGTGCTGGGCAGCGCGCGCGCTAATCCAAGCTTTGCTCGCGGGAAAGATGGTTTCGGAGGGACGCCGAAACCAGCACCCGACACGCAGGCGCTACCCCTAGGTCAAGGCGATGCACTGAAAGGAGCTCACGACGTCGTCTGGGCCTTTTGCGGCAAAAAAACTTTCGTAATAGCCCGGACCGAGATCCCAATATGGACCCTTATAATAATCGTCGCGGTAAAAGCGCCAGACACCGCTCACGACGATGAGACAACTAATGCGATCGTTCCAAAAATCGCCGACGTAATGGAAACTCAGGTTGGTGCGAGCGTAAGCGCCTTTGAATCCAACGTGATCGTAAAGCACAATTTCCGGCAGGCGAGTTGACTGCGTCACAAGCCCTACGGGCTCCTTCCCGGCCGCAGAAGCGTGATAACTCAGCGGACCAATCTTCCATTTCATATCGATGACGCAGCCGTTGTCCGGCGACAATTCAGTTTTAGGTATTCGTGGCATAGGCGTGGACGGCAGTGGTTTTTGGAATTTGATCAAATGATAAGTGCGCTGTCGAGCAAAGAGATTTAACGAAGAGTTTCGGGGATCATAATTGCTCAAGTGCAGGAACGCATAGGCGCAACGGCACAATTGCCATCACTCGCTTTTTGCCCGCCCGATGACGCCACATGCAACGCGCGCGCCGGAGTCGCCAGAAGGCTGGGATTTGAGATCGTCCGCCTTCGCGTGAACTACAACGGAACGTCCGATCACAGACCGCTCGTCGTTCGTGAGCGAGATTTGATGGTCCACATATTCCAGCGTCGCCTTTCCAGAAGCGTCGGCCTCCACATTTCCCATATCGCCTACATGGCGTTCGGGTGTGTCGGGTCCTGCATGCGGTTTGTGGGTCGAATTAAAATGAGCGCCAGCCGAACTCGCATCGGCTGCGCTGCAATCACCGAACTCATGGACATGAAATCCATGATTGCCGGGAGTCAGGCCGGTGATTTCCGCCCGGACCTTTACCCCATCGGCCTCTTCGGTGAAGGTAACCGTACCGCTGACTTTACTGCCCGCGGTGGGATGAAGCACTGCGACAGCTTTCAGGGGTGCCGACGGTTTCTCCGCCGGTGTTTGGGACTGCGCGGCGAAGCCGCCAACCAATAAGAAAACCAGCGCAATGAATGAAGCTTGGGACGAGTTCATATTACCACCTCTATTTCGCAAGACCGGATAAGTCCAGCCGCATCAAATACGCGAAAACTGCGCAGAACCATCCAACCTCTGCGCTCTTGAGAAATCGCAACCGGAGCGCAACTGCGCTACGTGTGGATCATTCGCAAATAGATCTCTTCCAACTTCTGCGCCTGCGCTCGCAGATCGAAATTTTTTCGAACGATCTCGGCGCCATTGAGCGCGATCCGCGAAAGGAACCCGGGATCTTGCGCCGCATCGAGAAGCGCAGCAGCCAATTTTTCATGATCACGCTCAGGCACGAGCACGCCAGAAACGCCGTTCTGGATTGCTTCGGGAATGCCTCCATGATGGGTAGCAAACACCGGGAGGCCGCTGGCCATTGCTTCCAACATCGAATTTGGAATACCTTCCTGATTTCCGTCATGGCCGGTCTGGCTCGGATGTAAAAAAACATGCGACCCATCATAGATTTCGCGGAGTTGCTTCTGCGAAACGAAACCTGTGAATGAAACGCGACCGTCGATATTGAGTTCACCCGCCAAATTCTGAAGTTGGCCGAGCAACGGTCCTTCTCCAGCAATCGTTAGGCTCGCATTTGGATGTTGGCGCAGGAAAAGTGCAAAAGCGCGGAGCGTGACTGGCAGACCTTTCTTTTCGATCAAGCGACCAGCCTGGACGAATCGCCATTCGGCCGCCGCGGTGACGAAGTTTCGTTCACGAAAAGGAAATTCGTCCAGCGGGATCCCGGTTCGCTGGATCTCGATTTTTCTTTCGTCACAGCCCAGATGAATGACTGCGCGTCGCAGCGACTCGGAGCGAACCAGGACCAGCTTGACTGCGTTGAGCATCTGCCGCGTGGTTTCGCGATAAGCCGGCTTGTTCATATCGACGGTCACATCGGCGCCGTGAAAAGAAACAATCGACGGTTTCTTCCACGAGCGAATCAACGGCAGGAGATGAACGGCGATCTGACCAAAGTAAATGTGCAACAGGTGAGCGCCGGTCTTGCTTAAAACAGCTTGTAACTCGCGCAGCTCCCTGTCCGAAATCTGCCATGGCGCGTCACGCAATTGCCTGAACCAAAAGCGTCGCAAGAAATGCGTCGCCGGCTTGGGAACTATGTAAATTGGCTCAAACGGATAGCGCCCGGCTTGTTCGCGCTTCTGCGCAATCACCACGGGACTGCATCGCTCCAGGCCTGTGATTTGTCGATAAATATGCAACATCTCTGGCTTTAGAAATGTCGCGCAATAACAAGCGATGACCGGGCGTGAATCAGGAGATGGAACTTCCAACGCCCAATGCTCAACGCTCCACGCTCAATGATCAACTCCATCCAATTCAGGTTGAGAACTGCGCCCGCACTTCCGTCGATACGCGGACCGGCCGGCCGGTTTGCGCATCTATCGGGCACCAGAGAGTCCGAGCCTCGGACAAGAGTCGGCCGTCGCGATTGCGACGGATCTCTGAGAATCGCTCAAACGTTAGCCGAGTGGCTTTACCGACCCAGGTACGCAACACCACTTCGTCGCCCAGCGTGGCAGGTCCTTTGTAGTCGATCTCGTGTCGCAAGACCACCCAACCAATGGTCTCCTGCGCTTTCGCGCTGGCAACAGCCCGCCAGTGCGCGGTGGCAACATCCTGGACCCATCGCAAGTAAACAGTGTTGTTTACGTGATTTTGCTCGTCGATATCACCTGGCAGCACGGAAATGATCATTTCAAAACGTGCGGAGGACATCAGAGAATTCAGGAGAAGTTAGAAAATATGATTTCGAAAACAGAGCGGACGGCGAGTCAGCTTATGTGAAATCGACGCATTAATTCTTGCCGGGCTTCCATGGCAAGTTCAGGACTCATTCGGCTAAGGACTTTTTCACGGCGTTCCGGATCCATGGCTGCCAGGTCGCGCACCAGTTTGTTGCGTGTTCGCCATTTTGCATACTTGCTCGAGCCGATACCGATCGCGAGAAGCGCAGAGATGATCCAAACGGTGATATCTGTTGAAGTCACGAGAAGAATAAAGAAGCGAAAAGCGTTAAGGACAACCCAACGTCCACAAATGACATGCTAGCGTACATCGCTGTAGATGCTTCGCCCTGTGAAGCGCGGCGCCAAGCCTGTATCGCACACTTTAGTCGCGGCCTCTCACAGAGAGGCGGCTCCAGTCAGAGGCCGACTTGCGATGGCGACCGCACCGTGTGATCACAAAGAATGTATTCGGTTGAGATCGATCGATCGAAACGCCTTCTGGTAATCAGCGCCCTGCAACGAGTCACGGCAGAGCAGGCAAAGCTGGCCGCGAAGCAGGTCCGCGAGCTCGTGCGCGACGTTGCACCAGGCTTCCGCGTTCTCGCAGATTTCCGGTGGTTGGAATCAATGGATGCGGCAGCCGCGCCTCACGTTGCCAAGATCATGGACACGCTTGCTGAAAAAGGGGTCTCCTCCGTGACGCGAGTGATGCCCGATCCACACAAAGATATTGGTCTCAATATTCTATCACAATTCCATTACGGTCCCGAAATCCAAATCGCTACGTTCGAAACATTAGCTGACGCGGTGCAAAGCCTGGCCGAGCAATGACAGTCGAAATCTGCACGAGAGTAGCCCGCGCAGCCACCATGGCCAGCCCAACTCTGAATTGGACCGGATTCAGCTGACTTCTCTCTGGTTTATTCGCCCTTGCCTGCGGCCCTGTTTCCTTCTTTGGCCGCCTCGGCTTCGGTCATGTATTTGCCCTTCTTGGTCGTGCCGTAAAAACGCGACCCTTCCTTGTGGAACACATGCGAGTCTGTATTAACCCAGACCAGACCGTGGCCACCGCCGGGTGCCGGAGGATTAGCTGCTGCCTGGGCGCTTCTGTTCTTCGCAGGGGCACTGCTCACAGCAGCTGGACTAGCTGCGGCAGAGCTTTTCGGCTTGAACAAGTCGCCAAGGGAGAATTTGGAAGGCGTCGGTGTTGCGTTGGGAGCCTTGGGTGGGTGACCCGGAGGCGGCGACTCGGCTGGCGCAGCCTCTGCTTTTTTGCGTCCGCCTTTTGCTTTGGGAGCGGCTGCGGGCGACGTAGCAGGCGATGCTGCCGGGCTGGCCTCCGCTTTTTTGCGACCGCGCTTCGCCTTTGGTGCACCGGCAGGGGACTCTCCGGGCGCAGGCGACGCAGTGGTTTCGCTGGTTGATGCCGTCGTTTCAGCTTTCTTGTGCGTGCGACGTTTTGCCGGCGCTCCTGCGGGCGACTCGCCCGGGCTGGGCGACTGAGCTTGCAGAACACAAGCGCTGGCAAAACCGATTGCTAAGAAAAGAGTAAGGAATCTTTTAGTCATGGAGGCGAGCGTAAACAAACCGCCGGATTACAGTCAACGCATTTCCAACGAACAAACCCGTTTTCTGCACAGAAAAACGGCTAAATCCCTGCGACTTCGCATCCGATAACGTCAGCAATAGCGGGCTTGGGCCGCGCCAAAAATTTAAAGCCAGCCGACCCCCCCGTTCGCTTGAGCGCGGCGGTGGCCTGCGCTACAGTCGGCCGAGATGCTTGACACCATTCTGGGATGCCTCAAATGGGCCGCGGTCGGGTTCATCGTCGCGTTTGCGCTGATGAAGCTGTTCGAGGCTAGTCATATTCATGACGACATCCCCAAACCTGCCTTTAAAATACGTCAAACGAAGCGCGCGACCTTTGTGTTGTCGACATTCGCGGCGATGCTTTCGGCCCTGGTCTGGCTGCTCGTGCAAAAGCTGGACTAGTGCCTGTCTACGTGTAGCCGCCTACTCCGGTGTGGCGGCTACAAAGGCCGGATTGGCGAACGCGGATCAGCCCATGTAGAAGCCGCCGTTTACGTTCAAGACATGTCCGGTGATATAGGAAGCCATTGGGGATGCTAGAAACAGGGCCGCGTTTACAATTTCGCTGACATCACCGAGACGGCCGAGTGGAATTTGCTTAATGAAATTTTGCGTCACTTCGTCAGGCATGCCTTTGCTCATGCCGACGTCAATGAAACCCGGCGCGATGGCGTTCACCGTGATGTTTTGGCGCGCAAACTCGCGGGCCGAAACCTTCGTAAGCGCAATGATGGCCGCTTTGCTTGACGAATAATTTGCCTGGCCAAACAACCCGACCTGGCCGCTGACGGACGACATATTGATGATCCGCCCGTTATTTCGCAGAATCGCGCCGGCCTTTTGCGTGACAGTGAATGTGCCGGTGAGATTTACGCGCACCACGCTCTCAAAATCCTCCACCGACATTTTTTTAATCGTGCGATCACCGATGATACCGGAATTGTTGACGAGAATGTCCAGCCCACCATGCCGATCTTGTATTTGATTCATCATGGCCTCGACCTGCGTCGGTTGTGTCACGTCGCATTCAATCACCAGCGGCTCATTGAGTTCACTGGCCACGTTGGCCGCATCGGTCTTATTTTGTCCCTGCGCGTCGGCCACATAATTCACCACGCATTGCGCGGCGCATTGGCCAAATGCCTTGATCATCTCTGCGCCAATCCCGCGCGAGCTCCCGGTGACGAGCACGACTTTGCCGCTGAAATCGAGTGGATCAGACATTTGACGATTTAACGATTTAACGATTTAACGGTTCAACGCTAGATTTTTCCGATGCCTTCACCCATTCGAATTTTGACAGCGGTCCCGATTTGCGACGGGCATGACAGCGCGATCAACACGATCAACCTGGAATTCATCCGGCACGGCATTGAGGTCGTCTATCTTGGCTATCATCGTTCCGTAGGCGACATCGTGCGCGCTGCCATCCAAGAGGACGTGCGCGCCATTGGCATCTCGAGTTACAACGGCGGGCACATCGAATTCTTCGCGGAAGTCATTGCTCTTTTACGGAAGTGTGGAGCGAACGACATCAAAGTCTTTGGCGGTGGTGGCGGAACGATCACGCATGACGACGCTGTGGCAATGAAGCGCAAAGGCGTAGACAACATTTTCTTTGCCGGAACCTCACTCGCAGAAATGACCGATTATGTCAGCAAGCACTACGGGAGACCGCGTGGCAAAAGGTCGCGCTCGAGATCGTCCGACCAGGACCTCGCTCATAAGTTGACCGCGACCGAGGACGCGTATGGCAAAGGCAAACGTCGAACCTCCAACGTTCAACGCGTAACCCTCAACAAAAAGATTCGAAATTCGAGCAAAGCCCGCGTCATTGGTTTTACCGGGCCAGGTGGCGCTGGCAAAACGACGCTCATTGACGAGCTAGTACTGCGTTTTCTGAATCAGAATCCGAATGGAAGGATCGCGATTTTGTCGCACGATCCGAGCGTAATTGGCGAAGGAGCATTACTTGGCGATCGAGCCACGATGATCAACTCGCAAAATGATCGTGTGTTCATGCGCAGTATGGCGACACGCGGCCAGGCCGGCGGTCTTTCGCCCGCTACGCACGATTGTCTGACACTACTCGCCCGGTCGGGGTTCGATTACGTGATAATTGAAACAGTGGGCACTGGCCAGGAGGCGATGCCGTTTCAAAAAAATGGCATTGTCGACCAGATTGTGCTGGTAATGAACCCTGATTACGGTAGCCGGTTGCAACTGCAAAAAATCGTGATGCTCGATCTTGCAGATATCGTAGTGGTGAACAAAAGCGATCTTCAGCGCGCCCGTACTGCGCATACGGAAATCGAACAACGTCTGGAACAAAACCGGCGTAATCAGCGGCTGATCGACACAGTTGCAAAACGGCATCGCGATCCTGGCGTAGACGAACTATTCGAGCTAATTTCGAACCGCGGATAATCAGACTTGTCATGTCGAGCGAAGTCGAGACATCTCTTGATAATTCAAAGGTGAGGAAACAATTAGAGATTCCTCGACTTCGCTCGACATGACAGGAATGTAAAAGTCGAGTCATGAGCAAACTTGGACAAGTTGTTGAGTCGATCGAGAAGTACAACAAATTCGTTCTCGATCAGGTGAAGCGTGCGCGCACCGATGAAAAATTCGGGCGCGAACTGCTGGGACGCTGGACCGATATCAAGGCGAAAATTCCAGTTACGCGAACACCGACCGGATTGCCATTGCCGCGCCTGGCGCTACCCGAGATCGATGAGCCGGGTGAAATCGCGCGCTGTCTTTTCGCTGAAGGATTACCAGGTGAATTTCCATTTCTCAACGGCGCGTACCGCGAGATGTATTTGGAACCGATTCGCGAGGTCGAAAGCTACGAAAAAAACGGCGAACCTGTAGCGGCAGGCGTGTCGCCTGCAAATCGATTGAAAAAGCAGCCGGCACGGCTGCCACTACAGGAAGAACCGACGCGTTTGTTCTCCGGTTTAATGCTCGCCGAGGACACGAACGAGCGTTTTCATTATCTGACCCAGCATCAACGCACGCACCGGCTCAGCACGGCGTTCGATGGGCCTACACTTTATGGCATCGACAGCGATGCGGATGGCGTCTTCGGAAAAATCGGCGAGGGCGGCGTGGCGATCGATACGGTCGAGGACATGGTCCGGCTTTACGATGGTTTCGATCTCGGCTCACCGAATTTTTCCGCATCGATGACCATCAGTGGTCCGGCGCCGATCATCATGGCGATGTACATCGCGGCGGCGAAGCGGAGGTTCGGCCCGAAAGTTGTTCCGAAGCTGCGCGGCACAATTCAGGCGGACATCTTCAAAGAAGTTCAGGCGCAGAACGAAACGATTTTTCCGATCGAAGCGTCGCTGCGTTTTCTTACTGACATGGTTGAGTTCACCACACGGGAAATGCCGCGTTGGTATCCGATTTCGATCAGTGGATACCACATCGGCGAGGCGGGTTCGACACCGGTGCAACAAGCCGCTTATACGCTCTCAAATGGTTTCGCCTACGCGGAGATGTTCGCTGCGCGCGGAATTCCGGTGGATCAATTCGGCCGCGTCTCTCGTTTTTTCTCGATTGCGGTCTCGACGTCGAATATATCGCGCTCGCTCGCGTGTCGCGGCGCATCTGGGCGATCGGAATGCGGGATGTGTTTGGCGCAGGACCACGAGCGCAGCTTTTCAAATTGCACACCCAGACCAGTGGTCGCTCGCTTATCGCAGCAGAATTCAAGAATAATCTCACCCGCACTGCGGCAGAGCTAATGCTCGCTTACATGAACGCGACGAATTCGTGTCATTCAAACAGCGCGGACGAACCGTTCACAACGCCGAGTGAAGAATGGATTCGGCTTGCCGCGCACGGCCAGGCGATTCTGCTGGAAGAGTCCGGCATTTTCAAACACACCATGAACATGTTGAGCGGTTCGCCGGGAATGAAAACCGTCGAGCGCTCGGTAGAAGCGGCCATTCTCAATGAGTTCCGCGAGATCGAGCGGCTTGGTGGAGTGCTCGCAGCGGTGGAAGACCGCTATCAGCGCAGCCAGATCCAGAACGCTGCTCATCGTTATGAGCAGCAAATTTACGATGGCGTTCGTCCGATCATTGGGCTCAACCGTTATCGCAACGGCGCGGACGACATACCGGAAGTAAAATTGGCGCGCACCCCGCGGAAGAAGCAGCAGTTGCAGGTTGATCGCCTGGCGAAATTTAAGAACAAAAATTCCGAGAAAGCCAAACGCACGCTGGATAAACTCGCCGCCGTTGTCGAACGCGGTGAGAATTGTTTTCCGATGTTGCTCGAAGCGGCGGAAGTCTGTTCGTTAGGCCAAATCACTGGCCGCCTGCAGGAGGTCGTCGGTCGCTTCCGTCCCATGGTCTAATCGAGTCTCAGCTAACCCTGGCTGACTCGACGACCAAGCTGCCGGATTGGCCGTCTCGTTTTCGGGGTTCCATCGCCATTGACTGGGTGCACGAATTTTTCGGAAGCGTGCGGCGACCACGCGTTGCGAAATCTAAGAAAGACCATGACGCCAGTATCACTCACTGAGAAAGAGCCGGTAAGGTGGTGAGTTGACGGCAATGCCTGGCAAAGCATACATCGGCACCAGCGGTTGGAATTACAAGAGCTGGCGCGACGGGTTTTATGAGAACATGCCGCAAAAGCAATGGCTCCGGTTTTGCGCAGAACAGTTCACCGGAATTGAGGTCAACGGCACTTTCTACAGGCTTCAGGAGAAAAGCACATTCAAAAAATGGCGGGATGAGACGCCGGACATTTTTCCGTTCGCCATCAAAGGGCATCGTTACGTCACGCACAACAAAAAGCTGCTCGATGTCGAAGAACCAGTGATCCGTTGTCGCCAGTCGGCTTCGCCTCTGGGCAAACGGCTCGCCGTCGTGATCTGGCAGCTTCCCGCGTTTTTGAAAAAAGATGCGGAACGTTTGGAGAAGTTCGTAAAAACTCTGCGGCACTGGAAAAGCACACGACACGCAATCGAGTTTCGCCATAAGTCGTGGTTCGATGACGAAGTAGCCGAATGTCTGCGGAATTACCAGGTCGCCGTCTGCATGTCCGACGCGCCGGACTGGCCAATGTGGGAGGAAGTTACGACCGATCTCGTTTACATCCGCTTACACGGTCACACCCGCAAATATGCATCCAACTACAGCAAGCCCGCGCTAACAAAATGGGCAACGCGCATCCGGCGCTGGCTAAAAGAGAACCGTGCCGTGCATGTCTATTTCGACAACGATGCCGAAGGCGCCGCACCGCGAAACGCGCTAATGCTGCTGGAAATGTTGCGCTAGAAAATCAGGTCCGACTTATTTCGTGATGGCGTGGTCTTTCCACATCCGGGCCGCTCGTTTACAGGGAGGACAAACAACCATGGCAACTATCACGGCATCATCTCGAAGGCCGCGTTGCCTGGCTCGCTCGGCCAACATTCACTTCCGTTCCGCCACGGTTAAATTGGCTTCCTTGTAGTTCCAGCGATAACCGAACCCGAAGTCGAGCGGAGGAGGATTGCTTTGCCGAAAAACTTCCTGAAGCCTGGGCTGGTAATGTTGTTTGAAGAGATCGATCGGGCCGAGGTAAACGCCAAAAAGGCGCAGGTTCCATTTGTTTGGATCGAAATAAGCCAGGGGAATTCCGGAGTCGTCCTGCACGATTCGGTTGCTATGGTCGAGGATGAAATTGCGGATGGTCGCGAAGCCCTGCTCGAACATCAGATACGAAGAAGACTTCAGAAAACTCGAGCCGGTCCCAAGCCTTTGACAAAATTTCAAGAAGCCAGGTGCCGACTTGATGCCGCCATCAGAGATGTCGGTGTTGAAATAATACAGGGTTTGTGAATTGCCCGATTGATTGTCGGTATAACGGATTCGCACTCCGGGAGTGCTGCCGCCTTTCTTCCCCGGCGCGAACTCTTCGAATGCGCCGTTGCTGTTGAGCGAGCCAAACGTGACGTTCGTGATCGATTTGTCGGCGCGCACGAGAAAAACGTAGAGAATCGGCAACACGCCATTCAGGTTCTGTTGTTGCAGATCGACCTTCATGTGTTTGGTGATGAAGTACGTGGTGTTCAGCGATGACCTCATTGCGTTTTCCAGATTTCCCAGCGCGCCGGAGAGATTTGGGATGCGCAACGGATCAGGCGGCGGCCCCATTGATTCTTTCCCGCAAAGCACGTACACCGAGGCGTTTGGGAAAAATTGATCGACGTACAAAAAATCCGGACCGCTGAACATATAAAATGCGACCGGAGTCGGCTGCGTTACCTCAGGAAGATTAGTGGCTGTCCAGGCGTGCAGCTTTTGGAGCTGACGCTGGTAGAGCTTGGTGAACTCGCCCTCAAAAAAAGCGGAATGCGCTTGCCATGCCGGATCGCGCGTGAGTGGTGCAAGCAGAGAGTTCTCCGGCACAGGCATTCCAGCAAGGAACCGCGCGATATCATTAGGTCCGGCAGTTGTCGGAGCCACAGGAATCGCCCGCGGCGCGACCTGGGGAATCTCCTGTGCCGAAACGCTGAACATGTTTACCAAGATTGTGGCCAGGACAAAAGCGGCGGAGTACCGCCGCATTCCAAAACGTGTCCGCAATTTCCGCTCTCCGTTCGTGCTTGGGTTTAGGAGTGCGCGCTCCGTTGCGCCGCTTTCGGTTTTCTCGGCAAACTGGGAATGTTCGTTCTTCCTCGGGCGTCGCTTTTTCATAAGGAGCGTCGCGGGCGTTTTTGCGCGCAGAAATACAGCAACAGACCAATCAGTGCGGTGGCGAGTCCCGCCAGCGATTCAATGGTCTTCCAGCGCAAGAGATAAAACATCATCCAAAGTGTGATGACAGCGAAGATAATCGGGGGCAGCGGATAAGCCCACACTCGGTAAGGCCGGGCGATTTTGGGCCGCGTAGCGCGCAACACCATCACGCCCAGCACCGTGAACAGCGAACAGAGCAACAAGCTAAATTGAGTGTATTGCACCACGCTTTCAAAGCTGCGTGTGAGCAAAAGTACATTCACGATGAGCAACTGCAGCACAACGGCGTTTGTGGGAATACCGTGAAGGTTCTTGCGACCAAGCAGTCGCAGCAACCAATGATCTTCGCCCATTGACATGCTGACGCGCGGCCCAATCCACGTCATTGAGCTGATTGCGGAAACCAAGCCGAGACAAATCACCGCACCGGCAACCCGCCCGCCATTTGTCCCAAAAATATGTTTGCCTGCGATCAACCCTACGTCGAGTTGACCCCGCATTTCCTCTTGCGGGGTGGTCGCGAGAAAAACCGCGTTTAGAAGAACGTAAGCCACGATGACGATGAGTGTTCCAGCGAGCAGCGAGCGCGGGACGTTCTTCTCCGGTTTCTTCACTTCGCCAATGATGTAGCTCGATGCGTTCCAACCCGAATACGAATACATGACGTAGACAAGAGCGACCGCGAACGCGCCGCTGAAAATCCACGCTGTATCGCCGCTCTGCGGCAGAAAAGTAATTTCTTGTTTTGGCTCTATCAGAAATCCAGCTGCGATGAGCGCACCAACCAAAAGCAGTTTCACGATCGTCCAGAGATTCTGAAACGCACTGCCAATCTGAAGATTCCGAAGATGAAAAAGCGTTACCACCCAAACAACCACAAATGAAAGAAACACCGGCGACCCGACGCCGAACACTCCGACAAAATATTTCCCGAACGCCATTGCGGCCAGTGCGATTGGCGCAGCAAATCCAACAGTAGCGGAAACAAATCCTGCCATGAATCCAAGCGCGGGATGATAGATCTGCGATAGAAAATGGTATTCACCGCCGGAGCGAGGCAGCGCGGCGCTGAGCTCGCCATAACAAAGCGCGCCGCAGAGCGCTGTGATTCCGCCAATAATCCAAAGCATGAGCAGCGGAAATCCCGATTGAATGTCCGCCAGTTGAAAACCGAGGCTGGTGAAGATGCCGGTGCCGATAATGTTCGCAATAACGATGGAAGATGCCGTAACGAAACCGATAGTCCGCCGCGGAGTTCGCGACTTGACTGAACGAGGTTCAGTAACCGTAGCCATCTCTGGATCGACAATCCCGAAATTATCGGGGCTAGCGAATTCTTTCGAAGTGGTCTTCAAGTTCATGATTGGTCCCGCGTGGGCGCAAGATGCCGCGACGTGCTGGTCGCAATTGGAAAATTCGTTGGTGGGTTAGAGTGAAGGCAGAATCACAGCTTGGGATTTTCCTAAGTTGTCAGAAGCCATTCCCGGCATCACGTTGAAAGTAGCATGGACCCATCGCTCTCCATCGAAACGGCCACCCAACTCGCAGTCTTTCTTGCAAATCGTCCCGGGGCGCTTGCGCGCGTGTGTGAAGCGCTGGCCAAAGCAGAAATTAACATTCACGCGATGGCTACATCCGATAGTGTCGATCACACAGTGGTGCGTATGGTAGTAAGCGATCCAACCAAGGCACTCATGCTTCTCGGCGAGGCGGGAACACTGGCGCTAGAGACCGAAGTGCTGATGATCGAAACCACGAGCCAACCAGGCGTCCTGGCGAAGATCGCCGAGCGTCTGGCAGAAGCCGAAGTCAATATTGAATACGCATATCTCGCCGGCGGCCGCGCAGTGGAAAAAGGTATGATCGTCCTGCGGCCATCGGATGTAGAAAAAGCGAAGCGTGCCCTGCAGGATTTGTAATCCGTTACGGGCGAATCTCGACCAAAGTCCCATCCGGCGTCGCACGCCAGAGTTCCTCGATCTCTTCGTCGGTGAGCGCGATGCAACCGGCAGTCCAATTTTTCCAACGATGGAACGCACCAATCCAGCCGCGTCCGTTCTGAATTCCGTGAATCATGATGTCAGAACCCGCTGAGATCCCGCGCGCAGCCGCATGCTGGTTGTCCTCATCTGACGGATAAGAAATGTGCAGCGCGAGGTGAAAACTGCTTTGCGCATTTCGGCTGTCGATCTGGTACAGGCCTTCCGGTGTTTTCATGTCGCCTTCTTCCTGCTTCGCGGCCACAGGATTCCGACCCAACGCGATTCGATAACGCTTGACCTGGTTGCCGTCGCGAAAGATCGACAATCTTTTCGCTGATTTTTCCACAAGAATCCGATCGATTGCTGTTCCCGCGGGTAGCGGATGCCAATTGTGATGTGCGTAGAAGTAAAAGGCCAAGACGCAGAGCGCGACCGACACCACGGTGATTTTCCAAGTCACACTCTGATCTTCAATAACCCAGTTGAAAGAGCAAGGTCTGAGCCGGAGGGAATTGGGGGGCTGCGGAGCGGCTGGACCCGAAGCGTGCTCGATGGCATCCAAAGCAGTAGAGCACCGCACTCGAAAACGTGGCTGCTATTCGGAGCGCATAATCCACCGCTTACGTTTTGGAGCGCGCGCTGCTGCGCCGCTGTTTGCCGCAGTTGTGCGGCGATGAAGCAGGACCGGAGTTTTGTCGAGTACCATTCGTGATTGCCAATGCGGACACGATGCCGGATAAATGCGCGGCGCGTTTATGACTTCGGTAAGGACTTTCCTCGGCTACCCCTATCCTCTGGGCGCGACGTGGACGGGGAACGGTGTCAACTTTGCCATCTTTTCCGAGCACGCGGCGGGTGTTGAGCTTTGCTTGTTCGACAGCATCGAGGCTGCAGAAGAAAACGTTCGCATCCCGGTCACCGAACGCACCGATCAGGTTTGGCACGTATTCTTGCCCGATGTACGTCCAGGACAATTGTACGGGTTCCGCGTTTCGGGTCCGTACGATCCGCAGCGCGGGCTGCGCTTCAACAGTTCGAAACTGCTTCTCGACCCGTACGCCAAGGCTATCGCAGGAGAGGTGAGCTGGGCCGATGAAATGTTCGGTTACGTCATCGGAGGCGAGAAGGAAGATTTGACTCAGGATTTTCGAGATGATGCGTGGGGCGTGTCAAAGTCGGTGGTTATCGACACCGGATTCGACTGGCAGGGAGATAAAAAGCCCGATACGCCGTTGAACAGTTCTGTGATCTATGAGGTGCACGTCAAAGGCTTCAGCAAACTTTGGCCCGAAGTGTCGGAGCAACTGCGCGGCACTTACGCGGCGCTCGGTACGACGGCAGCCATTGATTATTTCAAAAAGCTCGGCGTGACGGCGATCGAGTTATTGCCAGTGCACGCGCATATTGACGACAAGGTCTTAATCGATCGAGGCCTGACGAATTATTGGGGTTACAATACGATCGGATTTTTTGCGCCGCATGCGCAGTACTCCAGTGGCCGGCAAATTGGCGAACAGGTGTCCGAATTCAAATCCATGGTGCGCAATCTTCATGCCGCCGGCATCGAAGTGATTCTCGATGTGGTTTACAATCATACTGGCGAAGGAAATCATCTTGGTCAAACCTTGTGCTTTCGCGGAATCGACAACCCCGCTTACTACCGGTTACATCCGGAAAATCCGCGTTTCTATCTGGATTTCACCGGCACCGGGAACACGCTTAATCTGCTCCATCCACGCGTGCTGCAGTTGGTGATCGACAGCCTGCGTTATTGGGTCGTGGAAATGCACGTGGACGGATTTCGTTTCGATCTGGCGACTGCTCTTGTGCGCAATCATGAAGGCGTAAACATGCTGCATCCCTTTCTTCAGGTCATTCAACAGGATCCGATTCTTTCCAAGGTGAAACTTATCGCGGAACCGTGGGACGTGGGGGACGGGGGCTATCAAGTCGGAAATTTTCCTCCGCCGTGGTCGGAATGGAATGGGAAATATCGCGACGCTGTTCGGAGTTTTTGGAAAGGCGATGAAGGCCGAATCGGCGAGATGGGTTACCGCCTCACAGGCAGCCCCGATTTATACCAGCATAATGGCCGGCGACCGTACACCAGTATTAATTTTGTCACAGCGCACGATGGTTTCACCTTGAACGACCTGGTCAGCTACAACGACAAGCACAACGAAGCGAACGGCGACGATAACAAAGACGGCGACAATAACAATCTATCGTGGAACTGCGGCGCAGAAGGTCCAACCGAAGATCCGCAGATCAACGCGTTGCGCGAACGACAGCGGCGGAATTTTCTGACCACACTTTTTCTTTCACAGGGCGTGCCGATGCTCTGTGGCGGAGATGAGTGCGGACGATCACAGAGAGGCAATAACAATGCTTATTGCCAGGACAATGAGATCAGTTGGTACAATTGGACGCACGACGAAAAGCAAAATCAGTTTCTGGAGCTCACGCGGAAGTTGATTGGATTTCGCAACGCGCACCCAGTGTTTCGCCGGCCGAAGTTTTTTCAGGGCCGCCGGATACGCGGGTCCGAGATTCGCGATGTGATGTGGTTTAATCCTGGTGGGAACGAGATGAGCGACGAAGAATGGGCGTCGCCATTCGTTCGTTGTATTGGGATGCTGCTGAGTGGCGATACCAGCGATGTTCTCAGTTTCGAAGGCGAGGCAATCCGTGACGAAACATTTCTGCTGCTGATTAATGCGCATTACGAGCCGATCCCATTTGTCCTGCCAGGCCAGGAGCACCTCGAGTGGCAATTGATTCTCGACACAATGGACGCAAACGGTTTTCTCACTGAGCCAAAAAAATTCGCTTCGGGCGACGACGTCGATCTTGGCGGCCGCGCTAGTTGCCTGCTCCAGCTCGTAAGCGGGACGCAAGCTCAGGCCCGCGAAGAATCCTGGAAGAAACGTCGCGTCGAGTTTCCTCCGCTCAGCGCAGAAGAAGAGCGCGCCCGCCGCGAGTAGCCCGTTGCGCGGCAGAGAAATTCAGCAACGCAATCTTGTTGCCAGAAACGAATTAGTCTATAGAGATGTAGAGCGCATATTTGGATGCGCGCGGCCAAATTTTTTGGTCAGTGATTCGTCATGACACCGAGTTCGCTTATCATCGTCACTGATCGAGGGAGCTTAAAAGCATATCGGGTGAACGAGACGCCAACGCGCGGACCGAGCCTGCAACTCGTGCAGGCATTCGACATCACCGATGCGCACGGAAGGTTAGTGGACAAAGTAAGCGACTTGGCGGGGCGGTTTCCGGCGACCAACGGCGCGGGCGCTCATCATGGCGCGGGCTCCATTGCCGAACGAACGCAATTGGCAACAGAAATGGACCGGCGCATCCATAAGGAGCTCGCCGATCAAATTACGAAAATTGTTTCGCCTAATGAAAAGGAGGGATGGTCGTTTGCCGCGCCGGCTGAAATTCACGGGGCGATTGTCGACCTTCTTCCTGCGGCAGTACGCGACCGGATCGTCGAACACGTGAAATCGGATTTGGTAAAAGTGGAACCGGCGAAACTCGTTTCGCGATTTCGTTCGCTGCAGCAAATGTGACTAGATGCTTGAGAACATTTTTGTTCCTTCAACGCGAGGAAGCGCATTAGTATCAAAATAATCATGCAACTGCCTGTTAAGATCTCGTATCGGGGTCTGGAAAAATCTGACCAGATCGACAATCTCGTTTTGGATTATGCCGCGCGGCTGGAAAAATTTTGCGACCATATCAATCGCTGTGACGTGGCGATTGAGCAAACCAATCACACACATCAAAAAGGTAATCCGTTCCGGTGCCGAATCGATGTGACCGTGTCGCGAGGGCACGAGCTGGTTGCTGACGAAAGGCAGACGGACAATGGCTCACACCAGCCGCTCAACAAGGTGATCCACGACGCATTCAAAACGATGGAACGCGAATTGCGTCGCGTGGTGGACAAGCAAAGACGCGACGTCAAAACGCACGCCGATTCGCGCTCGCCAAAATAATCGTGGCGTCCGCACGTCGCACGCAATCAGGTAGGGGCGTTGACCTCAATCGCCCGCGAACGTGGGCCACATGGCCTCAAATCGGCGAGTTCGAAAACCGCTCAACCATTCGGCTCATTTCCACGGACGATTCGGCGCGACCTATTTCATAACAATTTGTTGCCAACGTCGCCGCGTAAATCAGCTTTGTCTGAAAGATGTTGCGAGCATCCTGTTTGAAACGGCCCGACGGTATCATGCGTCGCAGCGGTGGCATTTGAAATTACTTCTGTTGATGCCCGATCATCTACACATGTTGATTGGCGTTCCAGGCGATGCCCAACTTTCTAACCTAATTCGCGATTTTAAGCGGATTACGGCACGAACTGGGGAGATCGCTTGGCAGCGGAATTTTTTCGATCATCGATTGCGACATGTTGAAAGCGAGAATGAGAAAGTGGCGTACATTCGTGCGAATCCTGTTCGCGCTGGACTGATTGGGCCGAGACGGATATCTGGGTGCTAGACGCGCGCGCTCTGCAGGCGATTGAGGTCAATCGCCCCTACCTGAACTCGGCGCGCCGAATGTGATGCCCGCGCGTGCCGAGTCATCTCACTCGGTCCACGGCGCATTCTGCAACACCACGCGATAACCATCGATATCTTCGAACGTCTTGCCCTGCAGGTCCCAGTACGGGTTGTATGATGGCACCTCGTGAAATCCGGCTGATATCATTTGGGCACCCCCTGCTTCCCACTGGTCCTTATCGGGAACGTAGAAGACCAGCAGATGATCCTGGGTCGGAGCTTTGCCGACTTTGTGTCCTCGTTGAGAGGTGAATTCGATGTGGTACGGCTGCCTGGGATGACCGAGGATGACGCCGTCAAAACCACGGTGATCTTTAAATTTGGCAAGCACAGCGAACCCAAGGCCCTTCGCATACATCTCAGCGATCGCGGCCAGGTTATCGGTTGGCCGGGCTACTCGCATCGTCGAACCAGGTTTCATCGTGACCTACATCGCATCGGTTATGGCCTAACGAAAGATCACAAAATCATAAATCACTCTTCGCGTTCCGAAAGTATCCTTGTTATTTGTGGATTGGGAAAAGCGCTTCGAGTCCGGGCGATTTGGTGCTGGCAAGATAAACGTAGCCGGTAAACCGTGGATAATTGTCGGGATCAGATTGCCAGTGGTAGGTGGCGTCATACTTCCTGCCATCGAGATGAAAATGCATTCTTAGCACCGGAATACGATCATCGCCTGCCACCGTATCGAATCGAGCGACGCATTGGTCGGTCTTACCTTCAATCGTTCGTGTGACCTGTAGAACTCCGTTCTCTTCTCGAAGCATTACGTGTCCGGCGTAAGTCGCAGTCGAATCAGGCTTGCGTCCGACGAGGTCATATCCTCCAACCATGTAGCTTCGCAAAGATTCCTCATCGGGTTGCTTGCGGTCAGCATCCGCGCAGCGTGCTGAATTGGCGAATAATAGCATCACCAGGATTACGAGAGACGCTTTCATTCCAGGGTTCTATTCGCTAGGCGAAGCGCATCAATAGTACGAGCGAGACCACCGCGAACACGATTCCGATCACCTCAAAGTAGTTCAGTGACTCCCGGAACAACACAACGCCGATGGCGGTAAGAAGCAGCACCAGGGAGACAGAGTAGAGGACGCTAATAGTGGCCAGCTTCAGGTGCTTCATTACGAACACCCAGCCGAACGCGGTCGAGGCGTAGAGGGCGAACCCGATATAAAACCAACCTGTTCGTAGCGGCTGCTCTCGCGCGCTGGCGAGCTTGAGGAAGTAGTCCCCCAGGACGCCGATAACGCTGAAGGCAATCGTTACGAGCACCGCGGTTGTTCTTGTTCCCATCGTCGGCTTGCTATTTCCCTCGTCCCCTACGGGAAACGAACGCACTCCACGCCGCCGAAGGAGAAAGAGATAAACCAGCCAGCACTTTGAAAATTTGGCAGCGTACAGATCGAAAGGTTATCACAAAGTGCTGCGTTGGCTTCAGCGATTGTATTCGTGTCGAAATCAGCCGTTAAAAGAATTCGCGCAGGAACGCTGCACCTTCATCAGAGATGCCAACGATCTTGTTCGTTGCCTGACGATAGAACTTGAAATTGAGTTCGGTCTCGGCTCGACCGTCGTTCCAGTCGGAAAAAAGTTTCAGCTCGCTCCGCCCCAGGCGTCGCTTCGCGAGCGCAGTGCGTCTGACGGTGATGCTCACGCGAGGAGTTTGCCGGGCAATCCCGCGTTTCTTTGCGATCGCTTTGGCCGAGGTGACGATGCCGCTCGCGATGAGACCTGGCCCGCCTTCGTTCTCGCTGGCGAAGACGAAGATCGTACCGCCTTTGGCGATGTGCTTGCCACCGTACATCGTCTTCTGCGCGGTGAACGCGAATGTCTCTGCCCGCGGATCGCTAACCTCAGCTTTGATCGCGAACATCATATTCCTCATCTCGCACAATTAATTCCATGGCCGCCCGTGGGGACCAAATCTAACGCATAAAGTTCACCCGCGAGCGAGCGCGCGTGTAGTCGTTGGTTACTCCGACGTATAGAAGACGGCTCAAAGCCCACCGTCGGCAGTAATTATTCCATCACGGGAGCAACGAAGTCCTTCTGTCTGAAGCTTGACGAATTTCATCTGCTTGTCGTCAATCTTCCATGCGATGATTGCTGGAAGAACTTCAACACCATTTTCATTCTTAAGCACACCAATCGCTGTGCCCGCGACATCGTGACCATTTAATTGACACGAACCAATAAATTGGGGGTGAGTCCTTTGAATGTTTTGGAAATTTCAGCACGTCTCGCACGACACCTTGATCTTCGAGAAGAGCGTACTCCTCTCCACAGATTCGCCAAGGTATTAAGAATAAACGGTCCGAGATTTCTGTGCCCCCTAGATCTTTAAGGCCTAGGTCCTTGTGCCTCTCTTCAATGACACTCACTTTCTCATTTGTCATCGTGCTGTCGAGAAGCGCTTTTCGAACATCAGACCCACAGCGAATCGAATCGAAACCATCTGCATTGCAAATGCTGCTCCCGCAAAAAAGTGGAAGGACTAGCATGAAGATCGCAACAGCTCCTTTAGTTTTCATTAATACTCCATAGTGGATCTAACGAGAATCGAGCAAATTGGGAATCTGCGAGATGGACGGGATGGCCCGAGAGGGCGAATGAGCCGGGAAGATCATGAGTCAAAGAGATAAGCCACGACTAGCGCTGAACAACATTACGGCGGGAGTGGCGTGAGCCTAGCGAATGGAGCGGCGGCCAAGCGACATAGAAGGTAAAGCGACGAGGGCAGGAGCGAGTGAGTGTGGGCAACGAACGAGTTTCAATCGCAATAGGGAAGCCGGGCACCTGGATGAAATCCACGGCGTCGTGGCAAGCATACTGAAGTTTTGTCCCGGTCGGAATAACCGATCCCTACGGGAGGTGCCGCAGGATCTCAACCCCTTTCGCGATGGGCTGAGCTCCGGGCTGGTTCATGCCGATGAAGATAGCCGCGTCCTTGGTTGGATTAGTCGCGATACCAGTGCCGAATCCTGCCGTTCCTCCGTTCTTCATAATCACCGGATGCAGGTTCGGATTGCCTCCGCCCATATTGTTCACCCAAGCCATCGCCTGTTTGTTTCCGTTCGGCATGGTGAAGATCGGCTTCTGCGCCAGCTGCATCGCCGCGATCAATTCAGCGGAAACCGGTTTGTCATTCACTTCCTTATGGCCGAGACCGGCCTCGCCAAAGCTGAGCATGTCCTGTGCCGTCGAGCGCAGTCCGCCGGCAGCGTACCAGGCGAAGACCGGCCAGCGCGGCGCATCCTGCCCTGCGCGGTTATGTCCTTGTGCCAGGCGTTTCTGCTGTTCAGGCGTGGGCCGCAGCGTCGTGTCGGCCATGCCCAGCGGCTGGAGAATCTCGGAATTCACCTGATCTTCCCAGGTTTTGCCGGTCGCGGTCGCGACCAGGTAGCTCAGCAGCCCGATTCCGGCGTTGGAGTACTTATAGGGCGCAGGCAATTGGGTCCGCGGTTCGTAGCCCGAAGCCCAAGTGAGAAAGTCTTTCACCGTGTAGTAATCGATACTTCGCCGTTCGAGCAAGCGCGGCAGGTCGGTCGGATCGTCCGGCATTCCCGAGGTGAAGTCCGCCAACTCCAACGGTGTCAACTGCTGCGCCCGAAGCGTGTAGCCTTTGGGCATATATTTCTGAGCGGGAGCGTCAGGGACGATTTCGCTGCGGTTCACGGCCAGCGCGAACAGCGTGGTGGTGAACGTCTTGGTGCAGGAGCCGATCTCCACCAGGGTATCGGGCGTGAACGGAGCACCTGCGTCGGTAGCTTTTCCATACGGGAAGAAGTAGCGATGGCCGTGCAGTGAAACCGCAACGATCGCTCCCAGATCAGGAGATCGCCTCCATGTGGGGCCGCGGGGCAGGGTACGTTGTTCTTGGGCCAAGTACGGCTCCATGATGCCGTCGATTACTCGCTT
>Ga0193735_1000075_pt1 | contig 32033 bp, 40 predicted proteins | sample U1m2metaG_FD_145080 | JGI IMG/M metagenome (GOLD analysis project Ga0193735, IMG submission 145080) | Soil microbial communities from a riparian zone of the East river system, Colorado, United States - U1m2 | ecosystem: Environmental > Terrestrial > Soil > Riparian zone | place: USA: East River... | reverse complement strand
GGTTCCGTACATTGAGAATGTACAAAATTCATATTTGTCATATTGGGGTTCTCCAAAAAGATTCACTGAAAATTATGCAAGAGCAGTAAGCAATATTACAGACAGTACAATAGTCGCAACCAGATTAGCAAACAATAACATATTTGCAACTATGGAAACGGTGAAAACATCAGTACAACATGCAAGAGATAATGCAAAAGAATTTTCACGGCTGAATGCTAATGTCGCAAATACATTCGAAAACGTTGCAAGAGACAATTTAAGAGTGCATGTCTAGTAACAACAGAATTGTTAGCGTAGTAGATGACGACATAGGTACTGCTACATTCTTTATAACTTGTTGCAGTTAGGGTACTACCACCAAGAACAAGAAACAACCAAGCGACAGACTGGCGGGTTTTGAGCGCAGAGACCCATCAGTCTGTAATAATCAAATGCGTATTCTATTTTTACGAAAAAATTAATCAGTTTTTTTGATTTTTGGTTTCTGCTTCTTTTTAGGAGAATTAACTTTATTCATTGTATAAGGTGTATAAGACTTTGTTATAATAGAAGTAAATATTATCGATACATTTTTTCTATCCGGCGGATCTTTTCTTCTAATTTATCTACCCTTGATTTTTCTATCGTTAGAGTTTCAACCTTCCTTTGTAATCTGTTTGCTGGATCTATTGTTAAATTATCAATTGCTTTACTATATTCTTGATACATTTCTTCCTCTGTTGGCCTATAATATGCAGATGCTAACCCTATCTTATGACCTAGTAACATCTCCCTTATCTCTGGATTTACCTTAGAGTTAACAGCCTGCGTCGTAAAGAATTTGCGGAAACCATGAGAACTTGACACCTCTTTTCTACTATGTTTTGAGGTATGATCAACAACTTTCACACCGGCTTTTATTAGAATAAAATGAAGGATGGTAGTTATAGTGCTTAGGGATATTCCTCTACTTTTATTTCGTATTTGCTCCATGTCGGTTATATCGAATTGGTCTCTTATGAGAAAAGAATCCTTGTCTAACTTTTCACCATTCTTTTGTCTATATTCTAGATAAAGATCAATGAAAGAAGCACATTCCGGAGTACAGAAAGTATAATATTCTTCGGATGAATTTTCATAGATTATAATCTTGTAAACCTTGTCAAGTTGATCTCTTTTTTCTAGATTTCTTAATCTGAGGGTTGGAATAGAACCTATTCTCATACCTGAAGAAGCCATCAACAAGATGATTACCTTCATTCTTAAATCAGAAACGTTTAGAATTCTGGAAATTTCTTCATGAGTATAAGCCCTATCCCTTGCTCTTTTGACATATTCACCTTGAAACATCTTTATCTTCTTTTTATTTAACACAATGTCATTCATTTCATAAAAGTGAAAAACAGGGTAGACCCTTCCATTTACTGCACTAGACGACAATTTCTTGTTACGCAACTCTCTAATATACTGAATCAAATATTTCTGTGCATCTATATTTTTCAATTCATTCATATCAGAAATATTACAAAATTCCATGAATAATTTCAGTTTGCTTTCGTATTGAACTCTGGTTTCATCAGACTTTATCGAATTTATGAAGTTAAAATATTCTTCATTTTCTATTGTGCCCTCGCAGTCATGTATGTCTAGTAATAAATAAGGGACTTAAAATGCTATTTATCTCAATTGAAACTACCTTTCCATTTGATGCTACACTCTCCAATAACTCATAATGTAGGTCCGAAAATGCCTTCCGTATATTGATCACAGTATCTATAAACTCCTGCGACCCTCTCATTTTTGATCTAACTGGGTCCATCTGTGATTCATGATTAAAGTATGTAGGACTGATAAATTCTGAGACTTTGGTTGTATCTCCTGTATTAAGTGCATTGATAGCATCTTTTACGAGTTGGATATTCTCTGCTGCAATTGACATGAGAATTAACCTAGTTCATGTTATTTATCAATTCTTAGGGGTATAACAAGGGCTGGAATATTGCATTATTATCATAATAGTCTTTATTTTATGTTAATTCAATATACCTTAAGCAAGTATACCTACATAAAGAAAAAGATCATAATAGTACTGCTTTACACACTTTCAAACAATTAGATTTTAAATCTTAATCAATTGATTCATTTCGTTATGTAATTGTATAAAAGTAAATCCGCTTGAAGTTGTCTTGAATGTCCTATTGATTGGGTCATATTCAAGTAATCCACGTTCGATCAACATCTTTGAATATTCCACAACCTGAGCATAGGTAAGATATGATCCAAACATTATTCTACTGCGTGTGATCCCTGCTCCAGAGCCAGCAGTACCAAGAATTGATGCAAAAATCTCTTCTCTACTACGGTATGCCATACAAGTAATTGGATATAATGATTAATATGTATTTTGAATTTCAATTAGATAATCATCATCTTAAATCAAATCTATTTTGTTATACCGAAACCAGATATAGAAATGATTTTTGCCTATCTCTGATGTTTAAATATATTAACATCGAATGAATGCTGACAATTAGGGATGAAAAAAAGACAACAAAATGCAATTAGCAAAGCAAAAATTATACAGGCAGCGCCAAATGTCGTTTTCAATGCTTTAACTCAACCAGAAAAGATAACTGAATGGTTTCAAGATGAAGCAAACTTGGATAACAGGGTTGGTGGAAAGATTAGCTTGGTTACTCGTAAAGAATTTCATCCTGATTGGAACTTGGATAGAGATTATCATATGGAAGGAACCATTTTGGAATTTGTTCCTAATAAAAGACTATCTTACAGTTGGAAATTTGACGATACACCTGACTTTCCTGAAACTGTCGTGACTTGGGAATTAGAGCAGATAAATTCCAACAAAACAAGACTGAAGCTAGCTCATGCAGGATTTACCGGAAAAGAGAAGGGAAACTTTTCCATTGAAAGTCACGATCAGGGTTGGTCGGAGGCATTGGATAAGCTTGCAAAATGCTGCGAGTCATTTGCGCTTGCTTAAAAATTGAAATTTTTACCTAATAAAATTAATTGGTCATATCGTTAGACAAGTTTAATTTATCGTCACTGTGCCAAAGGTTGATTCCAAGCGTAGATTGATGCATAGAAGTGCTGCTCAATTTAGGTCTAAAGATCATAAGTGTTACTAAGCGCCATAATTCTAACTTCTAACGAAATAATGGATACTATGTTTTGACATCTTTGTGTAAATCAATTCTACCATGCTTAAAGGCCTCTTTTATTATTGTGAATTCCACTTGTTCTGCCATCTTGGCCAATTTCCCAACATCCTCACGATAGTCTTCAAAAGATGTATGCTCTTTAACACCAAGAAATATTTCTTTAATCTGGTAACCTGCCATGGCAGCTTCAATCAAAAACCATATGTCTACACCCCAGCCATCAGGTGGGTGCTGATCCAATAATCTTTTCCAGACCTCAACTCGTGCGCATACCTCACCGCTTAATGGTTGTTCAAAATTTGATAGCTCAGGGAAAAAGATTCGGATCATGGGTTTTGCTATAAGCTTTGTTACTGGAGCATCCCGACCATGTCTTTGGTAGTAACCTCTTACCATATCACAATTAATGCAGCCATCTACCAATTTATCTACCCAATCTGGGGTTAGATTTTTTATATCTGCATCAAGAAATAGAACAATATTTGCATTATAGCTGATAGCCTCCTCAATTCCCTTTTTCATTGCAATTCCCTTCGCAGGGAACATTCTATTATCTTGTTGAATCACTTTTGCACCATTATCGCGAGCGATTCTAACTGTCTTGTCTGATGAAAATGCATCGACTACTATTACTTCTGGATGGTGCCGGCTTTGTTTTGCTGTCCTAATCACGTGCTCGATAGTATCTTCTTCATTTTTTGTTGGAAATATTACTACTATCTTTGCTATAGCCTCTTGCTTCTTCATACAACCTATGAAGGCAATACGTACTTTAAGATTCTTACACTATTATTATTCTAGGGAATATCAGGGTTTGTTAGGTTGCTTTTCGATTGTATCTGGTTGAAGATAATCTTCAAAGTATTCTGAACAAGAATAAGACAATTTGACAAATAAGAGTAGGAATAATTAGTGGAAAAACCTAATGGTCCTATCTTTTGTCTGTTTCAAAAATGTATCAATATCTACAATAATATCACCAAAGTTTCGTACTAGTGATGATGTTTTTCTATTATTCACTGATTCGATTGAGTAATTTATGTAGTCTCCGAAGAGTGGCTCCTTAGTAACTATCCACAAATTCTTGATATTTGGTTGAATTTTTCTTAAATTCTTTAGCTCAAGCTTCGTTATACTTTTGGCATCTTTTGGTATCCGTATAACAATTGCCTTATCAGGAAAATTACTTAGCGTATGAAGATTAGGGACTATTATATCTAAATTGAGGTTATCAATCGTAACTTTTCTAACAGAAGGCAAAGTACAAGCTGTTAGCATGAAATGTAGTAAAGCTTCACAGAGAGTTCCAATGCTTTCATCACTTGCAATATCTATGAGCTTGTTACATTGAGCCAATATCATTTGGATATACTGTTTTGATAGCTCTATATTCAAAGTAATATCACTTTGAATTTTTTCCTTTCCAATTTCACCAATTATGGAATAAAGTGTGTTACCTATATCCTCCATACGCTATTTCACTTATCATGTTTTGAAAATCAATATTATATACACTCTACGTTTTTGACTCGAGATTGAAAAGATTCTACTGTTATAAAATACATTAGTTTTACTTTTCATACCTAACTAAACGAAATTATCTTCATCTATTCAGACTTTACTCTCAACTTGGCAGGTTTAAAGGATAAGGGCAGGTTACTGACTCCATGAAAGAATATGCCATAAAGTGGCCTTAATGATTCTTCTTTGTAATCTTGAGCAAATTTCACGTCCTTTAACCTATCTAATATTATTTTTAAAACCACCTCAGCTTCCAAGCTTGCTAGAGCAGAACCCAAGCAGAAATGAATTCCGTAACCAAAGGCTAAGTGGGCGTTATTGCTGAAGGAACGGGTTATATCAAATCTTTCGGCATCATGAAAGACAGATTCATCATGATTAGCCGACCCAATCCAAATGATCAATCTTTGTCCTCGTTGTATTTTCTGTTCTCTAATAACTACATCTTCTGTAGCAAAACGTATTAACGCTTGAACAGGAGATCTATATCGTAGTGTTTCATCTATTGCAGATGAAATTGAAGGATAATTATCCGAATTATGTAATAGCTGCTCTAGTTGCTTTGGATATTCAAGTAAGGAACGTACCATGTTACCTATCAAGTTGACAGTCGTCACATGACCAGCCAAAAGTAATAGAGAGCAAAATGCAAGTATTTCTTCTTCTGTCAGCTTATTGCCATCTATTTCTGCTTTAAGTAAATTACTTATGAGATCAGTACTTGATACTTTGTTCATCTTTCTTTTTTCAATTATATTGATAAAATAAGAATCCATTTCGCTTTGAACTCTTTTGAATATCTGTTCTGACGCTCTATCGACAGGTAGATTACTATTACTTGAGTTAGTGGAACCAATTAATTCGTCGGCCCATCTCTTAAAAGTATCTCGGTCATCAGATGGGATACCTAGCAACTCTGCGATTACAGTGACAGGCAAGGGATAGGCCAAATCATTTATGAGGTCCATATGACCTTTCTCAATAACCTTGTCTACCATATCATGACATATCTCTTCAATACGTGGTCTCAATGTCTCTATAGTGTTCAAGGTAAAAGCAGAAGATATTACACTTCTTAATTTATTGTGATATGGTGGATCAGAAGTAAGAATACTACGTCTTACAGATTCATCTCTCTCTCGCTTGTTATTTTGTTCTTGTTGTTTCATTTCCGCCTGTTGCATTTTCATTAATTTCTGAACATCTGAAGAAAAATGTCTATAATTTGTTAAGACGCCTTGAATATCCTCATAACGAAAAATTCCCCATACTTTATTTTTATCATCATATACAACCGGATGAACTTTTCTCATTTGAGCATAGAATGGAAAAGGGTTTAGTACTTTGTCTGGAGGTGGAAATACTTCCATTCATATACATATTGATCTGGTAATGTATATAGTTAATACAAGGTTAACTTTCTCCATGTTCTAAACTAAATTCTATCAGGATGTCTAAAACTTGATTTAATTGGACCTAATTAAGACCAATCAAATTTATTTCTGTGTTAATTTTTTTTCTTAGATTAGAAAATAAAGTAATCTGGTTGATTTCTTTGTTGTATGTCATCTAAGGATATCGTATACATAAGAGAATTTGATAAGTTTGACAGTACGGGAAATACCATCTGTAGAAATACTGGATGTCAAAATTTAATTAAATATCCATTTAGGAAGTATTGTTCAAAAGAATGTAATAAACAGTTTGAGAAATGGTATTACCACAATTTTTACTGGGACAGGGTGCGTTCTGATATATTTAAACGAGATAACTTCACATGTCAATTATGCAGAAAAAAATATCCTTATACATTCAGAAGAAAGTTTGCACGATCTCGTGGACTGGAATGCGATCACATAGTTCCAAGGTCGCTTTATAAAAAATTGGGATACAGATTTGATTCACTTGAAAATAAGGTTAGAACAATAACCGAATTCCTTCATAATCATGATAATTTGAGAACTCTTTGTAAAGAGTGTCATAAAACGGTAACAAAACAATATTTATGCGGTAATGTGAATGTGTAATTAACAAATTATAAAAGTTATAATAATCTAAGTTATTCTTATAAAAAAATCTTAGTCGTTTCCATCTACTTTTTCTTCTATCTTTTTCTTTTCAATTATGTTATTAAATTCATCTTTTTTTCTTCATAGTGTCCTTTTTTTCATCGCCCATGTCAATCCTTTAATTGTACAATATTACTTAAATCAGTTGGCACTCTGAAAAGGATCCAGATAACGATGTCACATCACATTTATTTATATTTTTATGTGCTTAGACTATTATGGTCTTGAACACACTTGTTTATATCGCACTGGTTATAATCGTGATTATCGTAATTGTGATCCTACTCAGATTCCTATTTAATGTACTATTCGTTATGCCGGTAACGTTAGAGCACGATCTAGTAAAATACGCTGCCTCAATGTATTTGCCTACCTGACTTCCATTAACAAGGTAAAACATTTAATGGTATACAAAATTCTGGATCCAGCTACTTTTAAACTCCTTACTGAGTAAAAATGTCTAATGAAGCATTTGACAGGTTTCTCTTGAAACTTTTCGAAAAAACTGCAGATAAAGGAGAGATTAGTTATTTCAACAAGTACGAAATTGGAAAAGAAATAGGTCTATTGGATAAATCTGAAATAGATCGCATTGTTAAATTTTTACATGACGATGGGTTTGTATCAAATAATGAGGCTACAGATTCAAAGATTCGAATTAGCGATAAGGGTAGAAAAAGACTGGAAAACCATCAACTTTAATTAATTATTTTATTTACGAAAAATTCCTTCCATAATAATATCCTTCAACGGCTTGCGGTCACTGAGTTTTTCCTTATCTTGAAGCTTCGCTGGAAGATCTTCTTTTGGTCCCTTTTTTCCAATTGCAATCATTGCCATTACTTCAAAATCGACAGGAATTCCTAAATCTACTCTTGCCTTTTCATAATCAAAACCTTGCATACCATGCGCAACAATACCTCTAGAGGAGGCTTCTAATGCAAGATTTTCCCAGGCCGACCCAGCATCAAATTGATGTGTTCTTGCAGGTTTTTCATTAAATTCAAAGTTTTTTCTTGATATTACTACAACTAGTAACGCAGCATTTTTTGCCCAAATCTTATTTGGATCAGCCAATAAACTAAACAATCTATGCCAGTGTCCTGTATTTCTTTTAGCGTAAATAAATCTCCAAGGTTGATTGTTATAAGATGAGGGAGCCCATCTGGCAGCTTCAAAAAGTGACATAATGTCATCATCGTCAAGCTCTTCTCCAGTCATAGATCTGGGCGACCATCTATTAAGAATGAGAGGATTAATTGGATGAGACGGCTTCCTTACTGTCTGGCTTTCTGATTGCTGCAATTGAGCTATATCAACTCCAGAGTATTATTGAAATTCTCTTCAACAATCAATTGCAAAAGCAAATATTTCATAATATTTGATTGTCCACTATCCTTTATTAGAAATGTATATCTAATTGAGTTTACAGCCACTTTAAATCGCATAAACTTGGCTGTGAATTGATGACGTATATCACTCAAAGTGTTTGTTCAATTTTATAAATAATAGAGAATAATACCAACAATAGTCATTGGGAGAATCTATATTGAAGCTACAAGGCCTCCTAGACTCTGGTTGTAAGATAGAAAAAGTATATCCAAGTGTCCTGGGTTCAGATGCAGAGATTAACATAGTGACAGTTGAGGTAAGATGTTCTGACGGGCAGATCTATAAAATCAGAGCTTACAGAGAAGAAGCTAGCGAGTTAAGGGAATATATACGGACAAAAATTTCAAATACCAGCTAAATATTATCCAGTAAGATATCAAGTCAGGACTTTTGCCTGCATCTAATACGTTTTTATATTTTAGAGACGAATTATTCAGAGAATGCCAAAATTTCAATTAATATCACGTCTTGATTTCTTAAAATTGGTCGGAACTGCTGGGACAGCGTTTATGTTACTCCCACTGGTACCATTTGGAAAGGCATTGGGAGCTGGAGTTCCTGCTACTAGTAAACCTTTAACAATTAAAAGAGTTAACATGGTCGGACCTGATGAAGTGGTTTTTTTATATCCTACTAAGCCAAAAGGTTTTGTTTGGTACATGAATCATGAACACCCATTTGATTCGCATTTTGAAATAGGAGGCGGTTCTACGTATCATAGACTAGTTAGAAATAATGACGGTTCGTGGACAGCCGACAACAACGAGAGAGTCAAGTTTAACTTGAATGTAGATCCTGATTATAAAGACGCCATAGGTGGTTGCAATATGAGTTTTAAGGATTCTATTGCTCGTGGCTACACGCATGATAAGAGCGACCTTGATAACGTTGAGCTGACAGGTTTCTTTAATGTCCATAAGCCTACAGAACATGATGGAATCTACCTTAGAGGTCCATGTAATCATCACGATCAAAGTGACCATCTCTGTTGTGAGGAATTTAGCTACGATTGTGAAACAAACTGCAATAGTTTACACGAGCAATCGGAAGTAAAGCACACAAAGCAAAGTCCAAATAAGTATTATGACGATCCTGCTGGAGTTAAAACGATAATTCCTCATATCATTTTAGCGGGTCATGGATGGTTTGGTATCAAGTATGTTCACATGATTTTATCTCATGATATCAATCATCCAAAAGTCAAGTTGGAACAATGGATGAATTTTAATGGTGATGGCAAAACTTGGATCAAGGTAAATGAGGTTATTGATACTAGATCCTATAAGTGGGGACCAAAGGCCATATGTGAAGGCAAAGATTATGAGGTTGGAGCCTGGGGAGGCCCTCGTATGGTTTACAAATGGTATAGTGGAGATGTTGATTTCAAATGGTTCTCATGCAGGCAAATTGAGCCTAATTTATTAAAGCTAATTTAATCCGTACTTAATTCTGACAGGCTTACAGTACTTACGAAACTAAATAAATCCGGCTAAGAACAATTTATTGTAAAGATGCACGAACACAAGTTAACTTCATCGCACTTTTTCATGAACTATTCTTTTTTGCTTACATTATGTTCAATCCAGTTAGTCTCATGCTCCCTTTATTTAATATACGTCTCCCATACTTCGGTATTGCAGGTAGCTGTAGCACAACAACAATCTTCCTTGGAATCATCCCAAGCTATGATAAAAGGACTTCTTTCTAAAGCCAAGTCTGCGTTAGAGAGCGGTAATTCCAACAAAACAGTAGAGAACCTATTAATGGTTCAGAGGTTGATAGCGCAAACTAATGATAATTCTACCTCAATTCAGGACTCTATGTTACTTATACGTGAAACCGTAGGAGCAATACTAAGTGGGAGAACAGATATAGCAAAAGCCAATTTAAATTTGATAAATAAACAGTTAATTAAGCAAGCACCAAGTAACGAGACATCCAAGACAATCACTGGTCCCTTGGAAAAAGCCATACCTTCTATACCTTCTGTACCTTCTAATGAATCAACGGTACCAAGTAACGAGACATCCAAGACAATCACTGGTCCCTTGGAAAAAGCCATACCTTCTGTACCTTCTGTACCTTCTAATGAATCAACGGTACCAAGTAACGAGACATCCAAGACAATCACTGGTCCCTTGGAAAAAGCCATACCTTCTATACCTTCTGTACCTTCTAATGAATCAACGGTACCAAGTAACGAGACATCCAAGACAATCACTGGTCCTTTGGAAAAAGCCATACCTTCTATACCTTCTGTACCTTCTAATGAATCAACGGTACCAAGTAACGAGACATCCAAGACAATCGATAATGGGACTACAATGGGTTTCCAGACTTATCAGAACAATATTTTTGGGATAAAAATCCGGTATCCGGACGGCTGGTCTGTAAGGAGTTATCCCCACAATAATGCAAGCAACAATACTGTTGTAGGATTCTACTCGCCGTCAAAAACTGCCTCCCAGCTTGGCAATATTTCAGGTGTGTCAGGTCACTTTGTACCATACTTAGATATTTTTGCATTCGATTCTAAGAACATGTCTCTAGATAAAATAATTAATGGACGCATAAATAGAATTCAAAATACGAGTGATTTTGTACTGGATTCTAAACCGTTTACTCTCAAAGGAAACCGTTCGGCGCATATGTTGGTTTACTCTACTATTACAGGGGGAGATGAATTTTTCAAGAAAATGCAAGTCTACACAATCATTGGCAATAAAGTATATTTAATTACCTTTACAGCGCAAGAAGCTTTGTTCTCCAATTACTTGCCAACTATTTGGAAAATGGTCGATTCATTTGAAATAAATTTATAGGATGAAAACAAGTCTTTATGAAATATTAATATCTCTTGAAAAGTCAATTCCTTCGTTATTGATTATTTTGCAATTTCCTGCCACTGTATCTCCGTTATCTGGATTATAATCTAAAACTATGCTATTCCCGCTGCAATCATATTCATTGCTGCCAGTTCCACCATCCATTATAGTCGTGCCAGCTCCTGCAATAAGCTGATCGTTATCCTGGCCTCCTACAAGCAAGTTATTTCCAAGTGCCCCGAAAAGTACATCATCCCCAGGCCCGCCGTCAACTAAATTTGAACCATCTCCAGGGATAATGATATCATCGTTACGTTCACCATATAATCTGTTGGAACCCAGACCACCATAAATTATATCGTTACCCATTCCCGCCCATACTCGATCATTTCCTTTAAGTGTGTATATGATTTCATTGTTACTGTCACCCTTTATGTTATCGTCACAATCGGTTCCAATTATCAAATGTCCTTTCCTCATTATACCTGAAGTACCCCCTGTCAATGCGCCAGCAAGACACCCAGCATCTGAGAACCTGTCAAGAGGGTTTGAATTGAAAAGATAATTCAATTTGTCATCTATATTAGCAATAATATCCTCAAGGACACCCAAATCTACTTGCAGGAATTGTGCATTTGCCTGTTGTTCCTCGAGCATTAATAACATTGAAATAGTGAGACTAATACCGAGAAGATTCACAAGGATCCTAGGCACAAGCGAACAAAATTTTTTGTTTCTTATTAACATTTCGGTTTGATCTGTTCATGATGGTACTAATCAGTTTTGACCAGTTTTGATTATTTACTAAAAAGAGCTGATTGGTGATTCATTTACTGAAAGATATAAGAAAAAATTTAGCTGAGCTTTGAAGTTAAAGTTCAAGCCGTTTATACCGTTTATACATTGGTATGTGGAGCTCACATAGATTTCACATCAGTATTTCTGCCTTTGATGGAATTATAATAGTGTGGAGGAATACTTCCAATATTAGTATACCGAGGTATAGGAGTTGAATCACGGTTATAGTCAGCAAGCGCATCTGCACAAGGAATACTTGCCATTCCCAATAACTCACTGTTAGTATTTAGACCTAGAGTAACAGTACGAAGTTTCTTCCAGTTACCACCACTATGTTACCAATACTAATTGAATTAGTTTCTAAAGACTATAAACAATACAAATGTCTTATTACTATCTGAAGATAGCTTCGAAATTGGTGGAATGCAACTTGAAGAATGATAAAAGTGCTGTTCCTGTTGACTAAGCCAAATCTATTATTAATATAATACTGGGATAGTAAAACTGAATGAAAACGATATGTATCTTATTCAAATGATAAGAGAATCTAAATTAATATTTCAAAATATGCTACTAGTGTATTAACATTGAAAGACTATATATAATAGAGTTTTCGATAATAGAATGAATTTATAAATGGAAAAATCAGCAGGGTGGTTTAGATTCGTAGAAATTGGACTAGGTATACTCATCGTCATATTATCAATTTATGCACTTACATTTCCGGCAGCAACGTTTGTGTCTGTAGTATGGATACTTGCCGTAATCTTATTTATTCTAGGAATTGAGAAGATTATTGCTGGCATTTTCTTTCATATCAGGGGAAGAGGTGCAAGTATAGGCCTTGGCATATTGATACTCATATTTGCGGGTCTTGCGGTCGCATATCCAGTAGGAACTGCATGGATTATAACAATCTTTATTGGCATTGCACTTCTGTTTGGTGGTTCTGCAAGCATAGTTGAGGGGTTTTCAGGAAAGGAATCTGGCTGGAAAAGAGCTTTCCTTATTGGAGTAGGCGCATTGTTAATAATCATTGGAATCATCACGCTTGTCTCACCTGTCTTTGGTGCAGCATTTGCAGGATTTATTATAGCAATAGGACTTTTGATAGCAGGAATTGAGATGATCGCAGCTGGTGCAACAGGCAGAAAACTGAACTTACCGTCGAAGGATAACGTCGATAGCCTCACTGGTAAAAAGTAAGAGGCTAACCAAATTTATCTTAAATTTTTATTTTAAATTTGACTTGAGTTTGAGTTTGGGACCATAAATCACGTTAGCGGACGCGTGTACGTCCCAAGGTATTGTATTACTAGAAAATTATTTTTTGTGTTCACATGGAATCTAGGTTATTTCATTTGATTAATAAGATCTAAACATTTTGCCTGTTTCTCCTCGAGGTCTGAAAGTTTACTCATTAAATCATTTTTGAGTTGATTTAGTTGCTGTTCTCTCTTTTCTATTTCTACTTTATCATATCTTCGTTTGTAGAAACTGTTAGTAATAACAAAGAACAGTAGTGATATCATTGCAATGCCAAAAAACATGTAAAACACTGCTACGATTCGTCCTAAGTTACTAACCGGTACTATATCACCATATCCTACAGTAGTGACTGTGGCAACACACCACCATAATGCGTCAAGATAGGTCTTTATTTGTGTATTAGGTACTTTTGATTCTATATTGTACTCAACAATCGTTCCTACCAATATGATCAATCCTGCTGCTATGATTAAATGAATAATTCTATTCATAACACATAATGGCTAATCATACTTTTTAAGTTAACTGTATTAAACCCATAAAAGCAGTAATATCATAACGAGTTCGAATAGTATAATGAAGGAGTTGTTTCAATCTAAGGTTAAGTACGATACTCAAGTAAAGTACTTTGGTTGATTATACAGCGCGGGTCAATCACAAAATGTATTCTGTAAGATCCAATATGTACAGAATTACTGCACTCATATTGGCATATCAAAAATGCCTCGTGTAGGTTTCCAAGATAATAACAAAAGCTGATAATATAGATCTTGACTTTACCCTTTTTTCATTTTTGGGTAGAATGGCAACCACGACTCGAAGACGTTGTGACAGTCCCAATTGAATGTCGGTCATTCTTAACAAGTTCGGCTCTGTCGCCTCACCTTGTGTAGGAAAATTGGAACAGAAGATGCACTCGACAACTTCAGGCGTAAGATAGCTGATGTTTCCACTTAGATTTAGCCTGATAAAAGCCATATCCTTAATATTGCCTACCAACTATTCGAGTAGCTGTGAAGTCCCTCAATCTTCAAAAGAGTAAAATAGTCAACATGGCAATCGCTGTTTTTACCATAGCGTCTATAATAATAGTATTTGCTACGTACTTATACCCACTTTCTGAAAATCAGCTATGGACTCTTTACATTTTTGATCTGTTTGTCACTACAATGTTAGCAGTTGATTTCTATTCCAGGATAAAGAAATCAGACAACAGATTGAAGTACGTTATTGCTCATTGGTACGAATTTCCTGCCCTGATACCACTTATAGTCTATGGATACGCTGACATGTCCCCGGTAATTCAACAGACAATTCGGACAACAAGGTTTATTGCACTATTCAGGCTCATCAGGTTGTATAATCTTGCACTAATGATGAAAGGTAGTGAGATTGTATTACTTTGTTCCCTAGCTGTAGTAACTATAATATTTGGAGGTTTTGGGTTCTATATTTCAGAGGTACAGTCTTCAGACCGCCACGCAAACGTAAAAAATTTGAATGATGCCATATGGTTGGCTCTGGAAACATTGACGACTGTTGCCTACGGTGAATTTTATCCTGTCACACCTCTAGGTAGGGTGATCTCAGCTATACTTCAGTTCTCAGCAATAGGAATAATATGGACAGTTATCGCTTTGGTTTCTTCCAAATTCCTGGAGAAGAAAATCAAGCCAACCAAGGTGGGAATTGTGGAGGAAACGAAGTCCATGATAAAGGAAAAAATAGATGATATTGAAAATTTGAATAAAACTGAAATAGAAGCACTAATCCGCATGATAAGATCACTAAATAATGGAGTTTGACAGGGAGTGATCTTCTATTAGGAGCAAGTGAGATGATGTTGTTGTGGGACGTTCAAGATTTGACTACTTTGATTGTAATGTGGGAATAGAGTGTTAGACTATAATTCAGAGATATTCTAAATACAAATTATGATTTATTATAACAATAATTCTATAATTTTTAATAACTCTCCTATATTTATGGTTGATTAATTTGATTCTCCACAAGTAACACAGTGTTCATCCTTTATCGTTCTTGATACTGCAAAATGGAATCCGATAAGTGGTGAAAAAGCCAAAATAGTGATAAGAGCAAGACGATTTTCTGAAATATATAAAAGATAAAAAGTAATTCCAATACAAGTCATTATTTCGATCCATGTACATGTACATAATTGAAGGCCAATTTCCTTTATTTGCATTGATTGATATAACAAAGTAAAACTATTTTTGTTTTTATCCAGATTTAGTCCAAATTTAACATACCTTTCGAACCTAAGGTCAGTTTAATTCGAATATTATATTCCAATTAATTTTTGAAGTGGATGCAAGAATATAATACTCACTGTCAATACGGGAGTTATAAGTATAAGTGACCCTCTATGGTCAGCATTGATGAACCATTTTAGGTGACTATGAATTTGTATATTCCTCGAGAATCCGTCTTGACGTAGTAGCAGTATCCGCCTATAAAACGAGTAACATAAAGTCAATAAATAGAAGTATTATCGATTGACTATATTTTCTAAATAGTCAATATATGTCTATATTTTTTATTTTGTAAATCGTTTTAATGCTCAATGAACAATTAATTACAACGTTCCAAGTACGGCCAGCGGGTGGGTTAATTGGTTGTTTCTTGTTCATCATACAACCAGCTCCCACCAGTTAATTATGAAGATAACTTTCAGGGTTACTAATTACATTATTTTTTGTGATTGAGGCTCGTTACTTATTATTGGTATTAGGTGACTATCAAGGAGATATGTATTAATATTCAAAAGGAACTTAATTTCTAAAAGTAGAATTTGAAATAAATTAGAAGAAATGTTATTTTATGAGTCCGTAAAGACGTCGATTGTTAATAGCTTGGATCTATTCAAGGGAATATGATAGAGTACTTGGATGCTAGATTCACAATGCATACCTGAATATATTACAAATCATAAATGCATTTATAGACAGACTATGGATATTGTAACATATTATGTATGAAAGCACGAGGAAAGAATATACATAAAAGGAGGTGATAATCTACATGGCAGTAGACCTATCAAGTATCGGAATCTCTTTGTTTTGGGGATTTGTTGTTTCCGTACCTCTACTATTAGGCTGTCTACTGGCACTTACTACGAGGCTTTCCAAGAAAACTATTGCATTTATAATGGCATTTGGTAGCGGCGTGCTTGTTGCATCTCTTGCTTATTCCTTAATTGAAGAGGCATTTAAAATGTCACAGTCAATACCTCCGATAATTATTGGATTTGTCTCTGGTGGATTAGCTTTTACTATAGCTAATTACTATCTAACCAAACGTTCTCCTCAAGGTAGCATCAGACACAGGAAAAAGTCTCATGGGACCGAAGCCGGTGGGGGAAAGGATGTCTCAGGTACAGCCATACTAGTAGGTTCAGTGATGGATAATATTCCAGAAAATATGGCACTTGGTATTTCGTTAGCAATAGGTGGATCGGTAGATCTTGTTCTCTTGGTGGCCATTTTCATTTCCAATTTTCCAGAGGGACTATCGTCTTCGGAAGGTATGGAATCTCATGGAAAAAGTAAAAAATTGATACTTCTTTTATGGACAGGAGCTGTATGCATAGGAACAATTTCTTCTGCGATTGGCTTTACAGTATCTTCATATACAGAACCTAATGTGTTGGCAATAGCTTTGTCATTTGCTGCAGGTGCGATTCTAGTCATGCTAGGAGAATCCATGATTCCTGAAGCTTACGAGCAAGGAGGAGCGAGTATTGTAGGCATTGGTATAATGGTAGGATTCTCACTTGCCTTCATATTGGGAAATGTGTAGATATTCATTTTTGAAAATAATTAAACTGTTTTAATTTATTATTTCAAAATGGTTTCAATATAAGTACTTTAAATCTTTAATATGTTAATGGAGATAAGTACGTACGTATGGACGCATTTGAATGTGTAGCGACTAAACTTGATATAAGAGAATTCAGCTCAAAAGAAGTTCCACGTGAAATAAAATTAAAGGTGCTCGAGGCTGCGAGATTAACAGGAACGGGCCTTAATACTCAGCATTGGCGTTTTATACTAATCGAAAATAAGGAGAATTTAAAGAAGCTTGCGGAGGACAGCACTAGTGGAAATTGGGTTGCAAATTGTAATTTTGCAATAATAATTCTGACAAATCCAAAATATCATTTTCATTTGATCGATGCAGGGAGGGTTCTACAGAACATGCAGCTGGTAGCATGGAATTATGCGGTAGGTTCGGGAATATTTACAGGAATTGAGGAAGATGAATTCAGGAAGGATTTTGGAATTCCGCAGGAATTGAATGTCTCTGCTGTAATTGGATTTGGTTATCCCATAAAAAAATTGACAGGTAAGAGAAAGGACCGGATACCTTTGAATGTGCTTGTCCATTATGAAAAATATGGTATTTCGAATGAATCATAAGGCAATAGTATATAAAGATAATATAAGTGGATTCAAATCATAAATGTCTTTTATGTCATCATACTAGAGAATTTCATATTTCTGACAAGCATGGACAGAGCTATTGTTTAAAGTGTACCTGTAATGGATTTGCAGAATGAAACAATTTGCTAGCTGCTTGGATAGTCTAATAAACTCTTTTGTTTAGCCTTACGGTAACCAGTCTTTCCGTTAGAAAGCTCCAATTCTGTACTGTAATCTATATCCTTGCTTATGCCCCATTCTACGGATGGAAGGTTGTTCATCACCCTAAACATATTAGCGGTTGCAGCCCCAAATCCGGCATAATGATTGTTGGCAGCTACAATACCTATCTTGACATCTTTTTCATCTTGCTGAACTGTTCTGAATTTGTCAGACCAATATGTCATCTCCTGTTCTCTATCCTTCTGTATCTTTCCAAAGTTTTCTTCTTTAATACTTCTATCTCCAATCAATCTAAGATAGACAAAGTCAGTTGTTACTATAGGGGGAGATTGTATTTTATCTAATTGATTCCACACCATACAAATATTATTGTTTGAAAAGAAATTGTAAGCTAAATCTGAAAACCATGATGGATGTCTCACTTCCACGGCATATCTGAAGCTATCATCAAAGAAGAAATCATATTGTTTTAATGCTTCCAATCCTTCTGTAATTTTTACATAGGGTGGGAATTGTATTAACAACGCAAGTAGCTTGTCCTTCAAAGGTTTCATTGCACCATAGAATAATGATAACTCTTTTTCTACATTTTTGAATTTTTTATCATGTGTTATTACTTTGGGAAACTTGGCAGTAAACCTAAAATCTTCTGGAGTTCTTCTAGCCCAGTTTTTGACCATAAATTGATTTGGAATTCTATAAAATGTAGAGTCAATTTCTACATAATTGAAAACCTGAGAATAGTATGATAACCATAGCTTATTTTCCAGATTGGCTGGGTAGAATGGCCCCTGCCAAGAAGTATAGCTCCAACCCGAGCATCCGATGAAAAGCTGCAATAGCCTATTCATGGTCAGCGTGGAATAAATTCATTCGTAAGAAGTGTTTGAGTTTAAATTCCGTACCCTGTTTTGCTTTGTCACAATTCCATAATTGTGCCCTCCCTCTCTGAAAGTAGCTTCTCCATTAAATAGAGCTCAATATGCTAGAACTAAGCTCCATGTCAAACCTTATTGCAGAAAAACCAAATAGAACAATGTCGATCCAACAAGAGCCGCTGAAGCTAAAAACAGCTTATGATTATCTTAATCGGCTTTCATTTACAATTAACGGTACATGTAATAAAACCGTAGAACTACTTCTTGGAGACGCAGTCTGCCTTTTAGGTGATTCAAGGATGATAAATCTGATATTGACAAAAGTAGGAGTTCATGCATTAATGCCAAAGAGGTATGGCGGCTTTGGCAGGAACTCAAATGTGTTTATTCTGGATGCTGGTAATTGTACAGACGTATATCAGTTTGTAGATTTTATGAAACAATATGGGCTGGATATCAAAGAGACTTTGAGGCAAATAATGATTTCAAGAGTATTTACTGTCTACCAGCTTACACATTTTTTAAAATATGAATTGTCCAAAACCATTCATGAACAAAAGACCAACGTGGTAATAATTCCCGATTTACTTGCGATGTTCGCTCAAGAACCGGAGATAAATATTAGAGACGTACAATCCCTGTTAAGAGAAATCGCAGACCTACTTAAAGAAGTACCTTCCAAATACAAAGTTTTATTGATAACTTCGATTTCACTCAATAACGACAAATTATCACCTGACGTACTTGGCGTAAGAAACAAGATCCTTTCCATGTTTAACAAACACGTTAAGGTTGATATGAACAAAACAAATGACAAATTTAAAGTGCTCATACAGGAAAAACAGGATGTTGACTATGTTACTGTCAAGAAATATTTGTCGTTATCTTTTGAAGATGTATTGACTGTCGTAAGGAGATGAGTTCTTAAGTGGGTAGAACGATACCGTCTTTCAGATTAGCTTGTATTGCAGAAGAATTAAAGTGGCGCAGCTTTCGTTCCTATCTAGATAAGGATGACAGAAAAAAATTTGATGAAATGTTTTCAGTTTCACGTCTATATAATAGCGCCTGTTCTAATTCCGCAAGACCAATTATCATACACAGCATTATAATGGCAATTATGCTGTATCACTATAAACAGTTAATGGGATTAATGAAAAAAAATTGCAATAATATTGTATCAAAGAAACAGAATCAATCAGGCAGATAATAAGACATGACATTGTTTCCAAATGAAGATATACTAGCACAAGAAATTGAATCGTGGAAAGGATTTGCAGATTGCCTACGTGAGGAAGATAGAGTACTTTTTTTACAGATGTTGGATGAATGTTACCAATATATAAATTCAATCAATTCAAAGGGAGAGTATTTTTCAACTGAATCCGTACTGATGAGTTTAGTTTTTGTGCAGCACAAGATAATCAACTGGTTAATTAACAAGAAATGCTAGAGTAGAGTAATAAAGTAACAGAAACATTCAGGCTAACATTAAAAATCAACTTACAATATGTGTTTATTGCAGGAAGCTTCTATCTAGTGTTAACTGACTCGAGGTTTCTGAGAAATAATTTCGGGCGTGTTGCAATGCTGCTCTCTCTTTCTCGGATAAAACTGTACCTAACATTTGTTTGAACTCTAGGGCATTTACAACGGCCCTTGCCCCATAATGATTATTAAAATATCCTCGCACAACAGCAGTTTCTGTTGATATTTGTTTTACCTTCTCAGCCCATGGTTTTAATTCTTCTTTTGAGTAAAGATAATTGTACCTTGGTTTTACTTGCCTTCCATGCCATCTAATAAAAGAGTGATTTGCTGTTACAATTGTGTCAGAAAGGAATTTCAGATTATCCTGCTCAGGAGAATCTGTCATGACTGCTGCTATATTGTAGTGCTTTAACATCTCCCATGGCCCTTCAGTATTCCACGATGGATTTCTGAATTCAATGGCGTAGTCATATCCCCTAGGCAATCTATCGAGAAATTCTTCTGTATTTCTAAATTCTTTAACAGTAAAACTTGGTGGCAGTTGAATAAGCACTGCTCCCAGCTTGTTGGAAATTTTTAGAGGTGATATCTTATCAAGGAATTCTTCCAGATATGTTATCGCCTCCCTATCTATATCGAGTCTCTTATTGTGTGTTACTAACTCAGGAACCTTAACTGAGAACTGAAAATTATCCGGTGTTGCTTTGATCATGTTGACAAATGTTTCTTTTGTCATATATTTGTAGAATTTTTCATAGAATGTTGCGTCCATCTCCGCAGTGCTAAAAAACTGCGAATAGTATTGCAGTTTCTTAATTTGAGCATTTGGATAAAATACCTTAACCCAACCTCCTTTCTCAACGGGATCAGCATAACTCCAGCCAGAGCAGCCTATGTACACAGGCATTACAAAACACTGGGCCATAAGTACAATTAGTTTGTTTATTATTTTATAAAAATTAAGGGAAAATTGAATATGGTTCCTTTCATGGCTGGTGGAGATGTACGTGGTTAATTCAGAAATAGTGTCTAAGGAGCTAATTCCGATTCCGCAGGAATGCAATACACTAGCGTATGTAATCCATTTCGATTGTAAAAAAACAACCCAAGTATGGGTCCGGAGGGACTAGTCTGAAATTTCATATGGTTCCAAATTTTCAGTCAATGTGTGTGTGCACTTTTAATACTGAATTCTATCGTTATCAAAATGGGCCTAAGGGGATGAAGGACAAATTTGTCTCTAAAAGAGAGTTCAGCATCAAGAATATAGTTCCAGATCCAGCAATCGTGAATATCTTAAATAATCAAACAGTAAATGGCAGTCACGTACTGACGGATTAAGCCAAACGAACTCCGAACCAGAAGGTGATTCAGCAAAATTTGAAACGACTATCTTAGTCATTTGAGATTTGGGTTAACTATCTGACAGTAGTAGATTGTTGGTACTGATTTCTACCTCCTTGTTAGATGTTCGAATAAGTATTTTCCGTTGGGGAGCATTCCATGATCGTTATTTAAGTATATTGCCTTCTTTGTTGCAGATTTCTTTTCTAGCTTGGCAATTATCCTTTTAAGCTCCTTTTCAGAATATAGGTAATTATACCAGGTTTTAGAACCATGCAATCTTAAGTAAACTGTTTTGTTCAAGTTTAATATCCTGTTTGGTAGTAAAGGTGCATCTACAGAACACATCGGTATTTTGAGTCTTTCCAACTCTTGGATAGAGGCTTTGCTCCACCACGAACGATCCCGGAATTCTAATACCGCATTGCTGTTTAAATCCGCTTTAATTCTAAAATTCTTTATTCTTTCTATATTCTCTTGATTATATTTAAACGTAGAAGGCATTTGAAATAGCCAAAAAGTTATTCTTTCTTCTAGTGGTTCAAGTGAGTTCTTGAAGCGCTTCCACAATTTTATTGATTTATCTCCTTTTAGCCTCGTATAGTGAGTTATAGATCTGTTAACCTTTATTGAAAAACTAAAATTTTTTCTTGAAACATTCTTCCAATTATTTATCGAGTTCTCGGTAGGGAATCGATAAAAACTACCATTTATTTCTACGGAATTAAATCCCTGATCGACATACCACTTAAACTTATTCGATTTTCCCTTGTTCCAAGAATACGTGTATCCTGATGTCCCAATTAAAATCGATGTCAAGGGATAATCACATACATTTGTTACTATTAACTAGTTTCTGTAATAAAGCGTACTATCTTCAATGATTATTTCTTCTTGGTTTCAATGCTTGCCTTGAGGGCTTCAAGGAGATCTTTGGTTGGCTTAGCCTCCTTAGGCGCAGATGAAACGAATTTTTTTCCTTTACTCTTTGCGTCTATAAGTTTCCTAAGTTCTTGAACATACGTGTCGGAATAGTCACCGATATCGAATTCCTTACTGCGATATTTCTGTACCAATATTTTGCCAAGAGAAATTTCTTGTGGATCAAGTTTTGCCTTTGTATTCCCCATTTCTGGTATTTCATCTATTGGCTTCATGTCGTCGAGGTAATTCAAAACATGCATGACAAGACCTCTCTGGTAAGGTCTCAGCGCTATGACGTTTTCTCTATCCTTGAGAACAACCTTACCAATGGCAACTAAGTTGTTGTCGTTTAGTATTTTCACTAAAAGGGCATAAGCCTTTTCGCTTACCGTTTTGGAATCAGTGGCGACGTAGTAACTGTTGTCTATTAAAATAGGATCGAGTTCGTTATATTCAATGAATTCCTTAATGTCGATGGAATGGGTCGTCTTTAACTTTACCTTGTTGAGTTCCTCCTTTTCGAATACGATGTAATTGTCTTTCTGTATTTCGTATCCTTTTTTAATCTCAGAATATGGAACTTCTCTTTCTTCTTCTGGACACCATTTTTTGTATCTTATCCTATGTCCATTTTGACATAATTGGTTAAAGACGTATTCCCTGCTGTTTGTTGCCGTATAGACTTTAACCGGTATATTTACAAGTCCAAATGAGATACTACCTTGCCATAAACTTCTAGCTGGCATGCATTATAATCTGGTCAACAAAGATTATAACAGCTCATGGGTTAGGCTCAAGTTAAGGCAGCAGAGCAGGGTAATTAAATCTGATCTAGTTTCATATTGGCTGAACTATGACGATGGATTTTCAATAGATATCTTCAAATTCTTCACTATTATCTTGTTCAATTTCAGCAAAATCTTCTTCAAGTTCTTCTCGCTCCTCGATTTTCTTGTAGGGGAGATCAGCCTCGCCAGAAGAATTACATACTGGACATTTGAACTCTATTGTCTGTCCTTCGAGGTCGAGAGGGAACACTTTTTTAAAGACATCGTCGCATTTTAGACAAACTAGTGTCGCTTCAATATTGTCATTACTGAACTTGTGTGACTGTAGAAGGAATAGGCTCTGTGGCATTCTCGATAATTTATTGTCATAATTGTTTATATCGATTACAGAGTATAGCCAGTACCGGCCGAATTTTTCGGAGCGGCCATCTACATCCATGATCTTCAACAGCTCTTCATGGTCTTTAGGAGATCTTTTGATAATCCAGTAAATGATGTTCCTTTCTAATGAATCAAGTTTGATCTCTTCGCACACAGTCTGTAATCGACTTAGAAGCTTAATTAGATATGTTGCTTTAAAAATATCAATGCCAAGAGGAAAGAAGAAAGGACTAAGCACAAAAAAATTCGATCGATGTGTATGTAAGGTTAAGTCTAGATCGGGTAAAAAAGCTAATCCTTATGCTGTTTGCAATGCAAGCATGCGCGACAAAACGAAACATAGAAAAAGCAAGTAAAAAAGAAACAATTTAAAACAGAAATAATAAATTCTTGAAAAATCTCCTTTTTTCTATCTTAATTGTAATCTAATTTTAAAACGCATACAAGAATATCCGAATGGGAATGGATGTTTATAAATAATTAGACTTCAACAAGCATTTCAAAATATCATCAAATTAACCAAAAATAGTAAAAGCTAAATACCTGGATTGGTATCGGTGGCAGGTAGTTAGTGTATAATCATCCCTTGTCAAACCCCTTAAATTCATTTCAGTATTTTTCAATGTATCCTATTCGACACTCAATAAAACACTAATTATTCTTTTTCTCAAGTGGGTTGTTAGCCGGACCATTAATAACATTACCAGTTTGGCAAGAGAATCTCGAACCATGACACGGACAATCAAAGGATTTCTCCAACTCATTCCATCTCACCATACAACCTAAATGAGTACATACAGATGAAAACTTATGCACATCTCCTTTACTCTCTTTGTATATAGCCAACTTTTCGTTTTCTATAACCACACCACTATTGTTTGAAAGTCGTTGCGGTTCCGATTTTGAAGAATATTTTTTTGTTGCCACTATTTATCACTTTATTTTTCTATCAGGACGATATACATTTGCCCCAGGGATTATCTTTACCCTGGATCAAATCGCACAAAATAATTGAGATAATAGGTAGCTCAGACAAAGGGTGGGAAGATGCAGCTCAGCTCGCCGTAGATGAAGCAAAAAAAACCTTGCATGGGATACATGGTATAGAGGTCGTCGATAGGACTGCCGCCGTGGATCCAACCTCAGGGAAATTAACGAACTATAGAACTTGCTTAAAAGTATCTTTCGCTGTCGATTAGTTTTAGACTCTAAATTATTTATTTATGATACTAAAGGGAAACTGTTTCTCAACGAAAAGCATTTTCAAATATCTTAATATCTTACATATATGACAGATTAATAAATAGAAGGTTAACTGTAATCTTAACTGAAATATTGTATAACGAGCATCGAAAGTAAAAATAGCCAGAAATGCTGCATATATCGTTACCGCGGCTCAAGATATAGAATGAAAACAGATACCTAGATACATTATTTGGAGAAGTTAATCCTGACCCGCAGATTTTTATGCATGAATTAAGTTAGGCAAATACTATTTCGGATTAAATATTATTTTTACTTCAGTGACTTAAGAAACTTTTCTAAAGGCAATGTATTAACAACGTCTTTCTTCTCCGCCCATCCCCTCCTTGCCTGCGATATTCCAAATTTCAGAAAATGAAAATGCGATTTATCATGAGCATCAGAATCTATTACGATCTTGCATTTATTCTCAATAGCACGTTGTATATACTCATCTTGCAAGTCTAGTCTCTCTGGCGAGGAGTCTACTTCAAGTATGGTATTCGTTTCTTTTGATACTTCCAATATTTTATCAAAATCAATGTCTAAAGGATGGCGTTTCTGAATTACTCTACACGTTGGATGAAAGAGTATGTCAACATTAGGATTGTACATTGCGCTTACTAGTCTCTTGGTTTGTTCCTCTTTTGAAAGTGAAAAATGTGAGTGAACGGCAGCACCAACAATGTCAAATTCCATAAGAATATTGTTCTCTAGATCAAGACTGCCATCCTTGAGTATATTTACCTCCACTCCTGTTAGGATGGTTATTCCTCCATTTTGCTTTGTCTTATTCAATTATTGAAACAGCCAAGTCAGGGATTTTGCTGTGTTCATTTCCTGTGGTTACTTCACCGATATATGCCCCGTGTATTCCAGGAAGTATTGAAAGTCGTGCATGCGGTAACAGTCGAAACATTTCAATCGCATGTTCAGGACGAACAACATCTTCATCGCCAATCATGATAAGTACAGGTGCATTAATAGAATGAATATCTTCTGCTTTCCAATCCTTAAACTCAACCATTCTTTTTACATCCTTCTCATACATTTTAATTAAGTCATTGGAATCATGTGCTACTTTTTTGTAGGCATCTTTCAATAGTTGTGGCATGTCTTTTAACGTTGAATGATTCAAAGATTCCCAAAACTGCTTATACATTCCGTCTCTTTTAAAAAACGCTGAACCTAAAATTATTTTTCGTACTATATTCGGATACCGAATTGCAATTTGCATTGTTGCGTTTCCCCCATTGCTAAAACCAAAAAAATCGGCATTTTCAATTTTCAAATATTTCAGAAGCGCTGCAACATCGTCGGCATCTTGTTCAAAAGTTTCTGGTCTGTTTATATCAGGAGTGTGTCCATGTCCCTGCAATTCAACTGCAATAACTTGTCTTTCTTTTGCAAAGGAATGAAGCACTCTTCCAAATGAAGTTTGGATTGTGGAGCCTCCGCCATGAATTAAAACCAATGGCGCTCCTTTGCCATGTATTTCATAATACATTTTAAGTCCGTTAACCGAAGCATAGCTACTACTATCTTGCATTACTTTGATTACGATTGATTGGTATAGTCATTTCTGTCTTGCTCTATGTTCCTCAATTAATATTTTGACAATATCTTCTAATGAGCGTTCTTTTCCGTCCTTCATTGTGTGTTCTGCGCCTATTTTCAAAAGAGCTTTCTTAGTCTCATCTCCCACTCTCATAGTAGAAACCATTATAGTCATAGAATATACTTACTAACATATAATCATAATATATACACCGTATAAGAGATATACTTATATAGTATACATTGTATACATGGGATATGTCGGAAACTTTTCTAAGTACACTTGCATCTATTGGTAGCGGCTTTTTTACCGGGATAATGGTAGGCTATTTTGTAAAGAAAATAATTAAAATTCTAGTGTTTGTTGGAGGGGGATTACTCGGTTTGTTATTATATCTTCAACAACAAGAAATAATTTCAGTCAACATTGAGAAATTAGAAAGTTCATCAACATTTATTGTTACAAACTTCGCATCCTCATTTGATAGCAATATTCACATTAATGATACAAATTTTGGAATCCCACTAGCAGGGGGCATTTCAGCAGGTCTTGCAATCGGCCTGATGAAGGGATAATTACAGAGCTGAAAAAATATGAATAATTTCTTAAAGCAAAGTTTGAGCGGATTATCCAACGCTCTGCATGTTAATAGACCGCGTAGATTTGATGAAATAGTAGGTCATGATGATATCAAACTAATTTTTGCAAAGGCTATACTTTCTAAGAGACCAGTTCACATCTTGTTGGTGGGTTCACCTGGTTCAGCCAAGACTATGTTCCTGACAGAACTAATGCGTCATTATAAAGGGTCTTACTTTGTAGTTGGAAGCAACACAACTAAAGCAGGTCTAGTAAATCAGTTGTTTGAAAGGAGACCCAGGTTTCTGTTAATAGACGAATTAGAAAAAATGAGTATTACAGACCAGACATCTCTGCTACATTTGATGGAAACGGGAATAATTTCTGAAACTAAAATTAACAAAACAAGACAAATGGAACTAACGTCGTGGGTCTTTGCAACGGCTAATTCCTGTGAAAAAATAATTGAGCCTCTTTTGTCTAGGTTTGTGGTATTAGAAGTTCCAGAATATACCTTTGAACAATTCAGAGAAATAGTGGTGGCCAGGCTTAAAAAAGAGAATATTGACAAACCAAAAGCTCTTGCCATTGCAGAAAAAGTTTGGCATGAATTAGATTCAAAAGATATTAGAGATGTTATCAAGGTAGGAAGACTCGCAAGTTCCAGCGAAGAGGTTTCCTTTGTTGTTAAAATGTTAAAGAAAAGGATATCAAAATCACAATATTGTGCTTGTGGGAATGAATAAGAAATGAGTTTTTGCTCTGCTTAGTGGCGATGACATCAGGCTAATATTCTAATGATTTCATCTGCAGTTTCTAATCATGCAAGTCTTAACAGGCTAAATCGAAGACTTTTTCCAACTAGAGGAGTCCCCGTAGACTTAACTGTACGGTGGACTTTTGCGGAGCAGTAGCTTGTCAACATTTTAATAAATTTATATAAAAGTTGAATAAAAATTGCAGGTCAATAAGGAATTGTTGTTAATTCGATAGGTTATTCCATGATTAACCGGCTTTTCAATTATTAACCGGCTTTTCAATTATTAACCGGCTTTTCAATTATTAACCGGCTTTTCTTAATTCGATAGGTTATTCCATGATTAACCGGCTTTTCAATTATTAACCGGCTTTTCATAAAGTTTATCTTGCAGTTTTATTTGTGATCCTTTTTAAAAATCCATTAAGTCTAGTATTACGTTAGCACCATATGGTCCTAATGCTAACTTCTCATGTTCAGTTTTACTGAAATCTTATCTCCAAAACAGTCGACTTACGTAAGTTTTTTAATGTAGCGGAGTCTACTTACCAGTATAATACAAATTAAAACCCCTTGATTTTTTAGTACAAAAATGGGGGGTTTGATTAAAAATAATTCAAATACAAATGTTTATTTTTGTACGCATGATGTAAAAATTTTGTAAAGCTGCTTAAAATGAGAATTTTTTATGGTTAAGGTTATAGATAAGTTTGTGTATATATATACATGGTAAAGTTAGAGTTTCACAAAAGAACTCAAACTGGGTCGCAGTCTTTAGAATCTGACCTATCATTTGAAGAAATTTGTCCCATCTGGTCTAAAAAATTAAGAAATGGCATAGATGAAATAGATCGCATGATTTTAGTTAAGGATTCTAAATATTGTGCAGTAGGAGAAGCTTGGAGATTTACAGGCAAACAAACTGGATATTATGTGGCCCCTTTGATTCCTATTGTTGGCTGTTGGACATGTATTAGGTATGGACAGAAATTTAGCAAAACCGCTAGAGAAAAGAAATCTTATCGTGATTTTGAACCTCTGATTTCAGATTTTGTAAGACATTGGAATCAGAGACACAAGAAAATTAAAAAGACTATATTTGATTCAATAGTGGCAAGATAATATAACCTAGATTTAAATCACTTTTTACAAACCGGCCCTAAATGTCATCAACTGTAGATTTAGCACTATTGTTCCTTGATATGATCTTTTGAGCTGCCTAGTGTCCCTTTTGGAAGAAACATATCTCACGAACAATAAACAATAATAATCCCACTGGGAATAGAAGAAGCAGCTATATTTTTTACATACACTATCAGCATCTCTCCTATGATATAACTAATTTAATCTTGTAAAATAAATTTATCATATAATTTAATGGATTCCGCAATTCTACTATCTTGAATATAATTACGTGGTAAAATTGATAAGAATGACTAAAGCTTTATACAAGTAATCCAAGCTTGAACTCAGATAGACATGTAGCAATTGTAACGGGTGGAAATCGTGGGATTGGACACGAAATATGTAAGGAACTATCTAGGGCTGGTTGCAATGTCGTTCTCACAAGTAGGAATGAAGAAGAAGGTCGGCGAGCTGTAGCTAAACTACATCATCATGACAATGTTGCATATCGCAGACTCGACGTCACTGATAGTAAAGATATTGCAAGCCTTCGGGATTGGATTCTAAACACTTATGGAAGGGTTGATATCCTAATTAATAATGCCGGAGTCTATCTGGACGAAGGAGTAAGCGTGTTTGATGTAGATGAAAACATTATGCAGGATACATTAGCTGTTAACTTTTATGGTGCATTCCATATGTGTAGAGCTTTTGTACCTATAATGAGACAAAACGGATATGGCCGGATAGTAAACGTCTCGTCTGGATATGGCGCAATGAGTGAAATGGGTGGTTATGTAGCTGCTTATAGAATTTCGAAGGCTGCACTTAATGCCCTTACATTGATTATGGCTAATGAGTTAAGAGACGGGAACATTAAGGTAAATGCGGTATGTCCTGGATGGGTCCGAACGGAAATGGGAGGCGGTATGGCTCCCATAAGTCCCCAAGCAGCGGCCAAAGATATAGTTCACTTTGCTTTGGTTGATGCAAAGGGACCCACCGGTAGCTTCTTCAGACACAAGAAACCTATTCAATGGTGAAGGGATACTGGCTCTAGTATGACATTGCTTGACATGGGGTTGCAAATCATATTTGTTTCAGTATCTGGTGTGATTTCTCCGGGTCCACTTTTTTTTGCAAATTTAGTTTTAAGCAAAAATGGTGGATTTTGGTCCGGAATAAAGATAGCAATTGGTCATTCAATAGTAGAGCTTCCTGTCATCATCCTATATTCTATCCCATTGATAGTACTTTCTTCTCCGAATGTGACTTCTAGTATCATCAAATTCATTAGTTTTATTGGGGGAATAAGTCTTATTGCTTTTGGTATCCTTTATGTGGTAAAGACTGTCTCCAAAAATAATAATAGTAATTATATTGTCAAGTCATCCCGGATTCAAAAGCCGATTCTTGCTGGAATCTTATTCACAGGTGTTAACCCATTTTTCTTTCTTTGGTGGATTTCTGTGGGGATTAAATTAATATCTGATTCAATAGAATTGTTAGGATATCCATTTGGAATAGCCTTTCTTTTTTTGGTGCATGTATGGATGGATTATGCATGGCTTGGTTTATCTTCATACTTTGCATCGAGAGGGGTCAAAGTTATACGGTCATACTATCACAATTTTATAATTCTGCTATTAACAATTCCTCTTTTTTACTATGGTATTAATTTTACGCTATCTGCGTTTAGATGACGAGTGTATAGTTTAATATTGATAATGATCGATACTGTGCAAAAATTACTGCAACAGAATTTGCCTTTTCATTGAATGAAGCAATACCGACTTGTAATAAATCTAGATTTGCATTTAGTCATTCAATCAAAATTAATATTGCTTCAGGGTGTTTCGTTACCGATTCAGAGGCCTTGTAAGTATGTGAATATCTTTATGTCTATTCCACTTGCTTTTGCATATTCCAAAAGTTCTGGTGATGGATCACCATAAATTACCAAGGAATTAGGCAAGCCAAATTTTTCAAATAGAGCCCCTAATGGTTCACGAATGTTGGATTGGTGCTTTAGGACGGCCTCGGAGCTTTTGTATATCTCACGAATTTCACACTCAGTCTTATCACTACTAAGAAACCAATCATATTGTAGTGTTTCACTGTCCTTCTTTTTTACCTGCTTTATACACTCAGCCGCGTGCTGCTTGAATGCCTCCAGCATACCTTTGGGAATTTTAATGTTGGCGCTAACTTGTATTTTAGACATAGTTTGTCTAGGAGTACCACGAAGTAAATAAGTCTCTGCTTGATTGGTCTTAAGAGTTGTACATTTGTAATTAACGCATTAATGATTTACCATTTAAGTTTGGATCATATTGATGACATCATATATATTTTTATTTGGACAGTCGACACTTTATTCTAGCAATACTATAAAATATGAGAGAGATTTGCATGCTTGATATCCTACTGGATAACTAAAGTAGTAGTATATGGAGCAAGGAAATTTCTAGCCCAATGGTGGCAAATATGCTTCTATAAAGTTCTGTTATATTGCTTCTTCATCTTCAACTCCTGTTGCAAGGTCTACTGCACAAGTGACTGGAGTGATAGATCTTGCCTATCTTAGTATTCTTTTGATATCTATGTCAGCTGTTTATGCGAACGAATTCCAGTAATAACCATCTGAATTCCAATTACTAAAAGCCCGATAGCAATTATAAATCCTGCCAAGGCCTGACCAAAAGACTGGAAGACAAGTATTGCGATGGAAATTACTACCGCAAGTATTCCGACACCAACATGGAATCCTCGAGAGAATCCTCTATGTCTTCTAGAGAGGCCTTCTATTATCCTTGAAGCACCGATAATTAGTAGGGCAATCGCAATGAATATAATTATGAGTCTAGCGGCCTCGGTAGGGTATGAGATTGCTATACCTGCTAAAATGAGAATTAATATTCCAAGCCCTATGCTGTAAAATCTGTGCTTTCCGGCTAGGAAGATCCCAGATATTACGCGCTCGATCCCAACAAAAAACAAGATGATTGCCAGTAACCGAACAATTAAAACAAACGCATCTTTTGGAGACACTAGGGCCCATATTGACAGTGCAATAATAATTGCGCCTAAGCCTATTTGGAGCGCCCGAACCCAGGGCGGCCTTTTCTCAATGTACACGTCTTTCACCTTTTTGTCGATTCTAGTATTTAAGTATTAAATTATATTTTGAGAATATCTAAATTACAAAGTCTATTTTCAGTAGCATTCAATAGCATTCAATGGAGTAGCTGATCCACTCGTGTCATTATATGTTATAGGTAAGTCCCTAGGTATTGTTTT
>Ga0193735_1000073_pt1 | contig 32108 bp, 35 predicted proteins | sample U1m2metaG_FD_145080 | JGI IMG/M metagenome (GOLD analysis project Ga0193735, IMG submission 145080) | Soil microbial communities from a riparian zone of the East river system, Colorado, United States - U1m2 | ecosystem: Environmental > Terrestrial > Soil > Riparian zone | place: USA: East River... | reverse complement strand
GAGAACCCTGCATGACTTTAATGACTACATTGGCTCCTGCAAGCCCCTGTAAGGTCTTTGAATCTGAAATTTTTACCGTGAAGTTTTGAGATTCTCCTGTAAATATCTGATCTTTGGATAATTCCAGGTGAGTAGAAAGTTTTGTAGGAGCTATTGTTGTTTCATTACTAGCTATGCCAGTAGAATTTGCTGATGGATTTGTAGATAGGGGTTTTAGTTGTGGGAGGATTCCATGAGGATCATGATATACTAGGTCTGAGGTTGGTATCGCATCTTTTGTGGTTACTCCTGTTACGTTAATACTCTGCCATTTTGTAGTTACTTTGGAATTTTCTATACATTCAAGTTTTGATGTTAGATCATTTATTCCATTTTCAATTGTGTGATACGAGGGAGAGTACGTGAATGTCCAAGATGAATAATCATCGTTTCCGTATGGACCTGCCGCTTTAGCTTTCTGGAAGGGTTTTTGATTATTCCAATCTACGGATACACTACAATTTGATTTCTCATTATCGGTCGAAGTACCAAAAATTGTAAGATTCCCATCAGGAATTTCCTTTCCGCTGACTGGTGACAATATTTTTATCCCCATTGAGGGAGGAACAGATTTTTCTGAATTATTTGATTTATTAGTATCATTTGCCTTCGAGTCTTTTTGTGATTTAACTTCAGTTATTGATTGCGGGGTAGATTCATCAGATTTATCTAAATTATTTGATTTATTTATATCATTTGCCTTCGAGTCTTTTTGTGATTTAACTTCAGTTATTGATTGCGGGGTAGATTCATCATATTGTGGCAAAATCTTACCTTTAATGGGAATGAAACCGATGTTTTTGAATTCATTCAAATAATTTACCTTTGATACTTCGTATCCGTATGCGTTAAGATTGAGAATAGAGAATAGGATAAAATTTGATATTAGGAATATTATTATTAAATAATAGTTCACAAAATGTTATTCAATTTAATTATTATAAGTATTGTCAGCATATCCTCTCTTAGAAATAACAGTATTATTTTACTTTAATTAAGTACTTTTTTTTTTACTTGTAAAATAACACAGTGGATCAATTGTATAATCTTATGAAACACTCTCACAAATTAGATTACATTTTACTCCATTAAGAAATCCTTTACTATTTTATTAAACAATTTAGGATTTTCAACATGAGGCCTATGTCCACAGTTTTCAATTATAATAATCCTTGAGTTTCCATGTTCCATAAAAGGACGTATATATTTTAATGGGATCATTTTATCTTCTTTCCCCCAAATAAGTAACATATTTGTATTAATTTTACCAAGTTTATTATTGTATCGTGGAGCATTTGCACTACCCTTCAGCGCAGAAATAAACGCATCCTTCGCACCCGGCATTGATAATCTTTTGTACATAATATTTGCATAAGAACGATCGACCAGAGAATTATCAATTGAGGTTAATATTCTGTTTATGTCATTCGAAGATTTAGCGTCCACTATTTTGATGTACCTTTTTAACGAAGGAGTACCTTTGAAGGATTTTGGCAGGCAGCCAGCCGGACTAATGAGAATGAGTTTATCAACTATTGTCCTATTTCTCATCGTAAACTCTATAGCGATATGACCCCCCAGGGAAGAGCCAATTAGGAAAAGATGGTTTATCTTTAATTTTTTAATGAATTTTTCTAGAAAATTCACGTAAAAATTAATCGTATAACTAACCTTAGGTTTATCACTCAATCCAAAGCCCGGAAGGTCAAAAGCGATTATCCTAAATTTTTTGGATAAAAATTCAATATTATTAGTCCAGCTTTCAATCGAACCTCCTAAACCATGAATAAGAAAAAGTGGAAATCCCTTTTGGTTTTTATCGGCGTATCTTATAAGAACGTTATCAATTGTTATAAACTTAAAATCAGACATTGAGAATCAAATTCGTTACTGGTTTTATAGTTTAATATGAATATCCTGATTTCTAATTAATAGATTCCAAAATGCGATAGCGAACAATTGAATAGTAAATTTAAGATACTATCCAATTGAAGCAAACACGTGCGTGTGATCAGGTGGTCTTTCCTCTAATTTTTGTACTTTATTATCTAGTTGATTTTTAGTACCCTCACCAAGACTTTTCATTTTAAGTCCGAATACTGAATTACCGTTTTTAGTATCCTCACCAAGACTTTTCATTTTAAGTCCGAATACTGAATTACCGTCGTCATAATGATTAGGAATTGAACTATCAGAATCCGGATTGTTGTCATTCACACTTATTTTTTCATCTCCCTGCAGGTTTGGTTCAAATGTAAAATACTTGTTGGTATTAGTACTGGGTTGTTCATTTGTGCTTTCGTTAACTTTGGCTTTACTCGAATCGTGGGCAGTTGTTTCTTCTGATTGTTGCTGCTGCTCTGAGCTTAAAGTCTTCGTATCAGGATTATCTATTTTCACAGGATTAGCACTGTCCTGAGATTTATTGGTATCAGTACTAGTTACTTCTGATTCTTGCTGGTGTTCTGAGCTTAAAGTCTTCGTATCAGGATTATCTATTTTCACAGGATTAGGACTGTCCTGAGATTTACTGGTATCAGTACTAGTTACTTCTTTTTTGTCAGCATCTTCCGATGAAGCAGGATTTGCTACTTTTTCACTAGATTCTGAATATAGTGGAAGAATCTTATATGTTCCGGTGCTTTTGGTATTCTTTACAGGTAATACATTGGAAGTTTCATTATTGGTATTTGTATCTTCACTGGATTGTTGAGCGCTAGAGTCTGTACTGCTGTTTTTGGTATTCTTTACAGGTAATACATTGGTAGCTTCATTATTTGTATTTGTATCTTCACTGGATTGTTGAGCGCTAGAGTCTGTACTGCTGTTTTTGGTATTCTTTACAGGTAATACATTGGTAGCTTCATTATTTGTATTTGTATCTTCACTGGATTGTTGAACGCTATTTTTTGTGATTTCACTCCCGCCTTTAGTTCCCGTAACATTAATAGAATAGAACTGTGATGATGCATTTTGACCTTGGTCAAAGCATGTTATTTTTGATGTAAGTTCATTCGAACCTTCAACTATATTGTGATAACTACCAGTATATGTATAACTCCATTTTGAATAATCTGCATTTCCTTTAGGACCATTGGGGGTAACATTTTGCATTGGTTTCAGGTCATTCCAATCACTATAAACCTGACAATTCTTGCTGTCATCATCTGAAGATGTACCGTAAATAGTCAAATCGCCAGAAGGCACACTAGCTGAATCAGCAGGAGTGTTTATATTTATAGATAATCCTGTCTCCGGAGGGATTTGTGCCAGGACTGGATTCCATACTATACTTGATATTAAAAATGTCCCAAGTAGTAAAAGAATTTTAAAATTGACATTAATTTTCATGTTGCAGTAATTTAAGAAAGATAATTAATATGAATTTTTTAAAATTATTCAATACGCTAATTTAATAAGAAAGTTACTTAGAATGGCACTTATGCATTTAATAATAAAATTTCTAGTTTTAGATGCACAGCTATATTGTAACATAAGAACTTGAGAAAATATAGTTAACTAGTCTTTAACTCAATTTAGAGTCGTGAGTCTGAAGAAAATTTGAATTATTTCAACTTGTATTACTAAGCTTGTCTTTACACATTATCGATATGAGATTCATTTGGCTTTATCTTGTTCCATTTATAGCATGACTATGATAATTTGTTTCCTTTCAGTTGAGAAAATTTGGACGAAAAGCAGCTTTTTACAATTAGGCAATAAATTTACCATCTCTTATTTGTATGTTATAATTTAATCTAAATCTCATCGGTTATTTAATCAAGTGTAGTTTATCTCTATAGTAAACGTTAATAAATAATTTAAATCAGTAATTTCCTGTAATCTCGACTTGCATATTTCATCTCTACAGTACAATTGTTTAATTTCCATCACAATTCTGATTGGCTTTATATCATTATTGCTAATTGGGCAAAGTATCAACGTATTTGGTCAAATTGGTAAAAATTCTCAAGTGCCCCAACTAAATGATACGGCTTTGCAGGTTCAGGTATCTGCTCCTCCTGGATTAAAGTTTCCAACTGGAATGGGTTTTCTCGGACCTGATGACATCTTGGTTATTGAAAAAAATACAGGAAAAGTAAAGGAAGTTAAAAATGGTACTGTTAGTGGAACCGTTTTGGATGTCAACGTTGCAAATGTAAGTGAAAGAGGATTGTTGGGCATTGCAATTTCAGATAAGCCGAAATATGTATTTTTGTTCTACACTGAAACTGAGAATGTTGACGGAGGTAAAGTTTTGGGAAATCGCCTCTATAGATATGAATATGATAACGGCAGGTTGATAAATCCAAAATTACTCTTGGATCTTCCTACAATACCTGGACCTTCTCATAATGGAGGAGTGTTAAAGATAGGACCTGATAAAAAAAGTGTGTACCTCGTTATTGGTAACTTAAATTATGTGCAAAATCAATCCTATATTACTAAAGCTCAGAATAATAAAAATGGTCCTCCTCCAGATGGTAGAGGTGGCGTACTTAGAATTACTTTTGATGGCGGAGTTGTTGGTAATAAGGGATTACTTGGAGACGAGGATCCATTGAACAAGTATTATGCGTACGGTATACGAAACAGTTTTGGCATAGGATTTGATCCACTGACAGGTAATCTCTGGGAAACAGAAAATGGTCGCAGCACCGATGATGAAATTAATATTGCGTTACCAGGATTTAATGGTGGATGGAAGGAGGTAATCGGTTTCTCTAAAGACACGCCGGGGTTTAATAAGGAAAACTTGGAAGATTTTGGAGGAAAGGGTACATACAGGGATCCAGAATTTGTATGGAGAGATACTGTAGCCCCTACTTCAGTTCTATTTTTACATACAGACAATCTTGGACCAAAATATAAAGACACGCTATTAGTAGGCAGTGTAAAAAATGGCACTATTTTTAATTTTCCGTTGGACAAGACAAGGACACACCTAGTACTCTCTGGTCCGTTGTCAGATAAGCAAGCCGATACCAATACCAATAATGAAACAAACAGCGTAATTTTCGGCAGAAATTTTGGAGTAATCACCGATCTTCAAGTGGGTCCTGATGGCAACTTGTATGTTCTGTCTAACTATAAACGTGATGGTACAATATTCAAGATAAGTACAAAGAATAATATTAATTAAAACGAGAATTCATTTTTGAATTTGCCCGATAAAGTTGTTTTATATTTTAACGAATATAAGCAGGTTCTCTATACCTTTCAAAACAATATAAAATACCGTCTCTGGAACCAACAAATAACATTCCGTCTGACAAACATGGAGAAGAATCAATGCTTCCCATTGTAGGAAACTTCCACTCCTGCTTTCCCGTGTAGAAATTTATGCCATAGATAAATGAATCTAAACTTCCAAAAAACAGTAACCTATCATATTCGCTAGCTGAAGGGGATGACCAAATTTTTCCAGCCGTTTCAAATTGCCATGTTTTAGAACCAGCTAGGTTGAAACAATAAAGTCGACAATCTGAAGTACCAAATATGATTCTATCTCTTACCAAGAGTGGGGATGATAAAACTGGCTTTAAGACAGTTTTGTTCCATTTTATAGTACCGTCAATACTGCTTAAGCAATATATTCCACCCTCATGTGTACCAATAAAAATTAAATCATCTGATAGACATGGTGACGATGAACGTACTTTACCATTCAACTTTGATTTCCATCTTAGAGAACCGTCTGAATCGACCGAGTAAATGAAACCATCATCTGATCCAAAGTATAATACATTATCAAAGCATGATGGAGAAGACCAAATTTGACCGCTGGTTTCATATTTCCAATTTATATCTCCGTTTTGGCCGAGAGAGTACAAACAATGATCCATTGATCCCAAAACTAAATTTTTTCCTATAGGACATGGTGATGAAAAAATATCTGAGGTAGTTTGAAGCTTCCAGATAATACTGCCATCATTTTTATCAAGTGAAAAAATTGAGTTATTTTCAGAATTGTCATTATTTATCCAAGAATCAAACGTAGCACATATTACCATCTCATCCAAAATTAACGGAGATGAAACAATAGGACTGCCAATATTGTAATGCCATTTTATCTCTCGTTTTGGTATATCCAAACAGAATATACGTCCAGTTAATGTAGCAACGTACAGAAAACCTCCTTCAAAAACCGGAGAAGATATCACCGGACCTAGCTCTACGGTCCAGTAAAGTAACGGTTTAATTAAGGGTTTTGTTTTTGTTGAACCCGTTCTCTTTATATTTCCTCTAAACATAGTCCAAGATTCGTTATATTCACTTGACATACACTAACCTCTCCCTCTCAAATAATAAGAAATTGTCCACAATCTTCAAAATTGGAAATTTATACTAATTCATAAATTTATACTTTGCAGCAGTTCCCCAAAGGAATATCATAACCATGTGGGCATGACCTCGGGTGCTTTAATAAGGTACATAACGCGTCAGTAAATATCTCTTTCATGTGATGTTCTATGCCGCATACCATCTCTTCATCAACTTCAATTTTTAAGGCCTCTTTCATCATTACTTCTAAAAGTCTTGTATTCCTTATCATTTGTTCCCCTATTTTTTCACCTTCAGTTGTTAATTTCATTACAGCGTTACCTTTCACGTATTTAACAAGATTTGCATCATTTAGTTTGTGAAGCATTTGAACAACTGAGGGTTGTCTCACATTTAGAATTTTAGCAATAGAACTAACTTTTACTTTTTCCTTTCGTTCACGTATGTGCCAAATAGCCTTAAGATACATTTCAACATGTTCAGATTCAGCCGTTCCTAGGTAAAGTTCTTCATCAGATCTCATTGCTAATGCCCCCAAGCCTTAGATATAATTTTAATCTCAATATAATTATTAATTTTCCGTTCGACAGATTTCATTATTTATGTCGCTTCCTTACCAAATTTTGAATACTGGCAATTTCGTTCCCAAATTTAGATATTAACCAGATCAATGTTTTTCCCCATCCTTCAGATGTGCCATAGATTTTCTGGATGATTCAGCCAACTTCTTTCTGCGTGGTTGTACTATTAATATATAAAGAGCCCCTACAGAATATATTGATAATAATATTATTTGGGCAACTGTTGTTTCAAGTGTGGGATGAATACCAGTCATTGTTGCCAAATTTATCTCTAAACGTGGGATGATTCCAAATAGGTGTGTTGTTGAGATATAACCTATTTCTTGGAACTCTCTGACTGCGTTACCTATGAATGCTATAGACATGTAAGCTCCAATTCCCATTGTTAGACCAAATAATACACGGAGTGGCAACTTCTTGCCCAATTTTCTAATCACAAATACAATACTAATTATTACAGTCAATCCTATGACTAGCCCTAGGAGTACAAAACTTTCCATATTTTCTGCAAATGAAAACATAGCCTGGTAAAACAAAACAGTTTCAAATCCCTCTCTATAAACTGTAAAAAATGACAGCATTGCAAAGACCATTACGCTTCCGGTCGTTGTTGCCTGCCATACTTTTGCCTTTACAAATTCAATCCATTTTTTTGTCTCAACCTTATTTAATATCCAGAAACTTATCCAGAATAATACTACAACAGCAGATATTCCCGCAATTGCTTCAATCAGTTCTTTACTTGCGCCCGTTATATCTATAACAAACCGGGCAACAAACCATGTAATAATTGATGCAATAATAGCTATCAAAATTCCTAGGTAAACATGTTTCTTATATTGACCGTTACGTGATGCTTCCAGATAAGTAAGGATGGCACCAATTATAAGTGCAGATTCAAGTCCTTCTCTGAATATAATTGAAAATGAAGTCGAAAATGCTAGCGTAGGAGCTATTACACCGGTGCCGGTAACTAATCTTTCAGATTCATCTAATCCACTTCTAATTTCTACGACCTTTGCTTCTATTTTTGCATATTGTTGATGTTGCTGTATCATATTGCGGAGCTCTGCAAATTTTATTTCCATATCAAGAGTAAAGTCCGGATTTATGGGTCTAAGCGGAATTTCTATTCCTTCATAACTGTCCAGGTAAGCTGATCTGGATGTGGCAAATGCCTTATCAGATTTTCCGTCCTTATACTGTTGAAGAAGATCAACTAACTTGATTCTTATATTATCTATGTCGGTTCTTACAACCATCTTTTCTGGGTCTGTGCTCTCGCCAAAGCCTTTTTTAATTCCAGAATATGTACCAAAGCCTTTACTCAATTCTTTAATATCACTTAAATTGTTAAGTTGAGTATTCCCTATTATAGGAACTGAAGACTGTGAGTTTTCATTTACAATAAGGTTTTCATAATTTACATTCAAGAGGTTCGCAGCCTTTGAAAGATTGTTAGTGATACTGGTTAAAAGAACAATTGTTTCTGATTGCTGTTTGTTTTTTATTAATTCCCGAAGTTCTTCTCTCATCATTAATTCTAAACTATTCTTAAGATTCGGATCAACTTTTTCAAGTGGTGGTTCGAGATATTCGAAATTGTCCAAATATGCAGCAGTTGCGTACTTCTCGGCAGAAGAATAATCAGAATTGCTCCTTATCGCACCACTGATTTTTGACAATAAATTTTTTATATTTCCAAAATAAATAGTTAAAGAATCATTGGATTGAAAATTTGATTCATTTTCATTTAATTTCGTTTGGATAGCTGTTATCAACTTTAAGATGCTTTGCGGATCAGATTTTTGAGATAAGGAATCCTTCAGGTCCCCAAAAAAGGACTCAATTTCTAGATTTTTGGAATCACCAAAGGAATTAGAAATATTTTTGTATAATTTATGTGAGATATCTACCATCCCTATTGCATTTTCATAATCAATTTTATTATTGGGATCCTTAGTATTACCAAAATTAGATGTGTGATAGAATTTAGAACTATCATTTAACAGTACCATAATAGTTGATGCTATGATTGAATTGTGATCCAAATTATTTGGTGATAAAATATTTGAGGTAGTAGTATTCAATAAATCCACAATTTGAACTATCTTACTTTCCGTTTCCGATGATGGAGAAGATTTTACCATTATTGGTAAGTCAATTAATAATGACTCTAATCTTTCAGATGAATTCTTATCAATTTCTCTTAGTTTGTCTTTAAATGAAGGAAAAATAATTGAGTGTGAGATATATGCATGTTCAAAAGCACTTGTACTTTCTCCTTTCGAAAGACTTGCCTGAACCAAATTCATTTGTTCTAAGATTCTTTGTAGGTTAACTGTCACTAAAATTAGGTCGTTAGAACTAATTCCAATATTCTGCGCGCCGTATGTGGAATTAAACAAGAGACTGGGAGTAAAGAAAACAATCCACATGTATAATGGAATTTTTTTCTTATTTACTATCCCATAGAAAATTTTCATTCATTTTTTCTACCTCATATCAGGCTTTGAAGGAATAACTTTTTTCAGGGACATAAAACAATTAGGCTTACCTAAGTCTATTAATGCAATATAAATCTTGATAATCTCAAATCAACTGTTAAATGATTGCCATGTCGAATATCTAGTCAAATATTATACGATTGCATATTTGTCTTTGAAGTACAGAGTAAGCTATTATCTTAGCAAGGAGAGCAGCATGAAGAGAAATTGGTTCATATTTGTCGAGTTTTTTTCAAGTCATTTATTTTTTCAAGTATGAGATTTCTTAATCTATGGATTAGAGTTTTAATCTTGTGAACTCCAGGGATAGCAAAATGTCTGGCTACTATAATGGGACATTTGAGTTCATACAACATATTTAGAAAATGAGGATCACTAAATAAGCTAAATTTTGAAATGCTTGCACCAGTTATAACAACATCTGGTTGAAAATTACTCAGTGAAGACAAAATTGTATCTGCGGCTTCGTTACTAAATCGCATATCACTATCTGACAGATTAATCTCGTTGAATTCGATTCCAACTTGCTCAAGATATTCCTTTTGTTTTTGTGTATCAGTTATGCTTACAATTTTTTCCTGTTCATCATCTTTTTTGGTATTTACATATAAAACATTAATTTTGAATTGTCCTGAACGTTCTAACCAACTCGTAGCCTTCAAAACTACATCTGAATGATTTCCTCCATCGTATAGTACGACCAAATTTTTTTGACCAAAGCGCCGTCTCGAAGCTCGGGTAGGTTCAAATGTGAATTCTTCATTTCCTTCGGATAAAATGGCAAGTACATCACACGTCAATATTGTTTGAATTTTTTTGCTGTTCCTGAATGTTTCAAAGTCTGTTATCAGTAAATCAATTTTTTGTTCATCCACAGTAGCCAATATTGCTTCGCTTGCATCATGGGATATTCTCACAAGATAGTGATTTAGTATGTTCTCCTTGTCCATTATCTTGTCTAATGGTTCAAATGATTTCCTTGCTGTTTCAGCATACCCAGTCCCCGCAGATAACGGGGTCTGTTTTGGAACTGTAATCACTCTCAAAATATTAATCTCTCCGAAATTTTCTTTCGCAACTCTTATTGCATATTTTAATAATCTATCCGGATCTTCGGGTGTAAATGGAATTAGAATCCTATAGTCCTTTCTCTCTAAGTCACCTTCACTAGTAACAATTGGAGCATAATGATCTATTTCCTTCCTAAATGTGTACATTCGATATACGAGGAATCCAATCACCACCCATACCACGGTTATCGCCCAGCTCAAAGGTTGAGTAAACAGAAGAAAAATAGCTAGCCCAAGTTTAAGGAAGATACCTATTATTGGTATTACTGGAAAGAATGGAGTTTTGAACCCATATTCTAACTTGTCACCATAAATCCTACGAATAGTGATAACAGCCATATTTACTTGAGTAAATAGTAATAGAAAAATAACACCTGCTGCAACGGCGATCTGTGCTAGAGGAAGTCCGTAAGCCATAACTGCCATTATGATACCAGATATTAGTATTGCGACATAAGGTGTCTTGTTCTTTTTGTGGATGGCACTAAGTTGATATGGCAAGTTATAATTCCTGCCCATGGCAAAAGCTACCCTGGCCGAAGAAAATGTTGTTGCGTTTAAGGCAGCTAGAGTGGAAATCAAACCTCCAGCTAAAACTATAAATGCACCATAAGGAGCTATCAATTCTGCAGCCTTCATTATTCCAAGTTCACTACTCCCACCTATGTATTTCCATGACTCGATGCCAACTGGAAATATTGCCCCTATAGATACAAACGCGATTAAACAATACAAAATAACTACAGCACCTAGCGAGATGAATATCGCCCGTGGAATATTCCTTCGTGGGTTTTTTACTTCCTCTCCTGTTTGAACGATTACTTCATATCCTTCGAATGCAATGAAAGTCAGACCCATTGCTGCAACTACTCCACTGATCCCCATTGGCGCAAAATTCGAAAAATTCATCTTCCAGTTAGGATTGCCACTCATGACCCACAAGCCGGCTGCAATTAAAATAAATATTAATCCTAGCTGAATTATGGTAACGACATCACCCGTCTTACCGGTTTCAGATGTTCCCTTAATATTGATATAAGTAAAAACGGCAATAGATACTACTGCTATAAACTTATCTAACGGTATAATGTTTAAAAGCACAAGATCGTGCGAAAGATTCATCATCTCCAATAACCCTGTAAGGAATGAAGCAAAACTTACAGCATATAACGATCCAGCGATTATGTGTGCAAACCAGGCCATCCATCCACTTATGAAAGCGTTCGGTCGAGGTAAGCCTTCTCTCACCCATAGGTATCCACCTCCCGCTTCTGGCATAGCGGATCCAAGCTCGGCATATGCCATAGCGGTAAATAGCGTTATTATCGCGTTAATAATGAACGCAACAATAACCGCACTGCCTGCAAGACCTATTGCCGGTCCAGTCAGAACAAAAATCGAGCCACCTATCATTGCAGCTACTCCAACCATCAGAATATCTAGAAGCCCAAGAGACCTGACAAGTTGGTTATGAGATGTGATCCCTGCCCTTCCAGGCGGTTCTTCATCAGCGTCGGACAATTGATATCGTTTCGATAGCAATAATAAATTAATGTTTTTAATAGGTTACGCTTTGTCATCCAATTGGTATAATTGCTTTCTTATCAAAGTGCGATGAATTGATAGATTTATGTGAATTTTGGTATCTAAATTTATATAAAAAATAAACTGGTATTACCATAATGCATCAAGTTGCACTTATTACAGGTTGTTCCAGTGGAATAGGTTACGAAACTGCACTAATGCTCGCTAGAAATGGATATCATACCTTTGCTACTATGCGAAATACAAAGAAATCGGATTCTCTTGAAGAAATAATTAGAAAAGAAAGGCTTGATCTAAATATCCGGGAACTTGATATAAATGATAATACGTCTATAGAAAATACAATTAATTGCATCAAGAAGGAGGCAAACCGAATTGATGTATTGATAAACAATGCAGGTTATGGTCTGGTAGGTTTTTTTGAAGACCTGACTCTGGATGAAATAAGGAATCAATTTGAAACTAATTTTTTTGGTGTTCTGAATATTACCAAAAAGATAATTCCCATAATGCGATTACAGAAAAGCGGTACAATTATTAATGTAAGCTCAGGTGCCGGACAAGTAGGTTTTCCAGGTATTTCTGCTTACGTAAGTACAAAGTTTGCTATCGAAGGATTTAGTGAATCCTTAATGTATGAGCTATTTCCATATGGGATAAAAGTGGTTATAATTGAACCTGGAGTAATAAAAACAAATTTTTTCCGCAACTGCATTGTATCAGAACATTCAATGAAAAAGAGTTCACCATATTCTCGGTCCTTAGATAAATTTCAGAGAAATGTTGAATTAATGCAAGAACATGCTACGTCTCCTATCGATGTTGCAAAAGTGATAATACAGGTTTTAGGCAATAATGAGCCCAAGCAAAGATATATCGTTGGTAATGATGTCGCAATGATATTAGAAGCAAAAAAGAATCTATCGGATATCGAATTTAAGAAGATGATGATGCAAAATATTATTTGAAATGTAAGAATTTTGTTTCTACATGACGTAACGTTTTCACTTATAGGAGAATCTCGAACAGACCTACAAGAATCGAAATTATACCAAACTTGCTATTTAAACGCGATTGAATAGGTTTCATACTTTTATAGTATTGTTAATAAAGTAATGGAAGGGCGCAAAGTATCTGTCCAATTCGATTGAGTTAATTGTAAGGAGAATCAAAAATGGATCTGTAATAGATCATATTGAATCTGGCAAGGCATTTTTAGTTCTAAGAGCCCTCAATATCACTGGAAGAGAAGGAAATGTCATAACCGTTGCCTTGAATGTTCCAAGCAACAAATATGAAAAAAAGGATATTATTAAAGTAGAAAACAGATATCTGGAACCTGATGAAACAAATAAGCTATCATTAATAGCACCGCATGCGACTATAAACATTATCAAAGATTACAAATTAGCAGAAAAGAGGAAGATACAATTGCCAGATTATATTACTGGAATTTTCAAATGTCCTAATTTAAGATGTGTAACTATTGGCGAGAATATAAAATCTGTCATTGAAGTTATAGATAAAGAGAAAATCATTTTAAAATGCAAATATTGTGGAAGGATTTTGAGTATTGACGAATTAATATTCTAGATTAGATTTTGTTATTAGATAATAACTAATACGAATGAAAAACTAGTACGTATTATTAGTTTCAATTTCATTTTCGACAATCAGCGCAATACTCATCCTTACTTGTTCTTGATATTGCAGAATGAAATCCGATTAGAGGTGAAAAGACCAAAATACTGAGAAGAGCAAGATAATATTCTGAATTATAGAGAAGAGAAGGTTAGGTGATATACTAGGGATAGTTATGGAAAATGATTCTCAAATACCAATACAATTTGGCAATCTATTATGAATTATATTTATATGATAGTAAAATAACATTTTTGAAGTTGAATCCAAATTCTGAAAATGGCGATGTGAAAATTTCTGCGCTAAAAATTTTCCTAAATGGTACATTATTGGCTCTAGTTATAGCAGTCCCAGCCATCATCAGTACTGTCGTATTTCATTATGTTATCAAAACAAATTTGATTATAACAATTTCTGCAGGAATCATAACCCTTTTTGTTGCTATGGGTTTTGCATATAAAATCTCAAAAAGATTATCAATGTAATATCTATTTGGAATAGATTAAGAAATAGCCGAGTAAATTGCAATTAAGAATTATTCAGTCAACTAGAGTTTGGATTCCTGCGAGTTTCTATTTTCATATGCTAACAAATACTACTAATATACAATTTCTATCTGAAACTTATTAATTTGACATCCTAGACAGTTCAATACTTAACAACAGGCTACATTAAATTCTCTAACTAAATTGAATGATGATGCTTAAATATTTGGATGGATGGTTTTTAACAATGTTTTTTATGATCTTTTGTTTATTCTGTTGTTACAAAATTCATAATGTCTTTGTTATGCAGTTAAATTATACAAGCAATGAGAATATTTTTCATAATTTTTGAGATATCAATACATATATCAGGTCTCAAAAAAAAGATTTTTTGTCAATTGTCAAGAACAAGTCTAAAATTTCAGTTTCCCTGTCAAAAATCAGAAAATATTACGCCAGACATTATGATTAAGATGATAAGTACAAGTGCAATTCTTGCACTGCTATTTACCGTTCCCGCATTGGGATTATTTTTAGGAATTTATTGGTATACAGATAACTTACTTATGGGCGCAATAATTGGATTTGCAATTCATTTTCTTACTCTCGGATTATCGCATCCAATATCCCAATTTATCTCATCTTTTTTTGACAGTTAAACCGCATGAGTATTAATTATTATTTGGGTTAAACACTATAAACTGGTTAAGAATTTCTAAATTGAAGATTTATAACACAGTGTTTAGGGTCCGTTGCTGAAGATTGTGTAAGGGAAAAAAAGTTGAACTCGTAGGGAATAGTGCCCTTCATTTAGTATGGTTCTACTAGCTGGTATTTGGCTTTTTGTTCGGATAAATTAGCAATGATATTTTTTAAAATATGTATGGGACAATGATCGACTTTCGCATGTGACCTGTGGGATTTGAACCTTGCTGGTAGTTGGGGTCAGTTAACCTTGAAATAGGACAAACTAGGCACAAGGCGATATGACTGAATATTCAATCGGAACAAGTTCGGATTCGTCGGGAACCATATTGTTAGCGATTGCCCGTTGCCACACTATAACACTAATATACTCATTAGAATCACTCAGGAAAATATCTTTAAATATTAACATACCACATGGTCGATTTAATGATTAATCGTGAAGGTAAAATATGCGATAACTGTGGAGATTCGGTCGATCAGTTGGTTCCTCTAAATGACCCAACTAGAATTGGCAGGTGGTGGTGTTTGAAATGCATATACAAAGAAGGTAAGGCTAAATTTGATGCTGACGCCAAGAATGGCTAACCGCGAAGAAAGCAAATTCGAAAAGTATAAAAATTAAAATAAAAAGATCCAGGAAATATGACTGAATATTCAATCTGAACTTTATGAGAAATCTTTAAGTAGAAATAGGTCAAAAGAGAAAGCCTTAAACAAATCAAACCATATAACGACTATTATTCTTTGTGAATTTAAATCTCATAGCTCAAGTATTGACAAACCTGTGGGAAACGGATAACATGAATAATGCTATTTTTTTCTTCAATTATTGTCTACAGGTGCTAAAGGAATCTTATTATCTATTGCTATGATCTGGAATAGACACTTGACGCATTTGATTTTATTTTATTGCACCCTCTGTGACACAAGTTTTAAAAATTTCTTCTATTGTGGATAAGTACAAAACAGATGTTGGTTTTTCTGCTCCTATAACAAGTCGTTTTTCTGTACAAGTTATGACTGATGAAAAAGGTAAATGGTTACCATTCAATGAGGACGGTTCCTTACATGAATGTAAAAAGACTAATGGAACCGATAACAAGAACGAAGTAATTGAGCCAATTAGCAAGAGCAATGTAAATTTAGACTTAATCATTGACCTATTGAACCGTAGTATAGTAGAACTTGAAAAGATAAGGAGCGTAAAACATTGACTAATCGTTGTAGATATTGCGGTGAGTACTTGGAGATATATGAACAGATTTGTGACTACTGCCGATTTAAGAGAGGTATTGAATAATTGCTTAAACTAGACGGTCGTTATCACTGCGAAACATGCGATACAATACTAAGCCTTAACGATATCATATATTATAGCGGTCGATTCTGTACCAGTTGTGCAGTTAAGAGAGGTAAAGATTACTAATGAGTCTAGAAGAGATACCAACCCAATACACACATAGTATAAAATTGGAAGATACGGCAAAGGGTATTAGAGTATCAGTTCATGTTTACAGTAACGACAGACAAACGGCATTGAATGAAGCCTTAAAGACATATCAAGAGATGAAAGACTTATGCACAGATAATAAGATACCTTTGGCTCCTATGGAGATAAGCAAATGAATAATCTGATTTATCAATCTCAGTGGTTCCCTATAATAGCAATAGTTTTAGTAATATGGATTTTTGTAAGTGCTGAAACTATAATATTATATGTACATGGTCAAGATACAGAATTAGATACAAGTCAATTCAGCAAAAATGTACAAATAGCAAGAGAAAATAATGTCTTACGCTTATGGTCTGACCGTGACCTCTAAGGTATGCTATACTTTCCTTTATGCTTAACTTCATTGCTATGGTATTAATAATAAGTAAACGTAGATTAGGATCTTTGCTATATTGCGTTAAATGCTTGCATACTTATTCACTCATTAAACACTTATTGCAGATACTAAAGTTATTCTGTTTACCGCACTTACTACATACATTTGCTCTATTATACATACTATACCTTACTACAGTACTACATATAAGTATGCTCAAATGTTAGACAGACTGGCCTCAGTTACTCATGAATGTACAAGTCAATTAAGAATGGATGATTAAAACTGAGAGACAAGATATGTTAACTATAATGGGATTTGGTCAATAATGAATACCTTTTCTCTTTGTGTTAATTGTAGACAGCCATTGAATGAAGCATATATAAAAACTGGTTATTATTGTCCTTGTAGAACATACAGAATTGAAGAATGTTTTCAAGGAGAGGATTAATTGAAATATGAAGCAATGACTTATGAAACATTCAAGCAAACATTAAAGAAACTGATTAAGAAGAATAAAATAAGATGGTCAAGGTTCAGAGTAGGCGGGGATCTATAGAAATTGAATAAAATGACACCTAAACCATACATTTTATTTGCTATAGTGATCGCTTGTGCTGTATTTCTTACTATGCAGATAGTACACGGTGAATCAAGATTGGATAAAATGATGGATTAGGCACAAAAACAAGCAAATAAAATGAACGATAGGATATTAGATAAATTGTTAGGCAAAACAACATCAGGTACAAAACAACAACAAAAATCAGATTGTATGGATAAATATGATTGGTTTAATGGTACACAACATAGAACTATTTGGAAACATTGTACAGATTGGAAAGAATTAGTTCAAAATAAATTGAATGATAATTTTACCATAACTAACGAAACATTAGACAGCGTTATGATGATAAAGAATTAGACTAAAATGAAATATGAATCGAGTACTATGAGCAATTCAAACAAGTACTAAAAAGAATGAAACGGATAAATTGGCAAGTCGGGGGTGAATATTAAAAGAATTGGAAATAAGTAATACAAAAGGTTGGATAATAGGCAGTGTAATTGTTGGAATAGGTATAGTTTTGGCAATGATTGCAGTACATGGGGCAAATAACATAAATCGACGATTCGAGACTTCAATGTCAGGTACTACAACACAATATACAAATGAGGAAATAACACAAATGTGTACAGATCAACTTGTTAAACTAGGATATAATCCACCCCCTCAAATAGCGGTTAATACTTGCGTCGGTACTGTAATACAAGGGTTAAAGTGATTCTAGAACCCTACTCTTTATTTTTTGATATAAATGAAACAACATAAATTCTATTTAGGCAGATCCATTGCTCAAATTAATTATTTTAAAACTAGTCAGCGAGTACCAGTTAAAGAAGATAGTATTATCACGACTAAAGTACTTGTTATATTCGGTATAGTTGTTGCTGTTAAGATAATAGTCTTATTATTGCTGTTATAGTCTTAATTCTAGTTGCTTATGTTTGTCTTAGTGTGGCACGATTTTACAGTCGCAATTTTCCTGGGGAGCGTAACAACTTTTACAATTTTTTGTTTCCGAATCTACAGGACCCCAACAGTGGGAACACCCCCTATTTAGATCATCGTCTGGCATTAACTGCTTATATCCAGTGATTCCATATAACATTTTACTCAATCGATATTAGTATGCAACAATCAGGACAATTCAAAAGTTGACGTAGCCATGTGGCGACAAATCATGTAGTGACGAATAAATTATTGTAACTAATATTAGGACAGAGTTTCAGAGAAAGACTTGAAAATTATTCTCCCAATGGGACTTGAACCTTGCACCTATATGGGTTCTAGGAACTTGTATAATACTTTTCGGGCTATAGATCGATCGATATTAGTCATCACAGAATGACGTGGAGACCCGATGTGGATTCAGTGGGATCTGATCCTTGCACTTTATTCACCTTCCCCGACCAGTTGAATACTCAGAGTAAATTTATGATCTTGAGAATTTAATTAAATTAAAACCTAGATTAAATAAATGGAACTTTCAAATAAACGGCTGTTCAAAGATAACTTATAATTTTTGTTTCATTCTTTGGAAACTAAATAATATGTAAGGCACTACGGGTTGTATTGTCAAATTAGAATCCTTTAAGAGTAAATTGATTCCCAATTTTTATCAAGGCATGTTTTAATTAATCTGATGAGTCTTTCCTTGATAAATTCCTCCGTTATTTGTTCCTTATCATAGTATTCTGGCATCATATCTTGTCTGACTTCACCTTTAGTTATCAACCGGTCTTCTTGAATTGATATTTTTTCGCCGGATGATGAGAATTTAATATTCGGATATCTAGATTCGTGTGTCAATTTGAAATGCAAAATGAATTCAATACTAGGATTATTTCCGGATACAGTTTCCGATCGAACATTCACACTTGAGTTCACGTCTTTACTCTTCAGATAACTCTCGAATTTTCTCATCACAGGTTCAATAACATCCTTCGACAATTTATTGAAATCCTTTTTTAAATCTTCATCCTCTCTTAATGAATCAATCTTCTTTGCTTTGGCATCCTTGAGTAGGTTTTGAAAATTTTCGATTATAGGCCCCAATTCTTTTTCCAGGTCTTCCACATATCTAATTGAATTTGATTCAAATTAAACTTAGCTTTGACACTAATATTTACCATATATTGTAACTTTCAAGTAGTTTCAAAGCATCTAGATTATTGTCATAACCGGTTTGTTCTTTGTCGAATGAGTATTATTTTGCTATCTCTGTTCTTAGAGATGTACTTATTTTTCAATATGTTATCAAAGATCTACGGAAGGTGAATATCGGTAAATACACAAATTCAAAGAAAGGATAGACGATAAATTTGTTCAATGAAATACCATTTATGTTTTCTAATACTAATCAGCTGATGAGCTTCAAAACAAATAACTCGGTAGAGATGATAGCTAAGTAATCCACCGTGCGTCATTAGGCGTACTGGTACTTCACTAGATGGATAGCTAACAAGGCAAAAAATCACTATATCGTTTCGACTTTATATTCAAATGTATACTAGTAATTAGTAGACGATGTTCGATATTCTTTTTTAAACGATAATGATAATGGTAATGATAATTAATAAGTATAAATGCACTAATCATTCAATGACTACTGAACAAATTGGAAGATGACCTGTATACCTAAAATGTTTATGGGGTATGGATAAACATATTGTCTAGAATTCTGAATAAATTTTGTGTAGTAATCACATTTAGAACAATTGTATTGGTTAAACCTCAATTGTTGCCTTAGCAAACCTGTCTGCTACTTCAGTAACCTTTATCCGGGTCTTTTTCCCGACTTTTGCATTTTGTACAAATACTATAAAACCTTGAACCCTAGCAATACCATCGCCTTTTCTACTAATTTCCGTAATGTCTACCTCATATTCCTTACCCACCTCGACGGGTTTTGTCGTTGGACTACCTCTGTTGAAACTCTTACTAGCATCGCCACCATAGCTCCTTCCCCTACCACTGCCATAACTGCTGCCTCTACTGTAACTCATTTGTAATATTGGATGGTTATTGTCCTAATATATAGATAGAATGTGCGTATCATTTTTGAACGTTCGTATTATATTAGAAAATTATGAATAAAGTGAAGTGGATAAAAAAATTAAATCTGCCAAATGTATTACATTTATGCTATTTCAGTCTTTTATTCTGAGTTTGCCCTAGAGCTTCTTGGCAAGGTAGTTTTTGCAGCAAACATCTGAGCAGAAGAATAAAAGTCCAATAGTCGTGCTTAGATATCGAACTCCTTGGAGCAGTTCATCAAAGTCTTTTGAGCAAGAATTGCAAGGTCTGTACATGTTGGTAAGAGATAGACATACGTCCGTATAAAGCTATGCTGATGCTCCATCTTATATTACCATCTACAATCCCACAAAGGAACTATTTTTACATGGGGTTAGGCGTGACCAGTGAATCCAGCTTGACAGAATTAATTTGACTCACAGGGTTGATGAAGATATTATGATTGCAATCATGATTATGATTAATGGAGATATATTTTAAAATTAACCGGCTGATAGATACAATTTATGCAGTTCCATGGGCAAAGATTATTCTAATTTGATTATCTCATCCCAAGTTCCAGTTGCTGAAAGCATATAATATTTACTATGATGTCCAGATTCTAAGTTTATTATATCTCCGGTTGTAATTTGAATTTGAAATAATCTGTTCAAGAATTGCAGAAAACTAGGTCCCGCTACTATGCTCTTGGCTTCCTTTTCAAGTGGTTTATTATAGTACTTTTGCAGAGTATCAGTTAGTCCCAAACTACTAAGTTCTTCAACTAGGTCGGACAAGTCCATAAACTTCGAATTCCTTTTGTAGACGTGAAGTGTTGCCATTAAAATCCCTTCCTTGTTTGATACACTGTACAATATATGATTTCCCTATTTGCATATACCACTCTATATATAGATGAAGAGTTACACTTAGGACTAAGTATATCGTCCTAAATTACGATAAGTTGTTGAGTAATAGCATTAATAACACTTATTAAAGAACGAGCGATGGAAAATGAACATTTGTATATCTCATGTTCTACATGTGGAAAGGAATTTAACAACGTGCTCAGCGGCGTACTATACACAAGTACCGTAAAGGGAGTTCTAGAATTCTGTTCGGATGAATGTCGCAGAGACTACCTTAAGAAAAATGTGTAGTTCTAATCCAATATTATGAATTTGTTCGATACATGCACGTTATTTCATAGTATGACCATCACTAAAATTCTGGTAGATTCCCGATCTTATCACTAGGAATTAGGTTTGAGTCTGTTTTGATATAATCAGTACCATGAATTGTAACTACTTTAATATCTGCTCCATAGTCCCAGATGTTGTTTGGACCAGGTATTATCACCTTGCATATAATTCCGCTGTATAAGTTTGACACTATATCGTTTCGAGTAACGAGTTTACTTTTGATATTCCAAGATAAGGAGTTATGTGAAAAAACCTCCACAACATGTACAGCAGTAATAATGGTTGGCAAGATGTACTATGTATCTATGACATTCATATCGCTTTGACATAACAGCATCAAAAATCGTTACTACTTTCATGGTACCTTCTACAATGTCTAACCCGTTTTTCAATTCTCTAAGCTTTATCCTTAACCGTAGTATTTAAGGTCACATTCTAAAATTATAAACGAAAACTTCTTAATTTAAAACCAGGGCAACAGTAACAAGTAAATTAACGGAAATTGTTATGTAAATCACACAAGGCAAATCCTACATAAACAAAAAGATAGAAAACATTAATTGTTGCAAAAGCGAATGTATCTAGTGGATAAATCCGTAAAGTGTATTGAACAAGAGCATGATTTGTGTGACGGAGATATAATTGAAATTATCAATAATTCAAGAACGAGAATTTGTGAATGTGAATGTCATAACAGTATGTATAAACTAGTCAGAAGGATGCAGGCTGCAAATAAGCAGTAATAATACTAATTAACCAACAATATCAACGTAACATACCAAAGTATAACATTATGGGCCGTAATAGAATTTGATTACTCTCCATGAAGAAACATGTTAATATCAAAAGATTATCCAAAGACGCTGTTTCCAATCAGATTGATTGCCAATTATGGTTAATATGTCCTCCAATTTGCATAATTTACTATTTATTTGTTCATTGTTTAATATTTTATGTAACTCATATTGGTTCTGTTAAGTTAAGGACCATCACAGAGCTAGCCAATATTATTAAAAAGAGTTTTGAATTCCATAAATAATGGAATTTGATGAGACAATAACTGTTTTTTCACTAACTTAAACACTAGCATAATTTTGCGCTAATCGTAAATGACGAACCGGTCAAGACCTATTCGACTAAAGAAGGTAACAGAGCGTGGTCTTCAATCGTTTTTAATAGTGGAGGCAAATATTTTATTTTGATATTCCATGGATATCTAGATGACGAATTTTAAATTAAATGAAATCAGAAAAGTTCTATAGTTCCCGTATTTTCAAATAAAAAGTCGGGCTGATGACCTTTTTCAAAATAACTTTTGGAAATATTCGGAAGGGGGGATAATATCTGATTGGTGACACCATAAGCTAATCCTATCGGAGCTATTCCATACAATGGACCTTTAGTCAACTCATATAGGTTTGATGGCATTCCATCCTTGTCTACGGTAGTCATCGTTGCAATAACTTGCTGTGCCATACCTACTACATCTCCTCTCCTCGGATCTATAATAGGCGAACCGCTGGAACCTCCCATGGCAACGATATCCGTTTGTATTCCCCATGGATTGTTACTATAACTGTCATCATTGGGCATTAATCCCGCAATACGTCCAAATTGAATTATGGGCCGCAAATGGATTCCCATTCCATCTCCATTATTTCTATACAGAACCAGCGATACTCTTCCACTCGGGTAGCCACATATTACAATCTCATCATAAAGTTTCAATTGGCCGGGTTCCTTGATATGTAAGAAATTATCTGAATGACGATCTAGCTTTCCTATCCCTATATCTAGGTCTAGCGATCCTGTAAATCCCCTAACTTCTTTAACAGGCGGCAGTCTAATCGCCTTTAATATGTGATACGTGTTAAGTTCTAATTGATCTCCTTTTGTGGTAACGTTGAATGCGGAATATATTCCTTTCAAACTGTTTTTCTTTTCCTTATACTGAGCATTATATTTAATACATTGACTAAAAATATGTGCCGAGCTGACAATGTATTCTCCGCCTATGAAAAAACCTGTACCAAAACTACTTATGACATCTTTGGTATCCCTGTTGGCAATACCTATCGCCACTGTTGCATCCTTAACTGCATTGAACTTATCAGCTTCCATCATCAAAAAGCATACTGTTACGCAATTTAATAACCTTATAGTCCAGACTTTATGTTTTGAGCCTGATTTCCAAGATTTTTTTCACACCAGATATTCTGGCAAAATAATTAAGAACTTTCCTCCTCATATTTTTGGTAATGAGTATTCGGAGAATTGAACCATCTGATTGGTTTATAAGGTTCATGCGTTACGAATTAAGAGAAATTAATAAAGGTTATGAAGACAAATTTTATTGCCTCTTTGCCTCTTATATTTCCTATGCTTAGAACTTACGCTATGTTGCAGTGTAAGATAGTGTTCTATTGTATTTCTCCTCAGGTTTACGAAGACAGGAATGACAATTAGTATGGACATTTTGCCTTATTTCTTAGAATATGTTTTTCCTTGAGCTAAATACATGTATGCGTCTTACAGTTAAATTAATGGCTAAATAAGAGAAACATGAGGCTATAATAGATGCTATTATTGCAGCTTGTACCGGCTGATATTCTATTCTCAATAATTCAAGTAGAATGAAGAACTTTGATACATTATTGATAACATCAAATACAGAATCAGCAAATATCATCTTTTTTACTATTTGTTTTAGAATACCAATATTCAATTTGCCAGTAAGTATCTTTGTATATTTCATCTTATTATCAAGATGAAAAAGAATAACAAAAATTACTTTAGAGGAGATAAATCCGGTTATTACAGTTAATGTAGAAGTTGCAAACTCATCAATGGAATATTTCGTACATACATATGCAACGATAAGACTAACAATAAAACCAACCGAACCCGAAAGTAGTAGATTCTTGTTGAGAGATATGGTGCTGGTATACTTCGTGTAAAATTTTGTAAGGTAATTAGTCATTATACCACCAGGTTCTCCTTTCATTAATAGACAATACAGCAAACAATCATTTATGTACTCATATGAAATGACTTATTTTGAAGAATTTTGTTATTTGTTATTAATGGATGTCAATCTTGCCTAAGATAGTCCATTTTTAGTTAATTCCCCTTGCAAGACAGGTGTCACAATACTTTTCCACAAGCGTGGCACCATCCATGTTATAACTTGCTATTTGAGTTGCTATATCACCGCACACAGAACAATAACCGCCTGCTTTGTCAACCATAAATCTTTTTTTTATATTCTGAGATGTTCTAGGCTCTGAAAGTAAGTTTCGAAAATCTCTGAGTTGCTCTTTAGATATATTTACCGGTCGCAATGTTGGAGTTGGTCTATGTTTATTACTATGAGGATTATTTCCGTAAAAAAACTTATGCATGTATATGATCCACGCTAATCGTATATCTATCTATGTGTTTGTTTTGTCTCAAAGACATTTATTTGGGCCAAATACAGTTTTTCTAATATTTGGAAACAAAAAATTATTCTGTATGTTTAAACCACTGCCAGACAATAGTTTTGAATCTATCTTTTCCATCACACCATTATCTGATTAAATCTCCTCACCGTCTTCTATGTGTATGTAGACGTCGAAGATCTTTGTATCTAACGTGCTATTAAGAAATTAAAGAATCCATTACATGTAAGAGTTGAAGGGCAATTCTAGGTGAGGATTTAATTTTTACAAGTCTACAAAGAATGAAATTTGTGCTCAAAATATGGTGCTCCGGAAGGGATTAGCGACAAATTTGTCATAATAAAAGGAACACACATTCTAAGATATCATCTGGATGCCCCTTCAGTTTTGTAATTTCCTAAATTGATTAGATAAAGATACTAACAATTTAGAAAGAATAATAATCATGTGTTGTAGATGTCACATTTATGAAGTGTTGCTTTATCAGGCTATTTTGCCGTTCTCAAATCTAAATACAGTGAAACCTACTTTATGGCCAAAGAACTCTAAAACACTATGGATGCCTTTTGTCTATTATCGCTCATGATATTTTTCGACTAGAATGGATTCAATTATACTTTCAATGGTAACAAATATGCTTTCAAAACCCTTTGTTCAAGACGACGAAAAAATAAATATTTTGTGAAAATTCTAGATCAAGGATAAATACAATAATTCATTTTACTCTAAATAATGATTTTTAAGTTCACGATGCAGTATATCGATTTGTTGATAATATTCATTGTACAATCTCCTCATTTCCTCTTCCGATACTATTATTCCATTTCTCTCTCTCAGGAAGTAAGGTACAAGTCTTTCTTTTGGAACCTTGAAATGAGCCGGTTCATTCATATTTATAAATCGGCAATTAAGACATATTTTAAATGGCTCGTACTCAAATTGCTTTTCAGTAAGTTCCCATTCGTCACCGCAAATCGCGCACTTCATCTGAATGTATTTAGTCATTTATTATCGACAGGTGCGAGAGGGATCTTATTATCCATTGCTACTATTTGACTTGTTAGATGTTTTAAGATTAAGTTTGAAAGGTTATAATATCAAATAAGGTCATAAAGAAACCTAATTAATAAAATAATTAAAAAGGTTAGCGAAAGATCAATCTACATTTTTTTCATTTTTAATACAATTAAAACACCAATTCTCCGTTCTCAGTAATCTCCCGCCCCCAGCATAAACGTCAACTTTTATAATATGGCTCCTATCTTCACCACAATTGTCACATATTTTCATATTGATTATAACACTATGTTATAACTCATTTATAGTAATGAGTTTTATTTACTTTCTGAAGGTGCAAGAGGGATCTTATTATCCATTGCGACCATTTTGGCCTTCAAATAGGTGTTAAATAGTAAGATCAGTTATAGATCTGTACAATTAAATTTTTTTAAGCACTTATCATGGAATTGAAAGTGATTGTATCTTTGACAGTGGTTTTGATATTAACATTAGGAATAATAAGAAGTTCATTTAGCATCGCATGGGTGGATTCAGATAAGGATTATTGGTACGACCAAGTGGGATGATCACTTTTGTTTTGACAGTAAACAAAAATGTAAGCATGATCAGAAACACGATGAAATGGCAGAAAGTCGTTTCTATAAGGAAGATTAGTGTCTTGTGGATTCATATTTTCACTAACTTTACGTACGATGAGTTATTACTAAATATATACAACAAAGGATCTTGCAGAGGATGTGGAAATTGTTTAGTTCCTTATGCTACTTGTAGTATTTGTAAGGAATATGTATACTGGATTTGTAATAATTGTGATGGGACAGAACAGGTACTTCATTCCCATAAATTATTGTAGACTGCTAACAATATTTCCATTCATAACTATGGTTTAATATCTTCACCCTACTTCCTGTTCAATTCAGTCTTTTAATTTATTTAGTATTTTGTTGAATTGATAATACTGGAGAAGTAATTCGATTTATTTCTGAATCATTGATAATTTCTATAATGTCGCCATGACATAAATCATGTTTCTGTTGAAGGCAGTTTGCGAATTTATCCACTAGGTACATTTAGCATTTACAGCAATTAATGGTTATCTATCTTCATGTTTCTATTCAATCTCCAAATATGATTAACATGATAATTTCCGTTAATTTTCTCGGAAGTGTTACTGCTGGATGAACTTGATTCTCATCCTGTTTATTAGAGATTTCTTCTACCTGTTATACATGATAGGTGGACAACGTAACCAATATTAAAATAAAATCTAACATGGGAGAAGAACTATACATTTTTCTTAAGGTAGTCTCTGCAACATCCATCTGAACAAAATTCTAGAACTCCCTTTACTGTACTTATATACCTTACACCGCTAAGCAAGTTGTTGAAATCCTTTCCACATGTAGGACATAAGATATACAATTGTTTACATTTTCTATTGCACATTCTTTAATAAGTGTTATTAACGCTATTACTCAACTACGTATCGTAATTTAAGAAGAAGATGATGTACTTAATCCTAAGCGTAACTCCGAATCTATACAGACTAGCATGCGCAAACGGGGAAATGTTATATTGTACAACGTATCATATAGGAAACGAAGACATTTTACCATGGCAAAACTTAAGGTCTACAAAAGGAATACGAAGTTTAAAGACTTGTCCGAAATAGTTGAAGAACTTAGTAGTTTGGGACTAATTGATACACTAGAAAAGTACTACAATAAACCACTCGAGAAGCAAGCCAAGAGCATAGTAGCAGGACCTAGTTTCCTGCAATTCTTGAACAAATTATTTCAAATTCAAATTACAACCGGAGATATCATACATTTAGAATCTGAAGATCATAGTAAATACTATATGCTCTCAGTAACTGGAACATGGGATGAGATAGTCAAATTACAGTAATAAATTTGAAGGAGTAGAGTGAGTTAATAACAATGCCGAGTAAACTTCTTTTTCATTAGGTGACCTCGAACTATATTGGGAAATTATATCTTATCTCTTCTCTAGATCCGCCCTCCTTACAATCATGAGGTTTGCCCGAATCCCAATCTAGTGGAATATACTTTCTCGAAATTGACCTGTAATTTTCATCGAAGTGTATGCCTTGTCCGCATCTAAAACATTTTTGACCGTGGAATCTAGTTTTTGGATTTTTATGTCTGCAATTGTGAAGATTACCATATTCATCGACTGGAATTGTTACACCATTTCTATTTCTAGTATTGTTGTCAAAGCATATTTCCTCTCTGCAGTTATAACACCATGTTATCATTTTCATATTTGATTATTATGTACGCTTGAAGGAATAATAGTGTGATTGGTAAAAAATTAAATGGTTGTAGCCAGGGACAAGTATGTGTCTGCCAGTAACTTCTCGTTAATAGCACTCAATTTATTGCCTGATCGTATGTTTTCTTCCATTTTATCAAGCTCTACATTAGCCTTTTGCTTATAATATTGCACTGAATTCTCATGCATATCGCGAAAACTTTTACTCACCTTTTTCATCAACTCATTATAATCAGCTGATAATTCGTGGTTGAGTTCTCCTTCTAGCTTATCCTTCCTTGCAATTAACTCATTTAGATCATTTGACATTATAATTACTATGGTTTCGTAACATATAAACATGTCTAAAGCCAGCAGGATTATTTAGTCAATGTGTTTTCCAACGCATAGTAAAAAGTTCAATGTTACTCCTTGTTAGAAAGCTTAACCTATTAGACCGAATAAAGAGAAAAAAATAGGTCGAGTCCGTTCCCTATTAAGAAAAATGGATTAGCTAATGGTTTTGGATGTTTCCCCTAAGAAAAATATTCTTTATGATTTTTGTAAAGTTTATTTTTTAACATCTGCGCCCAAGCTACTATTACGGATATTAGACATCTTTAAATGTCTCCAAGCACTAGTATAGTTGATGTTAACTTTAGTTTATATTCAAAATACATTAGGTTATGGTTTATTATTGTAACGTCCTTAAAGATGTATCAGCTGATTCATGAAAGTGAACAAAAATTTATCGACAATACAATAATCATTCCATTCGTATTTGATAAAAGTCCTAAAATTGGTCCAATCCAAAAAGGAGATTTGTTTTTTGCTTGTGTCTCTGCTAATGAGTTAAATCCAACTGAAGGAACAGAATGTGAGCATAGAGACATCATACACAGGACACATACATAACCTAGTGGCAAGACACGCCGGCTAGGATGTAAAAAGTCTGATTCTCACTCCCCTGTAAGGTTATCTAAATATCATCGGTAAGAGAGGGATAGTAAATAATTCAATCTACGTCTACATATCCATTTACCAAATGGTATGCCCCATTAGAATACCGAAAGGGCTGAACATCCATTCACGACTATTATCTTAAGCCAACCCACTCATATTCATTTATGGTAACTAGTATCGACGTATGTTGGAACGTAAAATTAAAAATTTTTGATCTCCATTCATATCCTTTTATTTTTGAATGAATAATGAATCAATAAAATCAAAATTTCTTATCTGGATGTGACTCTTTTGTTTTGGTCCAAATGATCCTAAACCTTGGTATCGTCATTATTGTTTCAATAAGAACTTTCCAGCGTTTCCATACCATTTCGTCCATCATCTGTATCTCATTTAGACGGAACACGTACTCAAACAAATCCAGAAACGCTACTATCGTATAATAGTCCGACGGTTTATCTGCCAGAGCGAAACGTTCCTTAAAGACAGTACTTTCATTTGCCATTCTTGTGAATTCTTCTGTCTTTTCAAGCTCGAGTCTTGCATCTATTATCCTAGAATATATCTGCTACTCGGTTTGCGTTTTCAAATTAGATATTTGTTGTTCACTCTGGTTCTGCATATTTTTCCTAACCATTGAAAAATTAAAGAAGGCTAGTACAAGCAGACCAGATACTATTGTAGCAGAGATCAGGGGCAGATATGATAAAATGGATTTTCAACTATATATAGTTGAAAATCCAGACAACTAACTCTTTGCATTAAATCCTCGTAGAATTTGAAGTTCCTTTGTTTGACATTATTCTACATGATGGTTGTGAATTAATTGATCATAGAATCTGACTGATTTTACATTCACAAATTCTAACATTCCATATCTTGACAACTCTCTACCAAATCCGCTTTTCTTAATACCGCCGAAAGGAACTCTAGGATCTGATACGACTACATTGTTAATTGTCACTATTCCGCATTCAATGGCTCTTGATAATATCTCTGCTTTCTCCAGGTCCTGTGTCCAAATGCTTGCTCCCAAACCATATTTGGAATCGTTAGCAACTTTCATTGCATCCTTTTCATTCTCCACTGTGATCACAGGAGCAAGAGGTCCGAACACCTCTTCTGTAGCTATGTCCATTTTTGGGGTAACGTTTTTCATAATTGTTGGTCGGTAGAAGAATCCCCTGTTGTTAGTACGCTCTCCACCTGTCACAACTTCAGCTCCTTGTCTTACAGATTTTGCAACGAGGGACTCGATATTGCTCAGGCTATTAGCGTTTACAAGGGGCCCAATATCTGTATCATCAGAAAGTGGGTCTCCTACCATTAGCTTTTCAGTCTTTGTAACAAACTCTTCAATGAACTCGCTAGCAATCTTTTTTGTTACAATAAATCTCTTTGATGCAATACAACTCTGACCACAATTGATGAAGCGGCCCTTAACTGCTCCAGTAGATGCTTTTTCTATGTCTGCGTCTTCACATACTATGAAGGGATCACTTCCTCCTAATTCAAGAACCGTCTTCTTCAATTGAGAAGTTGCCCTTTGCGCAACTTTTCCTCCCACTTGAACACTGCCAGTAAACGTTACTGCGTTAATATCTGAATCGATAAGAGTTTCTGCGATACTCGAATCTCCAATCAGTGTTTGGAAAATCCCTCTAGGTATTCCAGCGTTTATGAAAGTCTTTTCGATCTCAATTCCACACTGCATGGTGGCACTTGCAGGTTTCAAAACAATAGTATTGCCTGCCATTAGTGAAGGGGCAGCAAACCTAAGTGCCTGCCAATAAGGAAAATTCCAAGGCATTATACTTCCAATCACTCCAATTGGTTCAAATATTATTACACTCTTTCTTGCATCTGTGTTAACTACTTCATCCGATGTAAAGATCTTTCCGTTATCAGCATAGTATTCTATTGTCGAAGCACATTTGTCTATTTCAGATCTTGATTCTTTGATTGCCTTCCCCATCTCCTGTGTTGAGGTTCTGGCAAGATTTTCCCTATTCTTCCTAAATTCACGAGCGAATGCATAAAGGGAGTCAGCTCTATTATGGATGTCTTTTTTCCAATCCGAAAATGCTTCTCTTGCCCTCCTTACCGATTCATTGATCTTTTCTTTAGTCATAATATCGTACTCATTAAGAATTTCTTCTGTTGCTGGATTTAGTGTCATTAATTTTCTTTCAGTTGCTTTCAAGGATTTATCTGAGCCTCTATACTATATACCTCTTTCAACATAAGTAGATTGTATCATTTTGAATCTCAGGTAGTTAGGCGATTTCGTTTTGTTCTAGATTATTGTGTCAACATGTTAATATAGTAATTTTATCAGTTTAAATATATGAAATACAGAAGCAGAACAGAAATAGTGTCGATGATTCTAGAAGCAGCAAATGGTGGTGCAACAAAAACAAGAATCATGTACAAAGCCTTCCTCAGCTACGCTCAATTGAGAGAATATCTTGCTGTTCTTATTGAAAATAATTTACTCGAATATTTAGAAGGTATACAAAGCTACAAGACTACCGAAAAAGGATTGAACCTGTTAAAGATGCATAATGAAATAGGAGAGCTTCTACATACTCCAGTAAGAGAGTCAAGAATAGTATAAACTAAAAAGTGGTGGGTTCAAATTTCAGAATTCTAGGATTATCAGTCCCACCAAACCTGACCTAAACTTTACCATGATTAGTAATAGTAACATAATAATGTATTATTGAGATACCCAACATGGTTCTTTGACATTCAGTATAGGAAATATCGACTTAATTTATGGACACAATAATAATTATAAACTGTTAAGATTATTTACCAAGCATAATTTTGGGTCGATTAAAGAGAAAATTATTAATTTTAGGGATTGTATTCACTGCAATCCTAATCCTGGGTTTATATTACTATTATAATATTTATCTCCCATCATTATCTCTAAA
>Ga0193735_1000072_pt1 | contig 32239 bp, 26 predicted proteins | sample U1m2metaG_FD_145080 | JGI IMG/M metagenome (GOLD analysis project Ga0193735, IMG submission 145080) | Soil microbial communities from a riparian zone of the East river system, Colorado, United States - U1m2 | ecosystem: Environmental > Terrestrial > Soil > Riparian zone | place: USA: East River... | reverse complement strand
ATGGTCAGGCGCACGCGCGGGCTCTTTCGCGAGGCAGCCGCGGCCACGCTCGCGCAGATCGGCTATGAGAACGATCCGCGACTTCGCGGAGCCGCGCGGCGCATTCTCGAAAGAAACGTCACCTATCTGAACTCGCCGCTCGGCGAGAAGCCGTGGATGCGGGTGGGCAATACTCACGTGCTCGCTCCGGAATCGGCGCCCCCGTCGATTTACACGCTGACCATGCTCGCGCACATGCCGATTTTCCGCCACGAGCATTTCTCGGAAGTCGAGCGGATCTACGATTGGATCACCCAGCCCCTCCCGCGACAGGAAGCGATCCAGCTGTTCGGTAAAAAAATGGTACCGCAGCCCCATCTGATCATGGGGGACGTGCTACCGCACCGAAATGCCGTAGAGGCCGACGTTCCGTTCGCCCTCATGTGGCTCGAGACGATGGCGCGGCTGAATTTTCTGCGTCGCAACGATGGCTGGATGAAGCTCTACGAGCGATTCGTCGACGACCGCGATCGCACCGGCGTCTGGCACCCGCACAAGGGAACGGACCGTCCTGTTACGACGAGTCCGTGGGCGTGGTCCACCTTTCCTCTCGACGACGGCGCGGGACAGGAATCCAAGTGGGCCGATGTCACCTTCCGCATCGGCCTGATCGGGAGACTTCTCGGCAGAGAAATCGAATTGATCTGATCCAATGATCAGATTCAGTCGCCGCGACAACCTCAGTCCCGGCGAGATGTTTCCGGCCGGCGATGTCGCGTATCGCGTCAGCTTTCCGGTATTGTCCTCGGGAACGAAAATCCGGGTGGTGGAACGAGGCGAGCGAACGTCCCCGCCGGTCCTGCTCGTCCATGGGTGGGGATGCTCGGCGTTCGTTTTCCGCCGCAACATGCCCGCTCTCGCCGACGCGGGGTTCCGCGCGATAGCGGTGGATCTCAAGGGTCACGGCCTCTCCGACAAGCCGATCGCGTCCCACGAATACACGATCGACTCGCTCGTCGAGCATCTCCGGGAGATCCTCGATGCGCTCGGCCTCGAGCGTCCAGCTCTCGCCGGCCATTCGCTCGGCGGCTCGTTGATCTACCATTTCGCATCGAAGTATCCTCTTCGAGCGCGTTGCCTCGGGATGTTGTCGCCGGTCGGCCTGACGGGGGTGCCGCGCATGCGGATCTACCGCTCCCTAACTCCGAAAGTGCTCACCCCATTGCTCAGAAAGATCAAGCCACGACTGGTCGTGCGGCTGGCGCTCAAGCGAGTCTACGGAAAGCGCGGGCATTTCACCGAGAGCGATGTGGAGGAGTTTGTGGCGCCCTCACAATTCCCGGAGTTCTCGGTCGCGATGAGGGAGCTGCTCCACACCTACGATTGGACCGCGGCGAGGCACAGGACATTGTCCGTGGTCGATCTTCCAGCTGTCGGGGTATGGGGCAGCCTCGACCACATGATGCCCGAGGATGGAATGGCCATCTACGTCCCGCTCCTCCCGCGGATCGCGTTCAGGGCTATTCCCGATGCAGGCCACCTTATTACTGCAGAAACGCCCGAGGAAGTGAACAGCGCCTTGTTGGAGATGCTGTCACGTTCCTAGGACGTGAACGGCGCTGCCCGTTTCCCGTTACCCGTTACCCGTTGCCCGTGTCCTGATCCGCGCGGGTAACGTCCCGACGTAGTGAGGCTCTATGCTCTCGGCTTGGGGCTCCCAGCTCCCAACCCGTTCAGTTGCAGTTGCCTTGTTCCTCCTGGGTATATTCAACATTAATGAATGAAGAGAAATTCGACGCCGGGACCTCCGGCGTCTCGTTTGCCGAGCTCGACCTCGCGCCCGAAGTGCTGCATGCCGTGCTCGATGCCGGGTACACCCATCCCACGCCGATCCAACAGCAGGCAATTCCGCTGGCGCTCGAGGGGCGGGACCTGATCGGCCTGGCTCAGACTGGTACCGGCAAGACCGCCGGGTTCACGCTTCCAATCGTCCACAACCTGATCAGCGCCCCCATCACCGACGACAAGGGTGTCCCGGTGCACCGTGTGCGCGTTCTGATACTGACACCGACCCGCGAGCTCGCTGCGCAGGTCGAAGAGAGCTTCCGCAAGTACGGGAAGTACACGACACTCCGCGTCGTTCCGATCTACGGCGGTGTCGGGATCGAGCCGCAATCCAAAGCGCTTCGCGCCGGCGTGGATGTGGTCGTCGCAACTCCGGGCCGCCTGCTCGACCACATGGAGCGGCAGAACGTGGTCTTCGACGATCTCGAGGTTCTGGTTCTTGACGAAGCCGATCGAATGCTCGACATGGGCTTCGCCCCGCAGCTCAATCGTATCGTTGCCGAGATCCCGCCCTACCGGCAGACACTTCTCTTCAGCGCGACGATGCCGCCCGAAGTCGAGGCGCTGGCCCGGACGTATCTCAGGAAGCCGGTGGTCGTGCAAATCGGACGTCGTTCCGAAGCAGTCAGCACTGTCACGCACGCCGTCTACCCCGTCCCGCGCGAGCGAAAGACCATGCTTCTGGTCGAGTTACTCAAGGAAGCAAACATGGATTCCGTTCTCATCTTCACTCGCACCAAGCACGGCGCCGATCGCGTCGTGAGGCATCTCGAGGACGAGGGAATCAACGCCACCGCAATGCACGCCGATAAATCTCAGGGAGAGCGCACGCGCGCCCTGGAGGATTTCAAATCAGGAAAGATCCGCGTGCTCGTCGCCACCGACATCGCCCAGCGCGGCCTGGACGTGTCCGGCATCAGTCACGTCATCAACTATGACGTGCCCCAGCAACCGGAGGACTACGTCCACCGGATCGGACGCACTGGTCGCGCCGCTGCCACCGGCGACGCGTACACGTTCATGTCGACGGACGAGATTGCGATGGTCCGGACAATCGAGCGCATGATCGGCCAGCAGATTCCGCGCATTTCAGTACCCGGCTACGATTTTGGCACCACCGCCGATACCGGCGATACGATCGCGACGAACGGCGAGCCGGAGCCGGTTGGCGCGGTTGCGGTCAGTGCCTCACCCGACCCAGCCGGGACACAAAAACGGTATCGACGGCACGGTTCCGTCGCACGACGACGCTGAGATTGGCGGCGCCGTAACCTATTCCTGTCGCCGAGTAGGACATTCGTGTCCGGGTCGCGGAAAGCCGAACATCATGGGCGGAGCCAATCTCGCGCTTTCGGACCGTGTCGCTTCCGACACTCACATTGATGGACCGCGCAATCGTGTCTATGTCGACGGTCGCGTACGCTGCTCGCGCGATCGCGATGTGCCGAGCCGCGCTGAACAGCGACTCGATCTCGACTGCCGCACTCATCACCTGGACCCTGTCGAGAATGCTTCCCGCCCATGGGATGGCGATGGCCGAGAGTATGCTCAGGATGCAGAGCGTGACGGTGAGCTCGATGATGGTGAAGGCGTGTCGCATCTATCCTTCCGCCGGGTTGGCTGGTTAGATAGCATAATGATCGACCTGCGCATCGCTGCAGTCCCAAATCATCCGGATGCACTCATCCTGTCGCATCGAAAAGTGAAAGGCTTTCTGCGCACGGGCGCAGTCGCTTGCGTGATTGCTGTCTCGTGCGCGCCGCCGCCCGCGACCAATCCGCCGCCGGTGTTGACGATTCCGAATCCGACCCCGCCCCTCGTTCTGCCACCGTTCCAGATGGACACGGGTCTCACCGCCGACAGAGTTCCTCCGTTCCAGCCGGCGCCCCTCATCGTGTGGGGCCCGCCGCCGGCCGGAGTCTCCCATGCCGAGAGGAGGAGAGCCTACGATCTCCAACACCAGTCGACCACGATCCGATTCGACTGGTCTCGTCAGGCTGTAGTTGGAACGACGACGATGCGGATCGCTGGATTGCCGGGAGCGTCACCGCGGTCAACGATCTCGATCGATGCCGGCGACATGACTTTCAACGGTGTCACGAGCGGTACGAGCCCACTCAAGTACGATTACGATGGCAAGGTGCTCGTAGTTCATCTCGCCACACCGCTGCGCGCCGGCCAGAACACTTCGATCACGATCGAATACGACGGCGCCAATCACTCGAAGGGCGCGTACTTCAGGCCCGCCAGGCACATCGTATGGACCCAGGGTGAGACCGAAGACAATCACTTCTGGGTTCCTACCTACGATTTTCCCAACGACAAGACTACGTGGGAGTTCTACATCTGGACGGCGAAGGGCGAGCGCGCACTCTCGAACGGGCGGCTCGCCGGATCGAGGACTGTTGGTGACAGCATCGAGTGGCACTGGGTCCTCGACAAGCCCACGTCCACGTATCTCATGACCGCTGTCGTCGGCAAATACACCGTGCTGCAGGACAAGCCGTGGCGAAACGTGACTATCGGCTACTGGACCTATCCCGATTCGATTCAGGCGGCGTGGCGTGGTTTTGCGAACACACCACAAGCCGTCGCTGTGTTCTCGCGCAAGACGGGTGTGCCGTACCCGTGGAACAAGTACGACCAGATCGTGATTCCCGAGTTCCAGTACGGTGGGATGGAGAACGTTACGGCGACATCACAGAACGATGATGCCATACTGCACCCCGCCTGGTCGGAGCCGCAGGCCAACTCCGAAGGCCTGATGGCGCACGAGCTCGGGCACCAGTGGTATGGGGATCTGCTCACGACCCGACGCTGGGGTGATGTCTGGCTCAACGAGGGTTTCGCGACGTTCATGGAGCAGATTTTCCGCGAAGAGGCCAGGGGAATCGACGAAGGTGCATTCGACCGGCTCGGAGCGCAGGAGCAGACCATCGATGCCGATCGTCGAGCGCGGCGGCCGATCGTGTGGGACAAATGGGTCGACGATCCAATCGAGGTTTTTTTCAGCGGACACATCTACCCCAAGGGCGCTACCATACTTCAGATGCTCCGTCACCAGCTCGGCGACGCAACTTTCTGGAAGGCGATGAACCGATACACCACGGCCAATGCCTACGGCACCGTGGTCACGGACGATCTGCGCAAGGCGTTTGAGGCGTCGACGGGCAGGAATTACAAACCGTTCTTCGATCAATGGGTCTACGGCGCCGGATTCCCGGTGTTCCAGGTTTCGTCTCTGTATGATCGCGCCGCGAGGCGCGTCGTCGTCAGCGCCAGGGAAGTTCAGCCACGCGACAGCCTCACCGGCTACTTCGATGTCGATGCGGATGTCGAAGTTCGCACCGACAGCGGGATCGTGCGGTTCGTCGTACCCGTTCGCGACGGGGCAGGAGAAGCGGGAGCGAACGTCAAGGCCCCGCCCCGCTCGATCCGCTGGGACAAGGGAAACTGGATACTCGACATCACGGACTTCCCGCGCTCCACCGCCATGATGCGGTATCAGCTGGTCAACGACGACGATGTGCTCGGCAGAACAGAAGCCGTCGACATCCTCGCGCAGCGACCTGGCGATCAGCTGGCGCTCGACGGGCTGGTTCGCGCGACCCGCAATGATCGATTCTATGGCGTGCGCGCGCGCGCAGTAGATGCGATCGGAATCTGGGCGAGCGACCCAACCCGCGCCGACATAGCGCCGATGCAGAACGTGAGGTCGGCTCTCATCTATGCCACGCGCGACCCCGACGCGCGCGTACGCCAGGCAGCTGTTACCGCGCTGGGCCGGCTGACGGTGAGCGGACGCGCGGCGACCGAAGTGACCATTCGGTTGCGCGAAGTTGCCCGCTCCGATCGATCGCTCTTCGTGCGTGGCGCGGCGCTCGGCTCCGACATCCGCCTCGAGAAGAACGCGGCGCTTCCGCTCGCCAAGCAGCTGATGGCGCAGGACGTCTGGCAGAACGTCATTCGGACCCCGGCGTTGAATGCGCTAAAAACGGTCGATAGCCCGGAGGCGCGAGACCTCCTGCAGCAATACACTCCGGCCAGCCAATAAAAACGGACCACCGACAAGGACCAATGAAGATCAGCATCGAATATTGCGTTGTTTGAAACTACCAACCGCGAGCCGCCAGTTTGGCGGCTGAGATTCGCGAGCGTTTTCCCGATGCGGAGCTGGTAATGATTAAATCGAGGGGCGGACGCTTCGAAGTCCTCCGCGACGGCGTACCCGTGTACGAGAAATCAAAAACAGGGCGTCACGCCAAAGCGGGTGAAGTCCTATCACTACTCGAGACCACTACCTGAAATCATGAGAATAGCGTTATCCACCGGAGGTGGTGACGCGCCAGGGCTCAACGCGGTGATTCGTGCCGCGGTGCTCTCGGCGGTCAACCGCGGTTGGGAAGTCCTTGGCATCAAAAAAGGCTACGCCGGCCTGCTTGGAGAAGAGGAAGTAATTCCGATGACCGCCGCGACGGTGAGGGGCATAGCCCATCTCGGTGGGACGATCCTGCGTACGACCAACCGCGGCAACCCGTTCAGCTATCCCGTCTATCTTCCCGACGGCAGCTGCGTCGAGAAGGACCGCTCCGACGAGCTCATACAGAACGCGCGCAAGCTCGGAATCGACGCGCTGATTTCAATTGGTGGAGATGGATCGATGAGCATCGCACATCAGCTATGCGATCTCGGGATGAAGATCGTCTGCGTGCCGAAGACGATCGACAACGATGTGAGCGGGACGATCACGACCTTCGGCTTCGACACCGCCGTGAACACCGCGCTGGAGGCGATCGACAAGCTGCATACGACGGCGGAGAGTCACGACCGCGTCATCGTGCTGGAGGTGATGGGACGGTACGCCGGATTCATCGCCCTGCACGCCGGGCTGGCGGGAACGGCCGACGTGATTCTGATCCCCGAGATTCCCTACGACATCGAAAAGGTGTGCGAGAAGATCGTGGCGCGCGGCAAATCCGGGAGGCACTTCTCGATCGTGGTCATTGCCGAAGGCGCATGCCCACGCGGTGAGGGGCCGGCGGTACGGGGGAAGTCGATGCCGGGGCAGGCAATTCGAGTTGGAGGAGTCGCTGAGCGTCTGGCAGACGAGATCGAGGAAATCACGAAGAAAGAAACCCGGTCGCTCATTCTCGGACACCTTCAGCGCGGCGGGCAGCCGACCAGCTACGACCGCTTGCTGGCTGTAAGATTTGGAGGCGCAGCGGTGCGGGCCGTGGCGGAGGAGAAATGGGACCACATGATCGCGCTCCAGTCACCACATATTGTGACGGTCCCACTTGCTGACGTTTTGAAAGTCCCCAAACGGGTTGAAGTTGATCACGACACCGTGCTGACGGCGCGTGCGACGGGTATCTCATTCGGGGATTGAGACGGAAGAGGTGAGACGGGCCCGCGGAGCCGTCAATATCGGTAGTTCGGGCAAGCTCATCCTTAGAGTCGGAAGTGTATCGTTTTTTGTCCTCGGAAGAGGACATTCGGGCCTTTAGCTGGGGCGCTTTGGTGAAGCTAAGTCGTTATAGGTCAGGGATTTAGAGGCATATGCCGCATATGGCACCCCTCGTGCACCCCATAAGGCCATGAAATACCGCTCCAGCAAGCTTTCGCTGCGTTTTGCGCTTCCCGTACTGGTCGGATTGATCGGCTCAGCGGGCGTCGCGGAAGCGCAGCGCCCCGTTCCGGCAAAACCCAGCGTGCAGCAGACGCAGGGTCGCCAGCAGATCGTGCCTCCCGGATTCTATCCGCCGGCCGGTATGTGTCGCATTTGGGTGAACGGTGTTCCGGCTGCGCAGCAGCCCGCACCGACAGATTGCGCGTCCGCAGTCAGGAATCGCCCGGCGAACGGAAAGGTTCTCTTCGGGGATGATCCTCCGAAGGGCAAGAAAGGCAAATCCGACAAGAAGTCCAGCCCAACGGACGAGCTCGTCGATCTAATTACTCGGAGGATATCACGATGAAGGCAGTCATCATTACACTCGCACTCGCGGGCCTTGTAACGACCGCGTCGGCCGATGCCCAGATTCTGGGCACTCGCCTACCAACACCAACTACGAGTCGCACCACCGTTAACGGCTCATGGGAAGTAATCGGTCGCGATGGCAGCGGCTACACGATCTACGAGCGTCGTGTACGTGACGCGAACGGGAACATCGTTGTCCAGCGCGCGCGTCGCGATTCCAATGGCAACATGACCATCATCAGCAGCCGCGTCGAGACTAACGCCAACGTCGGCGGTAACTATGGTTCGTGGCAGGTAGTCGGTCGCGATGCCAACGGCTACACGATCTACGAGCGCCGTACTACTGACCGTAACGGCAACATCGTGATTCAGCGCGCGCGGCGTGAGTCCAACGGCAACATGACGATCATCAGCAGCCGCACGGTTGCGAGCAACGATCGCAACAACAGGAATTGCGACTACAACCGCACGAACAATAGTGTCGGGGACATCATCTTCGGTCGTACGAACAACACGTATTGCGACGATGTCGGCAATCGCGTCGATGGTGGCTGGTATCAGGTGGGCCAGGGCCGCGACAACAACTCGGTCTACGAGCGCCGTACCCGTGATGCGAACGGCAACCTGATAATTCAGAAAGCCCGCCGCAATCCTGACGGCACCTTCAGGATCCTCAGCACCCGCTACGCCAACGACAACGACAAGCAGTGGCAGAAGGCGCAGAAGCGGCAGGAAAAGGAGTACAGGAAGGATCAGAAGGAGCAGGAGAAGGCATACAACAAGGCCCAGAAGGAGCAGGAGAAGGATTACAAGCACGAGAACAAGGGCAACAAGAAAAACCACTAAGCTTTACGACATAGCGAACGGCCCCGTGGGACTTCGGTCTTGCGGGGCCGTTTCGCATCCGGTGCGATGTATGCACTTTCCACGGTAATGCAGCGCGCCGTCACCGACAGATATCTCCCGCCCGACCGTGAAGCATTCGTCGCGGCTGAGCCGCCGACGGGACGACTCATCGTCATCGCTCCAACCCGCGCTGCGTGCGAGACAATCGAGCTGGCGCTCGGGCTACGGATTCCAACGGTTCTCGAGAAGCAGCACGGATCCGAGATCCGCGCGCTCGCCGCCGCCCGAATGGGCTTCGGAATCGTGGCCGGCACCGGTACCGGGAAAACTCTCTCGATTCGCCCGATCGCGGAAACGATTCTAGGCACCGATACGCTCAAGGTCGGCGTCGTCAATCGCGAGCGGGAAGCAACCCCCGAGACTCCGACGTGGAACGTGATCGTTGTCACCACCGGCATCGCGCGCCGCTGGTTTCAGGATGGAGACATCCTTCCCACCGACACTCTCGTCGTCGACGAGATACACCAGACTTCGGCGGAGCTCGAGCTGTGCCTGGCTCTCGGCAAGAGAGTTGGCTGCCGGTTTATCTGGCTGTCGGCGACCGTCGACCCGACGTTCTATGCGCGATACCTCAACGCCTCGGCAGTCCTGGAGAGCTCGGTGTTCGATCCGGCCAAGGCGGCCGACGTGAAAATCGTGCGCAAGGCTCCGCTGACTTTTCTCGACGACCGGTTTCTACAGCAGGTGGTAAAGGAAAAACGCGGCGTCGGGATGTTTCTCCCGACGCGAGCCGGCGTCGAACAGGCAGCCGAGCTGGTCGGAGACCGCTTCCCGAGAATCAACAGCGCTTTTTATCACGGTGGCGAGCCGATCCGTGTAATCCGCCCGTTCCTCGAGGGGGAAGAGAAGAAGCCGTACTTCCTCAGCATGACGGCGGCCGGCCAGAGCGCTCTCAACGTGCAGGGGCTCGACACGGTCGTCATCGACGACACTCGTTTCAGCAACATCATCGAGCGCGGCAAGAATGTCCTCACCAAGCTCCATCTCGGTGCAAACGAAATCCTTCAGATGGCGGGTCGCGTGCACGGCCGCGTCGCGGGTGGCAGGGTCTTCATCCTTTCCGATCGCGACATCCAATTCTCGGCGCTGCGGCCCACGGCACCGGAGTTCCAGCTCGCCGGCGATTCCGAGCGTGTGGCGATGACGTGCGCCGATCTCGGCGTCGCCGCCGATCAGCTCGATCTCCCGGTGCCACTCGACCGCGTTGCATACCGGAAAGCGGTCACACTTCTGGAGCAGCGCGGCATCATCGAGAACGGGAGACTATCGCGGTACGGCAAGGCCGTCGAAGCGATGCCGGTCGACCGCCCGTGGGCAGAGCTGCTGGTGAACGCCGACGATGAGCTCGTTCCCTACCTGGCGGTGATGAGCTCGATCGAATCCTTGCACCGCATGACCCGTGAAGAGCGTGATCTCTCGGGCGTCACCGTTCCGGGAAGCGATCACCTCACTGCGTACAACCTATACGCGGAAGCGTTTTCACATTGTGGCTACATCGGCGAGGTGTACGGGCTCCCGCGGCATCTCTTCGACGAGAGCATCGAGAAGTGGGCCGAGCAACGCGGCGTCCTGGTCAAGGCGATCGAGGACGCCGCGCTCGCCACTGCCAGCATCTACCGCGCGCTCGGGATGGAGCTGCCGACAAAGATGGTGAACGCGCGCGACCACATCTATCGCAAATTCACGGAGCTGCTTGCGCAGTTCATGCCTTTCGATCTGGTGATCGACGAGCAGACAGCCGACGGCACAGAAGCCCGCGTCTCGAAGACGAGCGTGTGCGGCAGCTGGGGACCGATCGCGGGGGATCTGCGATATTTCGCGGACCGTTCCGGGATTCCGCGCGCCGCAATCGAGGGGACGCAGGTTGCGATGGAGATCATTCGGCGCTACGCCACGCGCAGCGGCGTGGAAGTGATCTACGACCCGCGGCGAAAGCATGGACCGCTCGTGCTGAAGCGGAAGCTCGAGTACTTCGGGTTCGAGCTGGAGAGCGAGCTCGAAACGGTGGACGAGTTTCCTCCGGAATTCGCGGCCCAGGCGCGGCGCGCGCTCGCCGACGCGCTCGCACGGGGTGAAGCCCGGCACTTTGCGGTGAAGAACAATCGGGACGCGATCGAGAACATCCGCGAGGCTTACAAGCGATCCGGCGGCGAGACGAAAAGACTCGGCCTTCCGGATCTGATCTCTCTCTACGAACAGCAGCTCGCGCAGGTCGACTCGATGGACGACTTCAAGTCGGCGCGTCTGGTGGTGGACCCTGCGAAGTTCATTCCGCATGAGGTCCGACAAAGGATCGAGCGGCTACCCAACAGCGTCACCCTCCGGGATCGAGATGTGGAGATCGACTACGACGTGGAAGAGAAAGACGGCCAGCGCCACGGTGTCGCGCGCCTTCGGCTGCCCGAGAAGATTGCGCGCTCACTGACAGCAGCGGAGATACCTCGGCTCGATCGACCGGTGCGATTCGTCGTGCTGCGCGGCCAGCGCGGTGCCGTTCGGGCCGATGATCTCGAAGAGCTTCAGCAGCGATTGGCGCAGCCGTGGTCACCGGACGAGGTAGAAGAGTCGCCTGACGATCAGGCGATGCTGTCTCACGCCGAGCGCGAAGTGAAGCGCATAGCGGGTGAATTCCGGCGGCATCGGCGCGGGGGAGACCATCGCCGGCCTGGACGCGACGCGCATCGGCGAGGAGGAGCGGGAGGCTCCGGCCGTCAGGGGAAACCAGATCCCCGGCGGCGCCGACGCGGACGTTAGATGGAGCTGCACTGGCGTTGCCCACAAGCAATCGTATAATCCGCGCATGCCAGCACAACATTTCGCCAAACATTTCAGCGAGCATCAGAAAGTCATCGAGGCTTGCATCGCGTCGCTTCAGCCAGCATCAGACACTGCCGGTGCCGCCCTGCTGTCGTGCATCGGCATGGGAGGAAAGATTCTCGCCTTTGGGAACGGAGGCAGCGCCACTCAGGCGAGCCATCTCGTCGAAGAGCTGATCGGGCGTTTCAAGGAGACGCGGCGAGCGCTGCCCGCGATCTCGCTGGTGGGGGATTCGGGGGTCGTCACCTGCATCGCCAACGACTTTGGATATGGCGCACTGTTCGAGCGCCAGGTCGAGGCTCTCGCCCAACGCGGCGACGTCGTCGTTGGAATCACAACGAGTGGGCGCTCCGAGAACGTGCTGCGCGGACTCAAGGCCGCGAAGGAAAAGGGCGCGATTACGATCGCGCTATGCGGGAAACAAGGGTTGCAGGGTGGTACTGCGGATCACGTCGTCGCAGTTCCGAGCAATGAGGGCGCCTACATCCAGGAAGTGCACCTCATGCTTCTCCACGTCTGGTGCGTAGCGATCGACGCAGCTATTGCGGAAGGCGCGCTCTGATCAGACGAGGCTGAGGCGCGGGCGATCCTCGGGCTGCGCCAGGGCATCCTCGCGATAGGACAGCCAGCCAGTCGTCTCGTCCGCGACGATTTCCACCTCGGTTCCAAGTGGGAGCGTGAGATTCGGCACTTCATGTCCGGCCGGGAAGTCCATGAGAATCGGAACTTCCAGATCCGAGACGAGGTCGAGCAGAAAATCCTCGAACTCATCTTCTTCGGACCGATCGACCGACAGCTGGCCGAAAACAATTCCGCGCACGTGGCGCAGCAATCCAGCGGCACGAAGGTGCAGGAGTCGCTCGTCGACGACGGACATGGGATCCCGTGTCTCCTCGAGAAAGAGGATGGCGTCGCGGGTGTCGATCTCGTAGGGGGTTCCGACGGTTTGCTGCACGAGTGAGAGGTTTCCACCGGTCAGGCGGCCGACCGCGCTGCCCGGACGAACCGATCGCGCCGACCCGCGTCCGAGCTTTGCTTCGGGGCGGGGAGTCGTGAGCGCAGTAAGCAGGGATTGCGCGCTCGGGTCGCTTCCACCCGGGAACAGGTCATCCAGCGTCGGACCGTGAAAAACCCTCAACTGTGCCCGGCGCATCAGCCAGAGGTGTAGCGCCGTGATGTCCGAGTAGCCGACGAAGGACTTCGGATTCTTGCGGAATACTTCCGGATCCAGATAAGGCAGCAGCCGCATCGCACCGTATCCGCCGGTGCCCGAGATGACCACTTTGACTACGGGATTTCGCCAGATCGCCATCAGATTCTCGGCGCGTCGCTCGTCTTCCCGTTTCTGAAAACGACGGAAGCGCTCGATTTCGGAGTCGAGGATGACTTTGTATCCGGCTTCCTCCATCGCCTTCGCTCCCCGGAAAAGCCAGCCCGGCTGGGGTGCGTACGATGGAACCACGATGCCGATCGTATCGCCAACGAGGAGCGGCGGAGGCCTGAGGAGGCCCGGCGATCTGACAGCTGGTGGATGGAAGGGAGCAGACGGCGCGGTGTCGATCGGCGCCATCGTCTGTTCAGCGGGGTACGCTCCGAATGACTCGGTCATCGTCGTTTATCGAAGCGCATTATCGGATTGCCACTGCTAGATTCAGGGTTATGTCTGACACGTCAGTGAAGGCGCCGGGCCCGGACGGGACCTCAGTTCCCACTACTCGGAATATGCAGGCCAGCAGCCCAAACGGTACCGGGGTCCCCACCTACTTTCGGAAAGGTTTCGGGTTGAAATCCGAGATCCAGTCCGAACTGGCTTCGGACTATACGGGCCACCTGGTCGACCTGCTCAAGGACCGGGATTATACCCTTACAGTAGACGATTTAACCATCCGTTTAGCGAAGGAATTTGGCTTCTGTTACGGGGTCGAACGGGCGGTTGAGTACGCCTACCAGTCCAGGAAGAAGTTCCCGGATCGTACCATCTACCTGGCTGGGGAAATCATCCATAACCCGCACGTGAACTCCAAACTCCAGGCGATGGGGATCACCTTTCTCATGCCCGAGGAGGGTCGCATCGACTTCAGCGGAGTGAAGTCGGAAGACGTGGTGATCCTTCCCGCTTTCGGGGTGACGATCACGGATTTCGAGATACTCCGCCAGATCGGCTGCGTGATGGTCGATACGACATGTGGCTCGGTGCTCAACGTCTGGAAGCGTGTCGAGAGCTATGCGCGCGACGGATTCACGTCTCTCATCCACGGCAAGTACTACCATGAGGAAACGCGGGCGACCGCATCACAGGCCGAGAAGTACGAGGGCGGCCAGTATTTCATCGTCCGGACGATGGACGAGGCCGGCCTGGTGTGTGATTTCATCGAGGGCCGCCTGAGCGCCGACGCGCTGATGGAGCGCTTCGCCCACTCGGCATCTCCCAACTTCGATCCGGCGCGCGATCTAAAGCGCATCGGCGTTGCGAACCAGACGACGATGCTTGCCCGCGAGTCCCTCGCGATTGGCGAGCTGATTGGGCAGTCGATGACGCGCGCACACGGGGCGGAGTATGCCCGGGAAAACTTCCGGACTTTCGACACGATTTGCAGCGCCACCCAGGAGCGGCAGGACGCGGTCGTGGAGCTGTTGCGGGAGCGCCTCGATGTGATGGTTGTGGTCGGCGGTTACAACTCGAGCAACACGCTCTCGCTGGCGGCTCTCTGTGCTGAAAGTGTCCGCACCTTTCACGTCGAGGATGCCGACGACATCAACCCCGTCTCGGGCGTCATCCGCCACCGCCCCCTCGGCTCGAAGGAAGAAGTCGAGTCATCCGGCTGGCTTTCAGCCACCGGCCCGCTCCGCGTCGGCATAACCGCCGGAGCCAGCACTCCAAATAACAAGATTGGCGAGGCTGTTGGCCGGATTTTCGCTTCTAGGGGAATCGACCCGAAAACGATCCAGTAGTAGCGGTTTTCCGTGTACCAATTGTGACTCAATCAGCTTCGGGCATCGTCTTACTATTGGAGGGTTTCGTCCCGAGTTGTAGCTTCTTGCAACGAGTCGAAACTCCTGTTTTGGGGTATCGTAGATATGGTTGCAAGGGACAGTAAACCCGTGGAGGTCGAATGGACGTGTATGGTTCGGATACCGCCCCTGACGAAGAGGCGACTGGTACGAGTGGTACCGAGGCTTCAGCCGACGTGGGAAGCTGGTTCCAGCGGGGCTCAGGAAGAGACGCCGCGCTGAACGATCGGGGAATCGCAGTCCCGGTCAACGCCATGCTCGACCGCGTTCGCGAGGCGGATGCTCTCACCTTCGAAGACGAGGGCGAAGACTAAGCCTTGATTCGTCGGAGAAAAAAGGCCACCCCACGGGTGGCCTTTTTTGTTTTCACCTGATCGGGCGCGAGTAGATTCTGCGGGATGGACCCGCACACGTTTCTCCAGAACCTCGCGGTAGTCCTCTGCGTGGCCGCGGTCGCGACGGTGGTATTCCAGCGACTGCACCAGCCAGTGGTCTTCGGCTATCTGCTGGCCGGAATGATCATCGGACCGCACATCCAGATCCCCCTGGTTGCGGATCCGCAGACGGTTCGCGCGCTGTCAGAGCTTGGCGTCATTCTGCTGATGTTCTCACTCGGCCTCGAGTTCAACATCCGCAAGCTGGTGCTCGTGAGTCAGAAGGCCGGAGCCGTGGCACTGTTCGAGTGCAGCATCATGATCTCCGTCGGCTACCTCCTGGGCCAGGTACTCGGGTTTACCCGGATGGAGAGCATCTTCGCGGGCGCGATCACGGGGATCTCCAGCACCACGATCATCGTAAAGGCGTTCCAGGAGCAGAAGGTGAAGGGCCGCGTGACTGAGCTCGTGTTCGGAATACTCATCATCGAGGATCTGATCGCGATCTTCCTCCTCACGATTCTCACGACGATCTCGCGGTCGGGCGCCGTATCACCGACGGAAATTCTTCTCACCGCCATGAGACTGGCGATGTTCCTCACCGCGCTCATCGGATTCGGCCTTCTCACTGTGCCGCGAGCGATTCGCGCGGTGCAACGGCTCGGACAACCTGAGACCACACTGGTTGCCAGCATCGGGATCTGCTTCGCCGCGGCGCTGCTCGCGCTTTCGTTTGGATACTCGGTGGCGCTCGGTGCGTTCATCGCCGGATCGCTGGTGGCCGAATCCGGACAACAGGTCGAGATCGAGAACCTGGTCCGTCCGGTGCGCGACATGTTCGCCGCGATCTTCTTCGTATCGGTCGGGATGATCATCGATCCCACGGCGCTGACGGAGCACTGGAGAGCCGTGCTCGCGCTGACGCTGGCAGTGATCATTGGAAAAGTCCTGGCGGTGACGATCGGCGCTTTTCTCGCCGGTCACGGCCGTCGCACTGCGATGAAAGCCGGAATGAGCCTCGCCCAGATCGGCGAGTTCTCCTTCATCATCGCGAGTGTCGGCGTCACGGCGGGAGTTATCCGCACCTGGCTGTATCCCGTGGCGATCGCCGTATCGGCGATCACGACCCTGACGACCCCGCTGCTGATCAAACTCTCCAATCGCGCGGCGGCATCGATCGACCATTGGCTGCCGGAACCGATTCAGACCGTGGCGGCGCTGTACGCGTCGTGGATCGAGCGCGTCCGCAGCGCGCCGAGAGTCGCCGGCGAGCGATCGGCGACAAATCGCATCATCAGGATCATTCTGCTGGACGGCGCGCTCATCGCCGCCGTGGTGATCGGTATCGACGTGGAAATCGATCGGCTCAGTGCTCTCGTCGCCAACATGTCCGGGATGTCGGCCGGGCAGGTGAGGTTCGTGGTGGTGCTGATCGGTGGCCTGATCACCGTTCCTCTCATCTACGGCCTGATAACGAGCGCCAAGGCGCTGGGCAATCGTCTGGCGCGCCGCGCCTTCGCGGATGCGCAGAAGGGAAAAGTCGACCCCGCCGATGCTCCGCGGCGCGCGCTCGTTATAGTCGTGCAGATCGCGGTGGTGCTCGCCATCGGTATACCCGTCGTCGCCATTACCCAGCCTTTCTTGCCGGCCCATCAGGGTGCCCTCGTGCTGGCGATTCTCACGCTGCTGCTCCTGGCTGCCCTCTGGAGAAACGCTTCCAATCTGCAGGGACACGCGCGCGCCGGCGCGCAGATAATCGCTTCTGCACTGGCGCATCAGATGGCATCGACGGACGGAATCTCCGATGAAACAAAACTGCTCGAGGACGTCAACGCGGTTCTGCCCGGACTCGGCGAGCCGATCGCGATACGCGTCGTTCCCAAGAGCATCGCGGTCGGGAGGAGCCTGGCGGAGCTGAATCTTCGCGGTGCCACCGGCGCGACGGTGTTGGCGATCAAGCGGGGAGCGACGCAGATCCCGACTCCGCTTGGCCGGGAAGTCATCCAGTCCGGCGATGTAGTCGCAGTGGCGGGTGGAAGCGATGCGCTCGCGATCGCGCGGGCGATTTTCTCTCCGAACCTGGCGCGCATCAGCGACGACCTCGAAGGCGCGGAGGTAGAGGCCGAGCTTCAGGCATTGAACGATGCGCTACTCTCGGAGCCGCGCCGGACGCCTCGAAGTTATCTCCCTTAGTTTCGCGCGGGGTTCTTCTGATTCCATCCCGCTAGTCGGCGAAGACGATGCCCTCGCTCGACTGACCGGCAACGAAACAGGAATGCCGCCGATTCTCTGGCGGACAGCTCTCGGGTTTGCCACCTTGGAGCAACATCCGCCCACCGAGAGACTATGCCTTTGTTCCGCCCTGCGGCCGCAGCGATCGTACTGACCATCTGCTCGCGACTAACCCTCGCCGCTCCGCCGCTCTCAGCACAGGAGACCCGCTCCGATACCCTGCTCACAGTCGATCACTATCTCGATTTCGAGCAGGTCAGTGATCCGAGAATATCACCAGACGGAAAGCAGGTGATCTACACCCGCCGTTGGGTGAACACCCTCGAAGACAAATGGGAATCCGCGCTCTGGCTCATGAACTCCGACGGCTCGCACAACCGCTTTCTCGTCAAGGGCGCGAGCGCCGTCTGGTCGCCGGATGGAAATCGGATTGCGTATCTGGCGGACGGTGAGCCCAAGGGAACTCAGATCTTCGTGCGTTGGATGGACACGGAGGGAGCGAGCACCCAGATCACCAGGGTCGTGGAATCGCCTGCCGATATCAAATGGTCTCCTGACGGCAAATCGCTCGGCTTCAGCCAGTTCGTGGCGAAGAAATCTCCGTGGGAGATATCGATGCCTTCACCGCCATCCGGAGCAAAATGGACGGATGCGCCTCGGATCGTGCAGCAGCTCCATTTCCGACAGGACAGGCGCGGTTTCACCGATCCGGGATACCGCCACATGTTCGTTGTTTCTGCCGATGGAGGCACGCCGCGGCAAATCACAAAGGGCGATTGGAGCGTGGGAGCAAGATTCGATGTCCTCGACGGTCCGGTCGGATGGAGCTGGACTCCCGACGGCCGCTCCATCGTGGTTGAAGGGATGAACGACTCGACCGCGGATCTGAACTATCGCAACGCCAACATATATCTGGTCGAACTTGACAGTCGCGGCATTCGAAAGCTGACGGAACAGGCCGGCGTTTGGACGTCCCCGACGGTATCCCCGGATGGGCGGCGCATCGCGTTCACTGGGTATCCCGCCACGAAGGCCAGCTATCAGGCTCCGGAGATTTACCTGATGAATCTCGATGGTAGCGGCGCCCAGAAAATCACGTTGCTTGATCGCGATCCCGACAATCTGACGTGGGCGGCGGATGGCAGCGGCCTTTACTTCCACGTCGACGAGCACGGCACGAACAACATCGATTTCGTCTCCACCGGCGGCGCGGTGCGTCAGCTCACGATTGGTAACCACGTTGTGACACTGGGTTCTGTCTCGCGCACCGGAGTAGCCGTGGGAACGCGGTCGTCGTATCAGTCGCCACCTGATATCGTCCGCATTGATCTGCGTGGAAAATCGGGCGAGCCGGCGCCATTGACGGCCGTGAATGCCGACATGATCTCCCACATCAGACTCGGACAGGTCGAGAAGTTCACGTATCTCTCGACGGGTGGATCAAAGATCGACGGCTGGATCGTAAAACCTCCGGGGTTCGATCCTGGGCGAAAGTATCCGCTCCTCATGGAAATCCATGGCGGACCGCATGGGGCCTACACTTCCGGCTTCAGCTTCAGCTTCCAGAATTTCGCCGCCAACGGGTTCGTCGTGCTCTACACCAATCCCCGCGGCAGCACCGGATACGGATCGGCCTTCGGCAACGCCATCGAGCACGCTTATCCCGGCGTCGACTACGAGGATCTCATTGCGGGAGTAGATACACTGGTGGGCCGCGGCTACATCGACACGCGGAGCATGTTCGTTGGCGGCTGCAGCGGCGGCGGTGTTCTCTCGAGTTGGGTGATTGGACACACGCAGCGTTTTGCGGCGGCGGCGGTGCGGTGTCCGGTAATCGATTGGATGAGCATGGCTGGTCAGACCGACATCCCGCTGTTTACCTACAACTTCTTCGACGCGCCGTTCTGGGAGAAGCCGGAACAGTGGCTGAAGCAATCACCGTTGATGTATGTCGGACACGTTACGACACCCACGCTCATCATGACCGGTGAGCTCGATCGGCGAACACCTATTCCCCAGAGTGAGGAGTACTACGCCGCACTCAAGATGCGCGGCGTGCCGGCGACGCTGTTGAGATTCGAGGGCGAATACCACGGCACCGGCTCCAAGCCTTCGAATTTCATGCGAACCCAACTGTATATGATGAGTTGGTACAAGCGCTGGGCGGGTCGGGGTGGGGGAGCGGTAGTGAGCGGAGCCCATTGACTCTCAGCTCGGCGCGCTCCCGCGCGCCTGGGAGAGTCCGCGCCCGACTGACCGGCGAAGAATCCCAAACCCGCGAGAAACAAAAACGCCGCCTCGATGCAGGAGGCGGCGTTTTTGTTCGGGTGGGCCTACTCGCCCGCCGCGCGACGGCGCTTGGTTCGCCGCGGCGCCGCGGATTTCTTCCTGCTGATCGGCACGACACCGACCTCGGCGGCCGGCTCGAGTTCGGCTGGCGCTGTCGGTACGGCGCGCGGCTGCTTGTAGACCTGCCGCTTGCCCTCGTAGTTCTTGAAAATGACTTCGTCGTCGGTGATCGACTCCAGGTACTCAGGAAGGAGCGGCACCTTCCCGCCACCGCCTGGGGAGTCGATCACGAACTGCGGAACCGCGAGGCCTGATGTCCAGCCGCGCAGCGCCTGCATGATCTCGAGACCCTTCTGCACCGTCGTGCGGAAATGCTCTCCGCCCGCCACCTGGTCCGCCATATATAGGTAGTAAGGCCGCACCCGCGCCTTGAGCAGCTCGTGCATCAGCTTCATCATCACCTTCGGGTCGTCGTTGACACCCTTGAGCAGAACCGTCTGGCAGCCGAGCGAGACTCCGGCTCTCGACAGCTTGTCGAGCGCGGCGACGGCGGCGGGTGTCAGCTCGCTCGGGTGATTGAAGTGGGTGTTCATGTAGATCGGGTGGTACTTCTGAACCATCTCGCAGAACTCCGGCGTGATGCGCTCGGGCAGGTGCGAGGTGATGCGGCTTCCGATCCGGATGATCTCGATGTGCGGGATCGCGCGGAGCTGCTGGAACAGGTACTCCAGCCTCCGATCGCTCAGCATCATCGGATCACCGCCGCTCATGATCACATCGCGGATCTCCGTGTGCTCGCGAAGGTACTGGAACGCCGAATCGTATTGGTTGAGCGGGATTTTCTCCGGATCCCCGACCTTGCGGCGGCGGGTGCAGAAACGGCAATACGTCGCGCACACCGGGCTCACGAGAAAGAGGGCGCGGTCCGGATACCGATGCGTAATGTTCGGTACCGGAGAGTCGCCGTCTTCATCCAGCGAATCGATCACACCGTCGACGACATCCAGCTCTTCGACGGTGGGCACGTACTGTTGCCACATCGGATCGCCCACTTCCTTGATCTGCTCGAGAGCAGCGGGAGTGATTCGCATCTGGAAGTTGTCGAAAGCCGGCTTGAGCGCCTCGACGTCGATGACGTCGGCGCCGAACTTCTCCGCCAGCTTCTCCAGACTCGAGATGCTCTGATCCTTGATGATCTGTTGCCAATCGCTCATTCGTGCACCACTCCGGCCCCGTGAGGGGCGTTGTAGATGATCCGAACATCCTCGGATCGGGGCGATACTCCGGCGACGAACGACTCGACGCCGGATTCCTGCTTCATCCCAGTCCGGACAGCCGGAGCGTCTTGACCCACCGCTCCGTGTAGTTCTCTCCGCGTTTGGCGAGCGCGTGATCGCAGATTCGCCGGATCAGCTCGGAGTAGCCGAGCGTCGCGACACCGGCCATGCGTGCAAGTCCGGCAGTCGGCGAAATATCAGGATTCGCGTTCACCTCGAGCAGCCAGGGGCGGCCCGACTGGTCGATGCGAAAATCGCAGCGACCGTACCCTTCCCCCCCGACCACGCTCCAGGCAGCGCGAGCGATGAGGGTGAGCTCGCTCGCGAGGTCTTCGGGAAGATTGGCCGGACAGTTCGGCTTCGCGCCGAGATCCTCATCGCTGCCAGTTTCCCACTTCGATCGATACGACACGATGTGCCACATCCCCTGAGGCATCTGGGCGAAATCGATTTCGGAGATAGGCAGCACCTCGTCGCCGAGGATGCCGACGTTCACCTCGCGGCCGGGAATGAACCGCTGAACAAGCACCTCGTCCCACCCTTCGAACATCGCTTCGACCCTGGCCGTAAGCGCGCGCATGCTGCGCACGACCGACCGCTGCTCGATGCCCACCGACGCATCCTCGGCCACCGGCTTGCAGATCGCCGGGAACCCGACGCTCGTGATCTCGTCGCCGCGCCGCACGTGCGCCCAGCGCGGAACGGGGAGCCCGGCCCGGTCGAGGACTCCGTTGACCACGTTCTTCCTCAGCGTAAGCGCGGTCGTCCAGCTGGAGCTGCCCGTGAATGGAATGCCAATGAGCTCCAGCACCGAGATGACCATCGGCTCGTAGATGGCCTCTCCATCGATGCCTTCGACGAGATTGAAGATCAGATCGAACTTTCCTTTTCGAACGCGCTCGACCCAGCGGCCGTCTCTGGTTACGGGCACGCGCACGACTTCGGTCGCCCAGTCCAGCAGAGCGCTTTCAACCGCCTCGATCGAATCGAGGAGCTGAACCTCCGGGGCCTTGCCGAGCGCCGAGAGCCCATCGAACAGCAACGCTATTTTCATCGCGTGTTCCCTTGTCTCCAATCGGTCACGCCAGTCAACTGGCGGCGAGCAGCCGCTCGCTCTGAGCAACGCCGATCTGCGAGAGGGAGCTTTCGAGATTCACTCCCTGCCTCACGGCGGCTTACTTCAGACAACTCTGTATGAGCTCCTCGTAGCCGATCCCTGCCGCTCTCGCGGCTTTCGGCAGACACGAGTTGTCTGCCGGATCCGGAAGAATTCCGGGGAGCGGATTCACTTCGAGCACGTTCGGCACTCCGGCGGCATCGAGCCGAACATCGATTCTCGCCCAGTCGCGGCAGCCGAGGACTCGGAACGCATCGAGAGTAACTCGCTCAATGGACGCCCGAAGCTCCCGGGTGATACGTGCCGGACACTGGAAAATGTCGAGCGGATTCTCGGGACGATCCCAGACGAACTTTGCATCGTAGCTGTAGATCGGCAGCGCGCCCTTGGGCAGCGACTCGAAATTCATTCCGACGATGGGCAGGACAGTCGCATCCATTCCATTACCGAGAACCGCGCAGGTGAATTCCTTGCCCGGCAGGTACTCCTCGACGAGTACGGGCTGCTTGTAATTCTCGAGGAGAAACTCCGTTTGCCTGAGGAGGTGGGCGCGATCCCAGCAGAGATTGGCGTCGGTGATTCCCTTGGACGAGCCTTCGTGGAGAGGCTTGACGAAAAGGGGAAGCTTCAGACTTTCCGGCGCGTCCTCGAGGTCTTCGATCTTCTCGACGACGGCGAACTTCGGGGTGGGGACACCGCGAAAGGTCAGCGTCTCCTTGGTCCTCGCCTTGTCGAGACAGAGCGAGAGGGTGAAAGGGTCGCTCCCTGAGTAGGGAATCCCGAAAAACTCGCAGATCGCCGGAACGTGGGCTTCGCGGTTTACCCCGTAAAAACCCTCGGCGATGTTGAAGACGATGTCGGGCCGCGTCTGGCGGAGCCGCTCGGGAAAATCTTCGTTCGCCTCGAGGCGGACGACTTTTCCAAGGTGGGAAAGAGCGGATTCGACGGCGGCGATCGTAGCAGGGCTGTCCCACTCGGCGAACTCGTCGCGGGCAATTAGCTCCGCAATCGAGAGCTCGAGGATTTTACTGGGAGGTTCTTCATCGGGACGCGGAAGCTCCCCGTCTTCTTGACGGCCGCCCTCTGACAGTGGGCCGGCGAGCTCTGATGGCTCGGGTTTTTGATTGTAGGCGAGTCCGATGAGAGTCATCGACACCCTACGAAAACTCACGCGATCGAATCATGGTGACGAGTATATAAACGCCGACCATGTGGCGCAATAATTATTCCGCGATTCAGAAAAAAAAATTTCTCGCGAAATTTTTTTTTGAAGGTCTGGGAAATTTTTTTCAGTCCGCCCCGGTCTTTTTCGTGGCCGCCGGATTTTTTTCTCCGGGCGTAGCCGGAGTTTTCAGACTTTGTGGTAGACGATCCGGGCCGCCTCGCGCCGATCTTCCGCCTGGTAGATCTCGAAATCGGAAAAAAAGCCCGGGGTCTCTTTCGAGAGCAGTTTGAGCATCGCCACCGCGCAGCGGCGGATTTCCAGCTCCGCTCCTTCGCTGGACCGGAGCTCCAGCATCGTCCGCCACGCTCTCGCGTTCGCGGTCACCACGATTTTCGTCTCGGTGGAGTTGGGAAGAACTCCTCTCGCTGCCTCGCGGGCCATCTTCCGGCGATGGACCTTGTCGCCCACCCACCCATACCGCTCCATCAGCTGCTCCACCAGGCGAACGTAGCATCGCTGCGCCTCATCGATCTGGGCGCGCCACTCCTTCTCGAGAGCCTCGTCTCCGACGATCGCCGGCGGGACGACGAAGTTGGCTTGCGACTCATCGACGTACCGCTGACTGAGCTGGCTGTAGGCAAACCCTGCTCTATGCCGGACGAGCTCGTGGGTCAGCGAGCGACTCACTCCCTCGAGGAGCAGAGAATAGTTGGCGTGCTCGAGGACGCTCCCGTGTCCCTGCTTCTTGATGTTCTCCAGATAATCCCGCGTGGCTCGGTTGGCAGGATTCTTCTGGCTCATGTAACAGAGTCGGCCGGCGAACTCGGCCAGGCGCTCCCCATCGGTGCTCTCTCCGAGCCATTTCACCTGGAGGTGATCCGGCTCCAGAAAAACTGGACGTGCGAGGAGAGTTAAGACTGGTTCTGTGTAGAGCAAGGTTTTCGCGGATATGAATGGAACTGCAACGGAAGACTACCTGCCAGGGGCTGTCGGCGAGCCCGCTGCGGGCTGCGGGCTTCCTTACTGGCGAGCGGCAGAAAACTAAGGAGAAGCGGGAATCAGCGACAGCCGGAATTCATTGTACGCGCGCCTCTTCACGATATCATCGAGAGCGGAGCGTGCTGCCGGCGGCAAAGGCGGAAGAGACGGATCGTATTTGATATCGCCCAGCGCTTTCTGGCCCGGAAGTGGAATCTTCGCGCCGGGATTGAAGATGTTGTCAGGGTCGAAAGAGGTCTTGAGTGCTTCGAATGCCTGCAACGAATCCTTGTGCCAGACACGACGGAGCAGGGGAGCCCGGAGTCTCCCGTCGCCGTGCTCTCCAGCGAGAGTGCCGCCCAGACGAACCGTCAGTGCAACTACATCGTCGAGCACCTTCTGCATCTTGTCGCGCCAGTTGGGCTCTCTCACGTCAACCAACGGATTCACGTGGATGTGGCCGTCTCCGGCGTGGCCGAATATCGCGCCGCCCATGCCCCGCGCGGCCAACACCTGCCGCACGCCCTCGACGTAGTCCGGAAATTTTGCCGGTGGAACCGCTCCGTCCTCGATGAACTGCATGGATATCGTGTTCTCGATCGTCGAGAGAATCGGGCTCGCGGCATGGCGAAGATCCCAGATCTTCGCTTCGGCGGCGGGCGTCAAGGCGACGTGAACCTCGGTCGCACCGGCCGCCCGAAAAGCCGCGGCAAGCTGCTCTGCCCTCGCCGCTGCCTCCTCCGCGTTCGCACCCTCGACCTCGGATAGAAGAATGGCTTCGGCTCCTTTGACGACTCCCAGGAACTTTTCATCGGAGCTCGGAGCAGCGGCCGCGTACCCGAGGAAGGTCCGGTCGAGCAGCTCGCAGGCGCTCGCTCCCACGTCGACGGCTTTGCCGGCTGCTGCCGCCGCATCTCCGAGAGATCCGAAAGATCCGAGCACGCTGCTCGTCGCGGCAGCAACTGGGGCGAGCCGAAGCTGAACGCCGACAATTATCGCGAGCGTTCCCTCGCTCCCGATCAGAAGCTCGATTAGATCGGCCTTGTCAGCATACTGATGGATTCCGTATCCGGAAGATTCCTTGCGCACATCCTTGTGACGTGCAGGGTGTCTGCTATCGCTCGAGACAATCGCCGCATGCCCATCGCGCAGAAAGCGTTTGATGGGCTCGACTCGCCGCGGCTCTTCCCCGCGCGTGATCGTCGCGCGATCGCCATCGCTGAATACACAGTCGAGTGCGTTCACCCACATCCGCATCGCACCGTAGCGGAGACTGCGCGCTCCCGCCGCGTTGGTCGATACCATTCCGCCAAGAGTACAAAACGCTCCGCTCGACGGATCAACGGGGAGGCGGAGCCCGCGTCTCCTCGCCGCGACATCGAGCGTCGACCACAGCACGCCCGGCTCCGCCCATACAGTCTGCGCCTTCTCGTCAATCCGTCCGAGATGATTAAGGCGGGAAAGATCGACGACCACTCCGCTTCCAACGGCTCCGCCTGCCATGCTGCTGCCGGAGCCCCGCGGCACCAGCGGGGTACGGGTTGCGGCGGCCCACTTAACGAGAGCAGCCACATCCTCGACATCTGCCGGCACTGCAACCGCGGCTGGCATCGCTCGCGCTATCCCCGCCGCCTCGGAATAAACTGCCCGGGCGAGATTGTCGTCGCGAAAAATTCCCCGAAATCCTGAAGGCGTCACAGTCCGAGACTACTCAGCCGCGGAGGATTCGAGGAATAGTCGTAGAATCCCTTTCCGGATTTCCTGCCGAGCATGCCGGCCAGCACCATACGCTTGAGCAATGGCGGCGGCGCATACCTGCGGTCGCGGTATTCCGCGAACATGATCTCGGCGATCTTGTAGACGGTATCGAGGCCAACGAAGTCGAGCAGAGTAAAAGGACCCATGGGATGACCGGCGCCCAGCTGCATCCCTTTGTCGATGTCCTCCACGGTTGCGACGTTCGCCTCGACCGCGTTGATGGCGTCGATCATGTACGGGATCAGGAGCAGGTTTACAATGAAGCCGGAGCTGTCCTTCGCGCGTATCGGCTGCTTGCCCAATGCTTTCACGAAATCCTGCGCGAGCCGCTCGGTCTCCTCGCTGGTGGTGATCGTGCGAACCACCTCGACCAGCTTCATCAGCGGTACCGGGTTGAAGAAGTGCAGGCCCAGCATCCGATCCGGACGGCCGCTCGCGGTCGCCATCGCGATGATGGTGAGGCTCGATGTATTCGAGGCGAAGATCGCCTCCGGCTTGGCAATCCGATCGAGCTGCGACCAGAGCGTGTTCTTTACATCGAGGTCTTCGACCACTGCTTCGATAAAGAGATCCCGATCTTCAAGTTCTTCGAGGCGTGTGACGAAGTGAAGGTTCTTCAAGGTCGCATCGCGTTGAGCTGGCGTCACCTTGGCGAGCTCGACCCCTTTGGCGAGTGTCTTCTCGATGGACAGCCGCGATTTGGTGCACAGATCTTCCGAGACCTCGCGCACGGTGGTGGGAAAACCAGCGGCGGCCGAAACCTGAGCGATGCCGCTACCCATCAGGCCCCCGCCAATCACTCCTACCTTTTCAATCTTTTTCATCGCGGGAGCCGGACTCGCGGAGAAATCGCGCCGAGCAGTCCGCCCGGTCGCTCGAACTCGCCGTGCTCGAGCCGATCCAGCACCTGCTCGAGCGCCAGCTGGACGCTCGCTAGAACCGTGCGATGGGTGCGCGCGAGCTTGTAGGCGGCGACAGAGCTGCCGGCGAAAGGCAGCACGGCCGCACCGGCGGCGATGATGAGTGGGAGGTGGGCGACCACGAGCGCGAGTCCGACGATGCCGCTTGCGGCCGCGCCCATGGTCGCGAGAACTCCACCCATTCCAACCCGCTTCGCCCTGCTCGCGTGGATGTCGGCGTCGAGTCTCACCACCACCCGCGATCCGTCCACCGGCAGCACCGTCGCCGATACCTGCCCGGCATCCATTAGATAGTATCCGCGCCCGCTGACGTTGACGGTGCGACGGATCTTGCCGAACAGTCCGCGCTGCGGCTCCCACGTTATGCGATCCACAAAGCGGCGTTGAACCTGGAGACATTCTTCCCTGAGCATCCACGCGTCGATCATGGCGAGCACATCGCGCTGGGTTCCAGGAACGGTTCGAGTCGCTGTGGCGAAGCTGGCGCCGGCGATCTGCGCAACCAGTCCGCGCTCCTCAGGCACATTGATTCGGGTTCTCTCTTCCGCGAGCGCCTGGTTGATCGTCTCGGCGCTGAGCCCGACTTCGTTACCGATGTCTCGAAGCTGGCTTTCGCTGATGAGATCGGAAGATTCCGGAATCGCACCCGCGCCCTGCAGCTCCGCCGCCCGCGCCAGCACGCGCTCGAGCGCCTGTCGGTCGAGCAGCGTCTGGCGGGCTGGTGTCAGGGCAGAAGGCGGGGACTTCTCGTCGGGCATGCAGAATTATATCTGCTTAAATCCCTCCGAGTACGACGTCGAGCTGTCGGACAAGGGCATCGCGAATCGTGTCCGGCAGGGAGAAGGTGCTCGTGAACGTTGTCTGCACGCTTGCGCCGACCGGCCGGTTCACGGATCTCAGGTAGTAGCGCATGTAGCCGTCGAGACTCTCCGGCGACGTGCGCTGGATCAGAAGCGCTCCGCCGCGAACCGCCGCGGCGCTCTGATACCGCTCGCCGAGCCCGCTGCGCCGTTGCTCGGGAGTGATGTTATCGCTAACAGCGGTAGCCGCGAGTGCCGACACGGCTTCGTGCGCGATCACGTAGATGGCCTCGACGGCGTCGTTCGGGCGTTCGGGAAAAGTGACGGTGATGGTGTTCGACTGCTTGCCGCTGGTCACCGACCGTCCTTCGCCATCGAGTGGCATCGAGAGCAGAACCTCACCCTGTGCCTGCTGAGTGTTGTTCAGGAATTTCTGCATCCGGGGGCGGTACGTCCGCTGCCAGAGAGTGTCGACGAGCTCGAGCACGTTGCTCCGCTCGCGCTGCTGCTGGACCCAGTAGGAATGGTAGAACTTGGTGCTCTCGTCATTCAGGGACTGGACGAAGAGGCGCAGCCAGTCGCGGTCGGCTGCCGTCTGGAAATAGGCCGCGAGAAACGCGATCCCCTGTGCCTGCTGCTGCGAAGACGCCGCGCGCGGATTACCCTGAGCTTGCACGAATAGATCAACGGTCTGCGAGAGCTCGGCCCAATTCGAGAATGCGAGGGGGACGAACTGCGCATTGATCAACCCCGGATTGATGGCGATCCGCGCGCGCAGCCGGTCGCGGTTCGCATCGAGCTGGGTGACGACGTTCGCCCTGTTCTTGAGAACGATCATGTTCGTGCCGTAGCCGCGCTTGAAAAATGGTACGAAGGTCGTGTCCTCCTGGAGCAGCGCGTAGCCGTGCAGCCAAAGGTCGACGTGCTCGCGGGTCTTTACCGGCCAGATAGCCTCGGGCGAAGTCTGATCGGCGGTCGGACCGGGGCCAGGGTTCGTGACTGTGCCGCCTCCACCTCCGCCGACGGATGCGCACGCGGCAACGATGCCGCAGGCCGCCGCCATCCCGATTATCCGGATCTGTCGTTTCATATTTACCTCGTTCACTGCGGCGAGCGCAGTTTATTGAATGGATTCAACCACGACCGCGATGCCCTGACCGCCGCCGATGCACGCGGTGCCAAGGCCGTAGCGTTTTCCCTGAGCACGTAACGCATGCAGTAGATGGGCCGTGATCCTCGCGCCCGACGCGGCGAGCGGATGGCTGAGCGCGATTGCGCCCCCATGGACGTTGAGGCGTTCGCGGGGCAGTGACAGCTCACGTTCGACGGCGCAGGTCTGGGCGGCGAATGCTTCGTTCACCTCGATCAGATCCATGTCGTCCATCGACAGGCCGGATTTTGCCAACGCGATTTTGGACGCCGGAACTGGCCCAATCCCCATCACGGACGGATCCACGCCAGCCACTCCCCAGGATATGAGGCGCCCCAGCGGCTTGAGACCGCGCGACCGGGCGAATTCCTCGCTGGCGATCACCATCGCTGCCGCCCCGTCGCCGATACCCGATGCGTTTCCCGCGGTTACGACACCATTCTTCCGGAAGACCGGCTTGAGGGCGCCCAGCTTTTCCGCAGTCGTATCCGGTCGCATGTGCTCGTCGATCGCAAAATCCTCGCTCTTGCCGGTCTTCGGATTCGGAATCGGCACCGGCACGACTTCGTCGTCGAATACTCCTTCATCCCACGCTGCCTTCGACAGCTGCTGCGACCTGAGCGCGAACTCGTCCACGCATCCGCGATCCAGCTTGTACTGCTCGGCAAGATTCTCCGCCGTCTCAGCCATCCCGAGTCCGACGTAGGAATCGGTGAGTCCTTCCCACAGGACATCTTCCATCACCGGCCCTTTGCCGAGCGGGGTGCCCCATCTCAATCCGCGCGTGACGTGCGGCGCCTGCGACATCGACTCGGCGCCCCCAACGAGACAGAGCTGGGCATCGCCGAGGATGATCTCCTGCGCGCCGCTCACGACCGCCTGGAATCCGGAACCGCAGAGACGGTTGAGCGTGAGCGCGGAGGTCTCCTGCCGGCAACCGGACTTCAGCGAGACATGGCGCGCGAAATAAATGGAATCGCTCGTCGTGTAGAGCACGTTTCCGAATATCGTCTGGTCGACATCTGTCGCCGCGATTCTTGCGCGCTCGATCGCTGCCTTCGAGGCATGCACGGCGAGATCGATCGGCGAGATAGCCTTCAGCTTTCCGCCGAAGGTGCCGAACGGGGTTCGGACCGCCGACAGAAAAACGACGCTTTCGCGAGAGTCCGCTTTTTTAGCGCTCATTGTCTGGTGTTGTTCGTTATGACGCTTTCTTGCCGCAGTTCACGCAGAACTTCCAGACCGGATCGAGTTCAGCCCCGCACCCCGCGCAGTGCTTGGCGGCGAGATTCTGACCGCAGTGTGGGCAGTAGATGACAGGGCGCCCTTCGGGAAGCGTCCCACCGCAGAAGTTGCATCCCTCTGCCGGCTCCAGCGTCGAGATGCCGGGGATTGCAAAGGAAGTCGTGCTCTCGCCGTTTCCGCCTTTGCCGCCAGCGGCGCGGGCTCCTTCCACCGAGTAGCCGCCGGAATTCTGGGAGGGAATCGAAACTCCGAGTTTCTGCACGGCGTCCGGGGCGAGAGAAATCCGCGTGTCGCCGTAGTCGCGGAACGCGCCCAGATCGGTGTGCGATTCGGCCAGCTCTTTCTTGAGCCGCTCCTGCATCGCGTGATCCGCCCGAATGTAGCCTTTCTCACCGGAGAGGAGTCGCGTTACTGCAGCTTCGTAATCCTGGTTCGTCTCGATGCCGAGGTCGCGGCGGTAGTGGCGGTACGGGACGAGCGTGTCATAGAGCTCCTGCACCGTGAATGGCACGCTCAGGTATTCGGCGTGCCCATTCCTGATGTTGTGAACCAGTCGCTGAAAAAGTCTGTCTAGGTCGTCCATGATCGCCTGCGCGGCTGGAAGGATTGGAGATCGGGGAAAGGAGCCGTGTCCTTCAAACGGACACGCCCTGCCTGCTGCTTCGCCTTCAGCCAGCTGTCGAACTCAGATTGCCGTAACCCGCCGGAATTTGTTTGTTCCGCTGCCGCTCGTGTCGCCAGAAAATCCACGTATTCGTTCTGTGGATGGGCGTCGTGACCGCGCACCCACTTCCAGTGACATTCGTGCCGCGACACGAGATCATCGGCTTCCTTCCACAGCTCGAGATTCATGATGGGTCCGTTTTTCTTCTTCCAATCTCGTGCCTTCCAGTCGGGAAGCCACTCGTTCATCCCATCAACTATGTATTTGGAATCGCTGGTAAACACAACACGGTAGGAGTTGCCGCTGCGCGAGATGGCCTCAAACGCCTCGATCACGGAATGCAATGCCATGCGGTTATTGGTGGTGGCGCGTTCCGATATCCAGTAGTCGCAGCGGGTTACCTCGTTGGACCGCGGATGGAGCCATTCGATCAGCCCGGCCGCTCCGCCAGGATTATCGCCATCGCGTCCGTTGCCGATGCACGACTCGTCGGCGTAGATCGCGACCAGATCGCCCGATTTGGCGCGAGTCATTTCACGACCTCGAAGCTGTCCAGCTCGTCGAGGTAGAGCGTGATCTGGTCACCGGTGGTCGGGTGAGTTGCTTCGACCGCCTCTCGACCGCTGATCATTCTCAGGCTAGTTGGCACGACGACGTACTCGGTGCCGCGCCGAAAAGCCGCGATGCGCCGACCACTCTGGATCGCCTTCTCGAGAATGTCGTACTGCGTGTGGTTCAGTTCCGCCAATCAGCCGTCTCCTCTGCCACGGTGACTTCAGCTCCCCTCGCACCACTCGCGGACGACACGCGCGAGCACACGCGTTGCAAGACCAATTTCTTCAACCGGAACGAACTCCTCGGCGGCATGCGCCATGGAGATATCTCCGGGTCCGAAACAAATCGCCGGAATTCCGGCCTCGTTCAGGAGCGCCGCGTCGGTCCAGGCCGAAAAGCCTTCGATCCTGATCGGCGCGTTCTCGCGCTCGAGCGCCCGGCGCAGTCTCCTTACGATCGGCGCATCCGGCGGCACCTCACTCGGAAGCTGCGCCGTAGTTAAAGTAACCTTCGCGTCAAAATTGGCATGCCTGGCCTTGACGCGCGCACACGCGTCCACGATCTCGGCCATAGCCTTCTCGGTCGACTCGCCGGGCAGTGTGCGCCTCTCGATCGCGAGATCGCACGCTTCGGGATAGGTGGACATGCCCACACCGCCGTGGATTTTCGAGGCGTGGAGCGAGCCGCGGCCAAGCAAAGGATGGCGAGGTCCGGAATCACGCGTCCGCTCCAACTGTTCGAGCTCGGCGAGCAGCAGACCAGCATGTGTGATCGCATCGACGCCGATATCGTAGCGGCTTCCGTGGGCGGCCCGGCCGCGGAGCGAGACATCGAACCACGCGAATCCGCGGTGTGCGGGACAGATCGCAAGTCTCGTCGGCTCAGTGATGATAGCGGCATCGGCGCTGACCCCCGAAGCGAGCAGCGCGCGCATGCCGAGGCTCTCGTACTCCTCGTCGACGACGGCGGTCACGAGGATCTGGCGCTTCGCTCCTGAGCCGACCCCTTCGAGCGCGGCGGCGCATATAGCCGCGAGTCCGCCCTTCATGTCCGCTGAGCCCCTGCCGTAAATGCGGTTACCGCGTACTTCGGCGGCGAACGGTTCGTGAGTCATACCGTCGACGCCCACGACATCGAGGTGGCCGTTCAACATGAGGGCGGGAGTGTCAGCAGGGCCGA